>Ga0114901_1000906_pt1 | contig 18186 bp, 23 predicted proteins | sample MalvireepMed_s16_FD_89686 | JGI IMG/M metagenome (GOLD analysis project Ga0114901, IMG submission 89686) | Marine viral communities from the Global Malaspina Expedition - Malaspina viral metaG DeepMed_s16 | ecosystem: Environmental > Aquatic > Marine > Oceanic | place: Mediterranean Sea... | reverse complement strand
GCTCTCAGCAACTGGATCTCCAGTTCCGTCACCAACAATAAGTTCGCTGTCGCTGAGAACAGACATGGGAGTAAGTGCGCCACTACCGGACCCGAGCAACACGCCTCCATCGGTGAAAGAACTCGCCCCCGTGCCGCCATATCCAACCCCAACGTCAGTGGCTTGCCAGGTTCCCGTGGCAATCGTCCCAAGAACGGTGATGCTCGTAGAAGACCCAACGTCCAGAGCCACCGGATCAGTCGAGCCATCCCCGATTAAAATCTCTCCATCGGCTAGGACAGAAGTTACAGTTACGGCCCCCGTTCCAGAACCTAGAAGAACTCCTCCGTCAGTTAGGGAACTCGCTCCTGTACCGCCATGCGCTACTCCAACATCAGTAGCCTCCCAAGTTCCCGTAGCGATTGTTCCGAGAATAGTAATACTGCTAGATGATCCGACATCTAATGTCGCTGGATCTCCAGAAGCATCACCAATTAAAATCACCCCATCACCTAGAACAGCGGTAGCCGTAATCGCTCCCGGGCCGGAACCGAGAAGGACTCCTCCGTCTGTCAGGGAGGTAGCTCCACTACCACCTTGAGCCACTGTGACGGCTGCGCCCGTGGTGAGAATCGTACCCGTAACATTAGGGATTGTGATTGTCCTATCCGCTGTGGGGTCCGTAGCAGTCAGTGTCGTTTCATATCCGTCTGCCGTCCCTTCCCAAATAAGCGAATTGCTTCCTCCGGTAACGGCATTGACGAGATCCGCTCCATTTGCCGCTAGGCTGGTAAGCATGACTGTACCCGTTGCATTGGCGATAGTAACAGTCCGATCCGCAGTTGGATCAGTCACCGTCAGCGTAGTCTCATAACCATCGGCTGTGGCTCCTTCATATAGAAGTGCGTTGGCCGCCCCAGTGACGGAATTGGCTAGATCCGCACCGTTGGCAGCCACCGAAGTGAGCATGACTGTACCCGTTGCATTGGCGATGGTAACAGTCTGATCCGCAGTTGGGTCAGTGAAGGTTACGGTTGTCTCGTACCCGTCTGCTGTGCTTCCCTCCACGACCAAATTGATACTGCCGATGCCGTTGGAGATCACGGCATTGGTCTGGTCATGGGTAATGGAGATGAAATCAGTCGTTGCAGAGGCATCCGCTGAATGAACAAAAATAGTGGGGTTGGTCTGTGAGCCTAAACCCCAGTCAGTTGCCATGTCAGCTTTCTCCATGACGGAGAAGATGCCGCCCGCACCCGTCCCAAGAATCAAGGAGTCCACGGTCTGCGCGGTTTCCCATTCGATCTGAGCGTCCTGGGATGACCCGAAGACGATGGGTATGTCATCGTTGTTGCCCCACCTTCCACCTGAACGGTCGATGGTTCCCGTGTAGATATTGTCTACTTCATCATTGAGATTACTGGCCGTCAGCACCTGTCCGCTTGACCATGTGGTGACACGGTTAGCCGCTGATAGCGGATAAGTAACGAGCAATCCAATGATAATCAGGCTGGCAGATTTTCTAAGCATCACTTGATTAACCTTCAATATATTTCCTCTTGGGATTGTTCTTGGTCTTGGGATTGTTCTTGGTCTTGGGATTGTTCTTAAACGATTTAATCATTGAGGAAATCCTGTCCTTTTTGCCTGATGCTTCCTTGTCCACCGGATCACCACTAATTGTATCAATCAAAACTCCACTTGGGTTCCTGACAAAACGGTTCGGGTGGTCGAGGTCTTTGAACCTAGAGGGCCAATGATAGCGTCCATCTTCTTTGCTGATCGTTGGCTCCACTCCGGCTTTATAGGCAGCCCTATAATCGTATTTTTGTTCTGGATGATCTGGCCCAGATTTTATTCCAGCCTTAGTAGCCCAACCTTTGTACCACTTCTGAAAATCTTGTTCTTCGTCAGCTTTTAATTTTTTAGGCATTACATCCTCCTCATTCCGTGACTTCTGGATTGATGTCACTACGAGGAACGATCAGCCCTTTGCGTAAATCCAAGTTATGCGTTCCTTCTAACCCGAAGGCTACCCTGTACTTCAAGGCCAGCATACCCAGAATTTCATTGAGATCCGCCTGGGCTGCCATCATGGCGAAGTTGGCATTTTGAACAGCCAAGGCTTCTTCCTTGGTCATCTCGATAACTCCCTGATCCGCGCTGACGTTGCAGGACCAGACGATTATTGAAATCAAAACGACAGACACGCAGACGATCAGGACGTTCGCATTTTTATTACTCATATCCACCCCAGTTTTATTGTGACGCAGACCCCTGCCAAGGCGGTCAGAGTCCCTGCGAAATCCAATGCCAGCCGATCTCCGGCGGCAAGCTGCCGAGTTGCCCTGGTCGCTGTCAGGGTTCCTTCCTGAACGGTATTCGCCGTTCCTTTCAGGTTAAATCCGACATCGCTGTTGTTCGTTAACAAATTAGTTCCTGACCCCGGAGCCGTGGTTCCGGTACATTTCTCGACTTGAAGGCTGACCGCGCTTCCATGACTCCCAGCCGTTGTATGAACCTCCCGAATCTCCAGCACCTCCACGGGTGCGTTGGCTATGAAAATCGCCGTGTCGGCAAATCCCGTCAGGATGTTGTACGAAATCTCCAGGTGCAGTTTCGAGAGAGTCTCCGCAACAGCTTCCTGAAAGATTTCCTGGGGCGCATTGATAGGAACTCTGGCTGAATGTGTCATCCATGAATTACCTTGCCTGTATTGATGATCCCCCTGAACCGAGTCTGGAACGCCGTGCTGTCAAAGAGCCGATGCTTGAGCTTCCTCCACTTTCGGTTGTACCCCACACGCTGCCTTCCCGGCCCCTTGCCGGAACCCAGGACCGCACTATCAAGCGCACTCACATCCAGAATAAAGCTCCCAATCGGAGTGAGCGTGAAGTCCCAAGATTGCTCAATATCCATCCCGTCATCCACATAGATCCCATAGCTCAACGATGAAGCCCCGGAGAGAATAAAGAGCAGGTCAATGTTTTTGATGCGCTTGGTGACATCCTCGCCCATTTGAGCAGTTTCTCTTTTTGTTTCCAGATAGGCCAGGATGGTGGTCCCATCGTCATTCTCGCCAGTTTGCGTGTAAAGATACGGGGCCGATCCCGTACCTCCCACATAGATGACGTCTTCCCCCGACTCGGTGACGATCCCGCTGGCGGCCATTTCCGCTCCATCACCATTGGAAAGCCAGAATGATCCATAGCGGGATGATCCGCCCTGACGCTGAGAGTTGATCTCCTCGGGGAAATAATCGATCCGCATATCCTCTGTACTTGCACTACTCGTTGTCACCCACATGGATACGCAGTTAAGCCGGGGATTGAAGATGCCGTGAACGAGGCTGAAGCGGCTTTCCTTCAGGCTGGCATAGGTCTGAGGGATGACCGACAGCATGGGGTTGCTGACCTTGAAGCCATCCGGCGACCAGATCATGCCCCTATTGCTCCACCAGAATAGGCCGAAGGGCGTCACGACGATGGACCGATGCGAGGCACATCCGACTTCCGTGTTGGAATGCGTGATGCTCATGCCGTTTTCATCGGTTCCGGTGATGTGGTGAAAGCTATTCTCACAGAACATGATCAGCGACCGCCCGTACCAGACGAGTCCCGTGATGTCGTCATTGACGATGATTTCGTTGATGGCGGGCCAGGAAGCTGAGTTCTCTACCGCAGACCACCGCAGATGTCCCGTGTCGTGGCCGCCCCCAAAGAGGAAACGGTTGTAACTGCTGATGTATTTGAAATTCGGAGGACTGCCTCCAACATCCGCCCAGCTTGACCCATCGGTTGTGCGCCGCTCCTCCGCCCCGTTGACAAAGACATCCAGCATCCCAAGGCTGGCATCATCAAAGGATGCCCAATCGGGGGCTGTCTTTGATGTCAAGCTGGCATCCAAGCTCGTCCCAGAAAGGCTCCTGATGGTCGTGAGCGTGGTGAAGTAATCCGCATTCTTTCCACAGAAGACCGAACTAATTGCCTCAGACATCTGGGAGCTTTTCTTTACGATGCCCTCGCGCTTGATCAGCACACCCGATTGATGAATGTCGGGAAGCAGATTCCTCACATCCGAGAGTTCGTTGTCCGCAATCATTTCATCCACCAGAGAGTTGTTCAGACCGCCTCGCAGATCCAGCATACGGCTCCGGTATTCCTGTTCAAGAGATGCAATACCAAGTGCCATTATGCAGCCGCCTGTGTGAAGTTCGCAGTTCCAACAAACTCTCGCATCAATTCTTTTTCCTTCGCCAAATATCGATCATAAGCCGGATCATCCACCCGAAGGAGTTCCAGCACCGGCTCCAAGACCCACAGATAATGAAACTTGTAATCGCCATCCGGATATTCCGTCGAGGTGTCCGATCCCGGCATGACCGCTGGCAACCGATAGTAGGTCAGTTCCATTGACGGCGTAACACCTGATGCCACGCCGGGAAGAAGTTTTCCCTGTCGCTGCCAGTTCGATCCGCCGTACCCCAGCATCTCAACCGCTTCCGTTCTGCCGGCAGGGCGCATCTCGAATCGTCGGTAGCGTTCCTTGGCCGAACGGGAGATAGGGTAAATCCAGTTCTCTTCGGTCTTGTCCCAGAGAGAAATAAACTGATCCATGTCATCGGGAAACTCGACAGTGGCGGATGCAGCCGACACGACAAAATTACCCGAACCCGAAGAACCCGTCGATGAAGCTGTCGATCTCCACATATCATGGCGCACAACGCCCGTGCGCGAGAGCTTGCCTTCCGCTCGAAGCGTATCCGATCCTCGCTGAACAACTTTCTGAGCGGTCATATTGATCTTGCGAATCAGGTTCGCTTCAGTCTCCCAAGGCGCATTAACGCTAGAGTCATATCCCGTGATATGCAGGATCTCGGTAATAATCTGTGCCAAGGTCAGGCGTTGAACAGCGATGACGAAACTCCTCAGTACATTTTTGAAACGGATATGGTCTTGACCTTCCGTTTAGTATTTTTCTTTTTCTTGTTGTTCTTTTTCTTGTTGTTCTTTTTCTTTGTAGGTTTAGCGTAAGGGCCACGGCCTTCCGCATAGACATGACCAAAGTATTTCTTTCCTGCCATTTAAGTTCCTCCCAAATAAACTTTCAAAATCATGACATTGCTGCTGTCGGTATTGGCGACGACCAGAGAAGTCTCAGCGCAGTTCCACAGCACGACAATTCCACCGGCCTTGTAAGCCTGGGATGCCCCGACACTTGTTGCGTTAAAAGTAAAGGTTCGATCACCTGTGATGACGATAGCCGATGCGGTTGTGACTCCATCGAAGTTGACGGTCTGGCTGCCGGAAGCCGCTACCTCGTACTCCTTCAAGCCACCGGAGTCCTCATCGATTCCCAGAGCGGACAGGAACAGATCAAGGGTGGACCCTCCCACCCTGATATTTGGATCGAACTGAATCGTTTTGCCCATTAGCTGGAATTCCTCATAAGCTGATATTGATTTCTACTATTGAACCGGGACAGCTTGGGCCGCAGTTGATAGCTCTTGCTTCTGGCCTGGGCGACCGAGAGAGCCGACTGCGCCCGAGATGCCTTGACCTCATGCCGATTGGCACGATCATCATCTTCAAGCCCCTCGTAGACCCGTGCCAGGATTCGGTGTTCTAAGACCGATGAATTATCCGGAACGGGTAAAAGCGTGTCCTGGTTATCGAAAGTCCAGTCAGTAGGGACGTACATCCCGTTGATGGTGTAATGCGATGAACTGTTGCTGTCAGGGGGAGGTGAAAGAACGAGTTCGCGCTGGCCCGTACTTCGGGTCCGGATAGCATACCGCGCTGGTTTGCCGTTGGATTCCGCTGTCAGGTCACGGGTGTGAAGGCGGGCCTGATCTTCAAACTCCAGAGGGGATTCGTTACTGCCGTCATCTAGGGTGATGGTGAAGATCTTCCCGCTTCGATCAGAACCTCTGGCGAAGTTCAGGCCGAAATCATCGGGAAGCAGATAGGCTCTTTTACCTGTGTAGGTCTGAATGATTTTGGGAAGATAACGAGCGGCCCAATCCCATTGAAACTCACCCGAGAGGTATTGGCACTCAATGGAGAGAATGTCCAACAGTTCCCAGCGGTCGATTGCCAACAGGCGCGTGAAGGGATCGCGGAGCTGGTCATCAAGCCTGTCGAGATATTGCCGGACTAGCAAGTGGCTCAACCCTCCTTGGTTGTGAATCTACTTTTTGCGGCTTCAATGAGAAATATCCACGACAGTTATTCCGCAAGGTTTTGCTAACGTGCTTCTTGAGATCAGCGACACGGTTGATTTTCTGATTCCAGTAATCCTCCGCCTTCGCAATATGATTTTTGCAAAACACATCCTGCACATCGTCGGTCGTTAAAATGTAAGTCATGCCGGGATTGGAACCGAGCCATTTGGCCGAATTCCTGGCGGAATTTTCAATTTCCAATTCACTGAGCTGACGCTCACAGGCATTGCAAAAAATTTTAATCATGAGTTTTATTTGCTTCCACTAGATCATCGAGTTCCAATTTCTGATCTGTTTTCCTGGCTCGAAACAAAGCCGACTCAAGAGAGTTTGCTTCTACGGGAATATCGCAATTGAGGCGGGCAGATTTAAAGGTATAAATTCGCCGGTCAAGATAAATGGTCGGAACAGGCTGAGTTATCATTCCCCGACACACTATATTTCCTCAACGATATTCGCCGTAACTTCCCAGGTGAAGGTCTGGTTGGCATCACCGGAATCAACGACGACAACTCGCACCCTTAGATAAGGACCGATTGGCCCCTGAACGACACCCGCAGAAATGTCATCCGTCTTGGGAATGTGCATCTCGGATTCCGGCGTCTGACCGTCACGCTGCCAGGTGGCGATGTGCTGAATCGGCTCCGTTGCGTTCACGGCCACCTGGGTAAAATGAACGAAGTCATCCCAGATGATCGTTTCAGCGGAAGTGGCGTTGGGGGATCTCACCCCACTTTGCAGATAAACGTCAAAAGTATCACTGGAGTCGGTGGCGGCATTCGTCACATTCAAGATAAACCTGCCCGCTTTCCAAGTATGATTGGGGAAAAACGGACCCCCCGTTCCACGGTCAGGCACATTGATGTTGACGTTCTCAGTGGCGGTCGTTGTGCGGGATTCAATTAGTGTGGTAGTAGACAAGGATCACCTCCTACGCACTCACAGCTTCCTGCTTTCGGAAGTCAGTTTCGACAACGGAACGATGGATCTCGCAAAACGCGGTGAACTTATCAATAGATTTATTGCCGCAGATCCGGCATTCCTTATGATACTTACCGGCTGAGATTTCGCTTTTCAGGGGTTCATGGTCAGGCCAGATTTCATCATACTTCGACTGGGAGGTATTGGGCATGGGAAACTGGACAGGAGCATGGTTCTCATGCAATGGCACCTGATGACCCGAGCGAAGCTGTTCCAGTGATCCTGCGCCTGGACGAAATTCCTCATCACCATCTGAAGCGGCAAGCCGAAGGTAAAGATCTTTGAGTTCCAGCGAAGCTCCGTAGTTGTCTTTTGCGACAACCAACTTACCTTTGTTGTCCAGATTGTTGCGCTTCCAGGTGTTCTCATGACGGAGATGCTGGTCCGTCGAACCATCCGTATTGTCCTGCATCTGGTGGACGCTTGGAATCGGAGGAATGTTCAGGGACTTGGAGCCATGAGTGATGGCTTCTTCCAACTGCCTGACCCGAGCTTGAAGCATTTTTCTTTCCTTGGGTTCCACCGGAGGCGGAGTGATGGCATCCAGTTTCTTTTTGTCATGCCCAAGCCTTTTTTGCTGCTCCTCCCAATTATGCCGACCTGCGGATTTGGCAAGCGGATTGATGGTGGGATCGAGTTCGTTTTCCTTTTCCTTGATCCGATCCTGCATCCTTCGGCGCACAGAAAAAGGCTGATATTTCTGGGGCATAGAACAAATTCCTCCTCTCCGGAATAAAAGGATGCGAGGGGCCTTTCAACCCCCCGCAAAACCAACACTAAGAATCAGTCAGCAGAAGCCGTCTGGTTCCATTGGAGTCCGCGCTGGGTATCAGCGTTCACAACATAAATCGGATCAAAGAAATGCAGATCCGTTGTGACTCCGATGGCCTCGGTGATATTGCTGGCATCATCCTGTAATCGGATGTAGATGTTGGGGCCAATTTGACCCGTATCAGTCGAAACTCCGGTAAACGCAATATCGTCGGCATTCCGCGTTCTGATATAACCATCATGGATGGTGATGTTTGTGTTAGCCGTAGTGACGCCCTCAATCGCAGCGGTGCCAAAATTCCCGTCCATCCAGAAATTTCTCAGCGTGTAGTAATCAGCTCCCGTGAGTTGGATACCTGATTCCCCGCCTGCGGCTGCCGCCCCTGCGTGTTTCCACCCGTCCATCGTGCAACGATCTCCGGTGATAATGACAACATCCGTAGCCTGACCTGTGACATCCCGATACTCACACCCGATCAGGGCGAAGTCATCGGAGTTGACATCAATGGGTCCGGTGAGAGCATCAATCCCTCCTGTGAACAGGAAGTTGAACATGATGATATCTGCCGCATCCACATCCATGTCCGCGCCAACGACTGTCGTGAAATCAATCGTTGGCCTGACATCTCCGTGGCCCATGCCGATATAGGTCACGCCAGCAACATCCAGATCAAGACCTCCTGCCGCAGTGACGCTTTCCGTATGCCCGGGGAGGACATACACGACATCACCGTTGTTGGCGGTGCATTGACCCGTGGCGTAATCTATTGAGGCAAACGGGGTATTGGGACTCTTGCCGCTCGTTCCAACATCATCAATCCCGGAGCCGCTGTCCACGAAGAAGACATTCCCGAAGGTATGTCCAATCGACATGGCGTTGTACGACAGAGAAGACGGGCCTATTCCGAAAGTGCCGGATTGAAGCGGAATGCCGGTTAGTTTAGCCGTTGTTGGCATATCTCTACCTCCTTCCTTAGCTTACGGAATGACCAATAATACCTTGCCAGAACAACCATCCATATCCATACCGTTCCCAACCTCGACCCTTGAAGTTGAACTGATCGAAACTTTCCATGCGGTCGGTTTCCAATCCATCTCGGGTGTACCACAGCAGGGATCGTTTGCACAGATCCTTGTTAATGGTGAAGAAGTTGTTGGTATCGGTCAGGCGAACGCTTGAGATGACCTGATAGCGTCCGGCCTGGACGTTCACATCCCCGGCAGCAGTATCCAGTCCCACGCGAGTCTGAGTGATTTTCAGAGCCTCATCATCCAGCTCGGCAGGAACAAACACGCAATCCGGTACTCGGTCGATACGAATGCCCTGAAAGTTCTTGGACAACCTCATGGTGTACCGATCAGCGGCTAACGCCGTTGCCGATAGAGCTGAAGTCGAAAGGTTGTCGTATCCACTTGAAGTGCTGACTCCGCTCACCGGAGTGGTGTGCGAATTCGAGCAAAGAGCCACATTCTCCGTATGGTTGAATGTGTCCAGGGGATTTGCCGTAAAGGCTTGATTGAACATATCTGAAGCATCGTCCTGTTTAGTCTCCCAGAACGAATTCCGGAAGCCTTCAAAGATTCGCTGAATTTGGTCGTGCTGATCGTCATCCCAAAGGTGACGGGTGATCTGCACTCCAAACGCGTTGGTGATATGCGTAATGGTCACATCGTATCCCTGGTCGGGATCTTTGTAAGTCAAAGAACCTGTGAACCGGGGAGCTTTCGGCAGCCCACTGATGGAAGTCAGCCGTTCTTCGGGACGAGTCGAACTCAACTCTTGATAAAGAGTCGAAACTAAATTGAGTCCTTCTCCCTCGAAGACTTCGCCTTCCGGGAACATATCACTGAAGACAGGATCTAATGCATCAGGAAAATCGCCAGTTGAAGCCATAATTTATTCTCCTTATGCAACGGACATGAAAGCATGGTCAATAAAAGAGGCCACAACTTCCACGCTCGGGTTACTGGTTGAATCAATCCGAGCAATAAGATTGCGGGATCGATTAGGTGAAATGGGGGAACCTTCAATTTGCCGTCCGCCACACCATACTTCATGAATCACGGCATGACCAGAATCCGGCAAATCAACACCTGCAACTCCACCACCCATGAACTCAGTGAACGCAGTCACAAGTTCGATGCCCTGCAAGAACGGGGCAAAGGTGCGGAGGAAGGTATCTCCCGTAGCAATAGCACTATCAAACGGATCATCCAGGGTCGTTGACGTATTGTCGGTGTGTGAATCGATGACCCGGACATGACCGGCATTGTTGCCCGTTAGTCCAATAGCGTAACCACCAGCAAATTCAGACGTTCCGACTCCGGCATCCGTAATAACGGTGCCGCCGCTGGAAGCTGATTCGGCTGTAAGGATATTGCCGTTCGCAGTTGAAGCGTTGACCCAATCCCCACCGGCAGTAGTCGTGCCTGAGACACGCCCACGAATGAGCTGGTAAGGATCTTTGGTGACTAGACCAATCACGCCACCGGAGCCTTGGGTTGTCGTATACGTTAAGTCCTGGGAGAGCAGAATGCCAACGGCCTCTGTGTAATCATTGACCGAAGCAGGATCACCAATCGAGCCATTACCAGCCAATCCGGCGTAGCAAATGACTTGATCGTGTACAACGCTATCACCGATGTAATAGCGGCCTGTCTGCATTTCTGCCAGCCCAGTCAGTGAACCAGCATATTTCATGTTAAGAAACTCCTTTTACGATTGTTCTCGGGTCAATGCGTGTCCGAAGCTGTAGGTACGCTTCTTCAGGATAGAAGGGGGTGAGTCTTGCGAGATGCGCGGTGCATCCATCGCAGGTTCCTCGATTCGCTCCCAATGGGTGTCCATCAGGGCGAAAACCATGAGCCTTCCACCAGTCAGAGTAATGACGGGTACAGACAGCGCAAAGCCTTACCGTTTCTCTTTGGGCAACGAAATCATCCATCCACACAGCTCCCTGAACACGTTCAGGTTTGAACACTTCGCCCATCTGCCTGGATTTTCTATCCGCTTCAAAGATAGCTTTGCGGCGTTCTGCGATGGTTCTGGGAAGAACCTTTCGGACGGGTATACGCCCCACACCTGGGACATTGACCGCAGTTCGATAGTGATTTTGATGAACGCGATTCGTCATAAGCATTCAAAGCAAACAAGCCTCTCACCAATCCCTCTCTTGCAGATGCTTGCTCGTCTGAATGACAAACGAACGCGCTAATGACCTCTCGCGCTACAACTTAACAGAAACAGTCTGACATTTTTTTTTAATATCGTCGTCGTCGGCCCCAGGTGATCTTGGCTCCGGAGTTCCATTCCGGGGAAAAACATCGGGCGCAGCCGCCGCTATCCACCTCGTAGGCTTGTTCTGAAACACCTGAGATCGTGTTGGACTGAGCGATATATTCATGACCGGAGGACCGCTGGTTGGGATCATTGGGAAACCCACAGGCCGAACAGCGAATCAAATCCTGCTTGTCGGAATAACCGCGCCTTGTCACTACCCCGGACCTCCCTTGCCCACGGAAGCGGCAGATTCGATCATATCCTGAGTGGTGACGAACCTCCCCGTTTTCTCCCGAACCCGCCGAACATTGGCTGGCAACTTGCCGTAGTAACGCTGATAGGCTTCATCGTCAGTCATCTCGCCCTTTTTCATGTAGAGCTTGGCCGTTTTCTTTTCCCCATCGGATAAAAGCGAAGAAGCGGATTGGCCGCCAACCGGAGTCCTTGAAGTCGCAGGAGGAGTGCCAGACCCGGAAGGCTCCACAAAAGTTCCTCCCGTGGCGGCGGGTTGAGGTGCGGGCGTACCCGCTTGAGCGGTGCCGCGCTGCATGACCGCATACTGCGCTTCTTTGAGCAGGTGGGGATTCAGGGGTCCGCCGTTCCAGGCAATTTCATCTTTCGGGATATGATTCATGAACTGTCCCTGCTGATGAGCCTGATACAGCGACACATAAGCGTTCCAGACCTCGTTGCTGAAAGCATCTTCCGTATTGGGCGCACCGTTGGTGGTCAGGGCGTTCCAGTTGATTAAAGCCGAAGATTGCAACATCCGGTCAGATTTCTGAGTTTCGACAGTTCTTCTCTCGTCGGTCGCCTCCTGGCCCCGCTTAAAGCCCCGCTCTTCCACTTCTTTGAGCGTCTGACCCACAGCCGAAGCATCGTTATCGACGACACCGTCGATGAGTCCCTTGGCTATGTCCTCGACTGATCTGAACCCATCCGCGTTATCTCCATTGGGTTGCTGCATCTGCTGAAGATTCATCTGGAGCTGCTGATTTTGCATCAGCAGATTTTGTTTCTCCGCTCTATCCTGCTGGGCCGCCCTGGACGAATCCGAGTAATTCTTATTGAGCGTCTGATTTTGCTGGTAAAGATGCTGGTTTTGCTGCTGGAGATCCTCGTAAGAGGGGGGTTCAGGCTGGGATTCACCAACACCAGTCCCGGCTGGAGTGTTCCCGCCTTTAGGCTTGCCATCCAGAGGATTTGTTCCTACAGGTTGTGGGCTTGCGTCCGTCACCGTTTCAGCCATAGTTCATCCTTTCTTCCAAATTTACCGAAAACCTCCAGGTGAGAGGTAGACTCCTTTCGGATTTCGGTCTTTTAGATGCGCCGTAAACCGCCCCTCTCAGAGTTTTATCGACTTCATGGCATTTGCCTTTTCATCGATAAAACGCATGACACTCACAGCACAGTTGAGTATCGACCATTTTCAAACGATCACCGCATTGATCGCACAAAACTTTAGATAGGACTCGATCCCGTCCGTCCTCGGAACGAATCTCCGCTAAAGTTTCGGTGTATCTTTTCCTTCTGTGTGCTGGGCTGGCGTGTTCGCTCCTCTGGGAACGCCGCCTTCCTTGCAACTCTCGAACATAATTGAATACCTTCATAGATTCCTGAATGCCGGACAGCCTCCGGCGTACCAGCGACTTTGCGGCAAACCAGAAGATGCCGAATTGCTTCGCGCCCCCATACCTTCTTGACTATAACATCCCAGCCGGGATGTGTGACAACGCCCTTAACTTGAGCCATCTCATCACCCGTGAGTTCCAGATCATCCAGAACATCCCGAATGAGGTCCGGCTCGGAAGCTAACTGAGATTTTTGAGCAAGTTTCTTGATATCCATCATCAAGTATTGGAAAGATTGGCCCCTTCATCTTCAGCATCCAGTACGGGTTCTCCTTCGGGCCTTCCCTGCTGCGCCCTGAAGAGATCCTGCAAGGAACCGGAGACAGGCATCCCGCCAGCAACATTGCCGTTCCCCGGAGCCGGAGCCTGACCTGGAGGAATTCCCGGTGCTTGAGGAGCAACTCCCCCTTGAGGAGCGGCTCCGCCTTGAGGCATTCCCGGCATCACTTCAATCGGCTGCGGTGCGGGCCAGATTTCATCGAAGTTGTCCTTACCGTGGGACTCCCACAAATCCTTCGCCAAAGGTCTGAGGATGTTGGGATCGCCGCCATTGGCGGAAACAATCGTCTGGCCCAGCATGGAGAACAACGCCTGGTTCGTTTGCTGCTCCGCCGTCCTGGACGGATTGAGAATGAACTCGAACTCAACAGGGGATTGAAAGACTTCGGGTTCGATATTGCGAGTCTCAAAGGCTTGGGTGTTGCGATTGAAGAACTCGAAGCTCACAGATTCTGTGAGGTTTCGAGCGTGAAGTTCATGGACATGACGGAATTCCTCTTTGTACGATTCGGTGAAATCCGCCGTCTTCCAGTCAAACGCCACTTGAGCGTTGGAGATCATTGCCAGCGTGGCTCGAGCCGTATCCGGGGCGTTGGGCCTGGTGGGAGAAACGCCTTTGGTGAAATCACTCACAGATCCCACCCGCTCGAACTGGGCCTGAACCATGTTGATGGCCGAGTACCAGAACCCCACATCACCCTGAAGACGGGGAGCATGGACCCCTCGGGGATCAGCGGTGGGGATCATGGCTCCCGGTTCCAGATAGAGATTCTCCGGAAGATCACCCATCGAATCAGGCGAAAAGAAAATCCACGGGAGATTTTGAAGAGTTCCGTAATCGACCATCTGGTTGAAGAAAGAATTCATGGCAAGGTTCAAGTTGAGAGTCGAAGCTGGGAGTCCTTCGCCATACCAGGAACGGGGAATGCGGTTGTAGCGCATATCCACATGAGGCCGTTTGCCGTCAGCCCGAACCCGATCCAGCGGAACCACTCGAACGATCCTGCGGATCTGAGGCAAGTAGGAGATCACCACCTCTTCTTCCCATCCATCCTCGTCCATGAACTTCTGTGTCTTGATCTCGTCGCCCTTGTATTCTTCGATCTTCCCGGCTCGGATCGCGTGTTTGATTTCAGCGGGCAAAGTGATGCGTAGATAGAATTCCAGCAACTCGACCTTCTTGAGATTGCGGGACGAGTTCACCCCCGTCACTTCCGCCACGGACGCTTCCTGCTCGGAAGCCGAGCGTTCGATTGCCAGGGAGTGCAGTTTCTCCAGATCCGGCAAGTCATAGCCCTGCCGCGTTCGAGAGAGGAGTTCCTGGATGGTCAGAAAATGCTGCTCGTAATACCAGGGGCAATCCGGCCATTGCATCGACGGCCCTGCGGATGGAGGAACAAAGATCTGCTCCAGCGAGGTGTTCTCGATCACAACCGAACGGGTTTCCTCGATATAAGTTTCTTCGCTGTAAGTGGTCACTTGCTCTCGAAGCGGGGAAGTCATGGGGCGGCCCAGAAATTCCTGCGCCATCTGGCCGATACCCCGAGCTGGCCTTCCGCGCTTCGGCTTGGTTTCAGGAAAAAGTTTACGGCGAAGCATCTCGGAGCGGTCCACCCGATTCTTCATGATGGCCGTTCCGGAAACCAGGCAATCCCAGAGATAATCTCCACCAATGCGCCGGAAGGGAACCTGCTTGGTGTAGTAATGCTCTCCGTAATAAAACGACAGGTCTTCCGCCGCCTGGGAGTTCTCCTCGTTCAGCGCACGGACTTTGATGAAAGGGTTGTTGCTGAACATGGCGTCATGGAACTGGGCCAGCAGTCCATCGACTCCAACGCGGATCAAGGGCATGAACAGATTGCTTGACCCCGGCCAGGGGTCCATTTTGTTGTCCTGCTCGGGAATCATGAAGTAGGCATCGTTCCAATCCTTGTGATCCATAGCCCAGTTGGAACGGTGTTCTTCGGCAATCTGAACTTTCTTGTCCAGATCCAGAGCGAGTGATTTGAGATTTTCCGAGGAGAGGTTAATCTCGTTGACGAGGTTATCAGCCATTAAGCCACTTTAGCGGTGAAGGTCATCCCGCACTCACAACCAAACCACTGGCGGCCTAAATTGGAAGGTCTGCCGAGAGGAGTAGCCCGAGAGGCTTTGCATTTTTTGTTGAGTGAATCAATTTCATTATCAACGGAACAAACAAAAGACTGAATCTCAGGGCGCGGGGTTTTCCTGGCTGCCGCGACCTTGACTTTCTTCTTGGTTTTTGGAGGCATGAATTCTCCTTTTGGCAAGTCGTGTATTGCTATCGCAGAATAACTCACACTAAGTCTACACATGACCTACGACGAAAAAGATATTCAGTAGATTCTCAAGGGCTTATCATCGCGCCGTTTGCGCTGGCTGTAGCGGTAGGACCGAGAAGGCTTGGTGGTCGTTTGGTTGTAGGGCGAGTAAGGCTTGAGCCTGTCCGGGTAGGAATCGAATCCAACGACCACCAGCCAGAGCGCACTGACATGATCGTCATGATAGCCCGTTGCCGCTTCCGCTCTCCCGCCTTCGGTGATGTGGAAGTGAACCATCTCGCTGACCGTCTTTTCATCCTTCAGGACAATTGAGCGGTCGTTGAGCAAAGAGGCCAGCCGCCCCACCCACTGACGCCGGTTGAAGCCGTGCGTCCTGAACCCGATCCGCTTGCTGCGCCGCTTGGGATCTTCCTCGTCGTGTTCCCGGTAGAGCCGCTGCTTGTCGTACTTCTCCCCCATTTGAACGGCCACCAGCTTGCCCGTGGAGTTGTTCTCAATGACACACCAGGCTCCGTTGTAATACTCACAAAGCAGAGAGAGCGGTTCCACCAGGATGTCCTCGGAAATCTGCCCGTAGATTTTCGCCACCTGCACACCGCCCATCGTCCGGTCAAACACCTGGGCCACCGTGGAATCGGGATTCTTCGTTCCCGAAGGGATCAATCCTTCCGAGGTATCCACCCCGATGACATAGCTGTGGCCGGGGATAGGTTCCTCCCAGCGGTACACCTCTCCTTCAGGTTCCGGATGAAAGACGATCTTGCGCGACATCCGCGCCGCCGGAGCCAAGATCCCTCTCACGGGCTTATCCACGGGCATCGAGGAAAGGATTTCGACGTTGAACCTTGGACGACCGGAGTAAATGAACGCCACTTCAGGGGAGTACGGGTACTCCTGAAAGCGCACGTTCTTGTCATTGCGGCACTTGTGCTTGAGCAGCCAGCGGTAAGCGTTGAGCTGTTCCTCGCTCAAATGAAACTTCGCCTGAAGATCCTGCTCTTCAGGAGCCAGGGAATTAGAAAACCACTCCTTCTCCCCATCGTACTTGAACGAATTGGAGTATTGAGGATCATCGAAGACGGAGATGAAAAGCGGGATGTAGCCGTTCCAGTTCTCCCGGTTGAGAACCTCCACGGTGGGAATCGGCAGCTCGTTGGTTCCACCCCAGGTGATCTCACAGTTCTGCGCCGCCTCGTCCCACATCGGCTTGAAGAGCGGATCAAAGCCGTTGGCCGTGCATTCGACAATGATGCAGGTATCCGGCAGATGAGCAATCGACTGCCAGAGGGCCGTGGCTGTCTGAACGCCCTTGGGCCACTTGGCCGACTCCGAGGCATGGAGAAACTGCGGCGTGAGGGCCGTTCCGGCATAGACGTTCCCGGCGGTCAAGACCTGCATATGCCCTTCCTGATCCTTGAACTTCAGTTCATTCACGTTGCACTTCGCCAAATCCGGCTTTGTCTCGGGGTAAGTGCGGTAGAACCGCTCGGAGATCTCGAAGATCTTCTGGGTGGCGTCCTTATCGTGGGCAATCACCAGCGCATCAATGCCCCGCTTGAGTGCTTCCATGAGCATCAACGCCTCGACCAGCGTCGAGAGTCCCTCTTTACGGGCCTTGAGAATGATAATCCGGATGGGCATACGCCGTTCCTTCGCCCACAGGTACAGAGCCAGCAGTCTGCGCTGGGCGAACTTCAGCCCGCCGGTGGTCCCGCAAGTCTCGCAGTCCTCCCCCAGCGTATGGAGGTGGCCGCCCATGTCCTTGATCGTGAAGTTGCTCTCGAAAAAAGAGATCGATTCCTGGAGCTTCTCCTTGAAATCAGCGGAATTAGCACTGGATTCGGAGAAATCGGCGGGAGAGGGTTTAGCCATCAAAACACCGAAGGCACTACGATTTCGAGTTCAGGTTCCTGTGGAAGCGTGAATTTATGGCGGAAGTGGATGTTGGCGTTGCACACTGAACACTGGCGTATGCCGAGACTCAACGCCGGGATCTGCACCTCCAGCCCGTCCGGTAAGACCAGGGTCGGGAAATGAATCGTCTGAATGCTGTCTCGGAACGCCTTCTTCGGGTCCACGTTGCCGCAAGAGGGACACAGCACCAGAGGATCGTCCACATCATGCCCGTTCACCTTGCTCTCGCCAGCCGACTCAGAAGGTTCCATCAGCACCTCGAAAGGGCATGAAAAGCCCGCGCCACCGTGGCCGGGACGACTGCGTTTCCACAGGCTCTAAGTCGGTCCACCCGATTGGGAAGCCCATGAGCCATTCCACGAACAAGGGGTTCAACTTCTTCTTGCCTTCTTTTGTCCCTCGCCACGGGTTCTTTCCTCCCCACTCGTCCAACCTCCCCACGCAATGCTCGTTGGGAACTGTCGCTGTCGGCCACTGCCGGGGCGAGTTCGGGGTATCGCTGGAGGATGGAGGCCCAGCCTTCGGTGTCTGAAGGACCTGGCGGCCAAGTAGGCCATTCACCTCCACGTTCGCCTCCCTGCAATCCCCGTCCTTGTGGTCCCTGCTGGTGGGGGTTGCCCATGAAGCGATGTCCTCCTCTCGGTTCCCCCGGTACTCCCCCCTCTGAACCCTGTTGGTTGCTGCTCCAAGGTTTTCGTTCTTTGCCATTGCGTTCCGTGGAGTGAGCCAGGATGAACAGCCGTTGCCTCTTGTGGCTTGCACCAACTTCAGCCGCCGAGAATAGTCCAGCCTCAAACTCGTAGCCCATTCCTGATAGTTCCTCTC
>Ga0114901_1000903_pt1 | contig 18232 bp, 17 predicted proteins | sample MalvireepMed_s16_FD_89686 | JGI IMG/M metagenome (GOLD analysis project Ga0114901, IMG submission 89686) | Marine viral communities from the Global Malaspina Expedition - Malaspina viral metaG DeepMed_s16 | ecosystem: Environmental > Aquatic > Marine > Oceanic | place: Mediterranean Sea... | reverse complement strand
TAGAATCAGACAGGGCAGGAACATTTCTAGAGTTGCATGTGGCGCATGGCTTGGACTATCCCATTGCAGAACCTTTTGGAGATGTACCGCCACCATTTAAACTAGTAACCAAGATATGCAAAGCTGGGACACCACAGACGGTATATTGGGATATAACTGATTGGCCTGAAGGAGAGAGAAATTGGGATTACATTAGGGCTTTAGCTTTTAAGGTAGTAGACGCAAGAGAAGGGTTTGGGCTGGAAGTTAGAAATATTAAATTATTTGAGATTAACGATTCAGCAGTTGCTCCACCAGGGGCAGGCGATCCGCCATTAGAAATATCAAGATTTGTTCAGTACAGGGTGGTTTTTTCAACTATAGGGGCGGGGATCACACCGGAAGTTAAAAAGGTTAAGTTTGACTTTACACATAGGCCAGCTATGTTGCCGTCAGACATTATGAGACATCAGAAGTTTTTTGGATCAGGTGGACTAGAGTATCCAGCAAGAAACGGATTGGATATAGTTTACCCTTGACTTTTAGAAAATAGGAAGTATAATAGGAATTAAGAATAAGGAGAAGACAATGGATTATTTAAATATTTGGCTATACACATGTGCTACTTTAGTGACGCTCGCAGCAACATGGAAGACGATTAGATTTTTGGGTTGGAAGAAAAAGCTAATGTTTTATACGGTGAGAGAGATGGCAAAGGGGAAGGGAGCCATACAAGGAACGTTGATGTGGCCAGCACTTATTGTAGACACTGTTTTGATGCCAGTATATGCTTTTGCTGCACTGTTGCAGGGAACTATAGATAAGCAGTTAGAGTTGGTAGATTTGAAAGCCATAGAAACAGGAAAAGCCTATTGGAATGACAAGGCGTTTACTTGGCTACAGGAGGATTTCAATAAGACCAAAAATGATCTTAGAGATTTAATAGACGTGTGGGTTTCAGACGAAAGCGTGATTGAGCTTGAAGCTAAAGTTAAGGAGCTTGAGATGGAGATAACACGAGTTGAAAAATTGCTCAAAGAGCAGGCCGCATCTAAGAAAGAATTATATCAGGTGGGAATAGGGCCAGATATGGATCGAAGACCTAAATCAAGGCAAATGAACTTACCGTTTGTTTATTAAACATAAATGATCTGCGCGGACATACACAAGCAAGAAAGCAGAGTAGTAGTTTGGACAGACGAAAGTAAAGAGTCGATAGCACTGAGAAGAGTTATCGACTCTTTGCCTTACTACTTAGAGTTTGATAATAAATACATAATCTCTATCTACGATTTTTGTTTATTGAAAGATGGGCTGGACAAAGAAAACTTAAAAAGTAGAAGAATGAGTGGGCCACTAAGAGATAAAATTTCTTTATTGAATAGTGAGGGAGAAGAGTTGCCAGACTTGAATCTAAAAAGACCATTGCTGCCTTTTCACGAAGGAGGGGTTAAATTCTTAACTTCAAGAAATTCTTTGCTTGCTGATCAAATGGGGTTGGGAAAAACTGGCCAGGTCTTGGCGGCAGCAAACCTTCTAATAAAACAAGGGAAAGCAAAGCATGCAATATTTTTAGTAACCAAAAGTGGGATGGAGCATTGGTGCGATCAAATAAAAACCATGTTCTACGATGAAGATATTGATTACGTTGTAGTTAGGGGAAAAGCAAACAAAAGACTGCCAATGTACAAAGAGGATCACAAATTTTATTTGGTTTCTTTGGACACATTTAAAAAAGATGTAGAGAAGCTGTTTCCAAACAGAAATAAGAAATTAAAAGAGATGTGGTCAAAGTCTATAGTGGTTGTAGATGAGATTCATCGAATTAAGCATTCCAGAACTATAAGTGCTAAAGCTTGCTATAAGATAGGAAAATATGCTGCTTATAGGTGGGGAATGACAGGCACACCGCTAGATGGAAGAGTGGAGAATCTGTATGGGGTGATGAACTTCATAGATAGGGACTTCTTTGTGAATAAGGGGCACTGCCTTAGTCATCATGTCATAACTGATTTCTGGGGCGGAATTACAGAATATAGAAATATGGAGAGCTTGAAGGAAAAACTAAAAACTGTAATGATACGCAGATTAAAGAAGGATGTTTGGAAGGAGTTGCCAGACAAAGCCTACCTGGATCATTATATAGATTTAAGCGCTGAAGAAAAAAAATTATATAAGCAAATCAAGAAGCAGCAACTAGATATGGTGTCTCCAGAAATAAATGAAAAAATCAATATTTGCTTGCCGATTGGACTGCTATCGTATGGGCAGATGTGTGTCAACACACCTACCTTAATAGATCGAAAGTGGACAAAACCATCGACAAAAATGAAAGAACTGTATGACCTGTTAGAGGAGCTAACAGTTATTTCTAAAGTAGTAGTTTTTACTAAATTCGCTAAGATGTGTCACATCTTACATCAATGGTTGCCTTGGGAAAGTGTAGTGTTTACGGGCGAACTAACTACTAAGCAGAGAAGAAAAAGGCAGGTGGACTTCTTGACAAAAGAAGAGATTCGTGTTTTCATAATGGATACAGCAGGAGCGCAAGCTATCGACTTACATGGAATTGAAGTCGATGGAGTTTGGCACCAAGGCGCAGAGTATTTAATTAGATACGACAATCTTTGGAATCCGGCTATGAATGAGCAAGTTGAAGATCGCATTCACAGAGTTGGACAAAAAGAGAAGGTGACAATTATTGACTTAATTGCAAGAGGAACGATAGAAGAGAAGATTAAAAGTTTATTGGTAGCTAAGAAGGAAGTGACGAAGAAGGTAATAGATAAGGATCTAACAAAAAAAGAATGTATGACACTCATGTAAACCAAACAAAATTTGATATTTATCTACTGGGTTCATATGGGTATGCAATCAGAGATATAATTAAAAAACTAAATATAGCCCTAAACGATAAAACAAAGGAAGCTTTACGAAAACAAGTGAGGCTTCCTAAAATTTTTTATGAGCAGGGTTGGAAAAGATTTTTAATCTATAGGGAAACAGAAAAGAAGACAATAGTCATCCATGCATTGCTTGAAATGTTAATCGAGGGGTTTGACAATGGTAGTTGGATGAAAGAAGAGTTGGCAGCGTATGATTGGCAATTCATCTTTGAGTTTTGTGATTATGGAGAAAATATAGAAATAGGGAAGATTGGCGTCGATGCGATACATATAGCAATTGCTGGCTCTCGACCGTTTATTGTTTTGAATGGGAAGTACATTATGACTTCCAAGGACAGGGTAAAAAAAGCCAAAGCAAACCTTTCACTTAGGACCATTTTTGAGTATAATTTAGAGATGGGTTCAAGAGAGGAAGTCAAGGCCGACAAATACAGTCAGATTGTTCTGAAGCCAATAGTGAGATATCAGGACAAATATATAGACGACTGGAGGCTTGACGATTTTGCAAATTATATACACGATAGCGTCACTGAGAGATTTGGCCCAACATACATTTCTATTGCAGAACTTAAAAAGAGAAGCATAGTGAAAAATGGTGTGCAGGGTTTAGGGCGCATGATGAAGATAAGTGATCTGGCAGAGCAAAAAGGAAGATACAAGGAATTTGTAGATTGGCTGTTGGAAAAATTTATTTATAGTAAGACTGTTACGGTAGGTAATTTTGTTTCGAAGGCCACGTTTAGGAATTTCATTATGGACAGAGAAAGCAAGAAGCAGTCGGGTACAGTGTTGGGCAACGAGGGTGCAGATTATGAAAAGGATGTTGAGGTGTCGTTCTAATGTTGACAAATGAAGAAAGAGTAAAAATCATAAATGCTCTAAGAGAGAGAATGGCAAAGGAGTGCAAGTGTAGAAATAATGATCAAGGATTAAAATATGATCAAAGACCATGCCCTTGTGATTCATCATTTAGAAGGAAATCGATAGCTATCGCAGCAGGCGTTCCAAGTGAGTATGTGGAATACACCTTGAAGTCTTATCCAGGTAATGAAGAACTGAAGAAAGATAAAAGAGTTAAGCAGGTTAAAACTTGGATGAACAAATATTTGAAGAACATGGACAAGAATCTAGAGCATAACGTGGGACTAATGATAGTTGGGCCATATGGCGCAGGAAAGACAGCGCTCTTGTCTTTGTGTTTAAGAAAAGCACTGAGTATAGTTTTCCCATCGGGGGGAATCTATAGCACAGCGTCAGACATGATACTTGCCGCAGGGGCAGGAAGATATGATAAAAGAGAAGTAGTGTACAGTTTGAACGATTTTAGAAACAAACAGGTCGCTTTTATAGATGATTTGGGCAAAGAATTTATAATAGGATCTACGGGGATAATTACTGACAGATCAAAGTTTGGAATGATATTGGATGATATTTTGAGGGTCAGGGCAGCTAAGGGACTGATCACGTTCATGTCTACAAACTATTCACTAGATCAGATAGGGGAAGAGTACGGCAAGTCGTGTTTAGAAGCCGTCAAGCAGTGCATGAAGGTAATAGCATTCAAGAAAGACTACCCGAACCTTAGGGACGTTTCATTTAATAGCGCGGAGGCTAGAGCGAGGAGAATTTACGGGGAATGAGAACAGCAGACGTTGAACTAGAAGAAGAAATTTTAGCAATGATGATGAGAGATAAAGGTTTGGCGACATTTGGATTGAAAGAACTAAATGAGACTGACTTTGTCACAATGCATAAGTCAATTTCTCCATCGAAATATACAAACTCTATCTTCAACAAGATAAAGGACGACATAGACTCAGGAAGCGATGGCAGCGCTACGATGATAATAAGTGGATTTAAAAGCGATCCATTTGTTTCAGAGAAAAATCAGAAGTCTTATGTTACGCTAATTAAAAGATTGTCTTCTATGAAGATTACAAAAATGAATCATTCTTACTTCAAGAAAAAGTGCGACATGCTGGTCTTAGTGACAAGAAAAAGAGGGATGGATCTTTTAATTAGAGATGTAGTTATGTTTTTGAAAGAAGACAACGTTGTCAAGGCGGAAGATTCTTTTAAGAAATATTTGAAAGCTCTAAATAGAAGAGCTATGAGAACTGAGTCGGTGATTATTGATTGGAAAGAAAATTTTCCAGATCGAAAGATAAAAGTACAAGAGGCTATTCCAGATACAAATATCATTACTGGATTTCCACCTATTGATGACAATTTTGGATCTATCACAAGAGGAGAGCTACATGTGATAGTAGGAAGAACAGGAGGCGGAAAGAGCGTGTTGAAACAGCACGTAACTGCAAACGTTGTAAAGATGGGATATCCTGTTTTGTATATAACTAAAGAAGATACCGAAGAAGAAGTCGCTTTGAGATTTGATGCACACTTTAGCAATATTGATCATCCGAAGTTTCACATGCATATGCTTAAACAGGAAGACCTAGAAAACTGGGAAATGAGCGTTAGTAAGATTCCTGACAATCTCTTGAAGATCGTTTGCATGGGACAGTCATTTAATATAGATGACGTAAAGGCAATCTTGAACAATCAAATAAACGGAGGGTTTAATCCAGCCTTAGTTGTAATTGACTATATTGGTTTAATGGAACCAGTAGATAGAAGACTGCAAGACTACAAGGCTGTAGATAAAGTGGTACAGGATTTGAAAGAGTTTGCTATAGAATATAACATTGGAGTAATCTCTAGCGCACAACTAAGGCCAGATGCGTATGAAAAAGAAACGGTTGAGGTTGGAGACATCGCAGCGTCTAAGTTAGGAATTTCAACAAACGTGAACGGCTTGTACGCTTTTATAAATACAAGTTTGATGAAGGCACAGGGAGGGGCGACGGTCCAGGTAATGAAGGTAAGATCTACCGGAATTAAAACAGAATTTTATACAGTTAATCCTAACTTTCATAGAATAACTATACATGAGGGATGGAGAGCGTTGAGGAATAAATACGAAAATGAATAAAAACATTTTAAGATGTGAAGGAATTACAGATTTAGAAAAAGTGATAGCTAGGGCAGACATACTGGAGATACTTAAAAAGTACGCTCCAAGTTTAAGAAAAAGAAACGGAAAAGAGTTTTTTGGACGATGCCCTTTTTCTTTTCATGAAGATAGAATTCCTAGTTTCGGCATCCACGTTGGAGAAGGATCTAAAAAGGGAGTTTGGAATTGTGGATGTGGGTCTGGAAACATAGTTCGTTTTATGAAGAATGTTACTGGCGTGAATGATGAAGCACAGATTGCAAAGATTTTGGAATCAAATCAATTAGAAAAAGGATCATTTACTAATGAGACAGTTTATCAGCTAGAGAGCTTAATTAGCAATTGGGATCAAACTAACAATGACGACGTTACGAAAGAAGTCTTGCCAAGAATGAGACAGTCGAAACCGCCGCTTGTAAAATATTTGATTCAAAAGAGAAAAGGGTATTCGACAAGGGAAGCGTTGGAAGTGATTAGGAAATTTGGTCTAGGAGTATCTATTGACTATGAAAGCAATCCGGTGTATAATTGGATCATAGTTCCAGTTAAAAGTAAACAGGGCAAGCCCATTATGTGGATTGCACAACACCCCATTTCTAGAAGAAAATATAATGGAGGAAGAACTACTGGGCTGCTGTTCAATATAAATAACGCCATAAAGAACAATTGGGTGATTGTAGTAGAATCAATGTGGTGCGCGATAAGATTGAATATGTGGGGGTATCCAGCGATATCTACCTTTGGGGCTAGGATGGACGATATTCAGGCTAAAACAATCAAAAAACATTGGAAAACGGTCTATCTGTGCTATGACATGTATGACAAGGATTCAGCAGGATCTAGGGCGCAAAAGAAAGCAATTAAACTGTTAACGCCGCAATTGAAAGTTAAAACGGTGTTGCTCCCAAAAGGGAAAGACCCAGACAAATGTACTGTAAGCGAAATGAGAGCGGCTCTACATAATTCTTCTAGAGTAGGGATGATAAAAAATAGGTGGACTTAAAATGAAGATAAAAAGCAAGCATGGGTACGTGGTAGCTACTAGAGGACAGGAAGCGAGAACGGCATTGCTTTATTCTCATAAGGCGATTAATTATCTAGAGTGTTTTGCCAACATAGCTTTATTTTTACGAAAAAGATTAGTGGCAGAAAACTTGATATCAGAAGAAAGTGATATGCCTGATAAATTTGGATTCTCAGTAAACATGGTAGACAAGTATTGGCATTTCAATAAGTCAGATGAAGGAGAGAGTATATTTTTGATTGACTATTTTTTAATAGAGAGGGACAAAAGACCCAAAGGCAAGCCAATCATTAAAGGGAAAAAGCGCGGAGAAATAGATGAGTTATTGCTGTGGTCTACGCAAGTGAATAGAATGCTGGTAGATTGCGCTGTTGGATGTTTTACTGATTACATGGTTGGAGATAGAAATTTTTCTGGCGCTCTGTGGTGGTCACATAAAGTTAAATCTGTGGCCAGCAGATATGCATATGAATTAGATTGTTATAGGCAAATGTTATGTCTCAGACCTAGCGAAAATAGAATAAAAACATTGAAGGAATCTTATGGATTAAGAATCTATAAGGAGTTTGATAGAAGTTTTTTGGAAGGAATATAAAGTATGACAGAACACGCGCCAATTTTTGACGATTTCTTTGATAGTAAAGAGGAAGTGAAAACGGATTTAACGGGGCTAGATAGAGATAGTGCATTTTTATTAGGGAAAGAATTAGGGAAAGCAGAGGAACATTTAAGTTTCACTTTATCTGGATCGCCCATAGAAACATTAGTGATTAGTGCGAGAAACGCAGAGACACTAATGAAATGGGCTAGAGATAGAGGGGCGATGAGTAGTATAAGTAGACAAATCAACGATGATTTATATGTGATTGATTTTAAACTAAATAGATAGGAGAGGGTTATGGCAAACGAATACGTAGTGGAATACAACGAGAAGTGTCCAGAATGTAATGGTAAGATTTTAATAACAGAGGATTATAGCGAAGCTCAGTGTGAAGATTGTTTGGAAGAGTGGACTTTGAAGGATGAAGATGAAATTACAGAAACTGATCTCAAAGAGGGCTATGTAGATATAGGTGAAGAGGAAAAGTCAGAAGAGGCGGATTATGATTTTGACGAGGATGAAGACGACGATGTAATTGATGCAGATTTTATTGAAATTGTTGATCCATCAGCACAGTCTACCGGACCACAGCGCACAGTTGAAGAACATTTAAATCTAGATGAACTAGCAGCTAAAGTATTAGCAAAATCGCTAGCAATGGCTGTAAGTGTAATATCAACACCGCAAGAGCCAGTGTTGGCAGAGCCAACAAATCCTTTCTTAGATGGGACAAGAGAAAACCAACTTATGGAAACTCTTTTAACTGGTCCACAAAAATTAGAGGACATCAAAAAGGCTTTGCCTAAAACTAGAGGAAAACCGCCAACTGCAAAGACAATTAAAAGTTGGGTGATGGCATTGGACAATTTAAGGGATTGGAAAGTTATAGAAGAGGACGATAAGTTTTCTATCGAAAGGAGAAGGGATGAGTAAGGTAGTAGAGATGACACACAGAGAGGTTGAAGTATTACGAAGAGAAGGGTGGACAAAGGACGACTATGTCGATAGAATACAAGTGCAAATGACATCTTCACTGTATTTGATTTGCATAATGTTTAAAGAGCTTAAAGAGAAGTTCTTTGAGAAAGAGGATGACGACGGGCAAACGTGGACTAAATTCTGCAAAGATAGAATAGGAATTTCAAGACATGCTGTAGCTGGATATCTAAGAATAGGCAAATATGTATTGCCAAGGATTACACCAGATCTAGCTAATAAGTTGGGAGTCGCAAAACTTCTTGTTCTTTCTAAGTTAGGAAAAAATGCAGATTGGGATAAGATTATAAACGAATTGCACGAGGAGATAGAACTAAAGCAGATAAAATATATAGCGGACAAATATGGTGGCGTTGACAGAGAAGAGAAACCACGACCGCTAAGAAAAACTGTTTCAACACTAAGAAAAAATATTGAAGTTTTAGACGAGGATTTGAGGGCTTACTTACCAAATCCTAACGATTTTGAATCAAAAAAGAAATTTAAGGACGTAGCAAATCAACTTTACAATTCTATGGATTCTTTAATGAATATGATGCGAATGCTACTGAAAGGCGCAGACGAATGAAATATACCCCCCTACATGGTCATAGTGATTTTTCAATACTAGACGCTTGTTCAAATGTAAAAAGCATTTGTGAGAGAGCAGCAGAGATTGGATTAGAACATATAGCACTAACAGACCATGGATCTATGGGTGGAATTTTTGAATTTTATAAGGAGTCAAAAGCCGCAGGAATAAATCCTATTTTGGGAGTAGAGGCATACATAGTAGAAGACAGATTGCAACTGGGACCAACAGACGAACAAAAGGAGGGGTTGAATAAAGCAGAACGTGATGCTTTGAATAAGAAGCATAGAAAGTACAATCACGTAGGATTGATAGCTCAGAACAACACAGGACTTAAAAACTTATTTAATGTGGTATCAGACGCCGCAAGAAATGGAACTTATTATAGACCAAGAACTGATTGGGACTTTCTTGCCGAACATTCAAAGGGAGTGATAGCACTTTCGGGATGCTTGCAAGGAAAGGCTAATAGGCTTATTTTAGATGGTGATCTAGATGGAGCATTAGACCATTTAAAACATCTAAAAGATATTTTTGGAAAGAGAGTGGTAGCTGAATTACAAGTCAATGAAGCACCAGAGCAAAAAATATGTAACGAAAAAATATACATGCTTGCGAAAAAAGTAGGGATGCCGCTAGTGGTAACTAACGATTACCACTATGTCTCTCCAGAAAGTGTGGAAGCACATCGCATGTGTAAGTTTATTGATTATATAAAGGGACGCGGTAAGAGAGATTTGGAGTTTTGCGGATTCGAGGGCTACAAAACAACGGGGCACTTCGTGGCTTCTTACGACGAATTGAAAAAACTTTGGGTAGCAAATCATGGGAACATGACAAAAGGAATTTTCAATAAAGCTTGCGAAAATACTATGAAAATAGCTGAAAGCTGCAACGTGAGTATAGATAGTTCTCATAAGTTAGTAAAGTTCCCACTGCAAGAAGGAATGAGTAAGGAACAGTATTTGAAGAAGATAGTTACTCATGGGTGGAATAAGCGCAAGCACAGATTTGTTGAGGGCAAAAAAGAAGAGTACACAAAAAGAATACAGAAGGAAATAAATCTGATTAAGAAGATGGGGTATTTGGATTACTTCTTTATGGTTCAAGACTTCATTCTGTGGGCAAAAGGACAAGGGATTCCTATCGGACCAGGACGTGGGTCAGCAGCAGGATCTTTACTGTCTTGGTTGCTGGAAATCACTCAAATAGATCCAATTAGATATGGGCTATCTTTTGAGCGTTTTTTGAACCCACACCGCAAGAAAATGCCAGATATTGACGTTGACGTATGTAAGCGCAGAAGGGGCGAAGTTCTTCAGTACATGAAAGACAGGTGGGGAGAGGAAAATGTGGCAGCAGTAGCTACATACCACAGATTTACTTCAAATTCTTTATTCAGAGAAGTGTCTAGAGCACTAGGGTGCGCATACAATGAATACAACGACATTGCTAAGAAGATTGATCATACGGACACTTGGGAGAACAACTTAGGGAAGAATAAAGAGCTAAAAGCTTATGTAGAAGAAAATGAAGATATAAATCTTTACATGGATGAGTTGGATGGAAATATCAAAAACTTCGGAACTCATGCAGCGGCTATTATTATCACTAATGGAAGCATCAGTGACTACTTGCCACTACGAAGAACTAAAGACACGGCTGGCAATGTTAACATAATAACTGAAATTGAAAAAGATTTATTAGAGGCATTTGGATATCTGAAGAAAGATATTTTAGGGTTGAAAACTTTGACAATAATTGCAGATGCTGCAAAAGCGGCAGGAATGACGTATGAAGATTTGGAAGACATTCCAGTTGATGATCCAGAAGTTTATAAGCTGTTCAATGAAGGAGACACTGTTGGAGTGTTTCAGTTTCATGGAAGTGGAATGACAGACTTGGCAGTAGACATAGGCGTTGAGAACATGGAAGATTTGTCTGCCTGTAATACTATGTATCGACCAGCCGTCTTGAAGGCTGGAATCGACAAGAGTTTTATTAGGAGGCGAAGAGGAGACGAAGAGGTAACATTTTTACATCCTAAATTAAAGGATGTGCTTGAACTAACAGAAGGACTAATTATATATCAGGAACAGATAATTCAGATTATGATGAAGTTGGGATTAGATGAAGGCGAAGCTGATTTGATGAGAAATGATATGGAAAAGGTTTACAAAGGAGCGAAACCACAATCTGTTTTAGATGATTGGATAGAGAAGGCTAAAGGCAGAGGGTTTGGTGAGTTTGACGAAGATGAGGCTGAAGAAGTTGTTGAACAAGTAATGGCACAAATTGGATATCTATTCAACAAGGCTCACAGTGTGTCCTACAGTTTGATCGGCTATATATGTCAGTGGCTCAAGGTTTATCATCCGTATGAATTCTTAACATCATGCTTGAACAATGAAAGTAAGTTGGAAAAGATTGAAGAGTATTTGGCATATTTCAATAATACATATTCAGTTGACATTGAGATAGGAGATCTTAATAATTTTAGCGTAGACTTTAGTGTAGAGAATGAAGACACAATTAAAGTCGGATTGGAAAACACAAAAGGCCTAAGTAAGAAAGTGTTGGACATGGTAAATGACAATAGGCCATATGAATCAGTTATGGATTTTTTTGATAGTGACATCGATTGGAGAGTGTTAAATAAGAGAAAGCTTCAAACAATGTCTGAACTAGGATTGTTTGATGGAATGCCAATATATAAAAATGGTCCAGTAATTGAACACGCAAATCAAATGAAGGGATTTTATAACGGACTAAGAACATATGGGTCTGGAGAAACAAATCATTATGTAACCCAAAAGCAAGATATAGGTGTGTGGGACGAGGTTTACGAGGACATTATGTACTACGATGGACCGTCGTTCGCTGACTTGGCACAAAAGGAAGTTGAATATTTTGGATTTCATATTATATATGATCCGCTAAGCTACATTAGAAACAATTTTGATTTCAAAAAAATAGGAAGAGTGATGCCGGGAACCTTGGCGGTGGGTGGAGTAGTTAATGGAATTAAGCTTCACATAGATAAGAAGGGGAATGAAATGGCATTCGTATCGCTGAAAACTTTGGAGGATTTCAAAGACATAGTTATCTTTGCTAGTCAGTGGGGACATTATAGTAAAAAATTAAAGATTGGCTCCTGTGGTATATTTTTCTTGGCTATGTCAGATAGGAAGAGTTATATAGTGAGAAGATATGAAAAAGTAGAATTGCCACACGGATATGATGGAGAATAAAATGAATAGAATTTTAACTATTGCAGGAAACCAAGACGTAGATGTTGAAGAGATTACAAAAGATCTGGTATTGCCTAAAAATGAATCTTTGAAAGAAATCATAACAATGTGTCTAGTAATATCTCACAAATATAGAAAGGGTGTGCCAACGATAGCTGGTGAAACAGATAAGAATTGCTTGACTGATGATTTAGCCAGACTTGCTTATCTGAGAGATAGGTTTGCAGCGGTGTCGGCTCACTTTGAGGGAATATTGCACAAAGCGGAGGGAAGATTTAAAAACCAATTGGAAGGAGAATTTTATCTAGAAGCTAGAAAAGAATTGGAGAAAGAATATGAAGAAAAATATGAAAAATATAAGAGGGGAGATATAGACAAACCAAGACAACCAACTGACACATACGTGAAAGCTTCGGCTGAAATGAAATCTAAGGACAATAGAAAGAGACTGGCTGAAGCGCAGGCTAATGTCAAATACATTAGAGCGTTCTGGTCTTCGGCTATGGAAAGTGCTAACACGTTAAAGGCGGTATTGAAATATACAGAGACTCAAGGTTTGAAGTATGATTAAAAGTTAAAGTTTTTGAGCTTTTTTGCTTGACTTTTCGACCAAAAATGGTAGTATATATGAAGTGGATAAGATTAAGAATTTGATAGGCAGAGGGGGTATAAAATGAATATTATCAAGATAACCAAAGAATATGAAGAAGAAATCGTCACGCAGGATTTTACTGCTGTAAGAATTAGAAATATTGTAACTGGAACTTTATCTGAAGAAGAACAGAGTCCTCAAATTTTACAAAAAAATTCTGATAAGCTATTCGTAATAGCTAAGAAGTTGACGGAAAGAGACATTAAGAGGTTTTATAAAGATAATAATATAGAAGAGGAGATTTAGTATGGCAAGAATTATTACAGTAGGTGGAAATGGTGGTAGCTACGAGGCAGTACCAGAAGATTATTACATGGCAGAAGTTTCTAAGATCGAGTTTGTAGCCGATCAGAAGAATCACTTTACGGGAGAACTTGAAGACAGATGGAAGCTCTTTTTTAAAGTAACTGAAGGCGAACATGTCGGTAAGACTTTTACAGGTTTGGCAAAAAATAGCACTCACCCAAAAAGTAAGTTAAGAGATTGGCTCAAAGCTTTTTTTGGCCCTTTGAAGGAAGGGGATCCAATTGACATTGATGACATTGTGGATCGTCCATGTATGATTTATATTTCTCATGGAAGTACTTTAAGAGATGATGGTCAACCATGGTGCAATGTAAGCAAAGTACAGAAAAAGCCAAATAGTGGCGTTGAACTTATGAGTCCATTGTCAGAATCAGAAGTAAATGATCGTGATGGCGATGATTCAACGGAGGATGGAACTGAAGAGCCAGTGGTAAAAAAAACAAAAAAGACAATGGTAGGTAAGAAGAAGACTGCAAAGAAGAAGCCGAAAGTTACTGTTCCAGAGGGAGAAGAGGAAGAAGAGCTTGACGTAGAATGGTAAAGGGAACTTTGAAAAGAAAAAAGAAAACATTGGAAGCAGAACCAGTTGATGACTATGAAGCATTTATGGCTTGTCTAAAGCCGCAAGTGAAGTCTGGACTAATAATGGGTTTGGGAGAAGAATCTAAGCTAAAGGTAGAGAGGCTTTCTACAGGAATTAATTCACTCGATAGAGCATTGGGTGGAGGACTACCAAAAGGTAGAGTTGTAGAAGTTTTTGGGCCAGAAAGTGGGGGGAAAACTACCTTAGCGCTGCAATGCATTGCCGCCTGCCAATCGGCAGGCGGTATTGTAGCATTTATTGATGCAGAACACTCTTTAGATCCAATATGGGCTGGAGTGCTTGGAGTGAATACTAAAAGATTGGCTGTTGCACAACCAGATTGTGCAGAACAGGCTTATAGTTTAATTAATGTTTTACTAGATAGTCCTTGTCCACCAGCTATGATAGTATTGGACTCAATTGCAGCTATGCCTACCAAGAAAGAAATTGAAGGAGATGTAGATGACCTTCAAAAACAGATAGGATTACAGGCTAGAGTAAACACACAAAACTTGCGTAAAATTACTCCGAAATTGGATAAAGCTAAAACAATTTTAATTGTTATAAATCAGGTTAGAGAAAAGTTTGGCGGTGGTTGGTCAGGCTATGGGCCAAACGAAACTACTCCTGGCGGAAGAGCAATAAGGCATGCTTATTCAATTAGAATGTCAGTTAGAAAAGGCGAAATGATAAAAGAAGGATCCGCCTTTATTGGAAATAGAGTTAAAGTTAGAATTGCTAAAAACAAATGTTCAGCACCTTTCGCAACCACAGAATTTCCTATATATTATGCAGAAGGAATAGATATAGTTTCTGATGTATTTATGAATGCAGTTGAAAAAGGAGTGGTATTGAAAAAGGGCGCTTGGTATTATTATGGCGATGAGAAGTATCAAGGAAGAAAGGGACTGATTGAGGCATTAAAGAATGATAAAGAATTGTATCAGTCTTTAATGGAAGAACTCGATGCAGTAATAGATGAACAGTGAAAATAGCTTTTACAGCGGACTGGCATATTGGAGTATCTACGCATTCAACAAATAAAGTAGGCATTCCGTCGCGCACACAAGATTCAATAGATTCTGTAAATAAGATAATTAACAAAGCTAAAGATCTGAATTGTGATACGTTTATAGTGGGAGGGGATTTGTTTCATCATTCAAATCCCCGTCCTGCATTTATATTTGAAGCAGTTAAGTTGCTGCAATATGCGAATAGAATGTTTGAAGACATTATAGTTATAAGCGGAAATCATGATCCGATGCCATTAAACGGAGGTGTTGGCTCTATAGGTTTATTGACTAATATGAATGACATTCCTCATAACAGAATGTATGAAGAAGATGCGGATTTGTTAATAACTAAACGCGAAGAAAAAGTTCATCTAAGTATTAGGCCATATCAAAAGAAAACGCAAGTGATGGAAAAGCCAATGTCTCTTGATAATGAGGCACCAATCATAATGATAGCTCATCATCACTTCCAAGGAGCAGTAGTAGGATCTGAAACAAGAATGTTGGCAGGGGGTGTTTCAGTAATTGAAGAATTAGATGGGGTGAGCTTAATCTTAAGTGGACATATTCACAAACCTCAACACATTAAAACTCCCAAAGGAGTATCAGTTCTTTATCCTGGCTCACCAGCAAGATTCTACTTTAGCGACAGAGATGACACCAAGGGTTTTTGGGTCATTGAGACGGAGGGGAAGAGTGTCAACAACCTTGATTTTATAGAGATAGAGAACAGACCAATGGTGCAAATAGAGAGAGATGCTAGGTGGCTGTCACAATCTGAGAAAAAATGTCTAAAAGATTTAAAAAAAGTAAAAGGCGCAGATGTAAAAACAATTATAAGTTGCGATGATGTTTTGGAAATAGATATTGTCAAAATGGTTGATCTGCTGAAGAAGGCTGGCGCTCATTACATAGTTCCACCGAAAATTGAATTGAGACATAAAGATAGGGTGAGAGAGGAAGAAATTAACCGTGACCAAAATAAGGACAAATGTGTTGATTTGTGGCTAGAAAGTAACGATTTAGGACAGTTTGAAAAAGAAGAAATAAAGCAGAGTGCAGACAAGATTATGCAAGACGATTAATGAATATATTGACATTAGATTTAGCAACAACAACTGGATGGGCAAAAAAGAAGAAAAAGAAGATAGAGAGTGGGATAGTAAACTTTTCCCCTAAAAGGGGAGATAGCCCTGGAATAAGATTTTTGAAGTTTAGAGCTTGGCTCACTAAAGTAGTCAAGGATTTAAAACCAGAAGTCATAGTTTATGAGCGACCTCATCATCGGGGAGGTGCGGCAACTGAAGTCCTAGTAGGATTGTCCACCAGAGTGCAGGAGATAGCCGCAGAGTATAAAATAGAATGTCAGGCGGTTCATAGCACTACGCTTAAAAAATTTTTAACAGGGGGCGGTAGAGCGTCTAAAGAAGATATGATTAGAGAGGCCAAAATTAGGTTCCCGAAACAAGATATTGTCGATGACAACCAGGCTGATGCTTTAGCTCTTTTAGCATATGCCATAGAAACTTACGAATATGAAGATTAACAGAATAAAAGCCCTAAACTATTTGTCTTTTGGACACGTAGATATAAATTTGACCAAAGCCAGACTTACTTCTATCTTGGGAGATTGCGGAGAGGTAGGGAGATCTAATGGCGCTGGCAAGAGTACCATTTTTGGCGTTATATGCTATGGATTGTTTGGAAAGTATATAGTTGCCTCTGATGATTTACTAATTAGAGACGATCAATCTAGAATGGAAGTGGAAATAGAATTTGAGATTGATAATCATCAAGTAAAAATTATAAGAGGGAGAGATAAGTCTAGTAAGTATGCAAAGCTAATTGTAGATAACAAGCTGACAGCCGAAGGAATAAGAAATGTAAACTATGAAGTAGTTAAGTTGATCAAGATGAATTTTGATGTATTTTTAGCTACTACTTTTTTTATTCAGGGAGGTCTGGATAACTTTACTAGCGCTGCGCCATCATCTAGGAAAGATTATTTGGGGTCTATTTTAGATACGACTTGTTGGGACAAATGGCACAATGAAACCAAAAGTAAATTAACGGGCTTAAGTCAAGAAGTTGAGAAGTTAGATAGTGAGATCAAGATTATAAAAGACAACTTTGATCTTAAAAAGAACTATGTTGAAGAGATAGGGGAATTGAAAAAGAAATACACTGGAGAAAACTTAGTTCTAAAGAGATTGGAAAAAAAAGAGAAGGCAGCAGCAGACAGGATTACTCAGCTAGAAAAGCTTAAAATCGAGCATCAGACTTTGTTGAAAAATAAAAACGGCACTAGTGTAGATGTAATGTTAGTGAAAGCCAAGCAAGAATTGGGTAAAGCAAAAAGAGATCTTAAAAGTAATCAAGCTTATCAAAAGCAAATAAAAACTGAGTTAGGTGGCAGTTTTCCTAGACAAGTTCTTTTGGAGAGGGTTGAAAAATCAAACAAAGAAATAGCTGAATTTAATGCAAAAATAAGCGAAAAGCAACAAGTTTTGGCCATTTTGAAAAATGCAGGAGAAGGTAACAAGACAAACTGTCCTGTTTGCGAAAAGGACTTGAAAGACGTAGAGTTAGCATCAACAAATAGAGAGCTTGAACTAACTAGCTTAAAAAGTGAATTGTCTGAAGCAAATGGAATGAGGCATGTACACAAGACTAGGCTAGATACAGCGACTGAGCTTACAAACGAGCAATTAAAGCTGGAAACGAGCGAGGTACACTTAAAGCAAGAAGTAGACAATAGGAGTAGGCAAGTAAAAGAAGCGGAAGCGCTCCTAAAAGAGGAAAAGAGGCGTTTTAAAGAGGTAAACAAGAGGATAGCTGAGACAGTTGTCGATGAAGATGAAATTTATAGCTTGAAGAATCAAAGAGAAGATTTAAAAAAATTAGTTGACAACAAGAGAGGGAAAGTGGTAGACTTAGAAGTTCAAATAATTTCTTTAGAAGGAAATAAGGATAAGGTAGAAGAAAACAGAGAGAAGGTAAAGAAGTTAACTGAACGAAAAAAGGAAGCGAAAAAGGAAGGTAGGAAGCTCACTGTGGTAAAGAGAATGTTTTCTAAAAAGAGTGGGATTCCAGCTTATATCATTGAGAATGCAATCGCAGACATAGAGGATAGGGCAAACGATATATTGAAGTCTTTTGGAAGTGGATTGATAGTTAAGTTAGAAAGTCAAAAGATTACAAAAACAAAGAAAAAAGAAGTGGACACGCTAGAAATTTTTGTTATAACTTCAACTGGTAGAAAAAGAATCTATCAGTTGCTTTCTGGAGGTGAGAAAGCACAAGTGAACATAGCAATGAGACTGGCACTGTCTATGCT
>Ga0114901_1000884_pt1 | contig 18417 bp, 14 predicted proteins | sample MalvireepMed_s16_FD_89686 | JGI IMG/M metagenome (GOLD analysis project Ga0114901, IMG submission 89686) | Marine viral communities from the Global Malaspina Expedition - Malaspina viral metaG DeepMed_s16 | ecosystem: Environmental > Aquatic > Marine > Oceanic | place: Mediterranean Sea... | reverse complement strand
TTCTGTGAGGAGAAATTAATCTTCTATAGCTTGATAAATTAAAGCTCTAAGTTTATCGTGGTCGTCCAAACCGTTAGCAGGAATTAATTGTGTAAAATAAACTACTAATAGGTCTTCAGCAGGATCCACCCAATACGTAGAATGGTATGCGCCTCCCCAACCGTACTCTCCTACCGAGCCTAAGGTTCCTCTTTTTCCTAAATCTTCTAAAACAGTAAACCCTAAACCAAATCCTACGGCTCCTGTAGTGGTAAATTTAGCTTCTGATAAATTATTGGTGGTCATTAATTCCACCGATTTTCTAGATAATATACGTTGACCATCTAGCGTTCCTTTATTTAGCATCATCTGTAGAAATCGGGCATAATCGTTTGCAGTACTTACAAGTCCAGCGCCACCAGAAAAACTCGTTTTTGGTCCGCTAACATAATTACCTTGAGAAACCATAGTACCTTCTACAGGAGCTTTTTCAATTCCATCTTCCGTAGCCGAATATACAGTTGCTACGCGCTTACTTTTATCCGCTGGTACATAGAAATAGGTGTCGCCCATCTGTAGCGGGTTAAGAATTTTGGTATGTAAAAAATTATCCAAATTACTTCCAGAAACAATTTCGATTATAGCTCCTAAAATATCTGTATTGTAACCATATACAAATTTTTCTCCAGGTTGTGCTTCAAAAGGTAAACTTGCCATTTTCTTTACGGTTTCTTGGATAGGTTCTTTTCTATCAGCAAAATACCAACCCTGAATTCCTGCTTTCTCCCATTCCTTGGCTGCTACACCTCCACCATAACCAACTCCAGAGGTATGCGTAAGTAAATCGTGAATTGTAATTGGGCGTTTAGCAGCTACTACATCATAACTTCCATCTTCTTTTGCTACCGCTACCGTTGTTTCTTTAAATTCTGGAATATATTTTCCTACAGGATCCGATATTAATAATTTCCCTTCTTCTTGCAACATCATAATTCCTACACTTACTATAGCTTTTGTTTGAGAGGCTATTCTGAACATAGAATTTTTCTGCATCGGGATATTTTGTGTTACATCTTGATACCCATCTGCTTCAAAATAAGCTACTTTACCATGCCTTGCTACTAAAATTACCGATCCTGCTAATTCTTTGTCTTTTGAATATTGCTGAAATGTTTTTGTAAGGTATGTAAGTCTTTCAGTAGAAAAACCTACTTCTTCAGGTTTTACCTGTTTTAAACTTTGTGCTGTGAGTACGTTACTAAAGCTTGTAAATACTACTAAAAAGAATATAAATTGAAGGATCTGTTTTTGGGTCATGATATGTTGATTTTTTAAATATTGAATAAAAGTATAAAATAATTTTATTTCAAGAACATTACTTATGTTTATTGGACATAGAATAGTAGTACATTCTTTATAGTTTCTATAAATTTCAGTCACAAATTCACTAATGTATTTCCCTGTTAATAATGATAATAGTAATAAAAATTAATTAGTGTATTCGTGGCAAAAAAACTTCTTAATACTATTTTTGTGGTTTGAGCCACAAATTCACTAATGTATTTCCCTGTTAATAATGGATAATAGTAATAAAAATTAATTAGTGTATTCGTGACAAAAAACTTCTTAATATTATTTTTGTGGTTTCAGTCACAAATTCACTAATATATTTCCCTGTTAATAATGAATAATAGTAATAAAAATTAATTAGTGTATTCGTGGCAAAAAAAAACTTCTTAATACTTAGTACTATATACTTAATACTATTTTTGTGGTTATGGATACTAAATCTAAAAACATACAACTCCAATACCAAGGCTATTTAAATACGCCTTTGTTATGGGAACAGACTAAATTATATGGTTTGAAACAGCTGTATTTACCAATGGTAGCTACAGCTGTTTTTAATAGAGTAACAGCTAGTAATTTGCGTTTGGGAAAGTTGGTAGAACAATTTGTTAGTACGCAGTTATCTCAATATGAATTTATTAATGTTCTCTTAGAGAATTTTCAAGTTCAAAATGGAAAGCAAACCATAGGAGAGTTTGATTGTATTCTAGAATATGATGAAAAGCCTATTCATTTAGAAATTATATATAAGTTTTATTTATATGATGAAAATGTAGGAACCTCAGAAATAGAACATTGGATTGGTCCAAATAGAAACGACACCCTTTTAAAGAAACTTACCAAACTAAAAGAAAAGCAACTTCCCCTACTCTATAATATACATGCAAAAACAGCTTTAGAAGCTTTAAATTTAAAAGCAGAAACTATAGAGCAACGAGTCCTTTTTAAAGCTCAATTATTTATTCCGTATACTAAGAGGCAAGTTGAGTTTAAAACGTTAAATGAAGCTTGCTTAAGCGGTTTTTATATCAATCATACAGAAATCGATCGGTTTAAAGATTGTAAATTTTATATCCCTTCAAAGAAAAATTGGCTCGTAGAAGTTCATTCTAATGTAGCTTGGCAAACATACTCTCAATTTTCTATAATTATAAGAGAGTTAATAGCTCAAAAAATGGCTCCTTTATGTTGGATTAAATTCCCCAACGGAACCCTTCAAAAGTTTTTTGTAGTATGGTGGAGTTACAAGGAAAAAACTGACAACTGAATACTTTCCTTTATATTGAAAAATTGAAAAATTGAAGGATTGAAGGATTGAAGAAGTCGGAAGTCTGAAGATAGAATGCAGTGTTCAATGTTCAGTAGGCATACATTTTCAATCAAGAGTCAGGAATGTAAAAAAGTTAATGAGTTAAAGGAAACAAGAATAAAAATAAGGAAGAATGATTTTTCTGAAAATAAAAAAAACTGCTTACAGCAAATAGCTTATAGCATAAAGCCTCCTGACTTCGGACTTCTGCCTTCAAACCTTTTTTATCTTCAAATCATCTAATTAACTCATTCACAAATTTAAAACTTTACCCCTCTGAACCTTTGCCTCTTTGTCACTTTGAGTTAAAAAGAAAAAACTGCTTACAGCGTATAGCTTATAGCATAAAGCCTTCCGACTTCGGTCTTCAGTCTTCTGACTTATTTCTTATTCCTACATTTTCAAATCTTCAAATTAGTATAAAGAATATAGAATAAAGAGAAGAGAGTATAGATTTTTCTTGACTCTTGATTCCTGACTCTTGATTGAAAAAGAAAGAAGTTGGAAGTCCGAAGCCCGAAGTAAAAAGTTACGCTGTTATGCAGTTACGATGTTACAAAGAAAAAACTGCTTATTGAACATTGAACACTGCTTACAGCAAATAGCATATAGCCTCCCGACTTCGGTCTTCATTTCATTTCCACATTTTCAAATCTTCAAATTAACACATTTACAACTTTGCCCCTTTGAGTTAAAAAAGTTAATAAGTTATTGAGTTATATTGTTGTGATGTTTCAAAAAAATTTTTCTTTGCCTACTGCCTACTGCCTACTGCCTACTGCCTACTGCCTACTGCCTACTGCCTACTGCCTACTGCCTACTGCCTACTGCCTACTGCCTACTGCCTACTGCCTAGATGCCTAACTTACCACTTTCTTTTGTGTTATATAGGGTTGATTGTAATGACGTTGTCCAGTAGCTTTGTATAATGCATTAGCCAACGATCCCATAATTGGAGGGAAAGGAGGTTCTCCTAATCCAGTTGGATGTTCCTTATTTTGTACAAAATGAACTTCTATTTCTTTTGGAGCCTCTTTATGACGAATCATTCTATAACGATCAAAATTTGTCTGTATAGGTTTTCCATCTTTAAAAGTAAGTCCGCTATACATAGCATGCCCTATTCCATCTACAGTTCCACCTTCAACCATATTTGTAGCTGCAATTGGATTTACTACAATCCCACAATCTACAGCACAATACACCTTTTTAACTACAGGAGTTTCTTTTTCCATTACCATTTCTAAAACATTGGCAACATAAGAGTTATGACAAAAATATGCTGAAACCCCTCTATAGGTATTATTGGTACTTTCTGGCGACCAATTAGATTTTTCTCGTACTAATTCCAATACTCCAGCATAACGTTTAGCATCATAATCATTCTTTTCTCCTACCGGATTTGTGGTAGCACGTTCTAAAAGTTCCAATCGGAAATCAAACGGGTCTTTCCCCATTGCTTCGGCAACTTCATCTAAAAACGATTGTTCGGCACCTGCAATAAAGTTTGAGCGTGGCGCTCTAAAAGCTCCTACAGAAATATTAGAAGCTATTTCCCACGATTCTGCCAAGTAATTATCAATTGCTCCAGCAGGGAATCTATTAGCAAAAAGCGGACTCTCAGGGATTCCTCCTGCGCGAACATGAAATCCTATAATATTGTTATTTTCATCTAAAGCAGCTCTATATCTAGCGTGATAAGCCGGACGATAGTTCCCAAAAGTCATATCGTCTTCTCGGGTATATACTAATTTAATAGGAGATTTCATTTTTTGGGATATGGCCGCAGCTTCCACAACAAAATGGCCATAAAGTCTTCTTCCAAAACCACCTCCTTGGCGTGTCATTTGTAAGTCTATTTTTTCTAATGGGAGTCCTATTCTAGCAGCAACAGATTTTTCCATAAATTCTGGAGTCTGAATAGGTCCGCTTAGTACTGCTTTATCTGCAGTAACATCCGCATAAAAATTCATGGGTTCCATAGTATTATGCGCTAAAAATGGTGCTGTATAACTACGTTCTATTATTTTAGCAGCCTTTTTAAAAGCTTTTTCAGGATCCCCATCTTTCCGTACTTCTTTTGCTAGTTTGGTAGAAAGCTCCTCCATTTTTTCCATATGAGACTCTGTATTCTCTGCTCCTGCAGGTACAGACTTAGAGAAAGTTCCATCTCCAGAAAAGTTGGCAAATACATCTTCATAATCTTCAAAAGGCTCCCAACTAGTTTTTAATGCTTTTTTGGCATTCATAACTTCCCAAGTAGAATTTCCTACAACCACTACTAATTCTGGAAAAGCATCGGCATCAAACATACTTTTATTAAACCCATCTTCATAAGTTTTAATGCTGAAAACATCTTTTATTCCATGCATTTTTTTAACTTCTGAAGCGTCAAAAGACTTTAATTTCATTCCAAATGCTGGCGGATGTACTATCATTGCAATTAACATCCCTTCTTTATACTGGTCGATTCCAAATAATGGTTTCCCTGTAACTATCTTTTCGCCATCTACGTTTCTGGTAGCAGTTCCTATAATACTAAATTCATCAAGTTCTTTAAGTGCTACTTCTTTAGGAACTTCCAGAGTAGCAGCTAGAGAGGCTACTTCTCCATATCCAAGAGACTGATCGCTCTTTTTATGATGAATAACTCCATTTTCTGTAGTAATTTCTTCTAAGGGAACTTCCCATTTTTGAGCGGCTGCCTGTTTTAGCATGTGTCTTGCTGTAGCTCCAGCCATTCTTAACCCATCCCATCCTTGGCGGATAGACTGACTCCCCCCTGCTAATTGGTTGGTGTATATTTTAGTGTTTAACGGCGCTTGTTCTACAATTACGTTATTCCAAGCAATGTCTAATTCTTCCGCAACAATCATAGGCATCGATGTTTTTACATTCTGACCTATTTCTGGGTTTGGAGACATAATAGTTGCCATTCCATTATCTCCTATTTTTAGAAATCCGTTAATTTCAAACCATTCTTTTGGTAAGTTAGCAATTTCCTCTGGAGAGGGTTTGCATGAGGCAAGCCAACTAAATCCAATGACCATTCCTCCTCCTGCTAATGCTGAAGTCTTTAAAAAAGACCTTCTTCCGTATGATGTTTTTATAAGTGACACGTGCTGTAGATTTTAAAGTTTAAACCCTCTTGGAGGGCTAACTCCCCGATGCTTACATCGAAATGAGTTAATATTTTTTATTTGAATCCCTCATTGAGGGTTTAATTCCCTAGAGCCTGTCTTGGGTTTACCATAGGGCTCTACGTCTAAATGGATTAAATTATTCTCCTTTGACTACCTCGTAAATTCTACCTGAGGTTGTTGCTTAGTTTTAAAACTAACTTAATTAGAAGCGGCTGTTTTAATTGCTGCTTTAATGCGAGTATAAGTGCCACAACGACAAATATTCCCATTCATAGCTTCGTCAATATCTTCATCTGTAGGATTGGGATTACTATTTAATAAGGAAGCAGCCGACATAATTTGTCCTGCTTGGCAATAACCACATTGCGGAACATCATGTTCAATCCATGCTTTTTGTACAGGGTGATCTCCTTTTTCCGATAAACCTTCTATGGTTGTTATCTTTTGTTCTCCAACTGCAGATACTGGTAATTGACAAGATCTTACTGCCACTCCTTCAATATGTATAGTGCATGCCCCACATTGAGCAATTCCGCAACCAAATTTTGTTCCTACAAATTGAAGATGGTCTCTTAAAACCCATAACATAGGTGTGGTTTCCTCCACATTTATAGTATGAGATTCTCCATTGATGTTAAGTTTGTAATCAGGCATAGGTTCTTTTTTTTGTTTTAGTCTGAATTCTGTAATTATAGCTAAACACAGAATTTGGTTTAAATTAATAAATTTTTAGTAATTATTACTAATGAAAATCAAACATTAACGCTTTCATAAAGCTATAAGGGACATTAATACTGTTATTTGATTAAAAGTGAATTAGTTATAAATAGTTTTATAGCTTATTTATTTAAATTCTAAACACTAAAAAGGAAGTGAATAAAGCTTTTAATTTAACAAAGAAATATACTTTAATATTTTTCAGATTATTGCGAAAAGAGTAAATTATTGCTGTTGTTTTTAAGATGAAAAAAATTAAAATTATGAGTAAAGTAATAGTATTAGATAAGCGCCCAGTAGGAACTCCAACCTTATCAGATTTTAAATTTAAAAATGAAGATTTAGTAGATTTAAAGGATGGCGACCTACAAATAAAGTCAGAATATGTATCTGTAGACCCTTACTTAAGAGGAAGAATGAGCGACGCTAAGTCGTATGTCCCTCCTTTTGAATTAGGAAAACCAATTACGTCTGGAATAGTAGCTAAAGTTGTAGCTTCCAAAAATAAAGATTTCCAAGAAGGAGATTATATTTCTGGAATATTAGATTGGAAAGAAGAGCAGATAATTTCTTCAGAAAAGATAAAAGAAATTAGAAAAGTAGATGCTAACCAGGCACCATTATCTGCTTATTTAGGAATACTTGGAATGACAGGACTTACCGCATATTTAGGACTCACAGAAATTGGGAAACCTAAAGAAGGAGAAACCTTGTTGGTTTCTGGAGCTGCTGGTGCTGTAGGAAGTGTTGTAGGGCAGATAGGGAAAATATTAGGACTTCGTGTAGTTGGAATTGCGGGAAGCGATGAAAAGATCAACCTTTTAAAATCGGAGTTTGGTTATGATGAAGGGATTAATTACAACACCATTAAAGATATGAAGGCAGCCATTAAAGAAGCCTGTCCTAATGGTGTAGATATTTATTTTGATAATGTGGGTGGAGAAATATCCGACGCTGTATTATTTAGCATCAATAAATTTGCACGTATGATTATTTGTGGAGCTATTTCTGTTTATAACGAAACTTCTGTTCCGAAAGGTGTTAGTGTTCAGCCATTTTTAATTAAAAATAGTGCCTTAATGCAAGGATTTATTGTATCCAATTACCAAGATAAGTTTCCAGAAGCTGGGCAACAACTAGGACAATGGTTAGCAGAAAACAAACTCACTTATAAAGAAACTATTGTAGATGGATTTGATAATATCCCACAAGCCTTTTTAGATTTATTTGAAGGGAAAAACAAAGGGAAAATGATAGTAAAAATATAATTACTGGTCGCAGATATGATCTAAAACCCTGCTACCATATAAATTTTAGTCACGAATTCACAGATTTACTCAAAAAATAGTTGTGAATTCGTGGCAAACTAAAAATCTTAATACTTTATACTAACTACTTAATACTATTTATAAAATTACATTTCCTCTCTATACTTCTTCCCTATTTTACTAGAGAATCGAGAGAATATAAGAAGTGTTTTTTTAGTATTGATAAAATAAACCCCAGTAAGTAGTATTGCAGCCGCTATTATAGATTGTAGAGTAATATGTTCTTCTAAAAAGAACCATCCTAGAAATAAAGCTATAATTGGATTTACATAGGTTGATGTTGCTACTTTTTCTGGAGAGACTACCCTTAGTAAGTAATTAAAGGAAGTAAAAGCAACGATACTTCCAAGTAAAATTAATGCTAATAACGCCAATTGAGTATCTGTTTGCCAAGTGTTTGGAGCTGTCCACTGCTCTCCTAAAGTCAAACTTAACGTGAGTAGAAAAATCCCACCCATAAACATTTGGTAGGCAGAATTTACAAAAAAGTGCTTAGGTAATTTTGCTTTAGAAACAAAAATACTGGCATAGGCCCAACTAATCATACAAAGAAAGATAACCCCTATTCCTACTAAGCTGTTTTCTTTATTACTAACGGTATTTTGACTTACCAATAAGTAAATCCCTAAGATTCCTAAGCCTACGCCTATAAACGACATGAATTTTATTTTCTTACCCTCTAAAATTCGTAGTAAAAGTAATACAATCAAAGGCTGAGCAGACATTTCTAAGGCAGCAAAACCGCTATCTACATACTTTAAAGCCCATACTACAAAGCCATTTCCAATTGCTAAAAATAAGAAACCAGCAATGGAAGTATTTATAAACTGTTTTTTAGAAACTTTAATATCTAATCCTATGGATTTAGCAATAATAAATGCTATAATTCCTGCTGTTACAAAGCGTAATCCAGCCAACATAAATGGAGGAAGTTCAGTAACTGCAATTTTATTTAAGAAATAAGTAGAACCCCAAATTACATAAATAGCAATAAAGGCAAGTACAATAAGTACTTTATTAGAAGCTGCTTTCATTAATTATTTTTCTTCAATTATTTTTTCTTCTTTTTATTACGCTGATTGTAGTTTTTATCGCCTCTTGTTTTAGGTTTTTTATATTTCTGTTTTATAGTTCTTCTGTAAGAACCTCCTTGATTTGTTTTTTTATTTTTCTCCTTTTTTTCATGAAAACTAGCTCCAGGAGCATCTTCATCCAGACGTTTATGTGGATTATCAGGTTCTATAACTCTGGGTTGCTCTTCTGAAGTTAATTGTTTTGAAACTTCAACTTCCTCAGGGAAATCATGCTGAGGGATTTCCATTTTCATTAATTCCTCAATAGCCTCTTTATTTTCTTTTTCCTTTTCAGTAAAAAATAAAATAGCACTTCCCTTCTCCTCTGCTCTACCGGTTCTACCAATACGATGCATATAATTTTCTGGAAAAGCTGGCGTATCAAAATTAAAAACGTGAGATATTTTATCTAGATCCAAGCCACGAGCCATAACATCTGTAGTAACAAGTATTCTATGAACACCCTCTTCAAACTCCTCAATAGAGCGCAATCTATAATTTTGGGTCTTATTAGAGTGAATTACACAAACATCATCCTTAAAATTCTCGGTAAGTACGGTGTATAATAAGTCAGCACTTTTTTTATTGGAGACAAAAACCAATACTTTTTTGAAAACTTCCTTATCTTTTAAGATATGATGAAGCAAATTAATTTTGGTATAAAAGTTAGGAACACTATAGCAACTTTGGTCAATGTTTTCCAGCGGTGTACCACTAACAGCAACCGATACTTTTTCTGTTCCTCGGAAGAAATCCTGAATTAAAGTTTCTATTTCATCGGTCATAGTAGCCGAAAACATGATGTTTTGACGGCGCTCTGGTAATAATTCAAAAATATTATTTAATTGAAATCTAAAACCTAAATCCAGCATTACATCTACTTCATCAATAACTAGTTTTTTTACGGCTTTTAACTGTACAGCTCTACTAATTACCAAATCGTATAAACGTCCAGGAGTTGCTACAATGATATCGGTTCCTTGCGCTAAAGCTTCTTTTTGACGGTTTATATTTGTCCCTCCATAAACTCCTTCAACCCTAATATTCATGTATTTACTAAACTTAGCAATCTCTTCTACCACTTGTACCACAAGTTCTCTTGTTGGAACCATTACCAATACACGAGGATTTACTTGTTTAGAAAATTTTAATCCCTGAAGGATAGGGAGCATATATGCAAAAGTTTTTCCTGTTCCCGTTTGTGCTATTCCAATAACATCTTTTCCAGACATTACCACTGGAAATGCTTTTTCTTGGATTGGCGTAGGATTTTCAAAGCCTAAATCCTCTATTGCATACTGTAATTGGTTTGATATTTTAAATTCGTCAAAAGATTGCATATCTATACTTTTTTCCTTCCACAAAAGTAGTGGGATTTAATTTTAAAACTTATGGATCCTAAATAATTAAAACTATTATTAACAGAGTTATATAACAGTTACTCGTACCTTTTTCTTTTTCAACCTACTGTTATTCAAGGCTTCTACTAATTTTGTAGCTTCAGAAGCTGGTACGGCTACAAAGGTACAATCTTGCTTTAATTCAATAATACCTAATTGGTCTTTATTTAAATTACCTTGCTTAAAAAATAAGCCAGCTATATCTCCTTTTGAAATTTTATCTTTCCGTCCGCCAGATACAAATAATGTTTGCCAGTAATTAGGCTTGATGGGTGTTTTTTTAGAAATATCCGCATTTGAAGTCTTTTTAATAAAATCGGGGAAATTCTCTTTCTCTTCTTTTAAAACATAGGCTGTTCCTTTAGCATTTACCCGTGCAGTTCTACCATTTCTATGTGTAAACTCATTAGCATTAAAAGGAAGCTGATAATGGATAATATATTTTATCTCTGGAATATCAATCCCACGAGCTGCCAAATCGGTAGCTAATAACACATTAAAAGTTCCATTTCTAAATTTTATAAGGGAACGTTCTCTATCTTTTTGCTCCATTCCTCCATGAAAACAACCATGAGAAATATGATTCCTACTAAGAAAATTACTCACCTCTTGAATACTATCTTTTAAATTGCAAAAGATAATTCCAGGTTCATTTCCTTCGTGTTCTACAACATCTAATAGCGTTTTTAGCCTTTTTCCTGAAGGAGAAATTACAGTTTTTATAGCTAATTTTGAAGCTTCTTTATTTAGATAATTTATAACTGTAGAATTCTGAAACTTAACAAAATTAGGTATTTTAACTCCTTGTGTTGCAGAGGTTAAAATGCGTCTATCTAAATTATTAAGTTCAATTATGATTTCCTTCATTTCTTCTTCAAATCCTACTTCTAACGATTTATCAAATTCGTCTAAAACTAAAGTTTTAATATGTTCAGTAGAAAAGCGTTCTTGTACAAAATGATCGGACATTCTCCCTGGAGTTCCTATTAGAATAGCGGGAGTATGCTTTAATTCAATTTTATCTTTCGACATAGCGCGACCTCCATAAACTGCATTGACTTTGTAGCCAGTTCCCATATTTCTAATAACCTGCTCTATTTGAATAGCCAATTCTCTAGAAGGAACTAAAATAAGAGCTTGGACTTCTTCACAGGTAGGATCTAATCTCTCTAGTATAGGGAGTAAAAAAGCTAATGTTTTTCCTGTTCCTGTAGGAGAAAGAATAATTGTGTTGACTGAATTTTTTATTACTGAAAGAGCTTCTTCTTGCATATCGTTTAACTGATAAATATTCAGTTTCTCAAGAATCTCTTGTTGATCTTTTATAGTATTGGCCATTATTTATAACTTAAGCACTAATTTTTTTACTCGATAATCAAAATTTGAATACTCCAAAGCCTGTTCTGAGTTCACCAAAGGGCTTCTGTCTATTTTATACCTCTAATATCTAGTAAACTAGCTTCGAGATGGTTTTCGTTTCTTTTCATTCACCTCTTTAGTAGGTGTAGCTTGTTGGTTTAAGTAATTTGCTAGTAACTTATCTACCAACTCTTCTTTTGTTAAATGATGAAATACGGTATGCACTTTCTCTCTAAATTCAGGAGATACTGTGTGGTTAGGCTTTGTTTTAAATATTTTTTTAGCCCATAAAAGGGTGTTATTCTCTTCAATACTTTTAGCGTCTGCTTTCTCAAACTTTTTAAAAGTAATCCCTAGTTCATTTTCAAATTCACTTAATTCGCTTACTTCCTCTTCTTGTAAAACAGTCAATGCGAGTCCGTTTGCTCCTGCTCTTGCAGTACGACCACTTCTATGTACATACGCTTCAAAAGTATCTGGAAGATGATAATTTATAACATAAGAAATATCTTTTACATCTATTCCACGTGCTGCCAAATCTGTAGCTACTAGAATATTAATATGTCCTTCTCTAAACTGCCCCATAATTCGATCTCTTATAGGCTGAGAAAGGCTCCCATGTAATGCCCCCGAAGAAAATTTATTAATAGCTAAGTTTTTAGCTAGCTTATTTACGGCAGCTTTAGTTTTACAGAAAATTATTCCCTGTTCTCCATTTTTACTGTTTAGAAAATGCATTAAAACTTCTAGCTTTTCAATAGGTTCTACCACTACGTATTTATGATCTATTCCTTGATGTCCGCTAGTTTCCATATCTACCGACACCTGAATTACATGTTTAGACATATAATTTTGAATCAGCTGTTTTATAGTTCCAGGCATTGTTGCTGTAAAAAGCATTGTCCTACGATTTTTAGGAAGCTCAGCTACAATTTCATCTAAACCTTCTTTTAGCGAAGTAACCATTTCGTCGGCTTCATCTAAAACTAAATAAGAAGCTTTTTTAATATCGATTGCTTTTCGCTTAATCAAATCTATCAAACGCCCAGGAGTTGCCACAACAATATGTGTGTCCTTTTTAAGTCGTTCTATTTGTGGTTTTATAGGAATCCCACCACAAATGGATGCAATAGAAACTGTAGGTAAATTAGTAGCAAAAGACTCTAAATTTGTATAAATCTGCTGTCCTAATTCTCTGGTTGGGGCTACAATAACTGCTTGAATATGAGATTTTTCAGTATCAATTAATTGCAGGATAGGTAAACCAAAAGCAGCAGTTTTTCCTGTTCCAGTTTTAGCTACTCCAACAAAATCATCCTTTTTAGTGAGGATTATAGGGATTGCTTTTTCTTGAATTTCTGTGGGAGTGTTTATTTCTAAATCGAATAAACTATGCTGAAGAGGCTCAATAACCCCTAATTTTGAGAACGGTGTGGACATGAATATAATTTCAGCAAAGATATTGTATCTATATTAAAAGAAATCATTTAATTATGGATATCTCACAAAGGCAGCATTTATAGGAAGAAAATTACTACAGCTTTACTCGATAATCGAAATTTGATAGAAAGTAAAAAATAAAGATGATAGTATAGAATTTAAATGATTGTTAGGAAGTATTGGTATTAAAATTGTTCAAAAAATTAATTTCCTTTTATTCTAGTCCAAAGCTCTTTCATTAATTTTTGAGCATCATCTCTTCCCTTTTTGGTTTCTGAGAATTGTAGTAATCCGTTATTATTGATTTGGATTTTATACTGAAAAACAAAATCTTCAGCTTCAGAATCTAAACTCATTAATCCGAAGCGTAAATCGTTGAAAAACAACTCATTTTCTCGGACAGAAATACTATACCATCCTTTAGAAATATGAATCATCCGCTGCATTTTATCATTTTCTTTAATAGCTTCAATAAGCTCATGATTTTTAGGGCGACTCTCAAAAGTAATTGGTTGTGAGTCGAATAAAGAATAAGTACCTAAGAGAAATGAGTCTTTTGTATTTACATTAGCATTCCATAAAACAGTATTCATAGGAGATGGTCTGGTGTCTATTTCGGAATATGCTATATGTTGTTCTTTCAAAGCGTTTTCAAATTTGGTGTAGGTTACCCACTTTAAAATTAAGGTCAGCATTAAATAGCTCGTACTCAATATTAGTCCCATTTTATTATAAAAACTCCGTTTTTTAGAACTTCGTTTCTTACACATTGTAAGTAGTAAAAATACAATAAAAGGAAGCGTATATAGTGGATCGATAACAAAGATAGATTTAAAAGCTACCCTATAATCCAAAGGCCAGAAGAGTTGGGTTCCCCATGTAGTAAAGGCGTCTAAAAGAGGGTGTGTTAAAAATCCCCAGAAAAATAAAAGAGTCCACCCTTTAAAATCTTTATAGGATTGATATTTAGAGACAAGCCATCCAAAAATAGGAGCAAAAATTATAGAAAACAAAATAGAATGTGTAAACCCGCGATGCATTTCTAGCGCAGTAACTGTATCCGTAAAGTTACTTGCCAATACATCTAAATCTGGAATAGTACCAGCAATAGCACCATATAACATAGCCTTATTGCCTATCTTTTTTCCGAGAACAGCTTCTCCAACAGCGGCTCCTAATACTATTTGTGTAAGTGAATCCATATTTTTTACAAACATAGGTTATCTTATAAAATAGTTTTATTATTTCATACAAATAAATTCAATCAGACCAATTAATTTTCAATAATTTATAGAATTAAAAAGTAGCATTTGCACAAAGATATAAGACCGCTTTGCTATAAGAATAAAGAGTAATTACCATAAAATTTTTAGTTTATAGAGAAACCTCTTTAAATTTATTGTAGAGGTTTTCTTATGAAAATTCACAAATTCTTTAATTTATTAAGTGAATCTCTATCTTCGCAAAAGTATTTACATCAAAATGAATTCTTGAGGAATTAAACCCTCTATGAAGGATTAAAGAATTAGGAATGACTACCAAGCATCTACATTTTAAATTATATAAACCTTATGGAATTATTAGTCAAATGGCTAGTAATGATCTCCGTCAGGCTCGAAAAAAACGATTTTTAAAAGAACTTTATAATTTCCCTGATGGGATAATGCCTATTGGGAGACTTGATGAAAAATCTGAAGGACTTTTACTCATGACTACTGATGGGAAATTGAGTGACACTATTAACCGAAGCGGAATAGAAAAAGAATATTATGCTTTGGTTGATGGAGATATAACGGAAGAGGCTATAACACAATTACAAAACGGACTAAAAATAGGTTTGCATGGCGAAAAATATAAAACGCAGCCATGTAGAGCCAAAAAAATAGCTACTCCAAAGCTTCCTGAACGTAAAAAGAAGATTAGAGATGCACGGCACGGTCCCACAAGCTGGGTAAGTATTATCCTAACAGAAGGTAAATTTCATCAAGTTCGTAAAATGACATCTGCAGTAGGCTTTCCTACATTGCGATTAGTTAGAGTTCGTATTGGAGAAATTTCTTTAGGTAATATAGAGCCTGGAGAGGTAAGAGAAATAAAAATGTAAACGTTTTAAGTTTCTATTTCTTTTTTTATGCTCTAAAGCTAGTGAAATGGTGACGTTTGATTTAATAAGGGAAATTTCTTTTGCTACTCCTTTTTTACTAGCGTAAATGATGCACTCCCCCGCTAGCGCGAGCGTCACACTCGTGCTCATTAAAACCCGCTGCCGCACGAATCCTTTCGTGCGGTAGTTGTCTTTTATCCATAATGCTTAAATTTTGTAAAAGTTTCTACTTATATTTTATTACCATTATTACTATCCCTGTGGAACGCGATACAATCGCGCACCAGCGGGGGTTTGACCTGGGTACTATTTAACACCTTGTTCCACTCCGCATTTACTATCCCCTTGAGGGGATTATAGGGGTGTTTGTTTCATTGTTTTTACTTCTTACTCATAATTGGCGCAAGCTTAGCTCTTACGCTAACTGGGCTTCCCCGCTGCCGCACGAATCCTTTCGTGTGGTAATATTCTCTTAGCCATAATATTAAAATTTAATTTTTTGGTCAATATTGAATATACCCTTACTTACTCCTCCTTTTCATGCTCTTCAATATCTTTTCTAAGATCTAGTTTTCTAAAAGCAGGAGAAACAATTCCTGTAGTTACAACTGTTATTAATGTCATTGTACCGCCAAAAACTACAGCGGTAACTGTTCCCATTAATCGTGCTGTTAGTCCGCTTTCAAAAGCCCCTAACTCGTTAGACGATCCTACAAACATAGAATTAACCGATGCTACTCTACCACGCATATGGTCTGGAGTACGCAGTTGTAAAATGGTTTGTCTAATAATCATTGAGATCCCATCGAAAACTCCACTTAAGAAAAGTGCTAATACAGATACCCAAAACCATGTTGAGAGTCCGAAAACAATAATACACACACCAAATCCAAAGATAGCTCCAAGAAGTTTCATTCCAGCACTTTTATTAAGCGGGAAATAAGCAGATGTAAACATTGTTATTAATGCTCCTACAGCTGGGGCGGCTCTTAAAACTCCAAAACCTTGAGAACCTACATGTAAAATATCTTGTGCAAAAACAGGTAATAGCGCTACAGCCCCACCAAAAAGTACAGCAATCATATCTAAAGTTATAGCCCCTAGAATTACTTTAGTACTAAATACAAACCGAACTCCTTCTCGCAAGCTTTTAAATACATTTTCTCCTATTTTAGGATTTAAAATTGGCTTTTTAGGGATCTGAAGTAGGTTAACAAATGCTATTAAAGAAAAACCAAAAATTAGACACATAGACCAATGTACACCAATCCAATTAATACTAAATCCAGCTAATGCTGGCCCTAGAACAGCTCCCATTTGCCAAACAGAACTACTCCATGTTGCTGCATTTGGATATACCTTTTTGGGTACAATTAAAGAAAATAAAGAAAAAATGGTAGGCCCTAAAAAAGCACGTACAAAACCACCTAGAAAAACTAAAAAGTAAATACAATACAAAACAATATCAGTAGGCCATTCTCCAATAATTTTAGGCCACGTTAATAAAAAGAGTCCGAAACTAATTACAGAAAATCCTAAAATACACTTTAACAACAAGCCTCTTTTTTCCTTTTGATCTACTACATGTCCTGCAAAAAGTGCTAAGGAAACCGCAGGAATAACCTCCATTAGTCCGATAATTCCTAAAGATAACGGGTCTTTTGTAATACTATATACCTCCCACTCTATTACTACAAATTGCATTGACCATGCAAAAACCATTGCAAAACGGACAATCAAAAATATGTTGAATTCTTTGTAACGCAGTGCTGCGTAGGGATCATTCTTTGCCAAAATATTGATAATTTGAAGTTGTTCTTTTTCTATTTAATCCCTCATTGAGGGTTTTATTCCTCAGAGCCTGTCCTGAGTTTATCGAAGGGCTCTGCATCGAAATGGATTTAATTTGTATTCCTTTGAATACCTCGTAGGCTTGCCTCGAGGTAGTTGATTTTCAGATAAAAAAATCAAAGGTACTATAATATTGAAATTTATTTGCTGTTTTTTTGTAAGATAAATACTGAAGTTTAACCTCTTGAAAACCACGACTTCATCATTTATATTCTTCGATAAAATGAATGTTTTAAACGATAAAACGTTTCATTTTAACATTTTTAAATAATCTATTTTAGAAAGATCTCCGTAGATATTACAGAATGAATTAAAAAATTGATGCTGAAACATCCTTCAAAAAGTAAATTTCAAGATGTAGTTACTTGGGTGTTTTAACTAAGACTTTTAAAAATAATTAAAACTATTAACAGATGAAAAAAACAGCAATAACATTATTTACAATTGCAATATTAACTTCTTGTGTATCGAAGAAGAAATATGTGGAATTAGAGAATGAAAAAGGAGAACTTCAAAGTCAGCTACAAAAAACACAAGTTGAAAAAGAAGAATTGGAAACAAAATTCTCTGCTATTCAAAATCGTGTTGATGAGTACAATAGTAAAATTAATAGTTTAACAGAAGAGAACGATAGTAAATTGGTTACTGTTGGCGATGTAGCAGTTATTTCTGAAGAAACTAAAAGAGGAATGCGTAAAACACTACAAAATGTAGACCCTTCTCAACTTAGTGAGGCTAAGACTTTAAAAGATTCAATGAATTTAGCTGTCTCTTACAATCTACAAAAATCAATGAATAACAGCAGTTTGAATGAAGATGATGATATTGCTATTGATATTGATGAGACTGTAGTAATGATTTCTATTTCTGATAAATTACTATTCAATACAGCTAGTTACAGAGTGAGTAATAAGGCAAACGATATTTTACAAAAACTTGCAGACGTTATAAACTCTGAGCCAAGTATTGAGGTAATGGTAGAAGGACATACAGATGCCAGAAGTATTCATACAGAGAAAGTGCAAGACAACTGGGATTTAAGTGTTTTAAGAGCTACATCTGTTGTTAGAAAACTTCAAAACGATTACGAAGTAAGTCCAGAAAAATTAATAGCTTCTGGAAGAAGTAGTTTCCAACCGCTAGTAGATAATGAAACTAAAGAAAATAGAGCCAAAAATAGAAGAACTAGAATTGTGATTTTACCAAACATCAACAAATTCTTTGCTTTAATGGCTTCAAATGAATAAACAATAATAGATTAACACACACTTTAAGCTGAAAGGACGTCTTACTTTATTAGTAAGGCGTTTTTTTAGTTACTAATAATCGAGATTTACATGCTTCAGGACTTACCAGAAGGAGTT
>Ga0114901_1000879_pt1 | contig 18455 bp, 16 predicted proteins | sample MalvireepMed_s16_FD_89686 | JGI IMG/M metagenome (GOLD analysis project Ga0114901, IMG submission 89686) | Marine viral communities from the Global Malaspina Expedition - Malaspina viral metaG DeepMed_s16 | ecosystem: Environmental > Aquatic > Marine > Oceanic | place: Mediterranean Sea... | reverse complement strand
CATGAATGCTGCGTATCAGTAACGTGCGCTTAGCCACTTGCCGGCGCTGCTCCCAAGCTTCAAAGACAGTGTTAAATATAAAATTCCAAATCACAGCAGCCAATGATACTATCACCGCCACTGGCAAAGACTCTGCGGTATCACTACCACTGAGCATCATCAATATACAAGTGGATGAGATAATCGCGATGATTTCAAAGACAGTCACATAGACGATGTGACGTTTGAGAGGGGATAAAGTAATCAACCGAGACTCCAAAGCACCTAAATGATAAGTGCATAATTAAAGTCTCGGTCCGTCCCGAGATAGAAAAAGTAAAAAAGTGCAGAGCCACGGTTTCCGCCTGCCTTTATATTATACAGAAGGTAGTGAGAGAAATCAGCCAGTGTGTTTAAACCGAAAAACCCCGCATCATCACGATACGGGGTTTGTTTTCAAAAAATTAAGAAGCTTTCGAATGGAAAACTAGGTCAACTGAGCAACGTTAATTTTATCCGCTTCTTCAGTGTACTCTTCCATACGATCGAAGTTCATGTACTGATACACTTCCTCGCCCATGCTGTTAAGCATGCCAGCGTACTGCTGGTATTCGTCGTTAGTTGGCAGTTTACCCAGTACTGCAGCGACTGCAGCAAGCTCAGCTGACGCAAGATAAACGTTTGCGCCTTGACCCAAACGGTTCGGGAAGTTACGAGTCGACGTCGATACCGCAGTAGATTTCGGTGCGATACGTGCTTGGTTACCCATACATAGTGAGCAGCCTGGCATCTCAGTACGAGCGCCGGCTTGTGCGTAGACGTTGTAATAACCTTCTTCCATCAACTGACGGGCATCCATCTTAGTTGGTGGTGCGATCCATAGACGAGTCTTCAGGCTACCCGCTGGGACGTCTTGTAGCAGTTTACCTGCCGCGCGGAAATGACCGATGTTGGTCATGCACGAACCGATGAATACTTCATCAATAGTGTCGCCAGCCACGTCTGCTAGAGTCTTGGCATCGTCTGGATCGTTCGGGCAGCATAGGATTGGCTCTTTGATCTCGTTCATATCGATAGTCATATCGATGGCGTATTCAGCGTCTGCATCAGCACGCATCAGGCTTGGGTTTGCTAGCCAGTCTTGCATTTGCTCGATACGGCGGCTGATGGTACGCGCGTCGCCATAACCTTCAGAGATCATCCACTTAAGTAGGGTGATGTTTGAGTTTAGGTACTCAGTCACCGACTCTTCAGATAAGGTGATAGTACAACCAGCAGCACTACGCTCAGCAGAGGCATCAGATAGCTCAAACGCTTGCTCAGCAGTTAGGTCTTCTAGACCTTCGATCTCAAGGATACGACCGTTGAACTCGTTGATTTTGCCTTTTTTATCGACCGTCAAGTAACCTTCTTTGATGGCTTGATAAGGGATGGCATGGACGAGGTCACGTAGCGTGATACCAGGCTGACGCTCACCGACGAAGCGCACACGGACAGATTCCGGCATATCTAGTGGCATCACACCAGTCGCTGCTGCGAAAGCAACCAGACCAGAACCCGCTGGGAACGAGATGCCCATTGGGAAACGCGTGTGCGAATCACCACCAGTACCAACGGTATCTGGAAGTAGCATACGGTTCAGCCAGCTGTGAATGATACCATCGCCCGGACGTAAGCTCACGCCGCCACGGTTCATGATGAAGTCAGGTAGGGTGTGCTGAGTCTCAACGTCAACTGGCTTTGGATAAGCCGCCGTATGACAGAATGACTGCATGACAAGATCCGCTTGGAAGCCCAAACATGCCAAGTCTTTTAGCTCATCACGAGTCATCGGACCTGTGGTATCTTGAGAGCCGACAGTCGTCATCTTCGGCTCACAGTACATGCCCGGACGTACGCCTTCTAGACCACACGCTTTACCGACCATTTTTTGCGCGAGTGTAAAGCCTTTACCAGTATCGGCTGGCTCTTCTGGCTTGGCGAATACGTCAGAATGACCCAGACCCATGTACTCACGAGCACGGTTAGTGAGACCACGACCAACGATCAATGGAATACGGCCACCAGCACGCACTTCGTCAAGTAGCGTTGGCGAGTTTAGTTTGAACTCTGAGATGATCTCGTCTGAGTCATGCTTAGTGATTTTGCCGTCATGTGGGTAGATGTCAAACACATCGCCCATGTTTAGGTTATCGACAGCTACTTTTTCGATTGGCAAGGCGCCAGAATCTTCCATCGTATTAAAGAAGATAGGAGCGATATTGTTACCAAGTACCAGACCGCCGCCGCGTTTGTTTGGTACGTTTGGAATATCTTCGCCCATCAGCCATAGCACTGAGTTGGTCGCAGACTTACGGCTAGAGCCAGTACCGACGACGTCACCAACGTACGCTAGCGGATGGCCTTTTTCTTTTAGCTCATCAATAAGCTTCATTGGACCGCGCACGCCCTCTTCGTCAGCAGTAATGCCGTCACGAGAGTTTTTGTGCATGGCAAGCGAGTGCAGTGGAATATCAGGACGGCTCCACGCGTCTTGCGCAGGAGATAAGTCATCAGTGTTGGTTTCGCCTGTGACTTTAAAGGTTGTATAAGTAGATTTCTTTGGTACCTCGTCACGGTTCAAAAACCACTCAGCGTCAGCCCAAGACTGAATCACTTCTTTTGCGATGTCGTTACCGGCTTCGGCTTTTTCAGTCACGTCATTGAACGCGTCAAATACGAGCAAAGTTTTCTTAAGCGCTTCTGCCGCATCTTGAGCAACTTCTTCATCATCCAATGCTGCCACTAATGGCTGTACGTTGTAGCCGCCTTGCATGGTGCCTAGAATTTCAACCGCTTTTTTCTTATCGATAAGTGGTGAGCTCGCCTCGCCTTTAACGATAGCGGCCAAAAATGCAGCTTTTACATAAGCGGCTTGGTCAACGCCAGCTGGAATACGGTTTTCTAGCAGGTTCATTAAGAACGCTTCTTCGCCCGCTGGTGGGTTTTTTAGTAGCTCAACCAACTGGGCTACCTGTTTTTCATTTAGTGGAAGCGGTACAGTTCCTAGCTCAGCACGTTCTTCGACATGTTTACGATAAGCTTCTAACACAATAATTGTCCTCGTAGTTGGGCTAGTACATTGCGTGAGTAGTCAGAATGACTGCCTGCGTCGATGCACTATAGGAAATAATTAAGGGAATGTAGTCATTGAAATATTTGTGCTGCAATGATAGCTTAAAACGCTCAAAAAGTTAATGGCTTAGGCTGCAAAAGGCGTAGAATCAAACCATATTCAATATTTATTATAAAAATAGTAGTAGCTACTAGAGTAAATATTAGACATATAAGTTCAATGCACTCGAAAAATAACGATTCAATATTAACTCATGGTTCGATATTAAACTCATGATTCTATATTAAATAGCATCATGACATTAAATAGTATCAAGACCGACTCGGCGAACGGTTCCGATTCAATTTTAAAAGTTAAGGATAATAAAATGAGCAATAATAATGAGCACTCAAACTATAAAAAAGGGTTAAAAGTGCGCACTGAGGTCATGGGCGAGGCTCACGTTAAGCGCTCACTCGATGCCGCCACAGCCTTTACTCAGCCCTTGCAAGATTGGATCATTGAGCACGCTTGGGGCACCACTTGGCAAGACGATAGCGTCTTACCGCGTAAGTATCGCTCCTTGGTTACCTTAGGATTTTTGATTGCGCAAAAGAGCCCAAATGAGCTAAAAGGTCATATCAGAGGCGCGATTAACAATGGCGCAACTGTCGCCGAGATTCGTGAGGTACTCATGCACAGCCTGCCTTACTGCGGCGCGCCTGCTACCCAAGAGGCTTTTCGCGCGGCTATCGAAGTATTTAATGAGATGGGTATAGATATTGATAACTTAAACAAAAAGCCATAGCACAAAGGGTTGAATAATAAACCCTGAGCGCAATATCTGTTATAATAAAGACACCTATAAAGCATGCTGATAATTCCATAAACCCTTATACTATAAAGGGTTAAGAGATCATTGATTATGACTACTGCCGTACAAACCCATGTTCCTGCGCCAAGAGTAAAACCCAAAAAAGCCATTCAAGGTGAAAAGCTGCGTGGCTACGATAAAGTCGCGCGCATCCCGATTAAAGTAATCCCGACAGTCGAAGCGAAGCAAAAGCCGGATTGGATTCGAGTAAAAATGTCCTCACCTGCTGAGGTGGCGCGTATCAAAGCCAAACTACGCGAACAAAAGCTCTATACTGTTTGTGAAGAAGCCGCTTGCCCGAATCTTGCGCAGTGCTTTGGTGACGGCACCGCCACCTTTATGATTATGGGTGATATCTGTACTCGCCGCTGTCCGTTCTGTGATGTCGGTCATGGTCGCCCTAATGAGCTAGACAAGGATGAGCCACGTCATACCGCTGAGACCATTCAAGGTCTTCAGCTCAAATACGCCGTGATCACCTCAGTCGATCGCGACGATTTAAAAGATGGCGGCGCGCAGCATTTTGTCGAAGTGCTCAACGAATCACGGGCGCTAAGCCCAAACTGCCTGATCGAAATCTTAGTGCCCGACTTCCGTGGCCGTATGGATATTGCCTTAGACTTACTCACCGAAACAGCTCCTGATGTCTTTAACCATAATATCGAGACGGTTCCGCGCCTGTACAAAGCGTTTCGTCCGGGTTCTGACTATCAGCACTCGCTCGATCTGCTCAAGCTTTATAAAGAGCGTCGCCCTGATATCGCGACCAAATGCGGCTTTATGGTTGGCCTCGGCGAGACCGAAGAAGAGGTCTATGCGCTACTTGATGACCTAAAAGCCCATAATGTCGATATGATTACGGTGGGTCAATATCTACAGCCTAGTAAGAACCATGCTCCTGTCGATCGTTATGTCCATCCAGACGAGTTTCAGCGCTATATGGACTATGGCAAAAAGATTGGCTTCTTTAGCATTTGGGCAGGCCCGATGGTACGCTCAAGCTACTTTGCCGATCGCCAGTATTATGGTGAAGATTGCCCTGCGCCCATCCGTAGTAAAAAGGCGCTTGAGGCGGAAGGTAAGCTTGGCTGTTAAGAATGGATTGATAATAAAAAATGGAGACCCTGCTTGGGTCTCTTTTTTTATGCTAATGATTAGCATAAGTCCTCAGTAACTCTACTTAAAGCCACTACACTGCCGGATACAGAAAATGCTATATTTTGTCTTAATGAATTTCATAGATACATACCGCTAATTTTATAAAAAAGGACTACCTTATGAGTGACGACTTCACCCCGCAAGAAGGCTCTTGTTCTTGCTATAGCAATACTTATACCATCAACCATACTCCTATGGCTCGCTTTATTTGTCACTGCACGATTTGTCAGGACTATACCGGTAAAGCTTATAATGATGTGACGGTTTTACTAAAATCAGACCTTAGCGAATTAGAGATTGATAAAACCCGCTTTCGTAGTTGGAAAATGCCGCCTAATATCAGCCGCGGACTGTGTAAGCGTTGTCATAAGCCTAGTATAGAGACGGCGGTAGGCGGCAATCTGGTATTAATCCCTACTGATAATTATCCTGATAAAGCGGCCTTGCCAGAGCCTGCTATGCACCTATTTTATAATCGCCGTATCAGAGACGTGGATGATAACTTGCCTAAATACGAAGGCTTTGTACAAAGTCAAAGCATGGTGGTTAAGGAGTTGGCTCAAGGGCTGTATAAAAGAGTTACCAAACGCTAATGGTTATCGTCAACCGCTCGGTTTAGTATTTTAAGCGCTATTTTATCTTAAAAGACAAGCGTTACTGATGATTATAATGACTCGTTTTTAACTCCTCCATCTGGGACTGATATGATTTCAACCTTAGTAGAAGATACCGCTCATTTATCCGCTGACATTGCCATTATCGGCGGTAGCGGCTTATATCAGATGCAAGCGCTAAGCAATAAGCGTCAGGTAACAATCTCAACGCCTTATGGTAAGCCATCTGATGACATTGTCATGGGTGAGCTAAATGGCGTAACTGTCGCTTTTTTGACCCGCCACGGTCAAGGGCACAGATTTAGCCCGTCAGAAGTTCCCTACCGCGCTAATATCTATGCGCTAAAAACTTTGGGCGTACGCTATGTCATTTCAGTCTCAGCGGTAGGCTCACTACGAGAGCATCTCAAACCTTTAGATATGGTCATTCCAGATCAGATGATCGATATGACCAAACAGCGAGCCAGTACCTTTTTTAGTGAGGGAGCGGTGGCGCATGTAGCAATGGCCGATCCTTTATGTGCGGCGCTTGGTGGGGTGTTAAAGCGCGCTTATAGTCAGGCAAATATTAGCGAAGGCCAATGTCATAGTACCGCGACTTACCTCTGTATCGAAGGGCCGCAATTTTCTACTCGCGCTGAGTCCAATTGGTATCGACAGATGAATGCTGACATCATTGGCATGACCAATATGCCAGAGGCTAAGCTTGCACGTGAAGCGAGCATGGCGTATGCTACGCTTGCGCTAGTGACAGATTTTGATTCATGGCATCCAAGTGAGGAAGATGTCAGCGCTGATTATGCGATTCAAAACCTTATGAAAAACGCCGATAACGCGCAGCAAGTGGTCAAACAAGCCGTGGCTTTACTTGCCAGCGAGCAGCCTGACTCTATTGCTCATACCGCGCTAGCGCAAGCGTTAGTCACCCCTATTGAGGCGATGAGTATTGAGGTTAAGACCAAGCTTAATGCGTTATTGCCCAAGTAATATCGACCTCTATCACAAAAAAAAGCCATCAAATAGTTGATGGCTTTTGCATTTGTCATAATCGTAAATTAATAATCCTTAAGCTCATAACCATCAAGCCATCCTGCAGGCAGATATTGTAAATCCTCTGGCTCATCGATATCAGGTAGAGGTTGTAGCGAAGCTAATGACCAATTTAGATCTTTAATACGCTGCTTAGTCACTGCTGCCACATCACTGACGCTCCACGTCATATTGGTAAATAGGTGCGCGTTTATTTGCCTAAAGCCAAGCAGTACGTAACCGCCATCAAAAGCAGGAATCATGACGCTATCCTGAGTCTCTAAATACTGAACAGCGCTATGAATTTTAGTAGCGGTTAAATTAGGACAATCCGTACCTATTAATAATACTTTCTTGAATTTCTTAAGCACGTTCTGACTAGCAGTCAGCATACGCAATCCTAAATCACCATCGGCTTGTGCTGACCATGTTAATGACTCTGGTAGATTCAGCGTTTGCCAGCAAGGAGTATTAGGAGGGGGACTGACACATAATTCAACGCTAAAGCCCGTTGCTAACGCTTGCTCTACGCTATGTAGTAATAGCTGCTTTGCCATTTTTGCTGCACCATCAATGCCAAGCGCAGGTTGCAAGCGGGTTTTTGCCATGCCTTTAGCAGGGAATTTAGCGAATAGGATAATGCAGGTATTTTGTTCTTGAGTCATATTAAGAGTTTTCTATATTTAATCCACTATACAACAAACCCAGTGTTAGCATAGCTGTATTATTCTGATTTAGGCTTATCTATATTACTTATAATAACGCGCTTTAATGTTGTCCGCCGAGACGCCGCGCCAATAATCAAAACGCAGCTGCCACATCAGCAGTATCGTGCGGCAAGTGCCATGCTGCTCCCAGCGCCTCGCCGAGGTAATGACTTTAGTCTTTAGACAAGCAGGTTTAGACTTTGCTTTAAGCTGCTTGCATAGTTCAACATCTTCCATCAGCGCTTGCTGAGGATAGCCGCCAACTTGCTCAAAAAGCTTACGGGTAATAAAAATCGCTTGATCACCAGTTGCGATACTTGTGAGTCGTGAGCGTAAGTTTATCATATGGCTGACCACCCAAAGCATCGGCTGACGACTGTTTAACTTAACGTTAAAACGCCCCCACTCTGATTTTTGCATAGCGGTTTGGATATCTGCAACAGCGTGAGTGGGCAGCTCAGTATCAGCGTGTAAAAATAGTAGTATGTCGCTTGTTGCTAAGGACGCGCCTTTGTTCATCTGCCGCGCACGACCTGCTTGTGACTTAACCACTTGCCAATTAATAGCTGACTGATTACTGTTATTTAAATCTGCAATAAACTTTTGTGCCCATTCGAAGGAATCATCGTTTGAACCGCCATCAACCAAGATAATTTGCTGCGGTGATGGGTTTAGCCCAGCGATATGAGTAAACAAATGAGGCAGATTATTTGCCTCATTGAGTATAGGAACGATAATAGAAACCGTGGACATGCTATCTCACTACTTCTTGTTCAAATTCCAATTATAATTGGTATAACTGATCTTAGTCTTGCCGCTTTTTAAGTCAGCAGTTTGTGATTTATTAAGACCGAGCGGTGAGTTATAACGAGCCAAAAACCCTTCTAAATCTTTAGTGCCGCGCCAATTACTCTCAAAGTCCTCTTTATACCACTTAAATATTGGCGAGATCTCAAGTGTGCTGCCCTTGAGACGGTTACGACTACTATCGGCGAGGAAATTGCGGGTGACTTGCTCTAATTGTTTATCGAGTTTACTGCCTGTGTAAGCATCATCCAACAATGCAGGACAACCAATGCTGGCACAGTTCACCGCAAAGTGAATACGCGGCTCATTATAGCGCCCAGAACCGCGAATCAGGTTGTGCTCGATATCATCAAGCGAGCGCTTTTTACCCAGTACGTTGACAAAGTCTTGTTTCCAAGGCGAGCTAAATATACCGCCGATATCTTTAATCGACTTTATATTAGGGTACTTAGTCAGCACTAAATCCACAGTACCCGCATTATAGACGTTGATTAAAAACGCCAATTGCTCATCTTTGCTCCAGCGGTTAAACTCAGACCGACTGACCGTAGCCGTCGCTGCCAAATAGCCATCAAGCTTGCTTTGGTCCGCTTTCATGCCATTGTAATTAACGACAGATGCTTTGCCCCCGTTGGTCATAGTGACGTTTTTATTTAATAAGCTATCCCAAGTACTGTGATTAAAATCAGCATAGGCAGCGCTTGATAGCATAAGACTTGCGGCAATAAGGGCTTTGGTCGTTAAAGCTTTAGAAAATGAAGTTTTAGTTATAAGCATGAGATGAGCTCCGTTAATGCTGATAAGTTTTTTAAATCAAAATGCTTAGAACTAGCTCTAAGCCACACTTACTTTTTCGTCTTCTAAAGCGCCGCCGCAGCTACTACCTTGCCCTGCTGTGCAGCCGTAACAATGGTCACCGATAGCGATATCGTCACCAGTAGGATTTTGGGTGAGCAGGTCGCGCAAATGCTGGCGCGATTTATTGGGTACAGGCATCTCAAGCTGTTGATTAAAGTCACAATCGAACAGCTCGCCGAGCCAATTAACACTAATAGTCGAGCGGCACATCACCTCTTTAAGATTCCCCGCATCATAGTTATCTTTGAGCAAATCCATATAAGGATGGAATTCGTTCTTAGCCAATAGTACCGCACCAAAACGTTGAATCGGCATATTGGTCAACGCAAAAAGCTGATTAAACTCTATATTAAAGTGCTCTTTTAATTCACGTTTATAGTCCGCCTCTAGCATCTGCTGATTGGGCGGTAAGGTCGCGCCTTGTGGGTTATATACTAGATTTAAAGTCAGACCTGTATCTGCACGTCCATAACCCAAAGCATTAAGCTTATGTAGCCCTAAAATACTGTCGTCAAACGCGCCTTTGCCGCGCTGCTTATCGACGTTCTCAAGTGAATAACACGGCAGTGAGGCGACCACTTCGACGCCATTATCCGCTAAGAACTGCGCCATATCCTCAAAACCTTCTTCCATCAAGATCGTCAAATTACAGCGATCAATGACTTTAACGCCAAGTTTACGAGCCTCGACGACTAAGTATTTAAAATCGTCGTGCATCTCGGGTGCGCCGCCGGTCAAATCAAGTGTATCGATATTTTGCGCTTGCAGTACTTTTAAAATCAGCTCAACCAACTCGCGCGACATCATCTCAGTACGATAAGGGCTTGCTGCCACATGACAATGCACGCAGGACATATTGCACAGGTAACCTAGATTGACTTGCAGCGTGGTTAATTTACGGCGCTTAATAGCAGGAAAATCCGTATGTTCAAGCAATTCAATAGTGGATTTCATAGCGTATGACCTTTGGATGATAATGGTTTTAATCTTTGATATTTGCTGCGTATACAAGCAGAATATAGGAATAATTTAAAGATGAATAGCTTTTTTGAGTGTTAACTCATTTATTATTACACTGTTTAATTATTCTATTGTAACGCGCAGTGGTAGTCAGTGTAACTAAATAATCAATAGTGCTAAGCTATTGTTTTATAAATTAATATCTTTAATGTGGTTCGTGCAGCCTCTACTTATTTTGCGTTGACAAAACGCTTGTCGATATAGCGCTTAAGATACCAAATCCAGCATCCCTGCGCGCTGAAATTGCCCCAACTGCCGATTGCGTACTTGTCACCGCAAGCGAGCAAATACAAAGTGCGGTTTTTGGGTCGATAGCTTTTTAACTTATCTCCTACTAAATAAGCCAGTAAGTTATCCGCTTCCACTTTGCCGCCAAATACTGCATGCACCCCAGAATGTGCCATCTCTCGATCCACGCGTGACGCCACATCGCCTACGGCAAAGACATTATCATGCGAAGTGCTTTGCTGCTTATCATTGACCGCAATAAAGCCCTTATCTACCGTTTCAAGGTTAGTCTGCGCGGCCCACGCCGAACCCATCACCCCAGTAGCCGCAATAGTCGCATCGGCCGCTAGCGTTTGCTTAGAGGTCGCTAATTTACCACCAGCTAAACCTTTGGCGCGCTCGTAGATAATCTCAATATTACGGCGCTGTAATTGCTTGATGACGCGAGAGCGAAAGCCTGCATCAAAGCCTGATAGCAGCTGCTCACCGCAAACCAAATAAGCTTGATGACTAGGATTAATTTGCTGCAAAGCAAACTGCGCGGCCATCACCAGCTCCGTTGCTGCAGCGCCTGCTCCGACTACTGCAACTTTATAATCACTCACTTGCTCAGCTTGCTTAAGGATCTGCTGCCACTGCTCGACGAAATTGAATATAGGCCTTACGGGAATTACGGTATTCTTTAGATTTTTATCTGCCAAATCTTTATCTATTAAGTCTTCATTAACTAGGCCGTCTGTATTAAGCCAAGTCATATCAGTATCTGCGCCTGTATTGAGCGACAGCAGCTCGTAATCAAAACGTTCGTCTTTAGCGTTTTTAGCGTCTTTAGCGTTTTTGACAGTAATAACCGTTTGAGTATCCGCATCGACAGCTATGATAGGTCGCTGTATTAGCGTCACGCCAGCACGTCTGCACAGCGCAGCGATATCGATACTGATCTCACTACGCTTATAATGAGAAGCCATCCAGCCCGGCAACATACCAGAATAAATCGTCTGCGGATGCTCAGTAATCACGCTTACTTCTACCTCCTGAAGAGTATCTAAACGCTTACGGGCAAGCCTACGTAGCAAACCTATATGAGCGTGCCCTGCTCCAGCGAGCAGTAGTTTTTTGATAGGGCGCTGTTTTTTAGGGAATAGCTTTTTCATAACTTAGGCTTTTATGGATGATTAGAAAATATCGCTAAGATTACAACATAAGTTAATATAATTTTAAGTCAGTCTATTGTAGGATGGATAAAATGTTTGGCCATTAATATAGTAAGAATAATTTATCGAAGTCGTAAAAACCATCAAGGAAGGCAAAACGATATATGATCGCGCTAAGGCCAATGCAAGCGCGCAATAGGCCGTACTATAGTCAATCAATATTAAAAGTGGTACAAGGCAGACGAGTGCAAGTACTACAGTAGTAGGCTAAACGAGTCTAACGCTGTAACACTTTAATAGTGGTTCGACTATATTATAAACAGGCTGTATATTAACTATTCAACTTATCAAGGACCCTTATATGAATACTGCTATGAGCAATACTGAGCAAATTACTTCATCGAATACCAGCCATTATTTGCATCATACTTTCTTTACGCCAAAAGACAGCTCGGTAGATATAACCGCCACCCTACTAATCGTTCATGGCATGGCGGAGCACAGTGGTCGTTATAGCGATTTTGCGCAGTTCTTAGCAGATCACGGTATCGCTGTTGTCACTTATGATCAGCTCGGTCATGGTAAAACGGTCAAGTCAGAGAGTGAGTTTGGCTTCTTTGGTGAAGAGCACCCAGTGCAGTCGTTGCTAAAAGATGTGATTATCATGGCCGATAGCCTCAAGGCGAAGTATCCGGACGTGCCACACTTTATTATGGGGCATTCGATGGGCTCGTTTATTGTGCGTACGGTGATGAAGCATCATGCGCACAGTTTTGCTGGTGCGATCTTGATGGGTAGCGCTGATACTGATCCTTTAGCCAAGGTTATTTTACCTATTAATAAAGCGCTCGCCAAAATCGCTCCCAAAAAGCCAAATGCCGTGTTTGCTAACATCATGAATAAAATCTTTAATAGTAAGCTGAATAATCGTATTTCTTCTTCACAGTTTGCTTGGCTAACCGAAAACCAAGCCAGTATCGAAGCGTATGAAGCCGATCCTCTAACCGGTTTTGACTTTACTAATAATGGTTATTTAACACTATTTAACTTAATGGAATCTGGTCTAAACAAAAACTGGGCCGCGACTATTAATAAAGACTTTCCGATGCTATTTATCAGCGGACAAAATGACCCCGTGGGTAATATGAGCAAAGGCATACGTAAAGTAGTCAACCGCTTAAATGAGCAAAGCTTTAGTGAGGTGGAGGTCAAGCTATATCCGCATATGCGTCACGAGCCACTACACGAACTTGAAAAACAGAGGGTTTATCAAGACATCTTGGACTGGATAAATAGTCATATCAACACTGTATAGCAGCCACTACTCTCAAGCTATAGAGTCATTACGCAATCAAGCGAATCTGTCTGAAGTGTCATTGCCAAATGGAGCTGACTAAAAGCTCGTGATTTGCTAAAACCTATAAAATTGGCGACAATACCAGCAGCAAGTGATAGCTCTGTCTTTATCGTACTTTGAATATTAACTTTTAGGAATTTTTATGTCATTACAACAAACCATCGAACAAGCTTTTGAAAATCGTAACGAGTACAGCCCAGCCAATATGCCACAAGATGTCCGTGATGCTATCGAGCAAGTGCTTGAGCAATTAGACAATGGCAGCTTGCGCGTTGCGGAAAAAAAAGACGGCGAATGGGTCGTTAATCAGTGGGCCAAAAAAGCAGTGCTACTCTCGTTCCGTCTCAATGACAATTATGTGCAAGCTGCCGGCGAGCATGTGCAGTTCTATGACAAAGTACCGACCAAATTTGCTGATTGGAGTGAGGCGCAGTTTAAAGAAGCAGGCGTACGCGTCGTGCCACCAGCAGTCGCTCGTAAAGGCTCTTATGTCGCAGCAGGCGCGGTACTGATGCCATCATACGTCAACATCGGCGCTTATGTTGATCAAGGCGCGATGGTCGATACGTGGGCGACCGTTGGCTCTTGCGCGCAAATCGGTAAAAACGTCCATCTATCAGGCGGCGTGGGTATCGGCGGTGTGCTTGAGCCGCTACAAGCCAACCCGACTATTATCGAAGACAACTGCTTCATTGGTGCGCGCTCTGAGATCGTCGAAGGCGTTATCGTTGAGGAAGGCGCAGTCATCTCTATGGGCGTCTATATCGGTCAATCTACACGCATTTATGACCGCGAAACCGGTGAGATCCATCGCGGCCGTGTCCCTGCAGGTTCAGTCGTCGTTCCAGGCAGCTTGCCATCAGAAGACGGTACCCATAGCCTGTACGCTGCAATTATCGTAAAAAAAGTTGATGCGCAAACGCGTGCAAAAACAGCGGTTAATGAGCTGCTACGCTTAGACTAATCTGCTCGCGTATACGTTGGTTTTTATAACAAACCGTTTTTAGGGCGTGTCCTCAATTCAATCGATAGCCATCTAAATGGGCTAAATCTGGCCAAACGGTGTCAAATAGCTGACTAATATCTCGATATCACTTGTGCTATCTTCCTTGTTTGACTGCGATTTATCTCATTTTTATCACCATTTTTAAAATGAGGACACGCCCTAGTAAAATAACTTTATATACAGATGCTGGAGCATGGCTTCAGCATCTTTTTTTATATTTTAATTTTTTATGTATTAGCCGCAGCGTAATATCATTGGTTACGTTATAATTCACCGTGATTTTTTGCGCTATCCTCGCATAAAGCGGTCGCACCTACGACCTGACTTTTTGCACAAGCTTATCGCCGAGCGCTTTATTACCCTATCGCCTTATCAGCTCTTAATTGTCGTTGAAACTATATTGTATTTGAAACCATTATGAACCAGTCGCCGTTACGCACCGCCGCCATCCCTGTCACCGACCCGAGCGCAGGTCTGCGTTTGACAGAGATTTTTTACTCGCTACAAGGTGAGGCGCTGACCTCAGGCTTACCGACCATATTTGTCCGATTAACCGGCTGTCCGCTCAGATGCGTCTACTGCGATACTGAGTATGCCTTTACAGGTGGCGAGCGTCAGTCATTAGATGCCATCATAGCGACGATCAAAACCTATCCGTGCAAGCGGATTTGTCTGACGGGCGGTGAGCCATTGGCGCAGCCCAATGCCATCGAGCTGATGCAACGCCTGCTCAGCGATGGCTATGAGATTTCCCTTGAGACGGCAGGGGCGCTGAGTGTCAAAGACGTACCAGCGGCGGTCAGCAAAGTCATGGATCTCAAAACCCCAAGCTCAGGCGAAGCTGATAAAAACCTTTGGTCAAATCTTGACCACTTAACCCAGCATGATCAGATTAAGTTTGTCATTATGAACCGCACTGACTATGACTGGGCAAAAGCCACACTCATTGAGCATCAGCTGGATAAACGCGTCGGCACGGTTTGGTTTTCGCCGATGTTTACTGTTGCAGATGATATCGATGACGCGGTCAGTCCAGAGGTGCCTGTGCTTGCCCGCGAGCTTGCCGAATGGATACTGACCGACGCCCTGCCCGTGCGCTTTCAGCTGCAATTGCACAAAATCATTTGGGCAGATGCCAAAGGTAAATAGTGAAAAGGCAAACAGTGAAAAGGCAAATAACGATAGGCATCGCCTCGGCGTTATCATAAACAGCTAAATAGCTGTATCAAGGACACAAGAAAAACGGTATAAATCGCTCACACGACACGGAAATAAGGGTAAGGATGATCAAGCTAATACTACTGGGCTTATTGGCAGGGGCGTTTTTTAGCTCGACATTTATTTTAAATGAGATGATGAGCGCGGCAGGCGGCCACTGGTTTTGGTCGGCGAGTCTGCGCTATGTCTTTATGTGGCTGATAATCACCGGCATCATCTTGTTTCAGCAAGGGATGGGGCGCCTCAAAGCTTTGACAGCGGTCTTTTGTCAGCACTGGGTTTTTTGGTGCCTCACAGGCAGTATTGGCTTTGGGCTGTTTTATGCAGGTATCTGCTATGCCGCCGATCATGTGGCAGGTTGGGTGGTCGCGGCGACCTTTATGTTTACCGTCGTTACCAGCTTATTGGTGCTGATGGTCTTTGGCCAGCGTTTTGATGAAAAATTCATCCTTTATGCCCTTTTGGTGTTTGTTGGCGTGGTGATGGTCAATGTCAGTGAGGGCTTGCACGCCGCTGCACTTGCCGACACTGATATTGCCCATGCCGTCCCTATGGCACAGATGCTGCTCTATGGCGCACTGCCCGCCCTTATTGCCGCCTTTAGCTACCCGATTGGCAATCAGTTGGTCTGGCAAGTCACTCATAACTCCCGCACGCCAGCGTTACCCGCTGACTTGGCAGATCAGTCGCACGCCGTATCTGGCACTGCCGACACCCATGACGAGCTACTAATCTCTGAAGCTTATGATCTGCCGCCTACTTTATATGACACTAGTACCACCAGCACCGCTCTAAATGCTCTGCCTGCCGCCGCACCTGCGCCGTCACTACTGCAAACTCTGATCCATCGTATCCCCTCGATTGAGACTACCTTACTACACAATGCCTTTAACAAAGTTTGGCTAATGACTGTGGGGAGTTTGCCATTTTGGCTGCTTTTGGGCATGATAGTGCGACCCGAGCTGCCCGATAGCACACAAGTGTTCAATACATTGCTGGTGGCTTTGTTGGCCGGGGTGGCGGCTACTACTATATTTTTGTACGCGCGCGGTCAGGCGGTGACCTCAAGCGAAGTGGCTGGCGTCGATGCCACCCAAGCCAGTGAGGTGATATTTGCCCTTATCGGTGGGATATTATTACTGGGTAACTCGGTACCTTCAGCGATGGGTTTGCTCGGTATTGGTTTGATCATTATCGGGCTGATACTATTTGCTAAAGACGGTTAACCACAAAGCAAGCTTTTATTTATTATTGAATATAATTAACTATCTACCATAAAGAGCCGTCAGCATGGAAAAACATAACAATGGTTAATGACTTGATTTTTCCTGATATTTTATTATATCTGCTAGATATGGTTGGGGTGATTGCTTGCGCTATCGCCGGCACCTTGCTGGCTCAGCATAAAGGCTTTGATATCGCCGGTTGTATCTTAGTCTCTATGGTGAATGCGATTGGCGGCGGAACTTTGCGCGATATGGCTTTGGATCGCCACCCGCTATTTTGGATGACCGATCTCAATTATGTCATCGTCATCACCGCAACCTCCCTTACCCTACAAGTGTTTTTTCATCTGTATCATAAAATCGACAATGCGCTGAGGTTCTTTGATGCAATAGGGCTTGCCGCCTTTAGCGTTATTGGCTTTAAGGTCGCTCTTCATCAAGATATATCGCCTCTGATTGCCATTATGATGGGCGTTTGGACGGCTATTATTGGTGGCTTACTACGTGATATTATCTGCAATGAGATACCGCTTGTGCTGCAAAGAGAGATCTATATCACCGCGAGTATCGCAGGTTCCGTGACTTATCTATTGCTCGACTATTTAGGCCTAAACCCTGGGCTTAACGAGTTTATTATGCTCGGTGTTATCTTTGCCGTACGTATGTTAGCAGTAAAGTTTGACTGGCATCTGCCTTCCATTCGTCTCGTTGATTGATACTAATAACCACTTAGCCGCGCTTATGTTAAACATTGCTTTAGATACAACCTTAATCACTACTTTTAACCCGCGTTCGTTATTATATTTATTCGATATGATAGGTATCGTTGCGTGCAGTGTTTCTGGAACGATTTTGGCTAAGCACAAAACTTCGATGTATTTGGCTGTTTATTGGTCTCAATTGTCACAGCGATTGGCGGTGGTACCGTGCGAGATGTGATCTTAGATAGGCATCCACTATTTTGGATGATGGATATGAGCTATCTGACAGTCATTACCATAGCTTCTATAACGACGCAGATATTTTTTCATCCCAACTCAAGGCGGGTTGATAAGTTTTTAAAACTCACTGATACCATTGGGCTATCAGCTTTTACGCTAATCGGTATCAAAGTTGCCGATAGCATGGGCGCTAATGTGCCCGTAGCCTTACTGTTAGGTGTTATTACGATCATTGTCGGTGGTATCATCCGCGATATGATCTGTAATGAGATCCCTCTGGTGCTACAACAAGAGATCTATATCAGTGCCGCTTTAGCTGGCGGTATTTTGTACTTCGCCTTGTACAATTTAGGGGTAGCAGTTTGGGTTGCAGATATCTGTACTATGAGTGCTATCTTTAGCATCCGTATGTTGGCTATTCGCTACGATTGGCAGTTCCCTTCCTTAGAATGGCGGCGTTAGGTTGTTAGTTTACTAAAGCCAAATCTTTGACCATCAGCTGTAAGCTGCGTTTACCATTCCATTCATTGACATCGAGCTCAAAGAGGATATGTACTTTTTCAGCGCGGTAATCCCAGACATCGGTATCAAAATTAAAATAAATAGCATCGATAGGATACTGCACACCAGGATAGCGTAAGGAGAGTTTGAGATGCTTGTCTTTGAGTATCTTGAAGCTTAATACTTCAAAGACGCCATCGAATATTGGCGCGGCAAAGCCATGTCCCCAGATACTCGCGTCGGCCAACTCATCAGCGAACCATAAGCTAAAGTCGCTTGCTTGCAGCTCACCATCGGTGAATTTTTGTTCAGCGAAAACCTCTTGATCCAGCTCCGCCATTACCTTATCAAAAGCGATGACAAACTCATCAAAATTGCGACGTTTAATCGTCAAGCCAGCGGCCATCGCATGACCACCAAAGTGGGTAATAAGCTCGGGGTTTTGCTCAGCGACTTGCTCAATAGCGTCGCGAATATGCACCCCAGCGATGGAGCGCGCCGAGCCTTTGATTGCGTCGTCGTATCCCGTACGTTCGGTATCTGCAGGAGCAAAGACAATACTGGGCCGATAGTGGCTTTCTTTTAGGCGGCCTGCGACGATACCGATGACGCCTTGATGCCAGTCGTCCTGATAGAGCACTAAGCTGCGCTTGGTAGCAGTGGCTGGCCCAGCACCTTCGGTTG
>Ga0114901_1000873_pt1 | contig 18497 bp, 15 predicted proteins | sample MalvireepMed_s16_FD_89686 | JGI IMG/M metagenome (GOLD analysis project Ga0114901, IMG submission 89686) | Marine viral communities from the Global Malaspina Expedition - Malaspina viral metaG DeepMed_s16 | ecosystem: Environmental > Aquatic > Marine > Oceanic | place: Mediterranean Sea... | reverse complement strand
GGTGATGACGATGCGCAATGGCAGCGGCGCCTTGCCGCGCGCGATCCAGATCTGCCAGTCCAGCGTTTCCCCGCGATAGGCGAACTGGTCCGCTTCCTTGCCGTCCACGCGCGCGAAGCCGACCCGCACGGCCGACGTGATGCCATCGGTCACGGGATTTTCGGACCAGTAGAAGACGTCGGCGAGCGGCAAGTCGATGCCATAGTCGAGGTAGATCTTGTCGACCGTCTGGCGGATCGTCGGCGGCGCCGCGACCTTCGCGTAGAATTTCTGCCGGGGCACGTTCACGGTCAGCGTCTTGCCGTCGTAGACATATTCGCGGATCGTACGGTCCGACTTCATCTGCACGTAAAAGGCGGTGGGCCGCAGGACCTTGTATGTCGCTTCATAGCCAAGGTGGACCAGGAAGTCGGTATCCTGGAAACTTGCCTCCGCCGTCGCTTTCGTGCGGAACTCGAAACTCTTCAGCGTGCTGAGATAGTTACCCATCCCGACCAGCGCCTGGATCGCCACCGGGTCGATCGTATCCGCAGCAGTCCGCGCCGCCGTCGACGGCGTGGGCGCGCCTCCCTGATCGGGACGCGCCCATGCGGATAGCGCCCATGGGGATAGCGGCTGTCCCGCCACAAGGAGCATGGTCGCGGCTGCCGTGGCGGTAGGCCGGAAGGATGGGACGGGCATAGATCACTCCTGCCATGAAGGAAGGCCGTCACGATCCCAACTTTATCGGCCGCCTCCTATCCGAAGAATCCCTCTGATCACGCTGGAATTGCCCGGGTAGCCCAGAGCGGGGCGGCGCGTGGCCGCCCGGCGGGCGATAGGGAGGCGTGACAGCACGCATCAGGGAGATTCCCGATAGCTGCCGATGCCGGGCGACCGCATAATTCTCCGCCTCTAGACAAGGAGAAAACCATGAGAATGCAAGCCGCTGCCCTGGCGTGTTTCGCGCTGTTGACAACGTCGTGCGCAACGACGCCGAAGGTGACCTATGATGCGGATCCTTCGGCCGATTTCTCGCGCTTTCGAACATATAGCTGGGCCTACACGGCTGCGCCTGCCGGGGTGAACCCGCTGCTGACCCAGCGGGTGAAGACGGCTGTCGAGAGCGTGCTGGCGACGCGTGGCTACACGCAGGCGACCTCGGGTGAATTCGCCATCGGGTTTACCCTCGGCTCGCGCGACCGGGTCGAAGTCTCCTCGCTCGGCACCTATGGTCCCTATTTCCGGCCCTGGGGCGGCTGGGGCGGCTATAATCAGGTCGACGTGCGCAACATCACCGATGGCACGCTGACGATCGACATCTACGATGCCGCAAGCAAGGCGCCGGTATGGCACGGGACAGCGACGCAGGAAGTGACGAGCACGACCCTCTCGGCCGAGAAGGTGACCGCAGTCGTGACTGCGGTGCTGGCCAACTTCCCCCCGCCGGCCGCAGCCGCGAAGTGACGGACGCGCCCTCTCCACACTGATGCAGCCGAACAGGCAGTGGCTTGGCGCCGCCCCGCAAAAGGCCGGTGTCGCGGATACCGCGATACCGGCCTTCTGCTTATCGTTCCGACGGTTGCCGCCATCTGATTTGCCCGCGACCGCCAAGGCGCTTCATGCGCGATCCGTCAAGGCTTATTCCTCATCCTCGGGTGTCGCCTGTCGCCGCACGATCATCTGATAGGGGATCAGCGCCAGAAATCCGATGAGCAGAAAGAGCAGCACCGCAGCAGAGATAGCTTGGTTGGCGTGATTGGCGCCAGCCAGTGCAAGCGCGATGCCGGGGTGGCGCATGGCGGCGGCGATCGCGAGCGAACTGCGGTCGGCGACATTGTCGCCCCCCAGAAAATGTCCGCCCAGCAGCGCGGCGACCGCAGCGAGAGCCATCGCCAGCAGCGTGCCGTTGCCGACCAGCGCCATCATCTGCGGCCAGACCTTGATCAGGATCGGTACGGCGGCCAGGACGAGCAGCACATAGGCGGCGATGGTCACGGCCCTGGTCAGCTTGGGCTTGGGCGCCTTGAACAGGAGCCGGCCCAGGACGAGGGCTACGACGAGCGGGACCACGACGCCCACGAAGACGTTGCGCGCCGCTATGCTGGCGGGAAATTGCGCATCGACGTCATAATAGCGGGCGGCGAAAGTCCCCAGTATGGGAACGAAGATGATGGCGAAGACCGCCCCGGTGGCCATCAACCCATAGACATAGGGCGCGTGGCCCCCAGCCTTGAGCGCCTTGCCCGGCATGAGGGGCGGAACGGGTGAGATCGCCATGAGCAGCAGCCCCGCCTTCGCCGACGGTGAGAGCGGGAAAATGGCGATGATGATCATGACCGCCACCATCGGGATGACGATGATGGCGCCAAAGGCCCGCAGCAGCAGCCCGGGACGGCGAAGGACATAGGCGAAGTCGCCGCGCGACGACGCCAGGCCCGCCGCGACGACGAACAGCGCCAGGCTGATCGTCAGTAATACGGGTATGATCTGTTTGATGATCTCCATGGCCCAGCCTCATCGATTGACTATCGTGCCGGGAAGATCGCCTGCCGCTACTGAAATTGTGATCAGGGAAATCACGGAGCAGCCGGAATGTTTCCATCCATTCCAGGCGGCGGCCGCGTAGTCGGATCTGGACTGCTGATCCGATGAGAGCGTGCGGCTGGACTCAGAATTCGAAATAGATATCGACATACCCGTATCTGGTGTCGCCGGTTGGGGGGCATTCGGCGCGGCCTTGAGGAAATGTCCCTTGTCAAGATAGGCCATGCCGATGTCGAGGCGCAGCCTTCCAGGGATGAGCGTGCGACGATAGCGTGCTTCGAACTGATTGCCTGCAAAGCGACCGCTGTTGCCAGTCACGTCCCTGACGCCCGTGTTGGAAAAGCTGTCGGTCCTGGAATGCAGCCAAAGCGCGCGATACATCATCATGACATCCGATCGCGTGTCGGGCTTGACTTCGACCCTGGCGCCTCCCGAAATCATGTTGAAGCGGCCAACCGCGCCATACAGGCCCGTCGGTCCGAAATCGAAGCGCCGCGCTCCGAACAGAGTGTCAAACCGGTTATAGGCTTTGGTCGAGGCCCCATCGCCGCTCGCCAGATCGAAGTCGATGGACACGCGCGGCGTCCAGCCGTGATCGAACGTCCGGCCCGCCTCTGCATGAATGAAATAGGCGGAGACGTTGAGATCGGTCAGGTCTGTCGGCGCGCTTGTCGCGCGGCTGCGGCCGAACTGATAGGCGCCCTCGACATCATAGTCCAGCTGGCCCTGGTTCGGGCTGCGGTGAGCGCGTAGGCCGGGCGTGAAGATATGGCGATTGCGGGTCGGCCGTTCCGCGCTGTCGCGCTCGCTGAGGCCGAAACCATAGATTTGCAGAGATCCCCCGAGTACGCCGGTCTTGGTCAGCGAGCCGCCATAAAATTGCAGGTCGCTCGTCTCCTTGTCGCGCCGCACCGCATTGTCGCGAATGTCTTCACTATCGTCCGGGAGGCGAATTTGCGGCATGGCCCAGAGCAGAGCCACCTGATCTCCATCTGGACCACTCCACTGAAGATTGACTCCGGTGAAGGCGTTGGTCGTATTCCGGAAAGACTGGCGGGCAACCAGGCGCCGCGATCCCAGGTTCATCGTGAAGCGCCCGATCGTGACATGCGTGTCAGCCTGTCCGCCCAGGTCGAAGCCGACATAGGCTTGTACCAACGCCAAGGCGTCGACTTCGCCGGTTCCTGCCGATGAATCGGCGCTCTCCCCATAAGCGCGGGAGTCCCACAATTCGCCTCCGACTTGCCAATGGCCGCCGTCATATTCGACCTGGATCGTCGTCCTCAGCGAGAGCATGAGGTCTTCCTCCGCCGCATCCGGGCGGAACTGGCCCCCGATTTCCTCCGCCCGCGCCCGGACCTGACCCTGGACGGTCAGACCATCTGGGGCTCGCGCAGGGAGCGCGAGAACGTCCTCAGCATCGGCCGCCGACAGATCGCTTGCCAGGAAAATTCCCGCAGCCACAAGGCCGTGGCCTGCCCTGAAACGAGCCCTCAGCCGAACAGGCCTCTTGTCGTGAACCCGCAAGACGTCAGGACGTCTCCGCATCGAACCCCTCTTCTCGTCGTGGCGTGGCACCGGTCAAGGCGCGCTGAGAGACGACTTTGACCGATGGAGGATGAAGGACGCCGCATCGTGGTCGACCGCAGCTACGCGCCCAACTCGCTCCACTTGCATCGCTTACCGATCGTCTCGCTCTCAAAGCCATCAGGGTTCCCCCTGGGTCCATCGGGCTTTTTGCGGCATCCTTCTCCGGATCGACGCCCCTTGGGACCGCGTCAAAGGGGCTCACGCCTCGGTGGTGACCAGAAGGCGCAGCAGCAACAGATAGGGAATGAGCAGCAGGAAGCCGATGACGAGAAACAGCAAAGCTGCCGCCGACACGGCTTTGTCCGCATGATTGGCCCCCGCGAGTGCGAGAGCAATGCCGGGGTGACGGAGCGACGCGGTGATGGCGAGGGAGCTGCGGTCGGCGATGGTGTCTCCGCCCAGCACATGGCCACCGACGAGTGCGGCGAATACCACCAGCGCCATGGCCATGGCGGCGCCGTCCCCAATCAGCATCATCATCTGCGGCCAGACCCCGACGAGTAGCGGAACGGCAGCGACTACCAGCAGCACATGAGCCAGGATCGTGATGCCCCTGGTCAACCGGGGCGCGGCGTCCTTGAGCAACCAGCGGCCGAGGGCGAGGCCGATGGCCAGCGGGATTACCACGCCGCCTGCAATATTGCGCGCCACGACGGCGAGCGGAAACTGGGCGTGGACATGATAGTAGTTTGCAGCAAGAGCGCCGAGGATCGGCACGAAGACCAGGGCGAAGATCGCGCCGGTCGTCATCAGGCCATAGACATAGGCGCTATGCCCGCCCGTCTCCAGAGCTTTGCCCGGCATCAGTGGCGGGACCGGAGAAAAGGCCATCAGCAGGATCGCCGCCTTGACCGCTGGCGAAAGGGGCAGGAACGCGATGACGAGCATCGCGGTGAGCACCGGAATGAGCATGATGGCTTCAAAGGCTTTCAGCAACAGCGCCGGGCGGCTCACGACATAGGTGAAATCTCCTCGCGAAGAGGCAAGGCCGGCGGCCACCACCAGCAGCGCCAGGCTGAACGTCAGCAGCAGCGGTATGACCGGCATGATCACGTCCACGAGATCAGCTTACACATGGTCCGCTGCCGACCTTGGCTGTGAGGGGCGTGCCATGGCTGTCTCCACCTTCGCTTCGCGGGCCGTTCCGAGCTTCTTGAAAATCATTGTCGCGACTGTTGCAGTCCCATGGCCCTTTCTTCGGAAGAGAAGGCCGTGGGCGCTTTGACATGTCGTCGCGCCCGATGACTGTCCTGTTCAGGGCCGGGGCAGGGGCAGCCTTATAGGCTTGCGATGGAGGCCTCCATCGGGACGAACCGCGAAAGAGCAAGTGTAAGTCCTGATGGCGTCAAGCTATCCGGCCATGGCCGGAGACAAGCACATCGTCGCGGCATCGACCCTGGCCTGACGACTCGTCATGGCATCGGCAAGCGCCAAACAGCGCACCGCGCCAGCGTCCTCGGCGCTTGCGGAAGTCATTTGCGGTGTTGGAGCGCAAGCTGGGGAGGGGCAATCCGTAGCGCCCAAGGGCGGGCAAGCCGCTACGATGGGCGCAGCCAGCTGACACGCCTCGACAACTGGACCTGGCCGATGTGATTGAAAGCGCGGTCCACGCCCCGGATACCAATTCTTGGACGCCCGGCTGAGTTGGATGGTCGGGGAGACAGGACTCCCGTCAGCCTGAGATCGTAAAGCACTGAAATATCCTGCCTTTTGAGGATGGCGGCGGTCTGTTGTGCCTATAAACGTCGCACATGACCGTCGCACTTCCGGAGGCGTGTCTTGATCAAAGTGCCTTATACCTATCGTCGGCCCGGTGGTCGATATCAGTATCGACGTCGATTCTTATTGCCCAAATTAGGGGTCCTTCACATAACATGGTCGTTACGGACCTCTGAATGGTCTGTAGCCCGGCTTAGGGCAGCAGCGGCCACTGCAGCCCTTGATAGGGTTATGCAGTCCATGAAGCACGAAGCATTTATCGGAGTCCGTTCCGCATCCGACGTCAAGGATGTTCTCGATGGCATTATCGACCTCACCCTGGGAATTGCCACCCAGGGATACTTCGATCCGGCCACTCCAACGCAGGACGTTCAGGCGGCGTGCCTGGTCAATGCCGATTTCCATGACCTCGCTGCGCGGCATGGCGGGGTTGCAATGCTGGACGAAAGTGATGAGGCGCGCCTGAAGGCTCAAGGTCGGGATGATGGGCATTTGGACCATCTCCGGCGTCTGATCCGGTCTACCGGTGGAGATTTGGTTTTCAGCGATGCCAACGTCCGGGCGCGCCTGGAGCATCTTGGTGCCCGGCACCTACCAAATGCCGTCGGGCAAGATCGCCTGCTCATGCATCGTGCCGTTAGCGAAGGACAGCGGCGAGCGACGTTTTTTAACGACCCGAGAGTGGTCGATTCCGGTGATCGACTGAGCTATCTGATGACGCATGGAGGAGCCCTTGTTGAGCACGCTTGCGCGGGTGAGAGTGATTCCGTCGGGCCTCTGACGCGGAACACCCGCCCGCAGTCTGAGCAGAGGCAAGAGACGTCTGCCTCGTCATCGCCCCCGTCATCGCCGCTCCTGAGCGGGTTGGTTGACGGAATCGTTGCCAACATTGTCCAGTTAGGCGGCTGGACGCCAGGTGTCGGTGACGACGCCCGGCGCGTGCTGAAGCAGTTCATCTGGATGGTCGGTGATAAGCCTTGCCTCGAATATACCCAACTGAATCTCTCCGAATATCGGGATCGCCTATTAAAGATGCCGAAATCTGTCAGAGTTCAGTCGGTCTGGCATGAGCCGTACGATCAAGCCTCCGGCAACTTTCCCGAACGCACGACTGCGAACACTCGCTCGAACAAGACCATCAACAAAGACCTTTCGTATATATCGACGTTCGCCAAAGAGATGGTTGCAGTAGGGCACTGGCCGAAGGACTTCATCAATCCGCTGGCCTTGACTGCTGTTGTGACCCTCACTGAGAAGAGTGAGGGGCGCGTTCCTTGGGCGCCTGAGCACATCGAGGAAATGTTCAAAGCTCCGCTGTTCCATGGGAACGCTGGGCCTAAGCGGCGCCTCAAGGAAGGGGGGCACGTGTTTCATGATGCTGGGTACTGGATGCCGTTGCTGGCAAGTTACCAGCTTGCCCGACGGGACGAGATCGCCGGGCTTCACGTTCGCGATTTCGTCTTCAATCAGGGGGTGGCGCATATGCTCATTCGGCGAAATGAGCATCGCGGGCTGAAGACCGAGGACTCGGAACGCGTTCTGCCGATCCATCCCCGCCTGCTGGAATTGGGCCTTCAGGAATTTGTCGAGGCTGCCGCCGCCGATGGTCAGGCGACGGTGTTCCCCGAATTGTGGGTGAACGCGGCAAAGAAGGGAGGTGACCAGTATTATGCGATCGGCTGGAAGAAGCTCATCGACTGGCTCCGTTTGCGACCGGGGATCGTCATCCCGGCTGCGCCGTCCGGCAAGGAAGCGGATTTCCATTCCATCCGTAGCACGGGGCTGAGTCAGTTGGACCGTGCGGACATCAATCAGAATATCGTCGCTGACATCGCTGGTCATAGCCGGAAAGGGACCACTGCGCGTAGCTATCAGAAGTTGCTCCAGTCCGGCGGTCTGGATGAGGTTCTGCAGGAGCGTCTGAAGGTGTTGATGCGGTTGCCTGACTATGCGGCCGGAATCACGCGGCATAAGCTCAATGTGATGCATGTGAAGATGCGCACACGCTAATCGAGATAATTCAATCTTTTGCGCGGGCCTGCCGGCCTCTGGAGGGTACTTCAGTCGGCAGCCCGCCTTGAGACGGTTGGCCCGTTCCAGCAGCGAAAACGAAGTATGGCATCGAGCATGAAGCGCATGGACCGGCTTCAGCAGCGCAATTGCCGTGCCTAACACTTTGTGTTATAGAAATATGAAGTAGGGAGGCTTCGATCACATGCATCTTCAAGAATCGCTGGTTTGAGCGGTTCGCACGAAAAGAACGCCTTGATGATGACGCATTGCGCGACGCGGTTCGGCGCGCGGATAGCGGTTTGATCGATGCGGACCTTGGTGGCGGGGTGATCAAGCAGCGCATAGCCCGTCATGGGCAGGGAAAGTCAGGCGGATACAGGACGCTTATTCTGTTTCGCCAGAATGACAGGGCAGTGTTTGCATTTGGGTTTGCGAAGAGCGCGCAGGCCAACATATCGAACGCAGACCTCGCATTGCTGCGTCAGGCGGCAACCGAGGCAATGGGTTGGGCTTCCGAGGATATGGACAAGCTGGTCGCATCGGGTGTGATGGTGGAGATCGACAATGGGCAAGGTGATGAAGGATAAAGGCTACCGCAGCGAGATTGCTGGCGCGATCCATGAAATGATGAGCGACGCGCACGACGCCGGAGTCGTATCTGCGGCGACGCTGCGCACCTTTGACGAAAATTGCTTAGCTCCGGCCCCGACACTGGCAGGCCATGAAATTCGTGCGATCCGCGAACGGGAGCACGTCTCGCAGCCCGTATTTGCAGCCTATCTGAACGTTTCCCGCAACCTGGTTTCGGATTGGGAACGTGGGGTAAAACGTCCGGGAGGGCCAGCCTTGCGCTTGCTGTCGATCATCCAGCGTAAGGGGTTGCAGGCTGTGGCGTAAAGTGTTGCCGCCGCTGTGAATTCTTCTCTTGCAACGGCTGACCAACATCATATTCCGTAATCATACTTCTTTCTAGTCGATGTCGGTGGCGCGTAAGGCCCGTGTGGGCTGATCGAAATGCCCGAAATAAAATGACGAGAACAACTCAGTGTCTTCTGGCCTTATTAAATCGAAACGGCGTGTAGCCGATCACGGGGAGGTCTTCACCCCCGATTGGCTCGTTCACAAAATGCTCGATCTCGTGAAGGGTGAGACGGAGCGGATCGATGCGCGCTTTCTCGAACCCGCTTGCGGTAGCGGCAACTTCCTAGTGCCCATCCTGCAACGCAAGCTCGCCGCCGTGGAGCTGAAATTCGGTAAGTCCGATTTCGAGAAGCGGCATTATGCTCTGCTGGCGGTGATGTGCTGCTATGGCATCGAATTGCTGGACGACAACATCGCCGAGTGTCGGGCGAACATGCTGGAGGTCTTCGCCAGCTATCTCGGCCTGAACGAGGCGGATGAGCTTTACCGCGCCGCATTCCACGTCCTGTCGCTCAATCTGGTACATGGCGATGCGATGACGATGCGAGACACCGCAGGCGCACCAATCAGCGTGGTGGAATGGGGTTATCGCGGCAAGGGCAAGTTCCAGCGTCGGGATTTCCGGCTGGATGTGCTGACCGGTATGGCGAGTTTCAGCGCGGAAGGGTCGCTGTTCGCTGGCCTTGGCAAGCATGAAATCTTTACGCCCGCCGCATCATTTCCACCGATGTCAGTGAGCGATCTGGCAGGATTTGCCAGCGGTGAAACAGGGGAAGCCTCATGAACGAACAGGCCAGCTTTACGCTGCGGGGGCGCAATCCGGACGTCCTGACCTGCATTGCCAATCTGTCCAACGACGAAGTGTTCACGCCGCCGGAGTTTGCTAACCGGATGCTGGATACGCTGGCAGAGGCTTGGGCAGAACGCCACGAAGGCGCGAATATTTGGGCTGATAGCACGGTCACGTTCCTTGATCCTTGCACCAAGTCCGGCGTGTTCCTGCGGGAAATCACCACGCGGCTAATCGCGGGGCTGACCGATGAAATCCCCGATCTGCAAAAGCGCGTTGATCATATTCTGACCCGGCAGGTATTTGGCATCGGCATCACGACATTGACCAGCTTGTTGGCACGGCGGAGCCTCTATTGCTCCAAACATGCCGATGGCGAACATTCTGTCACGCAGACCTTCACCACCGAGGGCGGCAATATCTGGTTCGAGCGCACCGAACATTCGTGGCAAAATGGGCGATGCAGTTATTGCAACGCCAGCCAGAACGCCCTTGATCGCGGCGATGGTTTTGAAACTCACGCTTATGCGTTCATTCACGCCGATAATATCGGTGACCTAATTCCCAAGTTGTTCGGAGGCGAAATGCGCTTTGATGTTATTATCGGTAATCCTCCTTACCAGCTTGGTTCAGACGGTGGTACGCGCGACGTACCGATCTACCAGCACTTTATTGAGCAGGCGAAGGCGTTAGAGCCACGTTTCCTGTCAATGGTTATCCCATCCCGGTGGATGGCATCCGGGTTGGGCCTTAATGATTTCCGCAAGGAAATGTTGTCGGACACCCGCATCCGTGAACTTGTGGACTATCCAGCCGCCAGCGAGGTTTTTCCCGGCGTCGAGATTAAGGCCGGTGTTTGTTATTTCTTGTGGGATTCAGCCCACAAGGGAAAATGTAACGTCACCACATATCGCGGCGGAGAGGCCGTGGGGCCGAAGCCCCGTGATCTCGGCGAATACGATGTATTCGTAAGGGATGGTCGCGCCGTTTCCATTCTGCACAAGGTGCTGGCGCACAAGGAGCCGTCAATAAATAGTATCCTTGCGCGAGACAAAGAATTTGGATGGACTTCAAATTTCGATGGCTTTCATTCAAAAGAAAAAGATGGGGACGTTCCGCTCTATTATATAAGAACAATGAAGCGAGGCATTGGCTTCATCGAGCGAAGCAAGATTACTAAGAGTGCTCATTTAATTGACACTTGGAAAGTGCTTGTGCCTCAGGCTTACAACGGCGGCGACGGTGTTCCTCACCCGATTTTGGGAAAATCGCTTGTCGCGCCGTCCCCTTCGGTATGCACTCAGTCTTTCCTGTTCTTCTATGTCGCAAACGAGCAAGAGGCGAAAAGCCTGCAATCATATTACTGCACGCGGTTTTTCCGCTTCTTGGTATCGGTTCGAAAGATCACTCAGCACGCGACACACGCCACTTACTCGTGGGTTCCGATGCAGGATTGGAACCAGACATGGACGGATGAATCGCTTTATCACAAATACGGCATCACTTCGGAGGAGCAGGCTTACATCGAGTCCCAGGTTCGTGTGATGAACGGGGGCGACGGTGAATAAACCCACAATTGAGGACATCCTCACCCCAAAGCCGGAAGCTCGCCCGCGCATTTACGCGTACAGCATCGCTGCCGACTCCCATGCTGGGCATTTGAAAGTTGGCCAGACTACCCGCGACGTGAAGCAGCGGGTGGCTGAACAGCTCAAGACGGCCGCGATTACCAATTACACCATCGAACTAGACGAAAATGCCGAACGCGATGGGGGCGGCATCATCACCGATTATGCCGTGCGCGATGCACTGAAACGCAAGGGTTTTGCCAACCCTCAGCTCGAATGGATGCAATGCACGGTTGCAGACGTGAAAACCGTGCTGGCCGAATTACGCTCTGGCCAGCAGTTCACCGGCACCCACCATGAGAATTTTCCGCCGCGTGAGGAGCAGGCGCGAGCCGTCGAACAGACCTACGCCTATTTCCAGTCCCGTTGGCAGGAGGGTCCCAGCGCCGTCCCGCGCTTCCTCTGGAACGCGAAGATGCGGTTCGGCAAGACCTTCACCAGCTACCAGCTCGCGAAGAAGCTCGGCGCGAAGCGGGTGCTGGTGTTGACCTTCAAGCCCGCCGTCGAGGACGCTTGGCAGACCGATCTTGAATCCCACGTCGATTTCGATGGCTGGCGATACCAATCACGGAACGTCGATGGCGATCCGCGCGAAGTCCCCGCAGAAACGCCACTGGTCTATTTCGGCTCATTCCAGGACCTTCTGGGGCGCGATCCGGCAGGCAACATCAAGCCGCGCAACGAATGGATTCACACGATTAACTGGGATTTGGTCGTGTTCGACGAATACCATTTTGGCGCATGGCGCGAGACGGCGAAGGAGCTTTTCGAGGGAGAGGACACGGCAGTCGCCAAGAAGGAGGCCAGTCAGGAATATGCCCCGGCGCTTGAAGTCGTGAATGAAGACTTGGGCGTGCTTTCGGAAAGCGAGGCCGAGTTTCTCCCGATCACCACGCGGGCGTATCTCTATCTGTCCGGCACGCCATTCAAGGCGCTCGCCACGGGCGAGTTCATCGAAGAGCAGATTTTCAACTGGACCTATACCGACGAACAACGGGCCAAGGCAGAGTTTGCCGAGAAGCATCCTGACAAACGCAATCCCTATGGCGCGCTGCCCCAGATGCGGCTGCTGACCTATCAGATGCCCGACGAACTGCTGGCGATCGCCAGTGCCGGCGAGTTTGACGAGTTCGATCTCAACGCCTTCTTCGCCGCTACCGGCACCGGCGATGCGGCCGAGTTCAAGCACAAGAACGACGTGCAGAAATGGCTGGATATCATTCGGGGAGGATATGCGCCGCAGACAGTTGAAAGCCTGAAAACCGGCACACGGCCCCCGTTCCCCTATTCAGATGTGCGTCTGCTGCCCTACCTGCAACATTCCTTCTGGTTCCTGCCCAATGTCGCCGCCTGCCATGCGATGGCGAACCTGTTGGCCGAGAAGCACAATACTTACTGGCAGGATTACAAGGTGGTCGTGGCGGCAGGTTCGTCGGCAGGGATCGGCTTGGACGCTCTGCCGCCCGTCCGCAAGGTCGTCGGCAGCGGCTTCGATACCAAGACCATCACGCTGTCTTGCGGCAAGCTGACGACCGGCGTGACTGTGGCGCAATGGTCGTCGATCCTGATGCTCCGCAACCTGAAATCGCCTGAAACCTACTTTCAGGCCGCATTTCGGGTGCAATCGCCTTGGTCGATTAAGAACCCGAATGGCGATAATCCGAACGAGGAGGAAATCCTCAAACCCGTTTGCTTCGTGTTCGATTTCGCGCCGACCCGTGCCCTGCGGCAGTTGTCGGAATACGGCATCGGCTTGTCGCCTGGCGAGGCGAACCCAGAAAACGCGGTGCGTGAGCTGGTCTCGTTCCTGCCGGTTCTGGCCTATGACGGCGCGAACATGACCCAGATTGACGCGGGCGGGATTCTCGACATAGCAATGGCCGGGACCTCGGCCACGCTGCTCGCCCGCAAATGGGAATCTGCAATGCTGGTCAACGTGGACAACGACACGTTGCGCCGCGTTCTCGACAATCCCGAAGCGATGGCTGCCGTTGAGAGGATCGAGGGCTGGCGTTCCCTCGGTGACAACATCATCGAAACGATCATCAACAAAAGCGAGAAGGTCAAGGACCTCAAGAATAAGGCCAAGGGCGGCGAAATGACCGCGAAGGAAAAGAAGGAGCTGACCGAGGAAGAGAAGGAATACAAATCGAAGCGCAAGCTCGTTCAGGAGAAGCTGATCAAATTTGCCACTCGCATTCCTGCCTTCATGTATCTGACCGACTTCCGCGAGAACACGCTGCAGGACGTCATCACGAAGTTAGAGCCGGACCTTTTTCTAACCGTGACGGGCTTGACGGTGGCCGACTTCCATCTTCTCGTCCGCCTCAAGGTGTTCAACACAGAGCGGATGAACGAGGCTGTGTTCGCGTTCCGCCGATACGAGGATGCCTCCCTGCGCTATACCGGCATCGAAAGCCATGAGGGGCTGACCCACTACGGCCTCTACGATACTGTCGTGGCGCGGGAATGATTTGCGCCGACAGTTTCGCGACTTTTGCATAGTTGCGGTGACCCGCCGGACAGAGGTCTGCCCGGCGGATATTCATCGAAAAATCAGTGGACGCGCAGATCAAGGTGCTCCACGTCATCGAGCGGAATACAATCCTCGATCTGCTGCTTCATGATGTCGAGCAGGCGGGTATAGGCCCGGACATAGCCCGCATTCTCCGCCTTCTTGTTGGCGAACGGTCGGCCGGGGCGCTGGTGCATCATCATGTCATCACCGATATGAAAGGCGCCGAAATATGGATCGGCGGGGACAAGGTAGGCGCCGCCGCCGTTTTCCGGTTGCCACAGCGAGCAGCTTTCAAAGATGTGAGTCTGGCCGTCGATGACGAATACCACCGCGACCCGAGGCACCGGCAAGGTGGGATCAGGGAATGAGATGTGAATGATCTGCCTCCCTGAATGACCGACCTGCTCTGCCCATCTCAGCAATCCGTGGCAGTCGACGGGCGCACCTACAACGATTGCAACATGCTCGTTCAATTGATCGCTACGACCGGGCTCGCCGACGAACAGGTGGGCAACTGCGGTCATAGTGTTAGCGGCGCTCTGGCTAGGGGTAAGTTTCGTCATTGGCTTTCGATCCTTTTTTTCCGCCCGTCTCATGGGCACTTACTTCATTCCGTTCAGTTTCTGATTTGCTTGGCGTGGTGCGCGCGATGCACCGGAAGCGCCACTTTGGGACGGCGGTTCATTCGGCCAGATGGGGCGCAAGAGTCGCGAGCTTGCCGGTCTCGCGTGCGAAGGCTTCACGCAATTGGGCGGAGGCGAAGGCGGCCCAATGCTCGGCGTAAGATCGGTGGCCCAGATGGTCTGCCACAAAGCGCGACAGGCGATGCATACCTTCAAGCGGTGAGGCGCCCCGCCCGTCCAGATGCATCCACAGCATCAGGATAGCGGTGAGCGTCAGGACATCGCCTTCACACACCGCCCTGACGTCACTCCACTTCCCGCGATCCATCAGCCAAGTGACAAGATCCGGTCGGCAGGTGAGCTTCGTGGGCATGCCAAGCCTGGCGGCAACCTCCGCCATGTGTGGGCGGGCGGCCCCAGCGCACATCTCGGTCATTAGGTCGGTATGCCCGGCCTGCTCCCGCCGCCATGGCGACAGCAGGCCCTTAAGGCAATCTGGCAGTTGTAGCCCGGCAGCCATGGCGCCGATGACGATCTGCGGCAGGTCGGCGCTAAAGCCGCCCCAAGTGACTAGCCGAACCGATCCAAGCTGCTGCATATCAGCGAAGAACGCCATAAGGATGGCGCGTTCGTCCTGCTCCGGAAACCCGCGGGTTTCCATGCGGTGGGGAACGAGGCCATCAGGCCCCTCGTGCAGGATCAGCCATGACATCGTGGTGATGCGCTGACAGGGCCACCGCGGCTTTACCCGCGGATCCTCGCGGGCTTCACGCGGGTGGAGGCTTTCGCGGACTTCCGCCGTGAAGCGCTCGGCATCGAGGTAGCGGCCGTGCGCTTGGGTATCGTACTGGCTCTCGGTATCGATGACGACGATGGTGCGCGGCATATCATCGGCCCGGAACGAGCGGGGGTGCATGAACATCAGATATATCCCTTAAAAGAAACGGCCGCGACGCAGGACGTCGCGGCCGCAGGTGTGGAAGCAAAGATGAAAGGTAGATCAGGCGCTGGCCGCCGATGGTGGCTCGCGGCGCCAGGCATCCAGAGCTTTCAGCGCCTGCGCCGCAGGATGGCGGTCATCGTCGAAGTCATGAAACAGCCGCGCCCACGCCTGCCATCCGGCGATGGCCTCTGCGATCAGTTCCGGGGCCGTGACATCTTCTGCCGGCAGCAGGTAGACGGGTGCGGTAGCCGTACAGTCCGGAGAGTAAAGTTCAGGCCCGCAGATGCACGGCACCGGCCAGGAGCGCGCTTGCCGGAGATGCCAGGTCAACGACTGGGGCAAGTCGCGCCAGCGCCCTGCTGTGTCCTGCGCGGCTGCCGACAGGCGCGGGTGCAATTCGCGATCAGCAAGCCTCGCCAGTCGGCCCGGCGTGGAACCCCAGGAGCTCCAGGACACGATCGCCCCCTCGCCGGGCAAATGCTGCTCAGCCCATGCCAAGAGGTCGACTGTCGCCTCTCCCTCCTGGAGATGACGCGTAGCGGTTTGAAACCTGTAGCCATCCCCATCGGAATGACTGACGATGAACAGGCCGATGGCAGCTATCACCCGGAAATCCGGGCGATAGCGCATGGCAGGGCAGGCACCGGCGGTACGCAGGGCAATCGCGGCGGCGCTGGGCGCAAAGCCGCGTGCCTCGATAGTGAGGTCGATCATACTGAAATGTCCTTGTGATCGCCGCATCAATGCGCGGCGGTGTGCGAGTTCAGTTCGCGGTGGTCTCGATTTCGTGGAGGTGCAGGCGCGATGCTGCGGTGTCCCTGACGCGCAGCCAGTCGACCAGATGGGTCTGGAGGATCTGCGCGACCTCGCCGCCCAGCGTGGTACGTCCGGCCATGAGGCCCATGATCATGCGCCAGTTCGCGATCGCATCCATTTCGAGGTCAACCGCGATCCGGTCGGTGTCGGAGCGAACCCAGGCGGTGAACCGTTCGGTGGGATCAGACGGCGCGCAGGCGATCTTTGCGCGGGTGCAAGCCTGCTGGAATGACAGGCGGCTGCCATCCTTGTCGTAGGAGATAAGCTGGACGACCTGTTGGCGCCCGAGACTGCCCAGAATACGAACCGCTGCGTACCGGTTCGCGTCCTGCACCGTCCTCAGTTGAGCCAGCATCTGGTCAGGGCGGTACGCCGCCAGCGTGGCGCGCTCATCGGCAAGATGTCGGCCGAGGAACAGCAGCAGGTCTTCGACGGGATCAGATGGCGACAGGACCATGGTCGCCAGTTCGAAGGACACCTCGCCCTCGCGGACGTGACCGGACATGACGGCAGCCCCGACCGGCAGGGAATTGTCCTGTCCGATCTGATGGCCGGCATCGATGGTCGAAAGCGTGCAGATGGTAATTGTATGCGATGGAAGCATGGGACGCTCCTTGCCCACGCAGATTGCATGCCTGACTGGCGGTGCGGTATCTGCATGGCTGGCTGGAAAACCGGCCATGACAGCCGGTCAATGAAGCGAAGGCGCGAGGACTGAGGCGCTGGCTTGCGCCAACCTTCTTTTCCTCCTTCCTGCTCCTTCATTCCCATCCGCCAAAAAGCGGTCCCGCCAACGGCGTCCTTTTCCATGCTGCCGATATGCTTTCGAAGCTGGCCAAGTGGAGAGGGTGGCGGCAACAGCGTGGAGGTGCAGTACCACTCGCACGCTTATTCTGTTATATGGCCCGCTTACGATGACGATGAGCTTTACATGAACACCAGATTCGGTTCGACCGCGTGCCCAATTTGAAATTTATTCAAATTTCTTAGGCAGCGAGCTGGCGGGATTTTAAGAAAAATCCTAAGAGGGTCTAATGGAAAGTGATCGCGTCAACTCCTTGATCGTGGAAGCCGGCTTCGCCGGCCGAGGACGTCAGCCGTGACTGAGATCATCCGCGCACTTATCCGCCTGATCCGGATTGCCCTGCGGCTCATCATGGGCGTCTATATGCTCGCGGCCAGTCGCTCGTTCCATTGGGCGACATGGCAGCATCGCAGGAAGTCGGTTCCCCGACTGGCGTTTGCTGCTGACCATCCGCCAGCCGCTTGGGCGGCGCCGTAACCTTCGTAGATCCGCCTGACTTAGTACTGGATCAACGAGGATACATCCCATGGATACGAATGACTGCCAGCGCGAGCTGGAGGACGCCGCCGTGCGCGCGTCGAATAGCAAAGCCCACCGAACCACAATCCTGTCGGTGCTGGAAGATGCCAGCGAGGTGGTGCTGCGCGCTGCCGAGCGGTGCGAGGACGAAGTCGCCGAGCACGCCCACATTATCCGCTGCCTGCGGGCTTCGCGGGGAGGAACATCGGGCACCAGCCAGACCGCTAGGACCCAATTGAGGCATCACCGGCTCAAGGCGATGGCGCTGGAAGACGCTCACCTTACTCTTACCCAGGCTATATATAACAAAGAAGACAAGCTGAAACCGCTTTTGCGCGATGTGCTGGACAAGCTGCTCGAATTGGAAATCCATCGAGCCAATCTCGCGCGCTGCGAAGAGGCCATCGAGCAGCGGGCCAAGGAAAAGGCTGCGGAAGAGTCTGGCGTGCTGGTCCAGGCCAGCCGCGTAGTGGAAAGCCTGGCTCGACGCGGGGTCCAGGAGGGGCATTGGTCGACGGTCAGTGCCGCGAGCATTGAAAAGATCCGCGCCCTTATCATGGAGGACAATGCTGCTGCCGGGCTCGGGTCGCCCGATAAACCGCGCGAGGACTGGAAGCCCGTGAGGGGCGGAAAGTAGCGATGGTATCGGGGGGAGCGACTATGTCGAACCGAAAGGTGCGGCGTAGCCGCGTCTCCCGCGTTAGCGCCTGTCGGTATGAACCGACAGAACACTCGGCCATCAGGCCGATCCACCGCTCCGTAGGAGCGCGCATACAAAATCGGTGCCTGCACCATTTTGTAGGTATTGCGCGTTTTTCCCTTCTTTTCAATGCGATGGGTAAAAAAGGGGAAATCTGCCAGGAGCTGATTTCTAGCCTGCGTCAATCATCACGACTGACGAAAAAGTCCGTTCGGGCTGACAACGCAGTGCGATCTTGAGAGCCTCTGGATCAGCATCCGACAGACATGTTGTTGTGCGCGACACCCCTCTACAAAATTCGACGGGTGATTTTCAGCGCGGCGACAGAAAGGAAAATCAACTGTGACAAACATCGATGATATAATCGCCGCTCTGCTCATCAGCGT
>Ga0114901_1000868_pt1 | contig 18561 bp, 14 predicted proteins | sample MalvireepMed_s16_FD_89686 | JGI IMG/M metagenome (GOLD analysis project Ga0114901, IMG submission 89686) | Marine viral communities from the Global Malaspina Expedition - Malaspina viral metaG DeepMed_s16 | ecosystem: Environmental > Aquatic > Marine > Oceanic | place: Mediterranean Sea... | reverse complement strand
GAGTTATCGGTACAATTTCCCGTTACTTTTGATGCGAATTCCATTCAAACGGACCGACTTTTTACGGGACAATTTACCCACCAAAACCTTGAAAATGCATTAAAAACCACCATGGAACCCATGGGCCTCAAATATCACATTTCTGCAGACAAAAGAATTGTTACCTTGTCTGAGTAAGAAATGAGGAACATTTTTATCGTTTTATGCATTCTTGTTTTAGGCATGACCACTTCCCATGCCCAAGAAAAGCTATTTTATGATTTTGATGCCACACCCTTAAAAGTGGTGATCCAGCAGCTGGAAAAAGACCTCAACCTTCATTTTTCCTATGCCGAAGATGTTGTGGCCAGCAAACAAATCACTCTACAAGTAGATGGATTACTTTTAACCGAACTCCTTTCTGTTCTAGAAGCGCAGACCGCGTTGCATTTTGAAAAACTCGAAGGTCAGGACCAAGTCATCATCGCACCCATTGCCTTTTCTGGCAATATCAGTCTTTTTTTATTGGACCAGGAAACACGAATGCCCTTGGTGGAAAATCAGGTGATGGTAGACTCTATCCTACTCCTTGAAACCAACCAAAAGGGATTTCTTCAATTTGAGGATGATGGTCTTCCAACCCACCATTTGGATGTTTCCGGTTATGGCAGTTTTGATTTTGCATCCTCAAAAAATATCACTTCCATCTATCTTTCCCCACAATACAAACAATTACGGGAAGTGGTTGTTACCTCCTATATCACCACAGGGATAGACCGAAACAGGGATGGATCCATCACCCTGACCCAAAGACCCTTGGGACCCATTCCGGGACAGACCACACCGGATATTTTGCAAAGCATTCAAATGATACCGGGCGTCACCAGTTTGGACGAATCGGCCTCTGGTATTCAAATTCACGGCGGAACTTCAGACCAGAATTTAGTGCTCTTTGACCATATTAGAGTTTTCAACACTGGCTATCTCTTCGGTATGCTCTCCCGGTTCAATCCATATGCCACTGAAAAAGCCGATATTTTTAAAACAGCCACCAGCGCAGTCTATGGTGATAGGGTTTCTGGAGTTATCAATATTTCCACAGATGAAAAGGTGGCTTCCCAGCTTTCTGGGGGTTTTGGTGTAGACGGTTTGAGCGTAGACGGCTTTATCAAACTGCCACTTTCCAAAAAATCCTCTGTGTCCCTTTTCGCACGGAACTCCTATCTAGATGTATTTGAAAGTCCAACTTACGAAGCATACGAAAGGAAAATCTTCAACAATAGTGGAACCATTACCGACAGTAATGGCAACCCGTTGAATGTGAACACTGATGACGACTATACCTATGAAAACAGCCAAAACGAGTTTCGATTCTACGATCTGAATGCCAAATTCGTATACCAACCTTCGGCCAAGGATAAAATTTCCATAAGTGCTCTGATGACCCGCAACCGCACGAATTTTTCCTTCATGAGTGAAGGGGAAACCAAAGTTGATTCTCTCACCACAGGCAATGGTGGAGTGAGCGTAAACTGGATCCATCATACCTCTCCTACACAAACCGAAGAGGTGACCACCTATTTTTCATCCTATGACTCCTATTACTTGAATGAGGAATTTTATAGTTCTACATTGGAAGAGACCAACATTAGGGGAAACAGGATCAGTGATTTTGGATTGGATCTGAAATCGGATCGGATTTTGGGGAATGGAGACCGGTTTACCTTCGGCTACCAACTTTCCAACACCAATCTGGAAGTGGACCTCAGTTCAGTTTCCAGTGGGGAACTTGAGAACAATTTGAGCTTGCCGGTGCATGAAAGCAATTTTAAAAATGTACTTTTTGGAGAGTATTCCTTCATTAAACAGAACACCGGTATTTTGAAAATTGGGTTGCGGACCGTGCATTACGGAAGCTTGGCACGGGTTTATCTGGAACCGCGCCTGAACATGGAACTGGCCTTTTCCAAATCCCTTAGGTTACGGGCCGGATTGGAACGAAGGAACCAACCTATTTCGCAACTTATCGAATTTAACCAAACCGAACTGCGATTGGAGAACAACCTTTGGAGGCTTTCCGATGATGTGAACTTTCCGCTCCTGCAAAGCAAACAGATTTCCACAGGGCTTCTTTTCGATAAAAAGGGTTGGACATTGGATGCAGAAGCTTACTACAAGAGGGTTGCAGGATTAACAACTTACAGCCAAGGATTTACCCTACCCGAACCTAATTTAAGTGAAGGTAAAAGCAGGATCTTGGGGATGGACTTCCTTATTAAAAAACGAATTGACCGATATCGTTTTTGGATCGGGTATTCGTTCAACGACGTTAATTTTACTTTTAATGAGATACAGGAAGGCAGCTTTTCAGGAAACAATGACATCACACATAGTTTTAGGATTTCCAGCAGCCTACAATTGAACAACTTTCAATTTTCATTGGGGTGGCAGTACCGAACGGGTGTACCTGTTACCCTTATCGAAAATTACGATGAAGATACCAGAAGGGTCAATTTTGGACCCTTGAACGCCGGGCGTTTACCGGATTTTCATCGGTTGGATGCATCTGTGGTCCATGAGTTCGACCTGAATCAGAAAAACTCCCGAATGCAGATCGGCCTCTCGGCACTGAACCTCTACAACAGGGTGGTACCCCTGTCCATCATCCATCGTACCTCCCAACAAAATGGCGAACTGCTCTTGGACCAGGTCGTTTACCGACGTTCCTTAGGATTTACGCCCAACATTACCTTTCGGTTGTTTTTTTAAGTTGATTTTCTTCAGTAAAAAATTAGAAAACATTGTTATCTTAAAATTTTGAAATTCGATTTCTAATCTTATTTAGATGAGTGGTAAAACAAAAAGATTTTTAATTGCAATCGGGATTCCAACATTATACGCAGTGGTCCTTCGATTATTTTTCGGAATCGATACTTGGATGGATCTTTTTTCAGTAATGTCAATTACCTTTTTGTTCTTGCTTCCCATAATAGTTGGAACCTTAACGGTTTACTTATCGCCACGTGAAAAAGCAAAAAGAATAGCATATAGGGTTTTCACACCTTGGATTTCCGTTTTGCTGTTTCTAGTAATTACTCTTGCTCTTGCGATTGAAGGCTGGGCTTGCTGGCTTATGATATTGCCTGTCTACCTTTTAGCTTCTTCAATAGGAGGAATAATCGGTGGTTATTTAAAGACTCAAAAAATAAGTGATAGGCTCAACATTTCATTTTTAGTGTTGCTACCCATTCTCATCGGGCCTATTGAAAGTCTCATAGAATCTGTACCAGGAACTTACAAAGCATATACTTACATAGATATTGATGCTCCCACAGAAAGAATTTGGTCAAATGTCACAAGAGTTCATGAAATACCAGTCGAAGACGACAAAGGATATTTGACAAGAATGCTTGGTTTTCCTAGGCCAGTAAAAGCAGAATTAAATTTTGAAGGAGTTGGTGCCTACCGTGAAGCGATTTTCACAAAAGGACTCGTGTTTCATGAAACGGTTACAGAATATATTGACAATCGAAGAATGACATTTGACATTAAGGCATATCCGCACGAAATCCCTTCAACCGCCCTAGACGAACATGTCGTAATAGGCGGGGATTATTTTAATGTTCTGAATGGCACTTATGAACTGGAAAAATTACCTAATGGTCTTCATCGTTTGCATTTGTACAGTAATTTCAGAATGAATACAACTTTCAATTTTTATGCAGGTTGGTGGGGTAAATGGATAATGAAAGATATACAGAACAATATTTTACAGATAGAGAAAAAAAGATCCGAAGCAAATTAATCATAGTTGGCGTTCAACCTTCAATTAAATGCAAGCCAAAATCAAGTATGAATTCACTACCAAAATGTGGCAGCACAATGCCCCGGGAGGTTGGTATTTTGTTTCGTTGCCCAAAACCATTTCCAAAGAAATCAGGGAGCACTTAAAATGGCAGGAAGAAGGCTGGGGCAGAATGAAGGCGGTTGCCAAGATCGGTGTTGTGGAATGGGATACCGCAATCTGGTTCGATACCAAAGTGAATACCTATATTCTTCCCATTAAGGCCGAAATCAGGAAAAAGACCAACCTAAAGGTTGACCATAATTTTCAAATGGAGGTTTGGGTGTAGACCCTTTCATGTCGCGATCAACCTTTCAATATGTCGGATTCACCTCTTATCAACTACTAAAATTCAAATATTTTTGAACTAAACATAAAAAACAGCCATGGCAACAACTAAAACCAACAAGATTATTTTCTGGACCACCACGGTCATCATCTTTTTAATGGAAGGGGTTATGCCCGCCCTTACTTCGCAGACCGAACTGGCCAAAGAAGGAATCAGGCACTTGGGCTACCCTTGCTATTTTGGGAATGCTCTCGTGGTATTCAAGGTATTGGGCGCTCTTGCCTTGATCATTCCACAAATCCCAAAACGGATCAAGGAATGGGCCTATGCAGGCTTTGCGTTCGATTTTATTTTTGCAAGCATTAGCCATTTTGCAGTTGATGGAATGGATTTCCAATCCATCTTTCCGTTACTATTTTTGGGCATTTTAATGGCTTCCTACTTCGCCTATCACAAACTCAATCCTGCCAAATAATGTCGTTCCAAGCATATCTAGATAATATTCAAGCAAAAACAGGTAAATCCCCTTCCGACTTTAAAGCCTTGGCAGAAAAGATGGGATTTACCCTAAACGGGAAAATAAAACCTGATGTGAAGGCCACCCAAATAACAGACTGGCTAAAAGCTGAATTTGATTTGGGACATGGACATGCCATGGCCGTCTATGCCCTGCTCAAAGGAAAGAAACCGGATTGAAAAATAACATTGTGCACTGGCTCCAAAAGGTTTAAAGAATTTTCACCCAAAAAATCCTAAATGAGAAAGATCACTGTTTTGGCCATGATTACTTTGGATGGTGTCATGCAAGCTCCCGGAGGACCAGAGGAAGACACTTCGGGCGGGTTTTCATTCGGTGGTTGGACCAAACCTTATGGTGATGAAATCTATGCCAACGTGGTGCAAAAGGAACTACAACCTGCAAATTATATTTTAGGGAGAAAGACCTTTGAGATATGGGAAAATTATTGGCCATACCATAACGACTTTTGGCCAGGAATAAATCTGGGCACTAAATATGTGATATCGAACACCCGAAAAAAAACGGATTGGCAGAACACCCTATTTATTTCCAACGTGGAGGATATCAGAACTTTAAAGAACTCCAACGGCCCCGACCTGCATGTTTGGGGCAGCAGCGAACTTGTACATTTGTTACTCCAGCATGATTTAGTGGACGAGATTAGACTCAAAATACATCCTGTGCTCCTTGGAAAAGGCAAGAAATTGTTCCAAGGGGACATCCTTCCCGCAGCATTTAAATTGGTGGAAAGTACATTGACAACCACAGGTGTGTTTATAGCCCAGTACCAACGTAACAAGTAGGGGATCCGTGCATTTATAAAATTTTGAAGCGGAAGCAACCTCAGATGACCATCAGAATCCTCCTGGGGAAAGACATGGTTTGTAATCTTGGATTCCATAGGCGAAATTAACTACATGAAAGCAGAAAACTAATCCATGAACACAATTGAACCCTTTTTTACTAACTATCAAGAGGCCGTATGGCTAAAAGATTCGGATGCATTGTTGGCCCTATATGCTTCAGATGTTGTCCAATTTGACATGTGGGACAGAGGTTATTATCCGAATCTTAAGGAATGGAAAACTGAGATGGAAAATTGGTTGGGTTCTTTGGGTGATGAAAAGGTAAAGGTTGACTTTGAAAGGATAAAAATCCATCAATCCGAAAATATGGGGTTTGCCAGTGGATTGATAAAATTTCAGGCGATATCTCCCGAAGGAAAAGTACTCAGAAGCATGAAAAACAGGATCTCCATTGCATTCTCTAAAGAAGGAGCCGTTTGGAAAGTGGTCCACCAACATATTTCAGCCCCAATATCTTCAGAAAACCTTAATGCGATTTTTGATTTTTAGAAGAACGTTGATAATCAAAATAAAATATACGGTTAAGTCGATCCTATCGATCTCAATTAACTTCTCTACCCATTTTATTACCTTTAAATCCTAGATGTTATATTGTAATAACACTGATTTTTAGTTTTAGTACATCCATTTTTTAAAACAGCTCCTTGTAACACTTGGCGTTACCCGATTTGGTTACAGATAGCTGACTAGATCAAATATTCATCTTAATTGAATTTTGAAATAAAAAGTTTTCCATAAACCTTATCTTTGGAAAACAGTTTGATCACTAACCATAAAACATCTTGATTCCTTGAGGAGCGAACTATGAAATTTGCGATAGATCATAAAAGTCCTATCCCTTTACATGCTCAGGTTGAACAGTTAATCAGGGAGTTGATAGAGCAGGAAGAATATCAAAAAGGTAAAAGTCTACCTAGTGAAGTTGAGATAAGCAAGAGACTTGCCATATCAAGGTCAACAGTTAGGCAGGCAATCAAAAAATTGGTGTACGAAGGACTGCTGGTGCGAAAGAAAAAAGCTGGAACTAAAGTGGCCCCTAGGCCCGTTAGTTCCAGATCCAATAATTGGCTAAGTTTTTCCCAGGAAATGAAAGTCAGGGGAATTCCTATCAAGAATTTCGAACTTAACCTAAGCTGGGTAAATCCAAATGAGGAGATTCGAAATTTTTTTGAAATTACAAAAGATAAAAAGGTACTAAAAATGGAACGCGTTAGGGGAAAACCTGATGAGCCTTTTGTGTATTTCGTATCTTATTTTCATCCTAGAATAGGATTAAGTGGGGAGGAAGATTTTAGAATGCCCCTTTATGAAATGTTGGAGAGTGAACACTCCGTAATCGCCTCATTATCCAAGGAAGAAATTAGCGCCACAGCCGCAGATGAGCATATTTCCAATAAACTGGGCCTTAAATTGGGCACCCCGGTTTTGTTCAGAAAGCGGTTCGTGTACGATCAGGGAGAAAGACCTATAGAGTTTAACTTGGGTTATTACAAATCCGATAGCTTCATCTATAGCGTAGAGAGCAGTAGGTAAGCCTAAAATGCAATTTTTTCCAAATACTTTGTATTTGGGGATAGGCCACATATAATATGGTTTCGACTGCTTTATTTGATAAAAAATTATTATGTTTATACATTAGAACATTATAAATATTAGATTTGCCAAATCGAAAATAAAATCCAAGTATGAGCAACCATTTTAAGACATCTTCAATACCTAGGGAACGGGCTACCGACCAATACGTGGCACCCTTAAAAAAAACAGAGAGAGAGAAGAATGTCTTTGACATATATCCAACATTTAATTTAGGACCGGACAAAATAAGTAGCGGCTATAGGTCACTGGCAGCATATATTGCAAAACAAAAAAAAGTCTGTCTAGATGGTTTTGTGGGCATTGATTGGGACCTGATTGTTGAAATGCTGTGTCAGACTCCAGAATTAAAAAACCTACATATAAATCTGATCAATTTTTCCACAGTTCTCAAATCAGAAAACGACATTATGCTGATGTTAGAGCCCTATTTGGGAGAGGAAGACTCTATTTGGGGAACCAAATGCAAGCTTGGTATGATCGATTTCTTTGATGAAGAAAAAATGAATCTCATCAAAATAGACCCAGAGGCAACTATCACCATCATCTATGGATTTGGTTCTAACCTGGCCAATCTTCATGATACTTTGATTTACTTTGATTTTCCGAAGAACGAACTTCAATACCTTGCACGATCGGGTTCCGTATCCAATTTTGGACTAAGCCGTACGGAAGAGTTCTACAAGATGTACAAACATTACTACTTCGTAGATTGGGTAGTAATGAACGAGGAAAAGAAAAAGCTTACAAGTACAATTGATATCATTGTGGACTCGCAACATGACCGTGATATCAATTGGGCGTTCATGCAGGACATAAGGACCGCCCTCAACTTCATGAGTTCATCCATATTCCGTGTAAGACCATGGTTTGAACCTGGGGCATGGGGAGGTGAATGGATGAAAAACAAAATAAAAAGTTTAAACCCCGCTGTTGTCAATTACGCTTGGGCTTTTTCATTGATCGTTCCCGAAAATGGTTTATTATTTGAGAGCGATGGTTATTTGTTGGAAATCTCTTTTGATTTTCTAATGTACCAAGAAGCGAAAAACATCCTTGGCGACCACTATGATCGATTCGGAACCGAATTCCCCATAAGGTTCAACTTTCTCGATACATTTAACGGTGGAAATCTATCCATACAATGCCATCCAAGCCTCCCATACATTCAAGAAACCTTTGGGGAAAACCTAACCCAAGACGAATGTTACTACATATTGGATTGTGACAATGACTCCAGCGTTTTCTTAGGCTTTCAAGACAATATAGACCCTACAAAATTTAAAAAAGAGTTATTGCGAAGTGAGCAGGAAAATAAAGAACTGAAAATTACCGACTTCGTACAAAAACATGATTCCCGCAAACATGATTTCTACCTAATTCCCAATGGGACCGTTCATAGCGCCGGAGCAGGTAATATGGTATTGGAAATTAGTGCCACCCCATATATCTTCACCTTTAAAATGTACGATTGGTTGCGCCTGGACTTGAATGGAAAGACTAGACCGATAAACATTGAACATGCTTTTAATAATTTGAATTTTAAGCGAAAGGGTAAAAAAGTTCAGGAGGAGCTTATCTCCAAACAAACTGTCATTGAAAAAGAGCATGACTACGAAGTCATACATTTTCCTACCCACAAAGAACACTTTTATGATGTGAGACGATTGGACTTCGACAACACCATTACCAGAGAAACCAAGGGCTCATGTCAAGTGATGATGCTTGTTGAAGGTGAAAGTGTTTTGGTGGAGACCAATGGTGCGGAAAGTCAATTATTAAATTATGCGGAAACTTTCGTAATCCCAGCCGCCGCAGAACACTTTACGCTCAAAAATATGGGCAAAAGCAAAGCAAAAGTTATAAACGCCTATCTAAAATGACCGTATGAACTTCATCAAATCCCCGTGCGTATTGAAAGCTGTTGCAGTATTATCAATGCTATTTTGTTCCTGCAAGGGTCAAAACGTTTCAGAAATTGTCAATCGACCAACTGAAAATGAAAAAACATCCATCATCTGGAAGATTGGCGAGAACAACAGTTCAGGAGGAGACCTTGCCCTAGGTCCTTTCGATTATCAAAAATTCCTAAGCAAGGATTTTGGGTTTGAGGACCGCTATTTTTTGATCGGCACTTCAACGGATTCCATAGATTTTCCATATGTGCTTCCTGGTCCGGATGATACTTGGGGCGGTACATGGGGAACTTCAGGATGGCGCACGCATGAGGTAAAAATTCTTTTTGATCTGGAAAAGGTGTCAAATACACTAGATCATGTCCTGATTGTTGACCTTGCGGACAGCAATACCAACAGATCTTTGGTCAAAGTTAGTGTTAACGAGCAGAGTGAAAAATTTCATATCCAAGGAGTTTCGGATTCCTCTCTTACCAAAAATCCCAACAAGGGCGCCGAGCGTCTCCTACGAGTCCCAATTGAAAAAGGAACCCTAAAACCAGGTGGAAATTTGGTAAACATAACGGTAATCGAAGGATCCTGGATTGTTTTTGACCAAATAAAGTTGGAAGGGTCTTCAAACACTAAATTTCAAACTGTGAAGGATGCATTTGTACGGTCTGTAAAAGTGGCACCTTATGAAATTGAGCATAATGGCGCGCAATATCAGCCATTGTTGGTTGATGTAGAACACATCTCGGGAGCCCCAACGCTTGTGGTAATGCTTGATGGTGACACCATCTTGGAAGAAACCATTGAAGAGGGTCGCTACGATTTTGAGGCACCCATGCCAGCTACTACCACCACTAAATTCAGTACTTATGAGGTTAGAATAAATGAAAAAACGGTACGTTCGGGAGAGGTACAACGCGGTGCGGCCCCACTTCAAACACCAGCCGATTACGTAAATACGCTTATAGGAACAGCACATTCGCGCTGGATGATCGCACCAGGGCCATGGATGCCCTTTAGCATGGTAAAACTCAGTCCAGATAATCAGAACAAAGGTTGGCAAGCAGGTTACCAGCCTTCATTTGAGAGCATTGGAACCTTCAGCCATATCCATGAATGGACCATGGCCGGCCTTGGAATGATGCCAACCAACGGGCCCTTGCAGATCCAAGTAGGTGACGAGTTTCAACCTGATTCAGGGTACCGATCGCGTATGGATAAGAGCAGTGAAGAAGCCCCACTGGGACATTATAAGGTACATTTGACCGATACGGATATTTGGGTGGATGTCACTGCAACCACACATGGTGGCTTCCATAAATATGAATTCCCAAAAGGCAAAAATGGAAGGGTCATGATTGATTTGCACATTGAGGCGGAGTACGATTATAAACTGTTGGATATAGAAATCAACAAGGTCAGCGATTACCGTATTGAAGGTATGAGCCATCAAATATCACCCAGACCCACAGTGTGGAGCAATGATGCGGACCAGGAATACACAGTGAATTTTGTCATAGAATTTGACCAGCCGATTGCCAAGGTTGGGGTTTGGAAAAACGATGAAGTCATAGAGGTCTCATCCATTAAGGCGAAGGACCTAAAAGATGCCGGAATGTATGTGGAGTTCAATACGGAAACAAACCAAACCGTAAAGGCTCGTTCAGCCATTTCCTTGGTAAGCATTGCGAATGCTTCGGAAAATCTTTCAACGGAAATTACCATTCCTTTTGGTTGGGATTTCGATGCCGTTGTAAACCACAATAAATCTACATGGAACGAATATTTCAACAGGATAAAGATTACCAGTGACAACCGTTTGGAAAAGGAGCGTTTTTATTCCAATTTCTACCGCTCTTTATGCAGGAATATTTGGAGCGATGTAAATGGAGAATGGATGGCCGCCGATGAAACCGTTCAAAAATTTAATGATCCCGATCAGGTAGCATTGGGGTGCGATGCTTTTTGGAACACCTTCTGGAACCTTAATCAATTTTGGAACCTTGTCACCCCGGAATGGTCCTCACAATGGGTCAACTCCCAATTGGCCATGTACGATGTCAATGGCTGGCTGGCAAAAGGTCCAGCGGGCATGGAGTACATTCCAGTGATGGTGGCCGAACATGAGATTCCACTAATTGTTTCCGCATATCAAATGGGCATTGATGACTTTGATACCAAGAAAGCCCTGGAGGCCATGGTAAAAATGCAAACAACGCCAGCAGGTCCAGTTGCAGGTGGCTTTGCGGGCAATAGGGACCTAATGGCCTATATGAAGTATCATTATGTGCCCCATGATATTGGTAGGTTCAGCAATTCACTCGAGTATTCCTTTGATGATTGGACCGTAGGGGAATTTGCAAAATCCCTAGGAGAAATGGATACATTTAAAAAATTTAACGAACGTGGCACCTGGTGGAAAAATGCTTTTGGCAAAGATGGTTTTGCACAGTTACGGGATAGTAAAGGAGAATTTATGGATCCTTTTGATCCCTTCCAATCAGGGAGAAATGAAGAATATGTAGAAGGGAATTCGTGGCAACTAAGCTATTTTGTTCCTCAAGATGTACCCTCCCTTATTCAAATTATGGGTGAGGATAAATTTGTGGAACGCCTGAACTGGGGGTTTGAGGCAAGTGAGCCCTTGCGCTACAATGCCCCCAATGATCAGTATTGGGACTACCCTGTGGTACAGGGCAATCAGCAGAGCATGCATTTTGCCTTTCTGTTCAACTGGGCCAACCATCCATGGCTTACACAAAAATGGTCACGCTCCATAATGGATAAATACTATGGTTATGGTGTAGCCAATGCCTATTTGGGCGATGAAGACCAAGGACAGATGAGCGCATGGTTTGTTATGGCCGCATTGGGACTTTTTCAAACAGACGGTGGTGCCCGTAGCGAGCCCATTTATGAAATTGCCAGCCCACTTTTTGAGAAAACCGTAATTGACCTCGAGGAAAGATACGGTCGGGGAAAACAGTTCACCATAGAAGCCAAAAATGTTTCAAAGGTTAATAAATATGTGCAATCCGCCCAATTGAATGGCAAGGAACTAAAAACGTTTTTCTTTCCTGCTTCGGAGTTGCTGAAAGGTGGCGAACTAATTCTCACTATGGGGGCCGAGGCCAATAAAAGCTGGGGGAAACCCAACTAAACCCATCCCAAAAGAAAAAAACTGAATTCAAAATAAAGAACCAAGGTTGGGTAGCCAAAAACGGACCTGCTCCATTATAAATAAAAGAGAATGTATAGTATAGGTGTTGATGTTGGGGGAAGTCACATTACTTCCTGTGTTTATAACCATAAGACCCGGAAATTGGAGAAGGAAACCTTGTCCAACAAAAAGGTTGATCCGCAAGACAGTAAGACCAAAATCATTGATAATTGGGTTGCCTGTATATCGGAAACTATCCGAAATTCCGCAGAGGACATCAACGGTATTGGCATGGCCATGCCCGGTCCTTTTGATTACTACAATGGCATATGCAAGATTGCCAATGTTGACAAGCTTCAGTCGTTGTATAATGTCAACATTAGGTTGGAATTGTCCGAAAGACTAAAAATCAAGTCTACCCATATTCGGTTTATCAACGATGCCTCAGCATTTTCCATTGCTGAAGCTTTGATAGGACCAGCTTCGGTCTACAACAAAATTGTAGCTATCACTTTGGGCACAGGGTTGGGAGCTAGTTTTTTAATCAACGGAAGACCTATTATGAAAGATAAGAGCGTACCGGAAAGCGGGTATCTCTACAATCAATATTACCACAATACACTTGCTGATGAGCTTTTCTCAACACGTGGTATTATTAATACCTATGCTAACAGGACAGGCAAGAGCGCCACTAACGTAAAGGACCTAAGTGAAGAAGCTAAAACCAATGGACACACAAGAAAGGTCTTTGAGGATTTTGGAACGAGATTGGGAGATTTCATCAGGCCCTATTTAAATGATTTTGATGCGGAAGCACTTGTTCTGGGGGGAAATATCTCAAAAGCTTTTGACTTGTTCGGACCATCGTTACAGGAACAGTTGGGCAGGATTCCTCAAATATATGTTTCTGAATTTGGTGAAGAAGCCGCCATCATTGGAAGTGCTTTGCTGCTGGACGAAGATTATTATTCCGAAATAAAGGAAGATTTAAAATTGATGTAATGGCTGACAAAAAGACAAGTATTAAGGTTATCATTCCCGTTCTGCTATGCTATATAGTAATGGGATTTGTAGATATAGTAGGAGTATCCACGGGTTTTGCAAAAAGGGATTTTGACCTATCGCCAGAAATGGCCCAATTACTTCCTTCCATGGTTTTTGTGTGGTTCTTCTTTCTATCCATACCCATAGGTGTTTTACAGCATAATCTGGGCAAGCGTAAGATTTTGCTCGTTGGCATTTTGGTTACAGCATTGGGAATGTTCTTGCCTTTCCTGCATTATTCTTATGTCATTTTACTGGCCTGCTTTGTTTTACTTGGGATAGGAAATACTATTATTCAGGTATCATCCAATCCTTTGTTGCAAGATGTTGTGGCCAAAGAAAAGTTTTCCAGCTTCATGAGCCTTTCACAGTTCATTAAGGCAATTAGTTCGTTGCTGGGACCCTTGATAGTTACGTTCATGGTTTCCCAATATGGGGATTGGAAATTAGTTTTCATCGCGTACGGGATCTCTTCTACGCTGGCCGGTTTTTGGCTTATGGCCACACCCATTGAAGAATCTTCTTCAGAGATCAAGGCCACCTTTGGTTCGGCTTTGAGCCTTTTAAAAAACTCATTTGTAGCATTAATGGTGCTTGCCATATTCTTGATTGTTGGACTGGATGTGGGTATAAATACAAATATTCAAAATTTACTCATGCAGCAATTTGGGATAACCTTGGAAAGAGCTTCACTTGGGATAAGCGTCTATTTTACCGCATTGATGATCACCCGTTTTTTTGGGGCCGTTTTGTTATCCAAGATAGATAATCCCAAATTTTTGTTATGGTCCGCCCTCGCCACAGTTTTACTATTATTCGGATTGATTTTTTCAACCTCGCCGATGATGGCAAATGTGATGATTTTTCTTGTGGGAATTGCTTCAGGGAATTTCTTCCCCATTGTTTTTTCGCTAACCGTCAACAAAATGCCAGAACGCGCCAATGAGATTTCCGGTTTAATGATCATGGCGGTTGTTGGAGGCGCCATTATTCCACCGCTCATGGGACTGATCAATACAAATTTTGGGGTGCAACTAAGTTTTGGGGTACTGGTCCTTTGTGCCGCCTATGTTTTTATGACCTATTTCATCTTTAAAAAAAGTAAGCAATGATTTATCGCTATTTGACCGTATTGGCCATTTTATTTTTAGGGTGCAACTCTCCTAAAGACACACCTTCTGGTACCGTGGATGAAGATTCGCCTTTAAACTGGGTAGACCCCAATATAGGTACGGCGCATAGTCGTTGGTTCTTCTACACTCCAGCTTCCATGCCTTTTGGCATGGCAAAACTGGGACCATCCACAAACGGAAGTTTTGGTAATTTACACGGTTGGGATGCTACAGGTTATGACTCTAGACATAATACCATTGAGGGGTTTGCCAACCTGCATGAATTTCAAATAGGTGGATTTCTTTTTGCAGCGATGACCGGTGATCTAAAAACAATCCCTGGGGAGCTTGAAAAACCCGAAACAGGGTATCGCTCCAGTTTTGACCGAAAGGATGAAACTGCCCGTCCTGGATATTACAAGGTCAAACTAAAGGACTACGGAATTACAGCAGAACTTACCGCAACACAACGTGTGGGATTTCACAAATACACCTATCCTAAAAGCAATAGTTCCTACATAATCCTAGACATCGGAAATGAACTTGGGGAAAGTGGGGACGTCAAGGATGCGGCTGTGGAATATGATGCAGAAAGCAACTCCTTTACCGGCTGGGTGACCACCTATCCCAAATACGTTCAAAAATATCAACAAGGTGCAGAAATTAAGATGTACGTTGTTGGAAAGCTTGATAAAAAACCAGTGGAAGCAGGGACGTTCATCCATGAAAAACAGTTTAAAGATGTGCTGAAACAACAGGGTGAAGGTGCTGGAATTTATTTGCGCTATGAAACGGAGGAAAATGAATCTGTTGAAATCAAGGCCGGATTTTCCTACACTTCCATAGAAAATGCCTGGGCCAATCTCAAAGCCGAAGCCGAGAACATGAACTTTGACCAGGCCCTTGCCATTGCAACGGATACATGGCAAAATGAACTGTCTAAAATCAAAGTTACGGATACTTCCAAAGTCAATAAGACCAAATTCTACACCGGACTTTTCCATGCTTTGTTGGGAAGGGGGCTTGCAAGTGACGTTAATGGGCAATTTCCACAAAATGATGGCAGTGTAGGGCAAATTCCGCTTGATGAGAATGGATATCCTGAATTCAACTTCTACAATACGGATGCCGTATGGGGGGCTTTCTGGAACCTTACGCAATTATGGACACTTGTCTGGCCCGAGTATTATAATGATTTGGTGCAAACGCATCTGGCCGTCTACAAAAACTCAGGATGGTTGGGAGATGGTTTGGCAAATTCACGGTTTGTTTCCGGCGTGGGGACCAATTTTGTTAGTTTGATCATCGCCTCAGCCTATCAGGCAGGCATCCGAGATTATGATGTGGAGCTTGCTTTTAAGGCCGCCTATGAAAATGAGGTAAGGTTCAAGGATAGGATTGAGGGTGCAGGTAAGACCGACCTGAGAACGTTCGTTGAAAACGGTTACGTACCATATACCGGAGGTATGGAAACTACCGATGAAGGCTCTGGATTTTCCGTTTCCCACACCTTGGAATATTGTTTTAGCTCCTATGCCGTTGCACAGTTTGCAAAAGCATTGGGCAAAGAAAAGGAGTACGAAGAATTGATGGAACTTTCCGAAAACTGGAAGAACCTATATGACGAGCAAACAGATTTTATAAGGCCTAGGGATAAAAATGGAAAATTCCTCAATGATTTTGACCCCTTTGCTCCGTGGATAGGCTATCAGGAAGGAAACGCATGGCAGTATACATTTTATGTTCCGCACCAGCCTAAGGAACTGGTAGCGAAAATGGGAGAGGAAAAATTTGTAAAGCGCCTCGATTCTATTTTTACCGTATCCGAACAAACCAAGTTTGGCGGAGAAGACATCGATGCCTTTGCCGGTCTTAATTACCTGTATAATCAGGGAAATCAACCTAATCTTCATATCGCTTACCTGTTCAATTTTACCGACCATCCTTGGCTTACCCAGAAATGGACACGCAAGATTTGTGAAGGATTTTATGGAACGGAACCCATTCATGGCTATGGCTATGGACAAGACGAAGACCAAGGGCAACTGGGTGCATGGTATACTATGGCGGCAATAGGACTTTTCGATGTTGGAGCGCTTGTGGACATAGACCCTTCCTTTCAGCTCACCTCCCCTATCTTTGAAAAAATTGAAATAACCACCGGATGGGGAAGTAAGGTGACCATCAATACCCATAACAATCTCCCCAAGAATTATTATATATCTTCTTTGAAGATAGATAACAAGGTATTCAATAAAAACTCCATAAAACTTAAGAAGCTAAAAACTGACCTTATCATGGACCTTGAACTGTCCCCGGAACCCAATAAAGAACTTTTTATAAATTAGATATAAGTCAGGTAGTAATTTAACTTTTTCAATTAACGGAATCCGCGTATTCATCCAATAGCGCGATTGCCTTGTAAAGTACCCCGGCAGAACCTCGAAAAGTTCCTGAACCTTCCGGTTTGTTGTCCACGGTATACCATTCATAGAACCCATTGTTCTTTACAACCCTGTCGGTCATGGGCAACAACTGTTCATGCGCTTCCTTTATGAATCCATTCTTTATCAATTCTTGAATCATACGCCCGCCAAACCATGTCCAGTCCCCTCCGTTTGGATAACCATAGGGGTACATGGCCTTGTCTTCAAATGCCCATTCGGGATAAGGTGGATATAAAGTCAATCCAATGGATCCTGCCCCAGAAGCTTTTACGTTGGTGATCATTTTGTCCAACGATACTCTTATTTGATCTTTGGTCAAAAGTCCGGCCTCAATGGCCACCGCAGTGCCGCCGTGATAATAAATTTCGTTTTCATTAAAATCCTTGGGGTAGGGAGAGGCATCAAGATATACATGAGGAATAAATTTTTGATTCTTCTTATCCCACAATCCCTTCATGGTATTCTTTGCAATTTTTTTTCTGATTTTTTCCCATTTTACGGAGGTCTCGGGAATCACTTCCATCATATTATCAAGAGCGATAAGCATCATGGCATTGTCATAGATGTCTACACAGTAGCTGGTATCATCCGTAATGTAGACGCCCCATGGGTGCGTGTGTTGCACATCACCCCAATCTGCAGTAGTGGCCCCATAGATAAGTCCAAATTTATCGCTCCAACGATGATCTAACAGAAATTGCATGGCCATTTCCATACGCTGGGCGACCGTGTATTTCCCAACAACTTTATTCAGGAAGTTAGCATTCCCTGTTTTCTTCACATACTTGTATACCGCTTGCACCAATGAGCTTTCATGGTCTGTTTCAACTGTATTTTTGTGTCCACAATAATCTGGTTCCAGATCGGTGTATATATAGGTATACCCCCCTGCCTGAGCTACCGCTTTTTCTTTTGGTATGAATCCATCTACAATGTTTCCATCCTTACCTTGCAGCCTGAAAAAGACTAATAGGTTCTCCTCAAGGGTCGTGGGGTCAAACACCTCCGCGGAAAGTTCAATAAACGTGTTGTAGTCCCTAATCCAAACTTCTCCGTACCCATCCCCTGCATTAAAACCGGTCTTTACAATATCTAGGGCTCTTCGTTGTACCTCATCAAAGTTTTTATTGGTTTTGATCATCAGGGCCAAATCTGCATCTTGCCTTTGTGCCTGACCAACCGTGAAGCATAGTATGGCCATCGCCACTAAAATTCTATCCATCTTTTTTATTTTATCCATTTAGGCCCTGCCGAGCACTATTTTTAGAGGCAATCAAGGCACCTCAACCGGAGCTTCATCATCCATCCCTAATCCAAAATCAATTTGTAAATCGGGTCTATTTTTATACAAGTCCGCCAGTGCTGCCCTGGAAACATTGGTTTCCCACAGGTATAAGCTTTTTAGTTCAGGTAAACTTTCAAAAGTTGCTATACTTTCATCGCCAATAGCCGTTCCGTAAACCTTCAACAGTCTTAACCTTTTAAGGTTTACGAGCTTTTTGATTTCTTTATCCGTAACAGGGGTATTATCAATTTCCAGAACTTCCAAGTTTATGCAGGTTTCAATCAGGTTCATTTCAACTTCTCCTATGGGAATTCCACTAAGGTCCAATTCAACAATGTTATTGGCCACTTTTTGCAAGTTGACAAGAACACTGGAATCATAGGTAGGTGGCTTGAACATATCCACAGAAATGGCGTTGGAATTTGCCGCAATCCTGTTCAATGAAAGGTAATTGGTAGCCAAATCTTGAATTACGCTGTCCTCCACTTTTGGAAATGCCGCCCACTTGCTCATGG
>Ga0114901_1000865_pt1 | contig 18591 bp, 16 predicted proteins | sample MalvireepMed_s16_FD_89686 | JGI IMG/M metagenome (GOLD analysis project Ga0114901, IMG submission 89686) | Marine viral communities from the Global Malaspina Expedition - Malaspina viral metaG DeepMed_s16 | ecosystem: Environmental > Aquatic > Marine > Oceanic | place: Mediterranean Sea... | reverse complement strand
AGGCACATGCCGGCATGACGCCCGACTGCTGCAATTCGCCCGGTCGCGGCAATATCGGCGACTATATCGATTTCGTCGGCGGCCATAATATCGGCGCGGACGTGATCGACAAGCCGTTCGGCAAGCTGAACATGGAATATGTCATCTCGCAGCGGCCGACCGTCTACATCGCGACGGGCGGTCCTCATCTGGCCAAGGCCGGCGGGCTGGTGCTGGGCGCTGGCTATGATGCAACGCAGGCGCGGGCATCGCTCGCGAGGGTTGCTGCCCGCCAGGGCCTGTCGCAACTGCCCGCCGTACAATCGGGCCGGACCCATGGCTTTTCGCATCAGCTGATCAATTCGCCACTCGATATCGTGGCGATCGAGACGTTCGCGACCTGGATCCATCCCGACCAGTTCAAGGATGTCGATCCGGCGCAGACCCTTTCCGAGATCAACCGACGCTTCCTCGCCATACCCTATCAGGGCACCTACTGGACCAGCCTGAACTAGGCCGGCGGGCGCGCCCCTTCGCTTTTATCGTCAGGAGTAATGCCAATGTCTGTCTTGCGTGCCAAAGGGGCCGCGATCGGCCTGTTGCTGGCCAGCGCCGCCCTCACCTCCGGCGGAAGCGCGGTCGCGCAATCCGCCTTCACCACTCTTGACCGGACAGCGGAGGCGCAGGTCAGCTTCTCCGGTCCGGAGCGCGGCGCGCCGATCCTGGCGGGCAGCACGGTCAAGGTATCGGGCCAGAAATTCCGCCCCGGCCAGAAAGTGACCTTGCTCTACGGCGCGGAGCCGCTGCCCGGCGGCAGCTTCACCGCCGACGCCGAAGGCAAGATCGCCGGCAGCATCGCCATTCCCGCCAATGCCGTGGCGGGAAGCTTCCCGATCATCGTGGTCGCCCAGGCCCCCTATTTCGCGGCTGTCGAAGAGCTCAAGGTCTCGCCCACCATCCCCCTGTCGGGGCAGCAGGATTATAAGATCACGCAAGCGCAGACCGCGCGCGGCGTCTATCAGTCGGCCTTTAGCGCCAAGAACAATGCACTGTTCACGGCATCGTCCCAAGGCCGACCGCCGGTCGCCAATTCCGAACTGGTGAAGCTGGACGGGGCAACGATGAAGATCCTGGCGCGCGTCACGCCGGCGGTGGCGCCAGAACCCGAGCGGCGGGGCGGACAGGCTGGGCGGCCTGGCGGCGAGAGCGGCAACGCTGCCCGCGGGCCGGGGGTCTACGCGGTCTACGGGGTGGGCGTCGATGACGCCAAGGATACTGTCTGGACCACGAATAGCCGGCAGAACACCGTCACCGTCTACAAGCAGTCGGACCTGTCGCTGGTGAAGCAGTTTCCCGTCGGCACGGTCAATCACGCACGGGACGCGGTGATCGACAGCACGCTGGGCAAAGCCTATGTGAGCGCCACCTTCCAGCCGGAAGTGAAGGTGTTCGACACTGCGACGCTGGGACTGCCCAAGGGAGTCGCCATCAAATCGCTGGCGCGGGGCAAGGATTTCTCGGCCGCGAGCCTGTCGCTCGATCCCGCCGCCCACAAGCTGTACGTGGTCAGCAACGCCACCAATGAGGTTGCGGTGATCAACACCCGCACCGACATGGTCGAGCATGTTTTCCCCGTCCCCGGCGGCCGCAGCACGATCGGGATCAGCCATGATCCCCAGACCGGGCGCATCTATGTCGCGGGCCAGGGCAGCGACAATCTGGTCGTGCTGGATGGAACGAACGGCGCGGTGATCGCCGACACGCCGGTGGGCGCAGGCGCGCTCAACGTCGTATTCGATCCCGTCAAGCGGCGGGCCTATGTCGCCAATCGCGGCGCGAGCACCATCGCCGTCACCGATGCGGACGGAAAGCTGGTGGCCAATCTGGGTCCGGCGCCGACGCCCAACCATGTGGCGCTCGGCAAGGGCGGTACGGTCTATGCCGTCAACAAGTCCGCCAATGCGACCGGCGAGGAAGCCGATAGCATCATGGTTATTCAGCCCAAATAAGGCCAAGGACCCGGGCGCCTGAAACAGGGTGCCCGGGTCCACCGATCAGGACAGCGAAAGCGACACGTGGAGCGACATCGCACCAAATGCCTATGCGGCTGTCGCCTCAATCGTCCAATATATCCCGCAGGTCGATATGCAGTCGATCGGGCGGGCCGCTGATGTCGGCCGCGACGCGGTAGACGGACGCCAATATGTCCGGCGTGATCGCCTGCGCCGGGGGGCCGTCGGCGACCAGCCGACCCTCGGCGAAAACCAGGATGCGGTCCGACCAGCGGGCGGCGATCGACAGGTCGTGCAGCACCATCAGCGCGATCATGCCGCGCTCGGCAGCGAGTTCCCGCACCAGTTTCATGACGCGCAACTGGTAGTGGAGATCGAGCGCGCTGATTGGTTCATCGAGCAGCAGGATGCGCGGACCGCGCGCCAGCGCCTGCGCCAGCGAGGCGAGTTGACGCTGTCCGCCCGACAGATGATCGAGCCCCGTCATGGCGAGCGCGCCGATGCCGACGCGGTCGATCACCTCCATCGCGCGCGCCAATATGGCCTGGTCGCTCCCTATCGCGCCATCGACGGGCGACGCGCGCAGCGCGCTGACGACCGTCTCCAGCACGGTCAGCGCGACTCGCTGCGGCAGGGACTGCGGCATGTAGGTGACGAAGCGCGCATGATCGGCCAGCGGCAGGCGCAGCAAGTCCCGGTCGCCCAGGCGCACCGATCCTTGCGCCGGATGAAGGCCGGCGAGCGCGCGCAACAATGTGGTCTTGCCCGCCGCATTGGGCCCGATCAGCGACACCACCTGCCCCGGCGCGACCGGGGCAAGATCGAGCGGATGGACGATCGTGCGTCCGCCATAGCCGGCGCTGAGGCCGATAACGCCCAGTGCGTCGTCGAAGCCCGCCATCATGCCCGCTCCGGCCGGCGCAGGATGAGCGCGAGGAAGACGGGAACGCCGATCATCGAGGTCACGATGCCGACAGGTAGCAGCGTGCCGGGCACCAGCAGCTTGCTGGCGACCGAGGCCAGCGACATGATGAGCGCGCCCGTCAGCATGGCGGCGGGCAGCAGGAAGCGATGATCCTCCCCCAGCAGCAGCCGGGCGATATGCGGGCCGACCAGGCCGATGAAGCCGATCGTGCCGACGAACGCGACCGATGTCGCCGCCAGCGCGCTGATGCGCAGCAGCGAGAAGAAGCGCAGCCGCTGCACGTCGATGCCGAAGCTGCGCGCCCGGTCCTCCCCCAGGCGCAGCGCGGTCATGGCATGGCCGGCGCGCAGCGAAAAGGGCGTGACCGCCGCGATGACGAGCGCGAGCACGATCAAATTGGTCCAGGTCGCCCGCCCCAGCGATCCCATGCTCCAGAAGACAAGCTGCGACAGCGCTTCCTGACTGGCGATGAACTGGATCAGCGCGACGAGGGCATTGAAGGTGAAGACCAGAGCGATGCCGAACAGCACGACGCCTTCAACCCCCGCGGCGCGGCTGCGCGCCAGCGCTTCGAGCAGCAGCACGGATGCGAAGGCGCACAGGAAGGCGTTCACCGGCACCATCCAGTCGGCCGAGACGAACGGCAGGCTCAATCCCATCACGATCGCGAGCGCCGCGCCGAAGGAGGCGGCCGAGGACACGCCGAGGGTGAATGGGCTGGCAAGCGGATTGTTGAGGATGGTCTGCATTTCCGCCCCCGCCAGCGACAGGGCGGCGCCCACGAGGATGGCCATCAGCGCATAGGGCAATCGGACCTGGCGGATGATCGTCACCTGCGCATCGGAAAGCACCGAGGGGTCGAACAGCCCGGCCCAGACGTTGCGCAGCGGCAGCGCGGAGGGGCCCGTGGAAATATCGAGCGCGAAAGCCAGGCCGCACAGCAACCCGATCAGCAGCAGCAGTTGCAGCCGGCGCTGCATCATGCGCCGATAGGATCGCAACGTCGCATCGGTGTGAAGGGAAGCAGTCAGCCTTTTTTCTCCATTGCGAGGCAGTTGCAACAGCCGATAGGGAGCATCCTGTCCGAGGGCAAGCGCGCTTGACCGCGCGCCGCAATGCCGGAGGATGGGGCAACAGCAGGAAGGAAGAGCCGATGAAGACGGTGGAACAGATGGAGCGGCTGGCGCCGGCCATGACCGAGTGGCGGCGGGACTTCCATCGCAACCCGGAACTGGCGTTCCACGAATCGCGGACCGCCGCGATCGTCGCCGACCGGCTGCGCGAATTTGGGCTGGACCCGGTGACCGGGATCGGCGGCACTGGGGTCGTCGCCGTGATCGACAGCGGCAAGCCGGGTCCGTCGATCGCGCTGCGCGCGGACATGGACGCGCTGCCGATGGACGATGCGTCGGGCAAGCCCTGGCACAGCCACAGCCCCGGCGTCGCCCATACCTGCGGCCATGACGGCCATAGCGCGGCGCTGCTGGGGACCGCGCGCCATCTGGCCGATCATCCGCCCGCCGCCGGGCGAGTCGTGCTGATATTTCAGCCGGCCGAGGAAAATGGCCTGGGCGCGCGGGCGATGATCGCCGACGGCCTGCTGGAGCGCTTCCCCTTCGACGAGGTCTATGCCTTTCACAATATGCCGTTGCTGGACCCCGGCGTCGCGGCAGTGCGGGCCGGGCCGACGCTCAACGGCTATATCATCTGGGACATCGAGATCGAAGGTATCGGCGGGCATGGCGCGGCCTTCTTCAAGACCGTCGATCCCGTGCAGGCGGCCGCGCGGCTCGCCGTCGAGATCGGGTCGATCGTCGGCCGCTACCTGGATCCGGCCGACAGCGGGCTGATCACGGTCTGCGCGCTGCAGGCGGGCACGTCGCACAATGTCATTCCGGAACGCGCGACGCTGAGCGGGACGCTGCGGGCGTTGCGGCCCGAGGTGATGGACCTGCTCTACGCCCGGCTGGAAGCGGCGTGCAACGGCGTCGCGGCGCTGACGGGATGCAGGATCAGCCTGCGTCAGGCGGCGCAGGTGCCTCCCTGCGTCAACGCGCCGGACGCAGCGGACCGGGCGGCGGCGGCCTGCGCAGAGATATTGGGGGCGGACAAAGTGATCCGCGACCATGCCCCCTTCCCCTTCACCGACGACATGGCGCTGCTGCTGCAGGCGGCGCCGGGCGCCTATCTGTTCCTGGGGCAGGACAGCGCCATGTGCCATCACCCCGAATATGATTTCGATGATGCGCTGCTGCCGGTGGCGGCCAGCATCTTCGTCGCGCTGGTGCGCCAGCCGCGTTGAGGTCCGCCGAGAGTCAGTCCCCCGGCTGATCCGCGGCGGGCATGGTGAGCCACTGCGCCACGATGCGGTTGAAGGCGTCTGGCGCCTCGGCCGGCAGCATATGGCCCGCGTCCGGCACCACATGGAGGCGCGCGCCGGGGATGGCCGCCGCGATCGCTTCATGCTGAGCGACCGGCGACCAGCGATCCTGATCCCCCACGATAGCGGCGGTCGGGCAGCCTATGGCGGGGAGCAGGGCGTCGAGCGCCGGGCGATAGAGAAGCGCTTCGATCTGCGCTTCGAAGACGACAAGGCCCGCGGATACGCACATGGTGGTGAGGCGCGCCATCAGCGCGTCGTCGCGCGCCGCCGCGTCCCCCATCATCGGCGGCAGCCATTGCGCCACCAGCGCGGCCATGCCCTGCGCGCGGCCCAGATCGCGCAGCCGGTAGCGCCCTTCCTGTTCGCCGGGCTTCACCGGGTGCACGCCGGTGTCGACCAGCGCCAGCCGCTCCACACGGTCGGGCGCCTTGCGGATGATCTCCAGCGCGACCCGCGCGCCCATCGAATGGCCGAGCAGGGCAGCGCGGGCGGGCATGCGCTCCAGGACATGGTCGGCCATCGCCTCGATCCGGTCAGCGCCGCCATAGAAGCCGTCCATGACGCGGCTTTCGGGAAAGGCGGCGAGTGTCTCGCCGAACATGCGGGAGTCGCAGATAAGCCCGGGGAGAATGACGAGCGGGGCGGGGGGTGTGGGAGACGCAGAAGCAGGCATGATGCTGTCCCTACAGGATAAAGGCTGGGCAGGCGGCAAAAAAAATGCGCCGCGACAAGCGAGCCGCGCCTCAACCCGCATCAACCCCTTTCCATTTGCAATGGGGGCGGAAAAACCCAAAGGAGGCGGCATGAGAAAAGCCCTGCCGATCGTCCTGCTGTCGACCCTGCCCTTCCCCAGCTGGGCGCAGACGCCGGACCAAGCGCCCACGATCGTGGTGACGGGCGCGGGGCTGGACCTGCCGCCGGGGACGCCTGCCTATGGGTCGGTCGTGATCGGGCGCGAGCGATTGATGGACAGCGCGTCCGGGCGGATCGAAAACATATTGGGCGATGTCGCCGGTTTCCAGCAGTTCCGCCGCTCCGACAGCCGGTCGGCCAATCCTTCGTCGCAGGGCGTCACGCTGCGCGCGCTGGGCGGCAATGCATCGAGCCGGACGCTGATGCTGCTGGACGGCGTGCCGCTGGCCGATCCCTTTTTCGGCTATATCCCCTTCGGCGCGCTGGCGCCCGAGCGACTGTCGGTGGTGCGGGTAACGCGCGGCGGCGGCAGCGGCGCCTTCGGGTCCGGGGCGGTGGCGGGCACGATCGAACTGGCAAGCGCAACCCGGGAGCAATTGCCCGATGTCGCGGTGAGCGCGCTCTATGGCAGCCGCGACGCGACAGAAATGTCCGCGACCGTGACCCCGGACCTGGGCGATGGTTATGTGTCGCTGTCGGGACGCTGGGACCGAGGCGACGGCTTCTACACGACGCCGCGCGACCAACGAGTCGAAGCGAGCGCGCCGGCCGCCTATGATGGCTGGTCGACCGATATTCGCGCGGTGGCTCCGCTGTCGGCAGATTCCGAACTGCAGTTCCGCGCGACCCTGTTCGAGGACAAGCGCACGCTGCGCTTCAAGGGCGCGGACAGCATGAGCCAGGGGCAGGATGCCAGCATCCGCTATGTCGCACGCGGCGCGTGGCAGGTGGATGCGCTCGCCTATATCCAGGCGCGCAACTTTTCCAACATCGTCATATCCTCCTCCACCTTTCGCAGGACGCTGGACCAGCGCAACACGCCGTCCACGGGATTGGGCGGCAAGGTCGAGCTGCGGCCGCCGGTCGGGGCGGACCATGTGCTGCGGATCGGCGCGGACACGCGCCAGGCATCGGGCGACATGTATGAGGACGCCTATAATGCGGGCATCGCCAGCAATCCGCTCACATCGCTGCGCCATGCCGGCGGCGAGCAATGGACGGCGGGCCTCTTCGCCGAGGATGACTGGACATTGGGCCGCCTGATCCTGACGGCGGGCGCGCGGGCGGACCATTGGACGATCCGCAACGGCTTCTATCGCCAGGTCAGTGCGACCACGGGGGTGGCGAGCGGCGAGGATTTTGCCGACCGGTCGGGCTGGGAAACGACGGGGCGGGTGGGCGCGCTGTTCCAGGCGAGCGAGGCGATGGCGTTGCGCGCGGCGGCCTATAGCGGCTTTCGCCTGCCCACGCTCAACGAGCTTTACCGGCCCTTCGTCGTGTTCCCGATCACGACGCAGGCCAATGCGGCGCTCGACCCGGAAAAGCTGAAGGGCGTGGAAGCGGGCATCGACCTCCGTCCGGCGCGCTGGGTCACCCTGTCCGCCACCGCCTTCTACAACCGGCTGGACGATGCGGTCGCCAATGTGACGATCGACGCCGAGACTCGCCAGCGCCGCAATGTCGACCGGATCGTCGCCAAGGGCATCGAACTGACGGCGGCGGCGGAGCTTGGCGACATGCGCCTGTCAGCATCCTACGCCTATAGCCACAGCCGCGTCCATGCACCGGGCGAGGCGTTCGACGGCTTCACCCCGGCGCAGACGCCCCGCCATGCGGCGAGCGCGACCCTGGCCTGGGCGCCGCGGCAGGGGCCCTCGCTCTCGACAACCCTGCGCTATGTGGCCAAACAATATGAGGACGACCTTGAAAGCGACGTGCTGCCCGACGCGCTGACGCTGGATGCGGTCGCGCGGCTGCCGGTCGGGCATGGCGTGACCGTGGTCGCGCGGGGCGAGAATCTGTTCGACGAGACGGTCGTCACGCGCAATGCCGGCGGGTCGATCGACCTTGGCACGCCGCGCACCTTGTGGATCGGCCTCAGCTTCCGCGGCTGAGCGCAGGGCGCAGGGCGCAGGGCGCAGGGCGCAGGGCGCTGCGTCAGAACCAGAAGCGCAGGCCCATGACCAGGCTGGTGGTCGATGCCCCCTCCCCCGCGGCGCGGGCAAAGCGGGCGCTGTCGCCGACGCGGCGTTCCCAGTTGATGCCGACATAGGGGGCAAATTCGCGCGCCAGTTCGTAGCGCAGGCGCAGGCCGAGCTCGACGTCGGACAGGCCGGCGCCGATGCCGAGTTCCGGCACGTCCTGCGCGGCGACGTTCAGCTCCGCGGCGGGTTGCAGGATGAGCCGCTGGGTGATGCGCTGATCATAGCTGCCCTCGATCCGAAGATGGGCGTCGCCCCTGTCGGACAGGAAGGCCTGGGCCTCGACCTCGAACCAGTAGGGCGCGAGGCCATCGATGCCGATGGTGGCGTAACTGCGCTGGGGCTGCGGGCGGATGTCGTGGCGCACGCCCGCGATCAGGTTCCACCAGGGATCGATGGCGCGGCTGTAGAGCGCCTGCACTTCGGCGCTGTGCAGCGCGCCGCCGACGGCGCCCTCCCCTTCCGACTTGATGGCGAGGCGATTGATGTCGCCGCCGATCCAGCCTTCGCCTTCCCAATGATAGCTGTCGCCGCCCTTGTGCGCGCGATATTCGGCGCGGTCGATCATCAGTTGCGAGAAGGTCATGCCGCCATTTTCGCGGATCATCGCCGCGCGGGCGCGGGCCATGACGGCGGGATCGTACAGGGCGTCCGCGGCATGATCGGTCGGGATCGGCGGCGGCGCGGCGACGGGCATGGACGTCGGCGCGGCCGGCATGACGTGGCCGGCATGGGGATCGACAGAGCGGTCGACCGCGGGCTGCGCCGCATGCGCGCCATGATCCATCTGACGATGGTCCATATGGCTGTGGTCCATCGTCTGCGACCAGGCCGACGGGGTGAGGAACCCGCCCAGCATGAGGATGGCGGCCACGCGCATCATGCCGCCGCCTCCTCATGCCGCACGGTCACGACGCGCATCATGCCCGCGTGCATATGCAGCAGCATGTGGCAGTGGAACGCCCAGTCGCCAATCGCGTCGGCCGTCAGATCAAAGCTGAGCTTGCCGCCGGGCAGCACGTTCACCGTATGCTTGCGCGGGTAATGGGCCGCATTCTCACCGGTGACGAGTTCGAAGAAATGGCCGTGGATGTGGATGGGGTGCGGCATCATCGTGTCGTTGATCAGCGTCACCCGCACCCGCTCCCCGTGGCGGAAGGGGATGGGATCGGCGCCGTCCGACAGCTTCACCCCGTCGAACGACCACATATAGCGTTCCATATTGGCGGTGAGATGGATGTCGAGCGTGCGGCTGGGGGCGCGGGTGTCGGCATTGGGCTCCAGCGCGCGCAGATCGGCATAGGTGAGCACGCGATGGGCGACATGCTCAAGACCCGTCGGCCGATCGGCGGTGCGATCCATCGGCATGGGCGACAGGGTTGCGACGCCGGGGCCCAGCGGCAGGGCGGGCGCGACGGAGGGATCGCGCATCGACATGCTGTGGCCGCTCATGGCGTGCGCGGCGCCGCTGCCATGCGCGCCATGATCGCCCAGCATGGCCGGCATGGCCATCCCCATGTCCTTCATCCCCAGCAGCGGACGTGGACGCAGCGGCGGGACCGGCGCGGCCATGCCCGCCCGCGGCGCCAGCGTCGCCCGGACGAGGCCGGAGCGGTCGATGGCTTCGGCGATCAGCCCATAGGGCCGCGGCTCGGTCGGCTGGACGATCACGTCATAGGTTTCGGCGATGCCGATCTGAAATTCGTCGGTGTCGACGGGCCGCACATTCTGGCCGTCGCATTGGACGACGCGCATCGGAAGTCCAGGCAGACGGACGTTGAAATTGGTCATGGCCGACGCGTTGATGATGCGCAGCCGCACGCGCTCGCCCGGCTGGAAGAGGCCCGTCCAATTTTCCGGGGTGCCATGGCCGTTGACCAGATAGCTGTAGGTGGCGCCCGTGACGTCCGACAGGTCGGTCGGGTCCATCCGCATCGCGCCCCAGTCGAGGCGCTCCTCGAGCGACTGGTCCTTGCTCCCCAGCAGGCCCGAGAGCGTCTGGCGCTGCATGTTATAATAGCCGCCCATCTGCTTGAGGCGCTGGAGCAGCCGGTGGGGGTGGACCGGGGTCCAGTCCGACAGCAGAACGACATGCTCCCGATCATAAGCCACGGGATCGGCATCGGCCGGGTCGATGACGATGGGACCATAATGGCCCATCGCTTCCTGCATGCCCGAATGGCTGTGATACCAGTAGGTGCCCGTCTGGCGGACCGGGAATTCATAGCGGAAGGTTTCGCCCGGGCGGATGCCGGGGAAGCTGACGCCGGGCACGCCATCCATCTGGAACGGGACGATCAGGCCGTGCCAGTGGATCGACGTGTCCTCCGCCAGGCTGTTGGTGACGGACAGGCGCACCATCTGCCCCTGCTTCAAGCGGATGAGCGGCGCGGGCAGCGTGCCGTTGACGGTGATCGCATGCCCCGACCGGCCGCCGGTGCGAAAATGAGTTTCCCCAACGGTCAGAGCAATGTCTTCGCCCGAAAGGATGCCAGGCGCGGGGTGCAGCCCGGCCGTGCCGCTGCGCGCCCAGGCGGGAAAGGCGCCCGCGAGGGTGAGCGCGGCAGCGCCACGGAACAGGCTGCGCCGGTCGAGAGCAAGATCGATCATAGGCGACAATACGCAGGAAAAGGATCAATCCCTCAATATTTCGGCGAGCCGGCTGCGCGCGCGGTAGAGCCGCGTTTCCACCGCCTTTTCGCTGATGCCGAGAACCCGTGCGGTGTCGGCCTGGCTCATCTGTTCGATGGCGCGCAGCAGCAGCACCGGCCGCAGGCTGGCGGGGAGCGACGCGATGGCGGCGTTGATGCGGACGAGTTCGGCGCTCGATTGCAGCGCCTGTTCGGGTGTGGCGGCGGGATCGGCGATGGCACGCGCGTCCTCCATCGGCCGGGCGAAAGCGAAGAAGCGGCGCACCGCGCGCCGACGCGCCCAGTCACGGCATTTGTTGAGCGCGATCCACGCGATCCAGATGCGGAACGGCCGCGCGGCATCATAGCGGTCCAGCGCGGCAAAGGCGGCGACGAAGCTTTCCTGGACGATGTCTAGCGCTTCGTCGCTGTCGCCGACGTGGCCGCGCGCCAACCGCCAGACCGCATCGCGGTGTCGCTGCATCAACGCGCGATAGGCGGACTGATCGCCGGCGCGCGCACGGCGGGCCAGCGCGCCATCATCGGCGTTCGCATCGGCGTCGGCGGCGTCGGCTGAGGACGCTGTCACCGCGCCGGCTGGGTCAGCGCCCTGACGACCGCTGCGTCGAACTGCGTCGCCTGGTCGGGGCGCAGGACCGCGCGCATCGCGAACATATGCTGCAGCGTTTCCTTCTGCAGCTGCCCCATCACCTGGTGCGAGCGATCGACCGCCTGCGCGACCTTGGGCCCATAGCCATGTTCGGCGGCGATGGCGGCGGCCAGCCGCTGATTGTCGGCGCGCATGTCCGCCTCCAGCGCGGCGCGGCGCGCGGCAAAGGCGGTTTCGAGCGCATGAATGCGTTTTTGCTGCGCAGCATCCAATGTGAGGCGTTGGTGGAGAAGGCTATGAACCTCGCTTTCGACCGGCGGGGACGGCGCGAGCCACAGGCGCGCGACCAGCACGGCGGCGAGCGCCGCGACAAAGGCGACCAGCGCGACCGGCAGATAGCGACGCCAGCTCATCGCCCGAGCAGCCGCGAGGGAGCATAGTCGGACATGCCGATGGCGACCGGCGAGGCGGAGGCAGGCGTCGCCGGCACCATGCTGCCGATCCAGCCAGTGCCCAGCGCGATGAAGCCGGCGACCAGCAGGCTGCGCCGCACCGCAATGCGATTGCGCCGCCGGGCGACGCCGTCAAGCACCGATGGCGCCAGCGCCTGCAGCCGGGGATCGATCGGCGATGCGCGCAGCGCATCCAGCATGTCGTCAAGATCGGTCATCGCATCGTCTCCGCAGCGTCATCATGCCATACGCAGGGGACGCCGCCACCCCTCATGACGCAGCCTTTTCCTTACGCAGCAAGAGCGATCATACCTGTCGCAGCGCGCGGGCAGGACGGACCGAAAGCAGCGGCAAGGCGCCGCCAAGACCGATGCCCAGCGTCAGCAATGCGCCGGCCGCCAGAGTCGCGAGAACGACATGCCAGTCCGGCGCCCAGGTGAAGTCGAAGATCTGGACGATGACGAACCAGGCCGCGATGCTGCCCAACGCCAGCGCGACCAGCGCCAGCAGCGCGGCGAGCAGCCCATATTCGAGCGCCTGCCCGCCGAGCAGCTGCATCCGGGTTGCGCCCAGCGTCTTGAGGATGACGCTGTCATAGCTGCGAGACTGGCGCGCCGCCGCGATGGCGCCGACCAGCACGGCGATCCCCGCCAGGATCGCGACCGAGGCGGCGACCAGGATGGCGCGCGACATCTGCGTCAGGATCATGCCCACCTGATCGACCACGTCGCCCACGGCGATGACCGAGACGCCCGGGAAAGCGGCCAGCAGCGCACGGGTCATGGCGGTGTCGTGGCGCGGGTCCATGGTGATGGTCGCAGCGACGCTGTGCGGCGCGGACCGGAGCGTGACGGGCGAGAAGACGAGGACATAGTTGAAGCCCATCGTGTCCCAGTTGACCTTGCGCAGGGAGGCGATGCGCGCCTCTATTTCGCGGCCCAGGATCGAAACGGTCAGCCGGTCGCCGACGCCTATTCCCAGCGTGTCGGCCGCTTCGGCGTCGAGCGATACGAGCGGCGGGCCGCGATAGTCTTTGGGCCACCAGCGGCCGGCGACCAGATCGCTGCATTCGGGCAGCGTGGCGCTGTAGGTGACGCCGCGCTCGCCGCGCAGGAACCAAGCGCCTTCGGGCAGTTGCTCCAGGTCGGCGACGCGCTGGCCGCCATAGGCGGTGATCGTGCCGCGCAGCACGGGCACGATGTTGAGCTGCGCTTCGGGCGCCTGGCGCAGCGCGATCGCGCGGAAGCGCGCCTGGTCGGCGGCGGGAATGTCGAGCACGATCTGCGCGGGCGCCTTTTTCGGCACGACCTGCCGGATTTCGGCGTCGAGACTGGTTTCGATGCCCGCCAGAGTGACGAACAGGGTGAGCGCGAGGCCGAGAGCGACTATGAGCGCGGCGGTCTGCGCGCCAGGGCGGTGGAGATTGGCGAGCGTGAGCCGCAGCCAGGGGCGTTTGGGCCGTGGCAGGCGCCGCGCGCTCCATCGAACCGCGATGCCGATCCCCAGCAGCAACAGCAAGACCGCGCCGACCGCGCCCAGGACGGCCGCGGCAAAGAGCGGATCGCGCGCCGTGCCGAGCGCCAGCGCCACCAGCAGCGCACCGGCCCCGCCCATGGCGGCCAGGCTGCGCCGGTCGAGCCCCGAGCGGCTGTCGACCGCGCCGCGAAACAGGGCGGCCGCAGGCTGCGTGCGCGCCCTGGCCAATGGGGGGAAGGTGAAGAGAAAGGCGATGAGCAGGCCGTAGAGCGCGCTGGTGAGGAGGGGCAGCGGGTGCAGGCGGAAGCCGGGACTGACGGGCAGCACGTCCCCCGCCAGAGCCACGACCAGCGGCGGCAGCGCTGCGCCCGCCAGCAATCCCGCGCCGATCCCCAGCAAGGCGACCGCGCCAACCTGCAGCCGGTAGATGCGGGCGATGTCGGCGGCGGTGGCGCCCAACACCTTGAACGTGGCGATGCCGCCCCGCTTGCCGGCCAGATAGGAAGCGACGCCATTGCTGACGCCGATGCCCGCGATCACGAGCGCGGCAAGGCCGATCAGCGCGAGAAACTGGCCCATGCGTTCGATGAAGCGGTTGGCGCCGGGCGCCGCGCGATCACGATCCTTGAACGTCCAGCCTTCGCTCGCGCGCGCCTTTTCCCAATCCTTGCGCACGGTCGCGGCATCGAAGCGCGGGTCGAGGCGAATGCGATATTTGGCCGCGTAGAGGCTGCCCGGCTGAATGAGGCCGGTGCGGCGAAGGCCGTCCATCGACACGATCGCGACGGGGCCGAGCGTGAACCCCTCCCCCAGCCGATCCGGTTCGTCGGCGATGATGTCGCTGACGATGAAGCGCGCATCGCCATAGCGCAGCTGCGCGCCGCGGCCGATGTCCAGCCGTTCGGCCAGCGCTTCGCCGATGACGATGTGGCCGGCATCCAGGGGACGATAAGCGCCATGGCGCAGGGTCAGCGCGCCATAGAGCGGATAGGCGGCGTCGACCCCCTTGAGTTCGGTGAGGATCGCGGGCGGCGAATCCCCCCTGCCCTGCCCGACCCGCTGCGCCATGGCGCGCATGCGGATCGTTTCGCTGAGCGCGCCGAGCTGGCGGAAGGCCTGTTTGTCGCCAAGGCTCGCCTGGCGCTGGGTCATGCCGATTTCCACATCGCCGCCCAGGATCACCCGGCCGCGATCGCGCAATTCCTGCGTGATCGCGCTTGTCAGGCTGCCGATCGCCGCCAGGGTCGCGACCCCCAGGAACAGGCAGAGGAAGAGCAGGCGCAGGCCCCGAAAGCCCAGATGCAGGTCGCGCCGGGCAATGCGCCAGGCGGCGCGCCAGCCAAGGCCGTTCATGCCGGTCGATCCGACAGGATGCGCCCGTCGCGCATTTCGATGATGCGGCCGCACCGCTGCGCCAGCAGGGGATCATGGGTGATGATGAGCAGCGTCGCGCCGGCCGCGCGCTGCCGATCGAACAGCAGGTCCATGATCGACGCGCCGGTCGCGGCATCGAGATTGCCGGTGGGTTCGTCGGCGAAGAGCAGGGTCGGGCGCGGGGCGACGGCGCGGGCGATGGCGACGCGCTGCTGCTCGCCGCCCGACAGCTGCGCGGGATAATGATCGAGGCGATGGCCAAGGCCGACCGCGCGCAATTCGTCCGCCGCCCGCGCGAACGCGTCGGCATGGCCGGCCAGTTCGAGCGGCACGGCGACATTTTCCAGCGCGGTCATGGTGGGTAGCAGATGGAAGGATTGCAGGATGATGCCGATCCGGCCGCGGCGCGCGCGCGCCAGATCATCTTCCCCCAGCGCGCCGAAGTCGACGCCGCCAATGTCCACTTGGCCCCCGCTGGCGCGCTCAAGGCCCGACAGCACCGCCATCAGCGAGCTTTTACCCGACCCCGACGCGCCCAATATGGCGACGCTTTCGCCGCGCAGGATGGTGAGGTCCAGCCCTTTCAGGATCGCCACCGGCGCGTCGCGCGTTCCCAGCTGGAGCGTGACATTCTGGGCGCGGATCGCGATAGTCGCGGGATCGATGGGCGAATGCATGAAGAAGGAGCGTTCCTTGGCGAGCAGGTTGATGCAATATGGGGCGCTGGCGCTGATTGTCCATCTGGCGAGCGGCTGTTCCGACCAGGCGCCGCCCCCTCCCCCGCCGACCAATGCCGCAATCAGCGCGGAAGGCGCGGCGCCCGCCACGCCCGCGGCCGACAGGAAGCTGGTGGTCGCCTTTGGCGACAGCCTCTATGCCGGCTATAATCTGGACCAGGGCCAGGGTTTGGCGCCCGTGCTGGAAGCCACGCTGGCCACGCGCGGGGTCAAGGCGCAGGTGGTGAATGCCGGCGTGTCCGGCGACACCACGGCGGCGGGGCGAGCGCGGCTGGCCTTCACGCTCGACGGATTGCCGCGTACGCCCGACCTGATGCTGGTGGGCCTGGGCGGCAACGACATGCTGCGCGGTTTGTCGCCCCAGGATACGCGCGCCAATCTGGACGCGATCCTGGCCGAAGCGAAGGCGCGCGGGATCAAGGTGATGCTGACCGGGATGCTCGCCTCCCCCAATATGGGGGCGGATTATGCCGCCGCCTTCAATAGCATCTACCCCGATCTGGCGCGCCAATATGATGCGGCGCTCTACCCCTTCATGCTGGATGGCGTGCTGGGCGATCGGGCGCTGCTGCTGCCCGACGGCATCCACCCCAATGCGCAGGGAGTGAAGAGGATCGCCGGGCGGTTGGCGCCGATGGTCGCCGAGGCGCTGGCGCCCTGACCCGCCCCTATTCCAGCGGCTCCCCGTCCCAGGTTTCGGTGTCGATCTGCGCCTGGGCGGCCTTGGGATAGCGCGGGCCGGAGACGGCTTCAAACGTAAAGAGCGCGTCAACCGCGGCCAGCGTATCGGCCGAGACGTCGATGGTCAGCGTCGCGAGATCCTCGTCCAGATGGGCGATGCTGGTTGTGCCGGGGATGGCGACGATGTTGGGGCGGCGCGAGAGCACCCAGGCAAGGCTGAGCTGCGCCATGGTGCAGCCGGCGGCTTGAGCGATGTCCCGGAACCGCGCGGCGAGTTCCAGATTATGATCGAGATGCGGCGGGTGGAAGCGCGGCATCGCATGGCGCACATCGCCCTGCGCCACGCCCTCAGGCCCCACGCTGCCGGCCAGCACGCCGCGGGCGAGCGGCGAGAAGGCAACGAAGCCGACATCGAGTGCGACACATGCGTCGAGCACCGCCACTTCGGCATTGCGGGTCCAAGGTGAATATTCGGTCTGCATCGCCGCGATGGGATGGACGGCATGGGCGCGGCGCAGGGTGGCGGCGGACATTTCCGACAGACCGATCGCGCCGATCTTCCCTGCCTCGACCGCGCGAACGAGCGCGCCGACCGACTCCTCGATCGGGACGTTCGGGTCGAGCCGATGGAGATAATAGAGATCGATATGGTCGACCCGCAGGCGCCGGAGCGAATCCTCCAGCGTCGCGGTGATGGCCTGGGGCGACCCATCCAGTCCCCGCTGCCCGTCCTTGCCGCCGAGCACGCATTTGCTGGCCAGCACGAATTCGTCCCGCCAGTCCATCAGCGTGCGACCCAGCAGTTCCTCATTGGCGCCGAACCCGTAGAGCGCGGCAGTGTCGAAGAAATCGACGCCCCGATCGAGGGCGTGCAGCAGCAGCTTTTCCGCGTCGCGCGGCTCGGGCCGGGGAAGATAGGCGTGGCTGAGGTTCATGCAGCCAAGGCCGATGGCCGATACGGTGAAGGGACCGATGGATCGGGGCGAGGGCGCGACAGTCATGGGCGTGATGTTCCTCTGTCAGATCGGGAAGATGGCTCGCCCATAGCCGCAGGGGGCGGCCGGTTCCAGCAGCCTGCGACGACTTTCCTATCAATCGGCCGCGCAAAGCTATTGGCCCGACGTCGCGACAATCCTGGATAGGCGGCCCATGGCCGGTTCGATCAGACGATGATGCAGGAACCGGTCGGGCGGAACATGACAATGAGGAGAGCCGAACTGAAGCCGATGCCCCTGAAGGTCCATGTCTGGCTGGCGTGCCTGGCTTTCCCAGCCGTCCCCGCCGCCGCACAGGAAACACCCGGCGCGGACGAGGATATGTCGGCGCCGACCATCGCCCGCAGCTTTGGCGACACCGGATTGATGGCGCGGTTCAACAGCAGCGAACAATATGGCGCGGTGCAGGCGCGCACCGGCCTCTACACGGCACATGCCAATGTGGCGCAGGCCGGCGGCGTCACGACGGGTTTCAAGGACGATGTCACGACATTGGTCACGCCCGTCAATATGATCATGCCCCTGCGCGGACTGGGGCAGGGACTGCATATCAAGCTGGGCTACGCCAACATCCTGTCGCGCGGTTCGGAGGGTCATGCGACGCAGGTGGACAATGACAGCCAGACGGGGCTGGCGCAGTTGCTGTGGTTGATCGGCGATCAGGCCCTGATCGGCGGCGGCGTGATTCACGAGGTATCGAATATCGGGCTGCGCCACAATGAAGGCGGGATCACGACCCAGGGGACCGGCGTGCGGGTCGACATGCTGTATCGCTTCGCCTCCAACTGGGGCGCATCGCTGCGCATTTCCCGGCTTTCCGGCGAAGCCGACAGCAAGATCCCCAATGCGCGCCTGGGCGTCATCGCCAACCGGCAATCGTTCCGCCGCACCTATAGCGAAGCGTCGGTCGTGGGCACCTATCGCGGCGCGCAGAGCGCCTTTGTGCCCCGTGGCTGGATCATGCGCCCCTCGGCAGCGTTCATCTGGCAAGACAGTCGCTTTTCGGCGGGCACGAACAATCTGGGCACAGCAGTGGCGAGCCGCTCCGAACAGTATATGCTGGGTACGGCGACCGTGCGGCTGGAGCAGGATGGTTTTGCGCCCTGGCGGGTGCGGAGCTATGGCGAAGCGGGGCTGGAACAGGAATTGCGCAACAACGTGGCGCAGGTCGATGACGATCCCACCAGCCTCTATATCAAGGCCGGCGCAGCCAAGAACATGGGCGGCAAGGGCCGGCTGGACCTCTATGTCGCACGCCGGGACAGCATCAAGGGCAGCTTCCAGTCCACGACGGTCAACCTGCTGCTGAGCATGGCCTTCTAGCGCGTAGACTCATTACGCGTTGCACCAGAGGCGAACGCAGATGAGTTTGATGGCGGCGAGGAAGTTGGCGGGATCCTTATCGTAGCGGGTGGCGATGCCGCGGAACTGCTTGATGCGGTT
>Ga0114901_1000860_pt1 | contig 18694 bp, 18 predicted proteins | sample MalvireepMed_s16_FD_89686 | JGI IMG/M metagenome (GOLD analysis project Ga0114901, IMG submission 89686) | Marine viral communities from the Global Malaspina Expedition - Malaspina viral metaG DeepMed_s16 | ecosystem: Environmental > Aquatic > Marine > Oceanic | place: Mediterranean Sea... | reverse complement strand
GCTCGTCCAGGTGGAGTAACTATTACTCAACAAACTCTGGCAGACGAGATTGCTCCATTCATGAAAGATTACCTTGAGCGTGAATCTGCTTTAGCTTCACTACGCTCAGAGGGTCTAAGAGATGAAGAAGGAGAATTAGTTCTTGACGATGCAGGTCAACCCATAGACCCAGGTGGGTACAAAGCTTATACAGGACAAACTATTGCAGAGTTTACTCCTGAACAACTTGCTGCTCAAAGTGGTCTTACGAGTCTTGCTGGATTTGAAACTACAATTGATCCTGTCACTGGAGAACGCACTATAGAAAGAACAGGGCCAGGACTTTCTGGTACTCGTTTTCAAGATGCTGAAGCTTTAATACGTGGACAAGGTGAAGAATTTACAGGTGATGTTGCTGAAAGATTTATGTCTCCTTTCCAACAAGCTGTTATAGACATAGAGAAAAGAGAGGCACAACAAAAGTTTGAGCAAGAAGTTCTTCCTAAACTACAAGCTGCTCAGATAGGAGCAGGATCGTTTGGTGGTAGTAGAGGAGCTATCTTAGAAGCAGAAGCTATGAGAGGTCAGCAACAACTTCTAGGAGATATTCAAGCCAAGGGATTGCAGTCAGCTTACAACACAGGATTAAAAGCTTTTGAACAACAGAAGGCTAGAGAACGTGGAGAGGCTACAGCCTTGATGGGACTATCTCCTGCTCAACTAGGTCAACAGACTAGAGAACTACAGGGTCTAGAAAAAGTAGGTGCTGTACAACAACAACAAACGCAATCTGCACTTGATGAACTATATAAAGAGTTTCTGGAAGAACAAGCATTTCCTGAACAGGTTCTTGACAGAATGCAAGGAGCAGCATTTGGCTTTCCCAATCTAAGACAAGAAGTAAAACAATCTCCTACTACCTTTGGACCTTCTCCATTTCAAAACTTAGCTACTAATGTAGGTGCTATAGGAACAGGAGTGGGTAATCTATTTGGTCAGCTAGGTGGAAAGACTGCGAAGCGACATGGTGGTGTTGTTTCTCGTAGAGAAGGTGGACTTGTTCCTCTTATTCGTAGGCAAATAAGTGGACAAACTAGTGGAGAGCTAGGTGAAAATGAAGATGGGTTGACATACAATTCTTTTGGAAAAAGACTTACAAGGTTAAGCCCTGTAGGACAAGGACCAAAAAATATAGATGCTCTTATGTCTCGTCGTAGACGATCTAGAGCAGACGAAGATGCAGCTAGACGATCTTTATTAGAAAAACAACAGAGTATTATAGACAATAGAAGTCAACGTGCTGAAGCTGCTGCTCAAGCAAGATTAGATCGTGAAGGTAAAAGACGCGATCCTTTTGGTCTAGGATTTAATACTACTGCTTTGTTTAGAATGTTAAGTGCAGCAGGTAGAGGTGATCCAGAAAGACCACAGCTTGAGCAAATAGGAGTAGAAGGTCAAAAGATTGCAGCAGAACGTATGGCAACTGATGAGAAGTTTGCATCTGAAGCTGCTCTTAGACAAGAAGCTTTACAATCTGCACAAGAAGATTTTGAATTAACATCTGATAGAGAAAGTATGTTATCTAAAGCCGCACGATCTAAAGAAGATACAGCTTTGCAGTTAGAACTAGAAAAACTAGACATACAACGTGCTGAATCTGAAGCTAGGAGACAAGCTGCTTTAAAAGATAAGACAAAATATATATCTGCTAGTGAGTTTACTGCTTTAAGAAAAGAAATAGGACAGATGGAAGGTTTAGGTTGGGATGAAGAAAACCAAACTCTTGTACTTCAAGGTGGTGCTTCATTAGATTCTAAAAAAGGTTTTGAACTATCAGTTAAACTATTAGATAGTTTAAAAGGATTTAAAAATAAAAATTCTGATGATTTTCAAGATAGTTTATTAATAACATTAAAATCTAAAGCTGAAAATTTAATGGCTAACTATAACATAGGAAATCAAAAACAAGAACTTACTGATCAAAATTTAAATGATTTAGCTAAACTATCTCCACAAGAGCAAAAAGAAAAGCTTAAAATAATAGTAGAGTCAGGAGATAATAGCAATTTATCTATGGAAGATATACCTACAATCATGCGTATTATAAAAATTAGAAGTGCTAAATAATCATGTCTGATTCTTTTTCTGAAATAATTAAAGGAGGAGTAAATAGGTCTTCTTTAAAACCTATTGCTCAACCATCTTCTTTTGATAGTATTATTAAAGGAAATAAAAAGGATACCTCTCCTATACCAGATGCTAAGACAACTAGTGCTAAAAATTTATTGCAACAGCAGCAAGCTATTGAACCAGAAGAAGATGATCGTTCTGTTAATGATTTAATTAAAGACCCTAAGTGGATTTCATCAGGTATGAAAATCTATGAGTATGAAGAAGGTAAACCTTTTAATGCTGCTGAAGCTGGTTATGATAGTCCAGGTGATTGGCTTGCAGATCGACATTCATCTTTAAACTGGAACCTAACTGACTTAGGATTTACTGCTGCTAAAACTGCATTAAACATAGATGAGATGCCTGATGATGTTAAAGAAGCATGGGTAAAATCTTTACAAGACTTTGATACAGTCGACACAGATTTAAAATCTACTATGCGAGCATTTAAAAATACAGGTGCTGATCCTTTAACATGGGGTTCAATCATAGCAGGGTTTGGTGTTGGAGGTTTAGCTAAACTTATAGGAGGACGAGCAGCTACAACAGCAGCTAAGTTTGAGCTTAAACAACAGCTTATAGCAGAGCTAGCTAAACGTGGAGTAACTCAAGGTAGTGGTAAAGCCACAGAGGAGATTGTAAAGGAAGCTCGTAAAGAAGCAGTTAAAACTGTAGCTAGGAACATGGGTATGACAGCAGCAGCTTCAGGAGCAACTTATGCTGGAGGTGCTGATATTGCTAGACAAAGTTTAGAAACTGATGTAGGTGTTATTAATCCTGAAACAGGAGAGATTAAACAACCAGATAGATTACAAACTGGTTTATCAATAGTTGGAGGTACAGTTATTGGAGGAGTACTAGGAAAATATGGTACTCAAGCTTTTAGTCAAATAAATAAAAGTAAAGCTATTAAGGAGATGACTGAATCTATAAATAAATCTCCTAACCATCAAATAAATTTACTAGACGTTACAGAAGCTGTACCAGGAAAACCTAAAGCTCGTCATGCTATTACAGAAAGACTAGCTAAAATAAATACAGGTGCAGGTAGATTTTTTAGTTCTGCTTCTGCCCTCCCTCCAGAATTATTCAGAGCAGCTATTAAAAAAGCTAGAGGTGATAGGGCAATTAATTTTGAACTTAAAAAATCTTTACGAGATTTAAATAAAGCTGTTAAAAAGAACTTATCTGATCTTTCTGAAAAAGAAAAAGATGATTTAATTAATGGATACTTTGCAGGTAATCCAACATCAATTCAAGCAGTTGATAATATTTCTGCATTAAAAACTCAATTAGAAAATGTTAAAGATAAAGTTAATCAAAATGAATCTTCATTGAATAACTATTTAGGATTACCTGATAATCAAAAATTAGGTGTTCAACGTAGTGATAATGAAATATATATTACCAGAACTTTTTTATCTGAAAACAATCCTTTATATTTAGAAGATATTAGTAAAGCCTTAAAGAATGAAAAAGTAGATGCAAAATTTATAAATAAAGTTGAAAATGCTAGAGAATATTTTAAGGGTTTATATGGTGATAAATATAATGAAGATGAAATTAATGGTATAATTCTTAATGTAGTAGAAAGATTAGCTAAACCTCAAGAGGGTGGAGGTATTCTTCTTAATCCATTACAGATACTAAATAATGTTGTAGAATCTTCAACAATGTCTCCTCAAGCTAAACAAGTTTTAATGGGAAAAAAAGATTTAGATGAACCTATTCTTGAGTTATTAGGTGTAAATAAAGATTGGAAAGGTAATATAAGAAATACATTAGGAAAACAACGTAGGCTTCTTAATGAAATAGAATATTTAGCTAGTGTAGACATGTTTTTTAAACAAGCGTTAAACAAACAGAATGGCGGTGAAGGGGTTTATGTTGAGCTTGGTGGTTTAATACCTAAAAAATTACCAAGGGTTCAAGCTAGAGTTGTAGAATCTCTTTCTCCTACTGGAACATCTGATGCTAGTGCTGGTCTTTTTACTCTTGTTGAAAAAACTTTAGGAAAAGATTACACTAATAGAAAAGGTAATCAGATATCTTTATTAAAAGATATATACACCTCTCCAAAAATGTTAAAGTTTATTGAGGGGGGAATAGATTATTTTGGTCCAACTACTAAAGCCTTGGGGTCAAGTGGTTTTGGAAGATTTGTACAAAACGCTGCTGCTCTAGGACAAGCAAGCCAAACGATACTTGATCTTCCTGCATATATTGTAAATCTGTATGGAGCAGGGCAATCATTTTTATCTAACGGTCATTTCTTTAATTTTGCTAAAGGACAAGCTTGGAAAAAATCAGGACAACTCTTACGCAATCAATACTTTGGAACTAATGAAGAAGCTACAAAAGCCTTATTAAAATTAAAAGAACAGGGTGTTATTGATACTGACCTATCTGCTGAGATGGTTCAATCAGCAGTAAATAATTTTGGTAAAGCTGCTATGGCAGAGTTTAAAAGTAGACCTGTACGAGCAACTTTGCAAAGAGGACTCAAAGGATATCAAAAAGGATTAGGATATTTAAGCGAAGCTTATGGAACTTCAGATACTGTTTCTAAAATAATGGCTCATAGTTTTGAGTTACAAGACCTTAGAAAAATTTATAAAAATGAAATAAGAGATGGAAAAATTTCTGAAGATGATTTATTTGCAAAAGCATCTGAGATAGTTAGAGATACTATGCCATCTTATAGTGTAGCATCTCCTGCTGCTAGACAACTTAGTAAGTTACCTATAGGAACATATGCTTTATTTCCTTCAGAAATGATACGAACTCATAAAAATATTATTAAAAATGGTATTAATGATATTAAACAATTAAGTAATCCTGAGTTAAGTGCAGAAGCTCAAAGAGGTTTAGCTATTCGAGGGCTTAAAAGATTAACAGGGTTAGCTACAGTAACATCAGGTATTGGGTATTATACAACTCAAAACAATGAAGAGTATGGTATAACTAATCAAAATAAAAGAGTTCTTAATATGCTTGCACCTGATGGTTGGGGTAAAGGACAAAATCAATTTTTCTTAGATGGTATGATTCAAGAAGGTAATGGTCCTATTATGACTCGATATTCAAACTCTTCACAATTTGATGCTGCTGATCTTTTAAAATTACCTATAAGACAAATAACAGGTAGATTAATGGCTGGTGATGATATAAAAGATTTTGAAATAGATGAGGCTATAGGTTCAGTATATGATTCTATAACAGGTCCATATACAAGTCCTAAGTTTTTCTGGGATGGTCTTGGACGAGTTTTGCTTACACAAAAAACTAAGAATGGTAAACCTTTATATTCTGAACTAAAAGGTGAAGAAAAATTTAGCACTGAAAATATTAGAACAGGCATGGTAGAATTTTTAAAGACTATGGAACCAGGAACATCTCAAGTAATTACTAGAGGTAATGAATTTGCTGAGTCTGCTGGTTATAAAAATCTAATAGATTATGTTCAAAATGGTTGGAGTGATGAAGACCTTAATAGACTAGGTAAATCAGCTTCAGGATTCCCTCAAAATTTAGAAGACATAGAAAGTTGGATGACTACAGGTATTCGTACTTCAACTGTAAACTTAAATAGATCAATAGGATTTAATTTATCTGAACCTTTAAAACAAGCTGCTGCTACTCAGATAGCTTTAGATGCTTATCTAAGTAAATTACCTAGTAGACCTCAAGGTATTACAGATGAAATAGGAGAAGAATTGCTTGAGAGGTATAAAGAACTACAAGAAAGTAAGTACCAAGCTATGAACGAAGTTGCAGAAAAGGTTGGTGTTACTTTAGGAATGCCTTATAAGCAAAGAAGAAATGGCGAGTTACGAGATAAAACTATTAATTATGGAGATATCATTAAGATGTCTACAGATAATTTTTATTATAGTCCTAAAGAACAATTAATTCAAGCAGGAGCTAAAAGTTCAATAGAAAATTTAGCTAGAACTGGTATAGTAATTCCTGATACTCTGTTTGCCAATAAACAAACAGATAGAAAGTTAAGGGAAAAGTTTGGAAAAGATTACAGAAAGAATAAATATATAAAAGAAATATTGCGTCTATCTAGCCAACGTAGAAAAATTACAGTTAAAGATAATTAATATGGAGCTAGATGCTAGACTACTGATAACACTGGGAGGTATGTTGATCAGTGTTATAACAAGCTTTGTTGTTACAAGACAGAAGTGTATTGAGCTTGAAGAAGATTCTAAGGCAATGCAAAAGAATATTAATGATCTCTTTGATAACCTAGAGAAGAACAATATCAGTACACAAGTATCAGCAAACAAGATAGGAGTACTGACTGCTATCCTATCTCCTGAAAATAGAGAACAGTTACATCGTAGCTTGGAAAGAATGAAAACAGAAATAGAACAGCTTAAAAAAGATAGCGATAAAATTTTATCCATGCATAATGGAAGTCATCCAGACACAGGAGTTAAAGATGGTAGAGAATGAATACTTTTCTATAGATGAACTTAAATGTAAAGGCACTGATGAATGTCAGATGGATGATGGTTTCCTAGAAAAGTTAATTAAGATACGAGAAGATTTAGGTAGACCCATGATCATAACATCAGGCTATCGCCATCCTGCACATAACAGTGCCATAGGAGGTGTTAAAGATTCTCCTCATGTGTATGGTAAAGCTGTAGATGTAGCAGCAATGGGAGAGGTAGCCTATGACATTATATACTTGGCTATAAAGCATGGTATGACAGGCATAGGAGTCTCTCAGAGAGGCGCACATGAGCGTAGGTTCATACACCTAGATGATATGTCATCTGATACTCACCCTCGCCCTTGGGTGTGGAGCTATAAGTAATGTTTACTCAGCCAATTAATCAATCTGGATTATCTGGTTTTATTCCTGTTCGTAGGCAGGAAGGTGGTGTGCCTAATCAAGAGTTAGATATAGGTCAGATAGCTGAGTTTGATATTTTTGGTAGAGCTATTCCTAAAACTACAACTAATATAGGACAGATAGAAAATCCTCAACAGTTAGCTCCAGGTCTGCCTCAAGGAGGTATTTCTTCTTTGATTCCTGTAGATGGTGGAGCAGATGATCCATTTGTAGATGCGCCTGATTTTACACCTCCTGATGTTGATGTTAGTCTTGATACAGTAACAGAAGGCGTATCAAATTTAGCAGAAGATATATCAGGTAAAGTTAGTGGGGCGTTTGAAGGAAAAGATGGTAGCTTTGCTAAATCACCAGTAGCTGGTGGTCTAGTAGGTGCCTTTGCAAAAGCAACAACAAATACTGCTTTAGCTCCAACTTTAGGAAGATTTGCTGGTCCTCTTGGAGGTTTTCTAGGTGAGTTTGCAAGTCAAGCTATACAGGGTAAAGATTTTGATTTTGCAGAGATGGGTTTACAAGCTGGACTTGGTTTATTATCAGTAGCTTTCCCTCCTCTGGCTATTCCTATTATGCTATTTAATTTAGTAAGATCATTCTGGGGTGAAGATGAGGGCGCTGAAGGTCCTGGAGTAGGGTCTGCTCCTGGTAGTGGTGTAGATGCTGCTACAAGTGGGTTAGGTATAGGAATAGAGGGTATGCCTGGGATTACAGGTCCAGGTTTTGATGAAACCTCTGGACCTTTTGGTTCAGTCCCTGATGTAGGACCAGCATCAGGAATTTCTCCAGGTAGTCCTGGGTTTGGTGGATTTGGAGATACTGGAGCTATGGGAGGACCATCTGCTCCTGATGGGCCAGGAGCTGGTGATGCTGATGGTGATGGTGGTTCTGATGGTGCAGGTGCGCCAGGATGTTGGGTGGCAGGTACAAAAGTATTAATGGCAGATAGTACCTATTGTAATATTGAAGACCTAAAGATAGGTGATATGGTTATGTCATTTCCTGAAACTAAAAAAACAAGACGATGGAACACACCTCTAGAACCGCAACCTATTATATCTTTGCTTGTTGATGTTCATCCTGAAATATGGCATCTAAATGATTCTATGGTGTCAGGTACTGAATGGATAATTAAAGGAGATGGGACAGCAGCTATTGTTCAGTGGTTAAACATAGGTGATACAGTGCTTGGACCTGATAATAATTTAATTAAGGTAACAAGAGTTGAACCTGCTGAAGGAGATTTAAAGAAGCAAATTATTTACAACTTTGAAACTAAGTTTAACTATTCATATACAGCAAACAATATGAGAACAATTAGAGGACGAGCAGTAAGAGCGCCTGAACGTGGACCTTGGTCAGAAGAATACCTAGCAGGAGATACTAATGCATATGAAGGTAGTATGCAAGATGAGTATGATAAGAAGTTTAAAACTTACACTTCTTGATTAGATCATCTATCTTATCTTTACCCAGAGCTTCCATGTAACCTACGATCTCATTCTCTATTGTCTCTGTAGATAGATGCGTAGTCCTATCTGACTTGGCACCTCTGACTCTAGACAATAACTCAAGAGCCTTGATAGCACTGTTAGTATGTCCATTAGTAGCAGCAAATGTGTATTGAGATTCAAGCTCATCTACTACATCAATGTCAGTGACTAGTTCATTCTCTAGGTCTGCAATTCTCTCAGTAACCTCATCCATTTGAAGGAGTCGATAACCTTGATTATTGGCAGACCTATCAGAATATCCTGCTGCCTTGGCAGCTTCTGTTGCATTCCTGTGTAATACATAGGCTTGTGCAAACTTTTCTTGTTTAGCATTAAGAGGCATAGTAATGTATCAATCCATTTGTTAAGATAGCAATAGACACAGAATTAATAATAATTAAAGCTCTATCATTCCACATCATGGCTACAATCAACCATCCTGATAAACCTACTATATGAAAGAATAGGTTTATAGGAAAAACATTATTGCTTGTCAGCAGCATTCCAACTAATAGGATCAGTGAAGCTGCCCACTTTATGTACCAATCCTTCGTATGTAGAGGAGTTGTCTTCTTCAATGTAGCCTCTTGGTCCTTTTCCAATTGATTCCCTTTCAATATCATCATGATTAAATTCAGCCCAGTATAACTCAAAGGCTACTCCATCGTCAAGACCTTTGAATTGATGGTACTCTCCAGGTTTAACTTTGGTGAAGTCTCCTGCTTTAAGAATTGTTTGATCCACTAGATCATAAGAATTTTTCCATACTCTTATTAACAATGTCCCTTGAGATACATAGAACCCATTCCATTTATACTGGTGTTTATGTTTACTACATTGACTATCTTTTTTAAACTCAATACGATGGAACTCAAAAGAACTATTAGAATAAATATTCTCTGTTGTTCCCCATACTTTTCCTTCTTTCATAATAAAGACCCCTATCGGTTCATGCTGTTCCTTGCCACGCCCTTGGCTTTTTCGTATGACCTAGCTGCCCCCAATCCTAATAATGCCATGACAAGCCCTGTAAGCTCCTCAGTGCCTAGCTCTGGGAGTGTTACAACAGGATACCAAACAGCTAATGCCCATGCTCCCATAGGGGCTAGGATATACTGCCAAGCCAAAGCAAAGGCACATATCCACATGATAGCTGGTCTGGCCCCAGCCACGAAAATAGAATCATGTTTGGCTTGTTCTATATTTGTTTGTGCTTGAAGGGTATCTAGATTAATCAACTGTGATCGAAGCTCTGCATCAAGTTTAGTTTTTAAATCTTTATCCTCTACAAATTTATCAAGAACTTTACCTGCTACTCCAATAACACTTTCTGCAATTCCTAACATGTTACTTTCCTCCTCTGATTACATAATCTGATAGATGTCCTATCTTTTCACACAGTAAATAAGTAGTAATATCAGGATAACTTTTCATGATATCAGATACTAGGACATACCACCACTCAGGATTAAATACACTTATGTGTACGTTCTCACCATCTTTAAAATGTTTAGCAGCTTTGAAACAAGCCACGTTAAGAAAGACCATCTTCTTTGAGTAAGAAAAGATTTCATTTAATACCCATTCAAGATCATCTTCATTTACATGCTCAAGAACATCAATAGAAATAACAGCATCAAACTTTCCTTTTGGTTTTGTAGAATGTTCTTCATAAGCAGGATCATAACAACGATGGCTAGTAAGATTCCATAGTTCTTGTAAAGGTCTGGTCATTACCTTACCACCTGACAACAAGGGCTGTACAGTGGCACACTGATCTGTATAGAGAAGTCCTTTACCTGCACCATAGTCTAGTAGTGTTTTACATTCATGTGCAATAAGCTTCTGATGTACTTGAGGTACATATTTTAACAAACTTTTACCATTAAAATATCCTGGTCCTTGTGCATGTATTTCTTTGTACTTCTCAACCAGTTCTTCATATCTTTCTGATGGATTCTTTCTAGATAATTTAGTCATCAAACACCTCCTTGAAATTAGGCAGAGGTCTTTCTGATTCAATAATTCTCCATAGCTCTGCTACCATTGTTTCTTCACCATGATAAGTAAAATTAATTGCTGAGTTAGCATCTCTGAATGTACGCTCACAGTCTTGTGCCATTGCCAAGAGTTCTCCTGTAGTCCAGAAGTCTTTGTCATTCACAGTGACTTTCATATACTTAGCTTTAGGCTCTTCATCTTCAGCCCCTGTAGTTTCTTCCATTTGTTTTTCAGTAGGCTCTTCCATAGAGCAGTCAAAACCAAACAGATGCATCTCTCTGAAACCCATTGTGTTCATGATACCAATAGCTCTCATTGCTGCACACGTACCACCTGTAATTAAAGTTGATCCTTGAGGAATACCTAACTCATCAACCAGATGTACTTGGTTGTTTACAATCTGCACACCACGTTCATCTTCTTCTCTGAGAGATTCAGTAAAGGCATGCCATCCATATATGTCAGCTTTCTTTTTAATCAGATGTTCTGTTACTGAAGGATCAGTCATGGATGCTACAAAGAATTTAGTAGAAGGATCAACCTTCTTGAATAAATCTTTACGTGTAACACCATGGGTACTGATGCCTGTAATGGGACGAGGATCAAGTAAAACACACGCCCAAGGTTTAATATTATTCTCAAGAAGTTTATTGTAACTGTGCTTTACACACACAACCTTACATCCAGGATTTTCTTTAATAGTATCTTTAAGTTCTTTGATATTCAGGTAAGGACCACCTGATACAATTAAAGCTGTTTGGTTATGAGGACTGATACGATGCATAAATCTATTATGATCAATCATTTTAAGATTAGATTTAATATTATCTCTGATGTAATCTTTTGATACACAGTCTCTGGGATTAACAATAATAGGGACTTGTTTAAATTTCTTGGGTACTTCAGGCAGATCAGGATCATTCAAGATCAAACAGATATGTGCAATACCTCCACCTCTTACATCATCAGATGAAGGAAGAATAAGTTTTCTTATTCCTGTATCTGTATCTTCAAAAGATGTCCAACCTTCTTCGTCTTCCTCTTTATTTTCTTTTTGATTCTCTTTAATAGATTCAAAGACTTTGTTTACACCTTGATACTTCTCAACTACGTTTCTCTCAGAGCTATCTGTCATATAAAAATTATCAAAGACAATTACTTTATTGTGTTTAAGTTTTTCATACTCATTGTTTACTGTCTCAAAACTATTACCACCTCCTAGAAGAACAAAGTCAGCATCACTTTTCTTTAGTGTGTCTCTGGTATTACCCTTGATAAGTTCAAAGGTAAAGTACTTTGATTTTCTTTTCAACATGATGTTGCTAAAATCAGTAAGTCTTTTCTCAACAGCACTCATTTTGTTATGAGCTTTTACGTTAAACTCTTCTTCATCTGTTTGAGCAGTAGCTTCTTCAAACAAATCGTAACCAATGTAGTGTACCTTGTTAGTATTCTCAAACATAGTCATAGCCATTTGAATGGCACGACCACCATTCCAGGTGCCTGTCTCTATGATAGTTCCTTCAGATTTATAATGCTTCATAATATCTGACAACAGGGTATATCTACTGGGAAGAATGTCATGCGTTGTATCTTCTGACAAGGATACAAACCTCTCTCCATTCTCATCTCTCAAGTTCTTCAGAGAGGTAGCATCTGCTCCTTTAAAATGAAGGAACATCGAGGCAAGAGGAGACTGTTCAAAAGCACTGAGCTTTTCTGTGTTAGCATTGATACCAAGGTTAGATACTTTTAAACCATGTGCTTTGTAGATGGTGAGTAGTCTAGTAAAGATAAAGGAATCATGCCACTCTCTGTAGTTAAATACTTCTCCAGAAATATAGGCACCTCGTAAGTCTCCTAGAAGGTCTTGAGTTGACTTACTATTAAGATTGAATGCCATGAACGCACCTTCATGATACTCTTGATCAGTACGCTCAAGGCATACAACATCAGCACCTTCAGGTAGAATAGCCAAGATATCTTTTTTTGTAAGTCTATTCAAGGTATAAGAATCTGCATCAATCCAGATCAACCACCCAGGATTATCAGAGGCAGCTACCAGATTGAATGCAGATTCTGTAAGAGCAAATACTTTATGTGACCAACGCAAAGCATCTAACTTCCAGTTGTAATCTACTGTCTTACCTTCAGTACCGTTATGTTTTTTAAACGTCTCATGAAAAGAATCATATGTCTCTACGTCATGTAAAGAATTAAAAGTAATATTCTTTGCATCAGGTACTACATAGTTTTCTAAGTCTACGTTATGGGTATAACAATTAAGTTTAATCTTGGGTTCCCACTTAGACAAGACAGATTCTAAAAATTTATATGAAGTATCTACAAATAAATTTTCATTAAAAGAAGTTACAAAATTAACATTAGTCATCTGTGTTATTATTCCTTATAAAAAATATTTATGTACTTCATCTTTAAGTACACCAATTGTTTGAAGGTAAACTGCATCATTGTTCCACTCTGCTGCATACTTACCATCCATTTCTCGTTTGCATTTCCAGTTATAAAACCAAGGACCACCAGTAGTAAAGTGAACATTCTTAGCTTCGATCTCTTCAGGTGAGTGACCATCAAGCCAGTTCCATTCCTCCTTAATAGAACCAATATCTGCTGGCTTATCAGGCAACCATCCAAACTTATGAAGGTACTGACCTGTCTGAGTGTTGACTACATATGGAGTAAGCATTTGATTTTGAGGATGCGAGCAATTGAACAGCATGAGGCTTGACCAATTCTTTCTGTAATACTGTTCCTGTTTCTGATTATCCATCTTCGTATTATTTTCAGGTGCATACTCATGCTTAACACAATAAATAGGATGAAAAGGATCGTTGTATTCTTCAAACAATTCACAGATATCACTCCTTGGGTACATGTCACAGTCCATATACAAAGCCCATCCTTGATACATGTTCAAGGCAGGAACTAAGAAGCGACTGAAAGAGAAATCAGAAGAGAAAGGTTTGCCATCAATCTTATCAATCTTTTGTCCTTTGATATCTGTATACTCTCGACTATACATTCCAATCTTTTCAAGAATATCTTTACGCAAAGGAAAAACATTTACAGGGTTCTTGGCAATACGTTCTAAGTTCCATTTAAGAATTTCATATGCTATCTCCTCTTTAGGATCATAGCCTACATAAATATTATATGTCTGTGTCATACTTACTCCTCAATCTTAAATGTTTTAGGTTGTTGTTCTTCTGGAACTTCTATCTTAATAATGATAGATAAGATACCATTATTTAATAATACGTTATCTACTCTAGCATGTTCATTTAATGCAAAAGTTTTTGTAAATACGCGAGAAGCTATATTTTTTACCAAGTATTCTGTAGTATCTTCTTCTTTTGCCTCGCCTCTAATTGTTAAGATAGTATCTTTTTGAGTTACCTCAATGTCTTTTGAAGTAAATCCAGCAAGAGCTATAGAAATTTCATAACTTGTACTGTCTTTTTTTGAAACATTAAAAGGAGGGTATGAATTGTTCTGACTTCTGTATTTATGACTAGTCATTATTTTACGAAGAAGTTGATCATATCCTACAGAGTATTCAAAGAAATCATTCCATACATGGGAAGGTAGATTAGGTGCAGTTGTAAACATATTTTTCTCCTTATGAGCAAGATTATAAAGAACCTTAAAGCATTCTTTATTTAAGTAAATGAAGTATAACACATTTACTTTTATAAGTCAACTGTTTATTTGGCACTCTCAGCAGGACTCGAACCTGCAACCTACAGATTAGAAGTCTGTTGCTCTATCCAGTTGAGCTATGAGAGTTTTATTAGTTGTTCCCAAGACACAGGAAAAAGATGTGAACACTCTACATCTATCAGAGATGCAATGTCTCTAGTCTCCTCTTGTACATCTTCCTTAATTCTAAGAGAACACATCCTGCTAAACGCCATGAGACTGCCTGTCCAGTACCACTCAGTAAACATGCTCTGGGGAAGCACCATACGTGCCATCTCAGGTGCGACCCCTTTCCTAAGTAGTTCATCGTAGGTCCACATACATCTCCTTATGGCTTGTTCATAGTCGCTCAGAAGAGATGGACCTGTACCTGTGGAAGGGTTAATGTTTATCTCCTCTTCAGAACTTCCCTGCTTCTTATCAGTGGGTCTACCTCTCCAGTACTCAGGGTAGTAGAACTCAGGTTGACTATCCACATATCTTCTACTCACCTCGTTCCATACCAGACCCACCTGATGTTTACCCAGTTGTCTAGCCACAAAGATAGGTGCCTTGATCCTGAAAGACACAGAGCAATGACCAAAAGGAGTCCAATGATTGTGTTTAGCAAGGTACTTGATCAGCTTCTCATCTGATTCTTTTAACAGATTACTAACAGGTCCAGCAGGAGTGATGCTCTCCCATTCAGATTCCTTGGAGAAGGAAACTCTTGCAGCGTTCACCACTGAGAGGTCTGAACCCATGTGGTCTATCAGTGTTACTTCCATGTTAAGCATCCTCCACATACGGTATTAACAATTGCTGTTCCTATGATGTAAGATAGATAAAGAGATAGTACTATTGTTAGTATAGTAACTAACCAATCTCTACCTTTCATTCGCCACGCACCAAACGTGGTATGACCACTCCAAAGTTATCTGTAAACCCTGAATCAGGATAATCTTCTATAGGTTTATCCAAAGTATCACCCATATAATGTAGCAATAGATCAATAGCTTCATGTATATTAGAATCACCTTTGGGCACAGTATCTTTATATTGTTGTAAGTAAAAAGAAGTTAATGTATTTTTCATTTATGCTCCTATGTCTACGATTTCACATACTCCACCTGCACAGGCAAGCTCTTGTGATCCAGTGGTTGTATCTCCTTTCTCATAGTTAGCTAACTCATACCAATCTATAGCAGGTGGCATCTTTTCTGTCAAGTCTTTAAAAGTTTCTTTATCTATGTCTTGATAAGGAGCTTGCTTATAAGAATGATCAGAGAAAGGAAGGAAAGATATACCAGATAAAGAATTAAAGTGTTCCCAACACCAGGCACCTACCTCTAGCCATTCATGTTCCTGAACAGAAATAGTAACAGAAGGCTTATGTTCACAGTAGTTGTCTGCAATCTTGAGCCAGAGTTCTAGTTGTGCTAATGCTCCCATGTCATACCTACACACTGCACTGTCTGGACTCTTCATGGGAAAGGAGAACACAGTTACATTATCAGGTGCTGTAAAGTCAGGCTCTGATGGTACACCTTTATCTTGGAGAAACATTGTCAGAGGGTCTTTATTATCTCCTCTGACTGTCCTGATGTAGTAAGGATTATGTCTGGCATGAATACCAGAGGCAGCATCAACAAGTTGTGACACAGTACCAGAAGGTTTAACACATGTAACAGCAGTACTCTGATTGATACCTAGCTTCTCTGCCATCTTCTTGTTAGTCTTAATAGCCACATCCCTTAGTTGTTGAAGAGCCTCTGGAGAAGCATCATAGACAGCAGGACAATCCATGATACCTGTCAGAGATACACCAAGTAACCTTTCCTCTTCTGTAGTATTCTTCCAACGCTTACGAATATATCCAAAGTCTGTAAGAGTAGATTGAAATGTACCCAGTATAGTAGCTAGTTTAATCTTGTTCTTGAGTGTATCCATAGTATCATCTACTCTACAGATAACCTCTGATAGATTACAAAACTGATAAGGTCGTAAGATAATTTCACAACAAGGGTTAGTACCAAACTCTATGTCACCATCACGCCTTCCATTAGATGCTGCTTTGACCTGTGCAGAGGCGCGATTAAAGATACCTCGCTCACCACTCTTGCTTTCATAAAGGGAAAGCCATTCCTTCATAAAGATGCCCATGTCAGGGCGCTCTGTGTAGCAGACAGAGTTGTTAGACAAAGCACGTTGTTGGTTGTCCACCCACCACTCACCACTCTTAGCCATACGCATACGCTCATCAGTAAGGTTAGAGAGTGAGATCAAAGCAGACCTTCTGACTCCTCCTACCACTACTACCTGACCTACCTTGCACATAATATCATGACACTCAATAGAGGTAAGCTTACGTCCCTTGGCTTTCCTAAAAGTCTGGATGGTGAAATCAAACAGTTCTTCCAGAGGAGCAGGACCAGAGGCTCTACCACCAAACACCTTGAGCCTTGCACCAGCAGGACGTATCTTACTGGTGTCTATCTTGGGTATACGATTGGTGTACAGGAGGGAGATAAGATCACGTAGACCTCTGGCCCAACCTTCCTTGGAATCAGCAACAGAGATAACATCGTCTGTGTTTTCAAAGTATTGATCAGGAATAGTAGGAAGCTTATTGATGTACTGTCGTTCAACAGAGAAGCCTACACCTGTACCATTCATCAAGATATAGAGACACTCATCAAAAGAACGAGGGGAATCGATAGGCAGATAAGAACAGTTGTATCCTGAGATATGCTCACGCTCCAAGGCAGGACCAGCAGTCATCAATGCTCTCATAGAACCCAGTACTTCTAGGTTCAACATACCTCTGCGAATGTCAGCTAACTCTACACCAAAGAGAGAGTAGTCGTAATTCTCTTTCAAATGATCTACCATAAAAGAAAGATACCTATCAATGGTTTCTTCCCATGACTCTCTGCGTTCCTGATCATCAAGCCAACGAGAGTATCGCGACATGTGTATAAAGGATTGATAGTTTGTAGGTAAAGTAATCTCGTTCATCCAGGTTCTCCTCTATATTTTTTCTATTAGTTTCTCTATATACCATTTGGCTTTTTGCAAATCTTCTTTGGGTTTGCTTTTATGTTTATATCTTAGTAGATACTTTGATACGTTTCCTTTAAGATATCCTAAGAACTCTTCTTCAGTCATGGACATTTCTAAAATATCAATTGCCTCTACACCTTGCATCCTATAATGCTTGGGACTATTAACCATATCAGTTTTCTCTGTTGAAGAAAGAATTGATTTCTTTCCTGACATTACTTATATCCTTTCTTTGTAATACTTTTGTTGCTACAGAACGCATAGCCATAGGATTTATACCAGCTATGTCACACACATATTCAAAGTTTTCACAAGTAACTCCAGATGTAGCAAAGAACCAGGAACGTGCAGCTAGACGATCTACTTTGATACTACTAGGCTCTACACTTGTAGAAGGTTTACTAACATCTAACAAAGCTCTAAGAATAACACCCATAAATAATGAATGGTACTCATTGTTAGGAGTACCTGTAAAAATAGATTCATTGCTAATAGATGTTAAAGTGTTCATTATATTTTTATAATTCTGATTCATAGCTCTCTACTGGCCTATACCATTTACCTCCTACATAGTTATTATAGAATGCTGGCTCATCTGTTCCTTCCAGAACAGCAGCTAAAACATTATACTTCATTTGATAGTAACACTCATAGTATCGTAAGCTACGTTTGTTTTTAAACTCAGCAATCATTTCAAATTTAAAATTTCTTTTACCAATCTTCTTAATATCTTCTGTCAAGGAGCGAGAAGAACCCATGTAAACTTTCCAATTAGATTGTCTGTACTGCTTACCTTTTTTATAATGCCAATACTGTTTGCATCCTATGTAAGCTTTACCTGTTTTCTTATTGGTAATAAGATAGACAAATCCAAATTTATTTTCAATGTCTGGTTTACCTGTGTACTTCCAATGCATTACCAGTTTACGATTTCATCTACATTAGGAGTCTTAGAAACCTGTGTAAGGTAACGTGGGTTTGTTGCATAATCAAATACACGTAATCCTTTACCATTATTAGCATCCATCCAACAGTCACGCTTATAGTCACAATAGATGCAACCAATAGCCAGCTTATAATTCCCAGACTTACCATCAGGAACAGGCTCATAGCACTTAGCTGGAGGAGTATCCTGTTTAATAATATCTTTAATATATTTAACACGTTCTGCTGCATTGATCATTTCCATAGAGTGTACTTTGGATAAGCATATCTCTCCTGATTGTTTATTGATAGCCAAGAAAGCAGCATCGTTTAGTCCATTAGCTTCTGCATAGGAAGACAGTTGAGCTATGTAACCAAAGGGATCATCTGAAGAGACATAGTTATTCTTAAACTTATCAAAGCCTCTACCTGATGCAGACTTACAATCAACAAGAACACCATCGATAATAGCATCTTGGTGTCCCTTGACTCCTTC
>Ga0114901_1000851_pt1 | contig 18780 bp, 20 predicted proteins | sample MalvireepMed_s16_FD_89686 | JGI IMG/M metagenome (GOLD analysis project Ga0114901, IMG submission 89686) | Marine viral communities from the Global Malaspina Expedition - Malaspina viral metaG DeepMed_s16 | ecosystem: Environmental > Aquatic > Marine > Oceanic | place: Mediterranean Sea... | reverse complement strand
AGTTGTTTAAAATCGTGGCTCATAAATATCGCAACCGTCGTCAGCGCTATGATCTTAGAATGAAGCTGTTTGCTGGTATCATTAATTCCGAGCTTAACCTATGACTTTTGCAAGAGGTCTATTTAGTAAATTTATTTTAAAAGCCCATTGTCATGATGACAGTGGGTTTTTTATGGTGACTATTTTATGACGAGTATTTCATGACGGTCTCTACCATTCATCACACGCTGATAGTTATCATTGTGCAGGGTAGCGTGCTAATATAACCGACATATAAAAACAGAATAGGACACAAGGATATGTTGATAGAGTTTACAAAGATGCATGGGCTAGGTAACGATTTTATGGTTATCGATTTGGTGACTCAGCGCTTAGATTTGACCAAAGAGTTGGTAGAGTTATTGGGCGATCGGCACTTAGGTATAGGCTTTGATCAGCTGCTAGTCGTTGAGCCGCCAATGCGCCCGGATGTTGATTTTAGCTATCGCATCTTCAATACCGATGGCACTGAAGTTGAGCAATGCGGCAATGGCGCGCGCTGTTTCGCGCGTTTTGTGCAAGCGCGAAAGCTGTCATTTAAGCAGCGCTTGCGGGTTGAGACGGCGAGCGGCGTCATCTCTTTAACCACTGATCGTTATGGTTGGGTCGAGGTCGATATGGGTAAGCCTAAATTTGAGCCGGATGAGATTCCGTTTACCCCAAAAGCCACCACCAAAATCCAAAACGCCTATCATCTCGATGTCGCCGGTACACCAGTACAGCTTTATGTTGCTAATATGGGCAATCCGCATGCGGTTATCAAGGTCGACGATGTGCTAGATGCGAAAGTGGCCACTTTAGGCAAAGCCATTGAGTCGCACCGAGCGTTTCCGGATCGGGTCAATGTCGGCTTTATGCAAGTGATGAATCAGCGTCATATCCGTCTGCGGGTGTATGAGCGCGGAGTGGGCGAGACGCAAGCTTGCGGCACTGGCGCTTGTGCGGCAGTCGCTATCGGTATCCGTGAAGGCTGGCTCGATGAAGGCGAGGATATCCGCGCGCAGCTCTACGGCGGTAGTATGATTGTCAAATGGCAGCCAGGCTATTCGGTAATGATGACCGGTCCTACTGCCTTTGTATATGAAGGGGTATTCAGTCCCGATGGTATTATGGCGCAAGCGGGTCTCAAGCCTAATTCGCCAAGCTAAATACGGCTAGCTAAGAGAGTATTTAAGATACCAACTAAGAGAGCAATTAAGAGAAAAGCTATGAGCGTCAAAGATTATGTCAATCCGGCAACGGATATAGAGACCGATGCGGTATTACGTGAGCTATTGACGCCAGTGCATCGTTGGCTAAATACCTTGTCAGTACGCAATCACTCTGAGCATACTTTGACAGCTTATCTCGCTGGCGTTCAGCAGTTAGCGTTGTATCTGCGCGGTAAGCGTCTGAGTTGGACGCGCTGTGATAAGCGCCAATTAGCTCAGCATATCTCTCAGCGTCTTGATGAAGATAAGCTTGCGCTAGCCAGTGTGCAGCAAGAGCTCTCGGCGATCCGTCATTTTTATAGTTGGCTTATCGAAGAGGACATAGCGCGTATCAACCCGACGACTGGCTATCAGCTCAAGCGCAGTCCGCGGCCGTTGCCTTCGATTGCTGACGTTGATCTGCTCACTCAGCTTTTAGAGCAAGAACTGCCTGATACGCCAGAGCAAGCGCGATTGTGGCTGCGAGATAAAGCAATGTTTGAGCTGCTCTACAGCAGTGGCTTACGGGTAGGCGAGCTGGTGGCGCTCGATATGATAGATATCGATTTATCTGATTTGCGCGTTCGAGTGACCGGTAAAGGCAACAAAACGCGTTTAGTGCCAATTGGTAATAAGGCAGCTGAAGCGATTAAGCGCTACTTACCGCATCGTAACCTTTGGGTAGAGGGGCAAGACAGCGCTTTATTTATTAGTGAAAAGCTCGGTACGCGGCTCTCTACTCGCGCCGTACAGCAGCGTTTAAAAGTAGCAGCCAAACGCGCCGGTATCGCACAAAACCTCTACCCGCACCTGCTGCGTCACTGCTTTGCCTCGCATATGCTCTCCGGCAGTGGTGATTTGCGCGCGGTACAAGAGATGCTCGGTCATAGCGATATTAGCACCACTCAGATCTATACCCATGTAGACTTTGCTAAGCTTACCCAAGTCTATGATCGCGCCCATCCGCGCGCCTCTCTTACTCAAAACGATAGTGAGTGATAGTCAGATTAAAAATGACACTGCGTTTAATATACAAGTTATGATCGTGGAACTGGTATAAATTTTACTGGCGTGCTGTTATCGTTCGATGCTGCTTAAAATTCATCCCAGTTCCACGTGATAATATGACGTTTTTATTTCAATTAAATTTACACCCAATTCTTATAAATACTATTAAGCCAAGCGATGACACTGAAAAATAGGCATCTTCTCGCGCCCTTGCTGCTGCGCTGACTTATCCAAACTAGCGAAAACTAAAGCGTAATCCTTGTGCTTATCCTCAGTTTTTATCTCGCTGCTCTCGTAGCTGTCGACTATCGTACCATCAAAGGCGGTAATGGCACTATGTCCCCAAGTCTGGCGCGCCTGCCCGTCCTTATAATGATGCTCGCCGCCTTGTGCTGCGCCTATAACTAAGCACTGACTATCTAGCGCTCGCGCGCGTAGCAGTAGCTCCCAATGCGCTTGTCCAGTCAGATAAGTAAAGGCAGACGGCGCGCTTAGCAGCTCAGCACCGGCTTGACGCAAACGTTGAGCAAGCGCGGGGAAGCGCAAGTCAAAGCACACCATCATTCCTAGCTGATAGCTCTCACCTGCGACTTCGATAGGGGTGACGACAGTTTGCGTGCCCGGCTCAAACGTTGCCGCTTCGTTATAGCTGCCTTGCTTATCGGCGACTGTGGCGGTGAATAGATGAATTTTGTCATAGCGAGCAAGTCGGCTACCATCGGGCGCAAACAGTTGACTGACTTGACGTAGGCGACCATCAGGAACTAGCGCGCCATCCGGACGAAACGGGCAAGGTAGCGAGCCGGCTAACAGGTGCACGTTGTGCTCGCGCGCGTAGCTAGCAAGCGTCGCTGATAGCGACTCGAAACGCTCGGCAGTGGCAAACTGACGACCCATGCTACAACAATTCTCAGGCAAAACGATCAGCTGCGCGCCTTGAGTGCTCGCTTCCTCAATACCAGCCTTAATAGTGCTAAGATTGGCTTCGATATCTTGCTGACTGTTCATTTGTAGCGCCGCGACGCTTAATAATTTATTCATAGAGCTTCTCGTTTAATAGTAATAGATATTATTTTTAGTGATAAAAAGGACTATAACGCTATATATGTTATAAATTATCATAGCAATAGGACTATGAAAAATGCTATCGTCATGACCCATTAGAGTGATAAGTCGCTATCAACCGTGATTATGAATCAAAACCACATCAGTACTGGAGTGCAATAAACTGCTCATGAGTATGTCATTTGGCTTAGGCGCTACGCTAAATACCTCACAAAAGCTTACCCCGCAGATGCAGCAAGCTATCAAGCTCTTGCAGCTCTCAAGCCTTGAGTTAGCACAAGAGGTGCAAGCCAAGCTTGAGAGTAACCCACTACTTGAGCGTATTGAGGATGAAGAAGAGCGCTATGACGAAGATAGCAGCGATCTAGAAACGGCTGAAGATCCGTTAACGCTTGAGATGTGGAACAGTGGCACTAACGATAATGATGATAGCTATGACGGTTATGACAGTGACGATAGTCAAGACAGTGTAGACAGCTTCGATAAATTGCAGCAAGCCCATATCGACGGTAGCGCGATGGATATCGATAATGAGACGATGGCTGACCCTACTTATGATAGCGCCTACGCTGACCAGCATACTGTTGAGACGACGAGTTTTACGGCAGCGCCCTCAGATCAAGCTGCCTCTAGCCCTATCGATTTTGATGATTTAGAGCGCTATCAAGGCACAACCAACGCCAGTATTCAAGACTATATACGTTGGCAGCTCAATTTTAAACACTTATCAGACACCGACACTATGATCGCCGATTATCTCATCGATGCGATGGATGAGATGGGCTTTATCCGCTTAGATATCGATGACTTGCTGCAGAGTTTTGCCACTATGGCAAGCTTTTATCAGTGGCCAGAGCCAATAGAGTACGATGAAATAACCGTCATGCTTAGAGTCATTCAGTCTTGTGACCCCTTAGGGGTAGGGGCGCGTAATCTGAGTGAATGCTTGGCCATTCAGCTTAGCAAACTTGATCGCAATACAGAGCATTTGGCCGAAGCGCAAGCTCTGCTATCTGCCAGCGAGCATTTAGTGAGCAACAATATTAAAGCGCTAACTCAGGCGACTGGCCTAAAAGCCGCACAGATCACCCCAGCGCTAAGTTTACTGCGTCAGCTCAATCCTGCGCCGGGTCTGGCCTTTCAAAGTAGCCAGTCCAGTTATGAGCAGGCTCCTGAGAGTTATGATATTCCAGATGTCTTAGTTACTCCCATTCGTCGTCATCGTTCAGCGGCGCTCGAAGCAGATAGAGCAGTCAGTGATGAGCGCTGGCAGGTCAGTCTTAATCCAGAGACACTACCGAAACTGCGTATAAATGAAGACTACGCCAATCTAGTCAAACGCGGTGATGATAGCTCAGACAATCAATATCTACGTGAAAACCTCAGCGATGCCAAGCTGTTTATTCGCAGTATTGAGGAGCGTAACCAAAACCTGTTAAAGGTGGCGACGAGTATTGTCAGACGTCAGCAAGAGTTTTTACGTCATGGCGCTTCTGCTATGCAGCCTTTGATCTTAAAGGATATCGCTGAAGAGGTAGAACTACATGAGTCTACAGTCTCCCGTTTAACCACCAGTAAATCCATCTTGACCCCGCAAGGTCTATTTTCACTCAAGTACTTTTTTTCATCGCATGTGAGTAGCCGTGAAGGCGATGTCTCATCGACCGCTATTAGCGCTATGATCAAACAGCTCATCGCCAATGAAGCACCAAAAAAACCGCTCTCCGATAGTCGCCTGCAGCAGCACTTGCATGCAGAAGGTATCGACATCGCTAGACGTACGGTAGCTAAGTATCGCGAAGCTATGGGGATCGGCTCTTCCACTCAGCGCAAACAAAAATACTGATTTCAGTGGTGCTAGGAGCGTCAATGAATAGTCGCTTAAAAGGTATGATAGTTGCTAGGAATAAAAATAAAATTTTTTGATTATATAGATTTTAGCAATATATAGCAGTTAACTTTACATTTTATTACAGTATAGCGTCTTGCTACTCTTAGGTATTCGTGACAAATTAGAAGGGCATCAACAGCAAAAACTGAAGGACATTTAGCTTTTAAAGATCGAAGATTTGGAGCTGTTTAAAAGACGAATTCAAAGGCATTCTAAGGTGTCAGTAGATACCGATAATGAGTTTTGACAAAAGGAGATTTGAAGAAGCGACACTTTATATAGAATGCACTATTGGTTATATCGTCATTGCTCTTTAAGATTAGCTTTTAACATCAGTTTTTGACAGTTCGATGGCTCCAGCTGATACCGGTTAGTTTACCGTACTATCAGTTCACTATAAGTGGTAATAAATATAAGGACAAGTATATGAACGTATCTATTAGTGGTCACCATATCAGTGTTACCGATGCCATGAATACCGCAGTCCGCGAAAAATTAGAAAAAATTGAGCGTCATTTCGATCAGATTCAGAGCATTCAGGTGATTTTGTCTTTAGACAATAGCGGCGCTAGTGATGGCGGCAAAAAGAGTCATAAAGCCGAAGCTATCATGCGAGTCTCAGGTCAAGAGATGTTTGTACAGGCGCAAGATGACGACATGTATAAAGCCATCAACGAGATGTCAGATAAGCTTGAGCGGCAAGTACGTAAATATAAGACCCGCCAACAAGATAAAAAGACTCGCGCGACTGGACGTGACAACAGCTATAACAATAGCGAAGCTGCTGATGCTGCCTCAGCGATGTAGCCATGAGCTTACCTATTGAGATAGGTTTATAGTACAAGCATAAACGCTTTGACTGGTTTGGTGGTACGCATAGCTGATAATAAACATAATACCAAAACTTAGCTATGCCTATACCGAGCCAGTCAATCAGCTGTATTTAACGTGACAACATTCACAATGTTAACAATATTGACAATAAGGAAAGCCAATAAGAAGAATAGAGAGAAGATGATAATTCACTAAATTTCACTAAATTTGTAGCGCAAAATCAGTAGCGCTAATCAACGTAAAACCCAAAAAAGACCTCAACCGATGAAACGATTGAGGTCTTTTTTGGGTTTAAAAATTACCAGTTTGATTTATAGGCGTTTAGCTCTATCTATGGACATAAAGAATTTTAGCCACCACCGACCGCTTGTACCACTTCGATAGTCATTCCTTCCACCACGCGCATTTGTGCCAACTCGCTTTTAGGCACTAGGTCTCCATCGACTTCTACCGCATAGCGCCCTTGACTTAAGCCAAGCTCATTCACTACTAACTGCACGGTTTGATGCGTAGTCTGTAAAGTCTTACCGTTGACAGTGATGGTACTCATAAAGTGGGCTCCCTAGTTATCTAACGGTTATCTAACGTATCCATTTTATTTAATATCGAATCTATGATTAAAGTGGTTTGCCGAGACGAAAAGCTGTTATGGCAAGCCATAACCAACCTGCTATCATCAGCACTCCGCCGATCGGGGTAATAGCGCCAAACCAACGCGGCGCACCTAAGGTCATAGCGTAGAGACTACCAGCAAATACTATTACACCGAGCTGTAACAACCACGCCGTCGCTTGAGTGGCATAATTAAGGCGCAGCAATATGCCAACCAATAGCAGTCCGAGCGCATGAATAAACAAATAAAGTGTCGCGGTATGCCACCAAGCAAGCTGCTGCTCATCAACCAAGTTTTTGAGTCCATGAGCGCCAAACGCGCCTAGAGCAACTGCGATAGCCATATTAACGGCAGCAATACCTATCCAATTGATCATTTATAAACTCTTAATTTTTATAAAAATAGCTGTACCTATAGTCAGTTCTAAATAAAACCGATACGCTAATATATTCGTGCAGTTGATATAAATTTTCCTGACGTGCTGTGTCGTTGCGGACAGAGGCTGCGAAAAATTCATCCCAACCGCACTGTATCGTTTTTAACGTGGATTAACTATATAATAAATAATCAAGCCACTCGTACAATCATCACTGTATAAACACAATCATTATTGAATATCGTCAGGCAAAATCACACTCTCAATAGTCATGGCCTCACGGATTTTGTCCATCGCGTTCTTTTCGATCTGACGCACACGCTCAGCCGATATAGAGTAGACCGCCGCCAATTCGTGCAAGGTGGATTTTTGCTCAGTAAGCCAGCGCTGCTCAACGATATCACGAGAGCGATCATCTAGCGTCCCCATTGCTTCAATCAACGCGGATGAATTATTGGCTTCCCAATCAGACTCTTCTACCATCTCAGCTGGATCTATACCGTCCTCTAAGAACAGCTGCGGCGCGTAACGTCCGTCGTCATCATCGCTCGATTGGGTCTCAAAAGAGGCGTCATAAGAGGTCAGGCGCGACTCCATCTCTAGCACTTGCTTGCGAGTGACGTTGAGATCGTTGGCAATCGCATCTGCCTCTTCTAAAGTCAGCTGATTGTTGGTCTTTTTTAGGCTACGTAGGTTAAAAAATAACTTACGATGCGCTTTGGTGGTCGCCACTTTGACAATGCGCCAGTTACGAATCACAAACTCGTGAATCTCAGCTTTGATCCAATGCACGGCAAAAGAGACTAAGCGCACGCCCTTATTCGGATCGAAGCGCTTGACCGCTTTCATCAAGCCCAGATTGCCTTCTTGAATCAAATCCGCTTGCGGCAAACCATAGCCTGAGTAGCTACGCGCGATATGTATCACAAAGCGCAGATGCGACATCACGAGTAACCGCGCGGCCTCAACATCGCCCTCATCATAGTAGCGGTGTGCAAGCTCTTGTTCTTGCGTTGGCGTCAAAATAGGGATTTGGTGCACAGTATTAATATAAGCGCCTAGGTTTACCCCAGGAGCCGACAAGTGAGTCGGCATGGCCGGTACTAAATCGCGAGTGCTGGTTTTTTCTAAGGCACTAGCGTCGTACGGCGGTCGTTTTGCTGCCGCTTCTAACGCTGCTGTGCGAGCAGCATTTTGCTCAGTAGTCACTTTATCATTACTGCGAGGTTTTTTTGGTGGTGACGATTTTTTTGTCGCAGAATCAGTGGAAGAAGTAGTCATATCTTTGACCTTAATCAAGTAAATAGGCAAATAAATAAACAAGTATGCAAAGTAGAATAATTATAGTAATTGTAAAGGATAGCTGTCGTTAGTTGCTATCGGTTTTGGTAATGATGAAGTGAAATATTGTATCGGCTTGCTGCGCGGCTTTGTTATGCCTAGCTTCATCAGTAGCAGTAACCGCTTCATCATTGCGGATATCGGTTACCGTATTAACTAACAGCTGTAGCCTCTCTGTATTGGCCGTTTGCGATTGCCGACAAAAGGCAGTGATGTCTGCTTGCGAGTTGGGATCAGTAGCAACAACATATAAAGACTCACCGATAGCGACATCACGCAAAGCCACTTTTGTCTTTAATAATGGCATCGGACAAGCCAAACCGCGACCATCAACGTAACCTTTTATGAGAAGGGCAGAGTCCGCTTCTATTCTCGTTTTATTATCCAAGTGTGACCTTATCTCGCTGATATAAGAAGCCGGTAATAGCGCTAACAAATCAGCGATAACTTGCTGCTCATTGGCAGACAAGCTCGATGAGAGCGTTATAAAATAAGGGGCAGATACCGTAGTTTTAGACGCAGCTGACATAAATCAAACCTTGAACGATAAATGCTTATTATAACAAACTGCTAGGCTAGAAGAGCAGTTGAATATTATCATCACAGTGTTTGATGTTTTAGCATGGCACAATAATGTTACTTAACCGTGACGCTTGCTGAGATATTAGTAGTCAGTCTGAGCCAACAATTGACGTTATACCCTCAAGCTTATATAGTCAAAACAGCCAAGAACCCTACTATAGTCAGTGCGAAATAAAGTCGATACGCTACATATTAACGTGCAACTGCTATTCATTTTCCTTGCGTGCTGTGTCTACGCTGTTTCGATGTTGCGCAGCTCTCATTGACAAGATGAATCCTAGCTGCACTGCATCGGTTTTAAAGTGATTCAACTATATCAGCGTTCGGTATTTGCCTGTGTTGCTTAAATAATAGGATACTCATTTGAAGTTTATTTATCGACCATCAACGCCAAGTGTACTTGTGCTGGCACTGCTGCTCAGTAGTGTCAGTTATGGGGCGAGCGTAACGCCAAGTCGCCTTGAGCCGCTTGCCACGCCAACAGTGCCCACCTCAGCTTTTAGCCCTTGGCAGCAGCCGTCCGATGAGCTTGATTTGCCCAATTTGCAAGGGCAGGCGCTGAGCTTTGCTGATCAATATCAAAATAAGCTCATTGGTGAATGGTCGCTACAAAACATCAATGGCCAGGCCAAGATGGAGCACGACCCTTGGATTCAGGAGACGATGAAGGCGATGACTTGGCGGCTCAACGCTCAAGCTCGTCAGCAAGCGCCGTTGGCTTTAGTGATTATTGATAATCCAAGTATCAATGCCTTTGCCGCACCCGGCGGGGTTATCGGTATCAACACGGGGACGATACTCGCCGCCAATAGTATGGATGAGCTGGCAAGCGTCGTTGCTCACGAAGTGGCGCATATTAGTCAGCGCCATTATGAGAGCGGGGCAGACGCGCGCAAAAAAGCGCTACTGATGCAAATCGGCGGTATGCTCGCGGCGATAGCTGCCTCCGCAGTCGATGGCGATGCGGCAGCAGCAGTGATGATGGGCTCGCAGACGGCGACTATGAATAGCAGCATGGCCTTTAGCCGTAGTAATGAGCGCGAAGCGGACCGGGTGGGCATGCAGATCATGACGCAGGCAGGCTACGATCCACGCGCTATGCCGAGATTTTTTGCGACGATGAACCAAAAGAGTCAGCTTAATCAAGTCGAAAACCGCTATTTACCAAGCTTTGTGCGCTCACATCCTTTGAGCAATGAGCGCTTAAGCGAGTCGCAAGCCCGTGCTCAGCAGTATGCGCCTTTATCTTTGACGCAGCAGCAGCGCCATCAAGCGTTGTTTGATTTGTTGTATTGGCGCGTGCAAGTCATGGGCCAGCATACCTCAGAAACGGCGCTGACTACCGCCGCGGTCAGCAGTCCTGGCGCTAAGCTTGCCTTGATGTATTGGTACAGTCAGCAGCAACGTTTCGATGATGCCGAGCAGCTAATGGAGGAGCTGTCAGCGCTACCAGCAAGTCAGCTGCAGATACTAGAGCCATTATTATCTATCACCTATAGCCAAGTGCTCAGTGAACAAAACAAATGGCAGCGAGCCGTAGAAGTTTTAAGCGCGCAGCAGCGCCTCTATCCGGAGCGCCGTGATTTGCGGCTATACTTAGCAGAAGCCCTCACCAGTAATAATCAGCCACTACAAGCGCAAGCTCTACTTAAGCCGTTAACCCAAGAGCAAGCCAGTGACCGCTACGCTTGGCAAAGCTTGCAATTGGCTAACGAAAAACTCGCTAAAACCTCAAGCTCAGCGGCTATCAAAGCGATTGCGACGATTAATGCTCTGCGCTACCGCAGTCATGATCAGCTCTGGAATGGACGTTATGATTCGGCATTGACGTCATTGACGCAAGCTAAGCAACTGGCTGAGAAAATGCCAAACTCTTCTGGTCGTAGTCCGTTATTAGCCAGTATCAAAAAAGAAATCAGCGAAGTAAAAACCGCCCAAGACTTTAAGCCTTAGACGGTTAGGAGGGACGAAGTTCGCTATAAACCGAGCGCGTGCAATCAGTGCAAATCTAGCCTTGCAGCGCTTCTTTGACCAGTCTTGAGATAACCGCGGGATCGGCGCGGCCTGCGGTTTTGGTTTTCATAGCGCCCATGATGCTCCCCATATCGCGCATGGAGGTAGCGCCTTGTTCGCTAATCTCTTGGTTAACTAAGGCGGCAAGCTCGTCATCATCCATCTGTTTTGGCATAAACTCATTGATAATGTCAATCTCGAACTGCTCTTTACTCGCCAAGTCATCACGGCCATTCGCGGTAAAAATAGCCAAAGACTCTTGACGCTGTTTGAGCTGCTTTTGTAGTATCTCTAGAACGCCGGCATCATCTAGCTCCACTTTACGGTCGATTTCGATTTGCTTGACGACAGATTGTACATTGCGCATGACTTTGACGCGTTCAAGCTCGCGGGCTTTCATAGAGGTGACAATAGTATCTGCTAGCTTTTGTTTAATAGAGCTCATAATGGTGGCTAATCCTTGTTTATAGGGTGCTTTTTGGTGTTGTAATATAAATTTCGATAGATAATAAGATGAATAATAAAAAGTGTAGCACAAAAAACGCCACTGATATCTATTGATAACAGTGGCGCTGATGTACGACTACTGATGTACGGCTAACTGATAGCTAGCAATTAGTACATACGCGTAGTACGAATAGTGTCGCGTTGCAGCTTTTTCTTATAACGCTTTACCGCAGCGGCTTTTTTGCGCTTGCGCTCTTGCGTTGGCTTTTCATAAAACTCACGCTTACGTACATCTGACAATACGCCAGCTTTTTCGCAAGCACGTTTAAAACGACGGATAGCGACATCAACGGGTTCGTTTTCTTTGACCTTAACTGCAGGCATGAAGACTCCTTATAGGGATGAGATACAAAGGCATTAGTTTGGCTGTGTATTAGTATTTAGCGCTAATATCTCAAAATTCGCGCATCAGCTCAAACTAGGATAAGTTTGCACAGAAGTACAAGGGCGGTAATTCTACCTAAAATCATCAATAAAGTCAAGGCTTTTGGTGTGCTTATCGTCACTCAGCGACTGATTATAAAAAGACAAATTCTGCGTTATTAGAACACTAGAGTTACGTTACCTGAAGTATTTACAGATCAATACCGTCTAATTTGGTTATTTATCTTATAAAGTTTCTTATTTGCCTTATAAAGTAATACTCACTAAGTCACAAAAATCCCGATAAAACACCTTATGACGATAACGGCTTTAACCGAATTTATGCTATGATAATTGCAACAATTCAGTAAGCTTTATCGGTTTTTATATCAATTTTAGTGAGGATGTTGGAATGAGAAAAACGGCACTAAACACAGCATTGTGGACGACTCTAGTGGTCAGCTTGGGCGTTAGTCTTAGCGCTTGTAGCGATGGTCATGAAGCAGTAACAGCGCCAGAGCGAGCCGAGCAGGCTGCTGAGATTGCTCGTGCCAATGCTCCGGAAGCAGAAGATATGGAGTTTGCAGAAACTGAGCCTATGGTCGTTGCGACTGCTGAGACGGCAGAAGTTGACGCTGGTGATGCTGAAGCTGAGGTGGCAGCGGTAGAAGAGCCTGCAGCCTCTGAGGATTTAGCCGTCAACGTTGGCGCTGAGCTCTATAACAAGCAATGCATGGCCTGTCACGCTACCGGTCTGCTCAATGCACCAAAATTCGGTGACGCTGAGGCTTGGGCACCGCGTATCGAAAAAGGCGTAGAGACTCTGACCACTCATTCAGCGGAAGGCTTTAATCAAATGCCAGCGCAGGCTTATAATGGCGTGACCGAAGATCAGATAAGAGCTGCTGTTGAATATATGATTGCCGAAGCCAGCTGATAGCCGTTATTCGCTCTTGAAATTTGTTAAACGAGCCGTCATTGTGTGCTAACAATGGCGGCTTTTTGGCTTTAGGGTCAGGGTCTGTTATTAGCACATACAGGGTAATAACGCAGCGACCCCATAGTAAGATAAAGATAGTAAGATAAAGGCGATAGCATGAAAGTATTAGGGTTAGAGACTTCTTGTGACGAGACGGGTCTGGCGATCTTTGATAGCGAGCAGATTAACAGCGCTAATAAGGGCCTAGTTGGGCAAGTGCTATACTCACAAATTGAGCTGCATGCTGTCTATGGCGGCGTGGTGCCTGAGCTGGCGAGTCGCGACCATATTCGCAAATTAGTGCCACTACTCGATGAGCTGCTAGCGCAGTGTGATATGAGTAAAAACGACATTGATGCTATCGCCTATACCAAAGGCCCAGGCCTTATCGGTGCGCTGATGACGGGCGCGCTGTTTGGTCGTAGCTTGGCGTTTGGCTTGGGTATTCCGGCTATCGGCGTGCACCATATGGAAGGCCATCTGCTTGCACCTTTGATGGGCGCTAATCCGCCGCCGTTTCCTTTTGTCTCTTTGCTCGTCTCAGGTGGCCATACGCAGCTGATCGCGGCTAAAGGCATCGGCGAGTATGAGATACTAGGCGAGTCCATCGATGATGCGGCAGGGGAGTGCTTTGATAAAGCCGCTAAAATGCTAGGCTTGCCTTATCCCGGTGGTCCAAATATTGCCAAACTTGCTGAAACGGGTAACCCAAACACTTATGAGCTACCACGGCCAATGCTGCATCGCGGTCTTGATTTCTCCTTTAGTGGTATGAAAACGGCAGTGCATAATCTGATTAAAGATACCCCGCAGTCCGGTGGCTCAGGCAATAGCGCTGATAGCGATCCGCAAGTACGCGCCGATATTGCCGCAAGCTTCCAACACGCGATGGTCGATACGCTAGTAAAAAAATGCGTCAAAGCGCTTAAACAAGCAGGCATGAGTCGCTTAGTAATCGCGGGCGGCGTCAGTGCCAACACACATCTGCGCGAGACGCTAGAGACTGAGCTGACGAAAATTAATGCGACTGTACATTACGCACCGCCAGCACTGTGTACAGATAATGGCGCAATGATTGCTTATGCTGGATTTGAGCGCCTAAACGCTGGACAAACGGATGATCTGGCAGTGAGCTGTATCCCGCGTTGGCCGTTGACAGAATTACCAGCACTGTTGCCTGCAATATAACGTTCAAAAGCCATATAAATTAAGGATAATCTATGCAGTGGCTAGCAATAGGCTTAGGAGCGGCATTAGGCGCGTGTTTACGTGGCTATTTAGCGCGCTTTAATCCACTGCATCACTGGATACCGCTTGGTACGCTTGGCGCGAATGTCTTGGGTGGCCTGCTGATTGGCCTTGCGATCGTCTGGTTTGCGCGTATGGGTAGCGATTTATCGCCTAATATCAGACTGTTTGTGATTACTGGATTTTTGGGCGGACTGACGACCTTTAGTACCTTTAGCGCTGAGGTGTTTACTTTTATTAGTGCGGGTAAAGTATTGGCAGGGCTAGGATTGATCGGTCTGCACGTTGGATTGACACTGCTGGCAACCGCGCTTGGCTTTTATTTCTTTAAGCTAGTTTTGTAGGTGTTGATAGATATTGATCGTTCAATGGTCTGTTATAAGTGGTTCCATTGTACCAGTCTGTTTTAAGTAGTATGTTAATAGGTTTGAAGGGTGAAATAGCTGGTTCCGGTGGGGTATGTCCTATATTAGCTAGTGTTTTTTTGGACAGGTACAATAATAAGAGAGTGAGTGTATGTATGATGCATATATTTCACATGCAGTCGAAAGACAAAAATATCTTATGTTTTATCTGAGACTGTTGTGCCACTACAAACTATCTGGAATCGGAAAAAACGATGATTCAAACCGTTATCCATTATTTTCTACACTTTGGCATGCCGTTGATGGTTGCCTATATATTTTTTCGTGACGACTATAAACGAGTATATTTGATTCTTTTAGCCACTATGCTAGTAGACTTAGATCATTTGCTAGCCACGCCTATTTTTTCGCCCAATCGCTGTAGTATTAACTTTCATCCGCTGCATACTTATTATGCAATGGCAGCATATGCGGCTATGCTATTTCTACCTAAGACCTATAAAATAATTGGTTTGGGGTTATTGTTACATATGCTAACTGATTTGAATGACTGCGTGATGACCTATCTGAATTGTCCGCAGTGCTTGAATAAGGCTTCTGCCCGTGAGTTGGTGAAATGGTTGGTCACAGCCACGAACGCTTGATGTAGCTGTGAGCACATCGTTTAGTATTTTTCCTAACAAGCATTTTTTTAATGCATTTTCAGCGGCTAACCTAATGTGTTTTGCTGCTAGGATTTATTTAGATTATTAGTGCACGTTTTTACATCGTTTTAATAGTGCTGTAATCGCCACGGGTACGTAAAACAACTTGAACATCTGAATCGCCACGATTTCGCCAGAACCAACCGTGATTACCTGTAAATGCGGCCTCTAAAACGCCTTCATCAGAAGCAACCCCGCGACCTTTCTCATAGCTAATGGCTTTACCCAAGGCATCACCGTGAGTATCAAAATTAACCTCACCGCCAGTGACTGCCCAAGAGTAATTTGCTTTATCACCTTCAGACATTTTCATTTTAATTTCTATTCCTTCACCTGGAGTCAGGGTGAAGGGAATCTCATCACGCCACTGTCCATCAGCAACGGTAGTATCAGTAGGCGTGGTATTTATTGTTTGTTCTGTCATATTGTCAATGTCTGAGGTTCCGGTTGCTACTAAACCAGCCGCATCTGCGGCAGCTTCTTCTGCCAATTGCTGCTTAATCTGTCCCATCTCTGTTAATCGAAGCAGTTTACCAACCCCAGTTGGATCAATACCATATTCTGCCGGTAGAACCACTGTAAATAAAATGACTATTGCTGCAATTGCAGCCAGAATAGTAGATTTTATGAGTTGATTTGAAGAGGGCAGCTCAGCTTGTGAAGGGGTGTCACTGTTATACATATTAGAAATCCTTGGGTTATTGAGACATTAAATAGCCAGTAAGCTGCATGCCCACTAAAATAAATCCTGCGCTCATCATGGCAACGTTGGCGGTATAAGCGTTACGGATGAAACTTGACGTGCGTCGCCAGTAGCTCATGCCAATCAATATGATTGCTAGAGCTAATAGTTGCCCAATCTCCACACCCACGTTAAATGCGAGTAAGTTAGGTAGCAGGCCGTCAGGAGACATATCGTATTCTAGAATCTTAGTTGACAACCCAAAGCCATGGAAAAGACCAAATATAAGTACCGCTATTTTTGTATTTGGTTGATATCCGAACCATCGCTGGAAAGCACCAATGTTGTCTAAAGCTTTATAAACAACAGAGAGGCCAATAATTGCATCAATCAGATAACTATTTATACCAATGTTGAAATACACACCTAAAATCATCGTGGTGGAATGACCTAATGCGAATAGGCTCACATAGACACCAATATGTTTCATACGGTAAAGAAAGAAGATGACCCCGAAGAGGAACAGTATATGGTCATATCCCGTTATCATGTGCTTAGCACCCAAGTACATAAAGGGTAAAATATTGACTCCTGAAATTTCCTGAATATAACCTTTATCACCCGCTGTAACAGCGTGAGCAAAAGCTTCGTTACTGCCAAAAATGACACAGGAAAGCAGTACCGAAAGTAACAGCAGACGGGTCTGCCAAGTCGCCCATGACGAGCTTGTTGACCTATTATGAGCATAGCTGTGCATTGAGAATCCTATGGTGTGAAATAATGGATACGCGGCCTAATGTAATACAATAAAAAATTTTGAACTCATTCAATAGAAAGTAATTATGACTGGCACCTCAAAGCACTTTCTTACAGATAGGGCACATAAAATACGAATTTTTTAAATGCAAACCGAGCAATTAAGGAGTAAGATATTATCCCCTAGGGGGGGATACTGTCAATAAAAAGACTTATATTTTTATCGGGTATAATCATGTTCCCTAGAGGAAGGGCACTATAACTATGAAAAAACCGCACATACATGCATCTCATCCAGCCGTGATTAAACGTCTTAAAAAAGCGAATGGTCATCTGAATAGTACGATAGAGATGTTAGTAGATGGACGAACTTGTCTTGATGTAGCGCAGCAGCTGCAAGCTGTAGAAAATGCCATTCATCAAGCTAAGAAAGTTCTAATTCAGGACCACTTGGATCATTGCCTTGAAGATTTACTAGGATCTGTCGACAAAGAACAGAAAGACTCTCTAGATGAGTTTAAGGAAATAACCCGTTATCTATAAGGTCCATCGGCTGAAATAAAGAGGCTCGGATGCTAAGTGTTTTTGTGAATCGAACTTATCGTCACTTGTTTGCTGCCCAAGTCATTGCTTTAATTGGAACTGGCCTCGCTACTGTGGCGCTAGGGTTATTAGCTTTTGATCTGGCAGGTAGTAATGCTGGTGTCGTTATGGGAACCGCATTGGCCATCAAGATGATTGCTTATGTTGGTATCGCCCCAATTGCAGCAGCCTTTGCCGAACGACTGCCCAAACGTACGATGTTGGTAACGCTAGATGTGATACGAGCAGGTGTCGCCCTGCTTTTGCCGTTTGTTTCGCAGATTTGGGAAGTTTACGTGCTGATCTTTGTATTGCAAGCTGCCTCAGCAGCATTCACGCCGACTTTTCAAGCCACTATTCCTGATGTTCTGCCTGACGAGCAGGATTACACTAAAGCCTTATCACTTTCACGCCTTGCGTACGATATGGAAAGTCTGATAAGTCCCATGTTAGCAGCAGCATTGCTGACAGTAATGAGCTTTCATAATCTGTTTACGGGAACAGTGTTGGGATTTTTAGTCTCTGCCATATTGGTCGTATCGGTGGTACTACCCTCACATGCTATACCAGAGCGTCGTAGCATCTATGATAGAACTACGCGCGGTATTCGGATCTATTTAGCCACACCTCGATTGCGCGGATTGCTTGCAGTCAATGTTGCGGTCTCTGCCGCTGCGTCTATGGTTTTTGTAAATACGGTTGTAATCATTCAGGGTGGCATGGGACTCACTCAGAGTGCAGTGGCATTAGCCTTAGCGAGCTTTGGCGCTGGTTCTATGATTGCTGCATTGGCTTTGCCAAGCCTACTAAGTAAGCTGACAGACCGTAGGGTCATGTTAAGCGGTGTAGGGCTGTTAGTGGTGGGTATGTTCGCTGGTACATTGATGATGGGACAAAACTCACTTATGGCCTTATGGTTCGTGTTAGGTTTGGGTTATTCTGCTGCTCAAACTCCCTCTGGCCGCTTGCTATGGCGATCCTCACATCAAGAAGATCGCCCAGCACTGTTTGCCGCTCAGTTTGCTTTATCTCATGTCAGTTGGTTGGTATTTTACCCCTTGGCAGGTTGGTTAGGTGCTCATTACAGTATGACTGTTGCTTTTGCAGTATTAGGCGGTGCTGCTGCACTAGCGGTATGGGCGGCTTTTAGAGTCTGGCCGTCTATTGATTTAACAGAGATTGAACATGAGCATTTCAATCTACCAGAGGGTCATATCCATGCTACTGGATCTCCTACACCCAACGGGATACGACATACCCATCCTTTCGTAGTCGATGACTATCACCCTCGTTGGCCGAGCTCAGGTCATTAATTTTTAATCTGTACTTGAAGGAACAGTATTTCATATTGAAAGGTACACTACTATGTACACTAGAATTATTTCAATAGTTCAAACACTTGTCACCATTAACTTACAGCTAAAAGTTTAAGTCCTCACTAGGGAACCGAACCAATAAAAGTGGTTTCCCATTAAGACCTGCTTCCAACACTCTATGTAATCCATGAGATCTAACTTTATATGAATTTAACTCAAATATTAACTTTGTCTTTTATAATCCTTTGCTTTCTAATATTTTTCACTCCAATCCTTACACTGTTTGCCTCTTACTTTATTTCTAGGTAAGGTGCTTGTGATTGTCT
>Ga0114901_1000847_pt1 | contig 18806 bp, 15 predicted proteins | sample MalvireepMed_s16_FD_89686 | JGI IMG/M metagenome (GOLD analysis project Ga0114901, IMG submission 89686) | Marine viral communities from the Global Malaspina Expedition - Malaspina viral metaG DeepMed_s16 | ecosystem: Environmental > Aquatic > Marine > Oceanic | place: Mediterranean Sea... | reverse complement strand
GGTGATCTTCCAACATATAAATGATTACCAGAAAATCCTCCGTAGATTTCCCCACCATCTCCTGCGAGAGGATCGAATAACTGCACAGAGATTTCAACTTATAGATAGGAACATTCTCGATCGCGGCGACGTTAATACGGCAATTTTGGATTCGCTGAATCGATCAGACCGAGATGTGTCTTTGGAGGCTACCAAATATAGCGGCACATATGAACAAGCCATAGTTCCTGTCGTAAAAGGGGAAGAAAACAATATTCGCTCACGAGTGTTAGGCAAGGAGCTAAAAGATCCTCTATTCAACTTGCCTTCACCTCTCATTAGGCAGGAATTCATCGATGAACCCGCTGCAACTGCGATTGGGAAAAGGCAGGAAAAGCTCGTCGAAGATTTTGCGGCGTCCAATTTATCAGATAAGAACCTTAACGCTTTCTTTAACAATCAGATGATAGCAAGGGATCGGGAGCCACAGCCCGTTGTCCCCGAGTATAGAGAAGGCACTGATATAACTCCCGACCCAATGCTGTACGGCGATGATCGTAAAGCTCCCACTATTCCCACTTTTAGTAGCTTTTACGACCTACCAGACGATATTCAAACTAGGCTACGCACAATTGCAAAAGAGGGATTCACCAATATAGAAGCTGGCCTCTCAGATTATACGAATACACAGATCTACTCCGCCAAACAGAACCTACTGAATCACATCGTCCAAACTGAATTGCCGGAAATTATTAAGGACTATTACGCGGGGGAGAAGTCAGACAACCAGATATCTTGGGAACAGGCTAGGACAGGATTCAATAACTTGCGAGAAGGTAGGACTATAGATCCTACAGAAGCAAATAGGTTAATCGGGATATATCGAGACCGTTACAATTCGTACGTTCAGAATCATCCTTACGGCACAAAGCCAACTCCCGAGCAAGCCATGGTCTGGTTTGCCGGCATCGAAGACCCGGATGAGGCGAAAGAAAACTTAGATAGGCTGTTCGAAGGCTTAGAAAGCTCCTTTAGAGCAAGCGAACAACTCACAACTGCCTGGTCCAACATCACCGACATAACAAAAGCTAGGAATGCTCTTAAGAGCTATTTAGGGGAAAACTATGACGCCTTATCTCCAGCCGACCGAACGGAGTTTTCTGGACACTTACTGAGAGAGGCACAGAACCCGACAACTGAAAAGCCATCTGCCTTCCTCGACCAATTTAAGCCAGATTTTGATCAAAGAATCCGTATAGAGAGACAAATAAAGGAACGGGTTGCTGACATCGAGGCCGGGAGGGTTCCTACTGGCGCTCTCCGACTGGATACTGATGAATTTGTTCCTCCATCGGGTGAGGAGTGGGGCCTACTCGACCCCCGAGTTCGGGCGGCTTTAGAGGCACAAGAAAAAGCCAAGTTCGAGGCAGAAAAATCAGCGTTATCAAGCATACAAAACAATCCAGGGAAGCTAGTTACGGAGCTACTATATGGGAACGAGATAGATCCGAGATTAGTAACTTCCAAGGACATAGAGTCGCTAGAGAGCACAGTCGCAGGATTGGCTTTTCAACCTGGTATTTCGTCATCCGATATTAGGGATATTTTAAACAGCCATATTAAAACAAATGCAACTCAGCTAGAAATAAACTATCAGGCATTTGAAGCGTCTGATCTGTTGTTCAACGCGGATAAGATACAGCAGGCCATACGGCAAGAGGCAATTAAGTTAGGGATACTTAGCCCTTATCCGACTACCTCTGCCGATAGGGAATACCATCAGAGCTTTGAGACAACGGTATTACCTAACATAATGGCTAATATCCAGCAGCTAGGTAGAGATAGACCATTTACTGACCCTGCCCAGCTAACTGAGTTTATCAAAAGATCCTTTGCACCAGGACCGATGTCGGTAATGGGTATTTTGCCTTATCGTACCAGCCCTGAAGGCTATGAGAGGCAGATGGGAGACCTGCCACCTACGTCAACTCCTGCTGGATTATTTGGTGCTGATATATACGAAAGGAGAGGAGAGACTCCTCCCCAGAATCGTGCGGAGCTAGAGGCGGCAGCAAGGGGTGTCTTTGAGCAAGATCCTTTTCCCGGAATGCCTACTGGGGCATTTCGTGCGGAACAACCATATCCTGCGGCACAGATCACACCATTGCTACGAGAAGCTGCGGGGGAGAGCCCACTATACCTTAGCTATCTAGAAGCCCAGATCCCAGAGCTTCAGAAAGAGTATAGCCAGGAACTTAGAGAGGCTTTGACTGGCTATGTCCCTTATGACAAGCCACGCGGCTTTTTGCCCCAACTGGAAGAAGAAGAGGCAAGGCTCAGAGCAATAGAGGAAAAGATGGCGCCACTCCAAACCGAACTCTCTGAAGGACGAGATTTTAGCGGTGGCTCGGCACCGCTAAGCGAGTTGGAGAAGCAATGGCAGGAGACGCAGGATAGGCTAGAGACTACCCGAATGTACCAGAAGGTCTGGGAAAGGGAGTCTAGGTCTTCACGTCTTGCTCCTAAACAGGAGTTCCCAGAGTTCTTCGGCAAGAAGCTCCCTAGCATTAAAGAGAAATATAAACTAACCCCTAGTGGTCTATCAGACGAACTCAGTCAGAAAAGCAAAGCCGAGAGAACTCGCCGTCGCACTCTAACTAGAGGAAAGGTAATGGTGCGTTAATGGCTCATTATCCGTTAAATCCTGAATTTGGTCATGAAGCGCCGTCTCGGCCTAAGACCGAGGATAAGCCTGCACCCCTTCCAAAACTTTATTATAAGGAGCCCTCGGACCCAGATCTAACCGGATACCGAAACTTCGCTTTAACACCCTATAAATGGGGCTTAACCGGGCAGTTCGAGGAAGAGCAAGAACTTGGATTTGGCGAGCGATATAAACCAGAGGATCGCGGGAGCTGGCTAAGTCAAAGACTAGAGCGGCCTCAAGCTCCTGGATTTTTGCAGGGATGGCAATTTGCTCCACTCCGCGCCCTCCTAGACCCTGTAAGGACGTTCGCTACAGAACCGCTTCAGCCGCTTAAGGATGTAGTTCCAGCTCAGAAGCAGTTGTGGGGGGCTTCACCACGCATCGAAAGACCTCAACGCCTAAAGGCGTCCGGTGAACCCTATGAAGGTATGCCAGTTCAGTATTATCCCAAGGGATACGTCCCAGGGGCCGAACCCCCGACTGTTTCGCAGATTCCTGCTGCTACGATAGCCATGATATTGGGGGTTCAAACTCCGGGCGGGCCTGAAGTTACAGGAGATACCGTCCTAGACTCTATTCTCATGGCATTTCAGGGTCCGGCAGTAATGGCTTCAACGGCAACCAGATTGACCGTCCCGGCCATTAGAGCAAATATCGGGATGGTTAAGGCGCAGTTGCGTCTAAACGCAACCGAGATGCGAAGGGCATCTCAGTTTTTGGCAAGGTACATTCCTAACGATCGTCTCAAAGAAGCTATGGGCTTCTTTGATCTTGGTAAGCCAGCCGACTTACCTCCTGCAAATATTGCGTCCGCAAGGCAAATAGCGCAAGGACGCAAAGTTGTAAATATTGATGATGCCCATAATGCCGTAGCACACCATATTCGGCTCTTCGGACGCGCACCTGTGGCAGACCAAGCGGTTGTTCCTCACACACCGTATTCGGTGAGGGCTACCTCGCCTACAGGATATACGCTTGGTGGCAAGACAAAACCTACGACGTTCCAGACACCTCAAATGCAGACGAGTGCCGAGTACGACTTAGTTATGCCTGACGTCGTTAAAAGGCTAAAGAGTATTGCATCTACTTCAGATGTCCTGTCTCGTCTCAATGCCGCTGAGAAATCTCAGCTAGCTAGCTTCATTCGCACATGGACGAGGCGGCTTGATGCAAAAGGGTCAGGCGTAAATCCTACTACTCGCAACGCCGAGTTTGTAATAGCTTCGTTTATGGATCCTGCGGCAGGAAACAAGAGAGCCTACATAATTTACTCTCCTATAGGTAAGGGCCAGTTCCGTATGTCCTACGACCTTCCTTCCAAGCTAGAAGGGCCACTGTTAACAGGAATGAAGCCAAAAACTGCGACAGAGGGGATGGACGTAATAAGCCCGGCAGACGTAGATCTATACCATCAAGAGGCAAAGAACATATGGAAGGGAGTATGGGAGTCTCCCGAGCAGGACAAAAAGATATTTGACAAACTAGGTTCCGCAGCTCTCTGGGGGAAGGGAGAGCCGATTCCAGAGAATCCTAACGCATTCTTTGGCATCCGACAATTGGCCGAAGAATCTCCGTTAGTGGTGGCAGGAAAGCAAATAGACGAAGATCTTTGGGCGAGGGGTCGGTATTACAGGAATAAAAGTCTTGCAAATCCCAAATTTGCCCGAAACGTAGATCCCCAGGGAATCGGGCCTCGTGCTGGCGGCGCATCCCCGTCGAGCGTAGTAAAAGAAATGGCAGATAGATTTCTTAACCGGACGATACCCGGCGAGAAGTTAGTAGATAGGCTGGTAATTGATTACGGAGGAGCAACAAGAACATTTGAAAATAGAATCGGCAACATCGTAAGAGAAGGTAACGATCTCCTGGAGAAGGCAGGTATCGGGCGAATGCGTGGGCCATTTCGTTTAGCGAGAGAAGAGGACATTCCTATACTAGATGATCTTTATGACGCGCTGCATAACCCCAGCAAGGTAGAAAGCGGGCAAATCAGCATCCCCGAAGGCTTAGAAGATATATATAACGTCCTTCGGCGGGAGACCGATTTTGAACAGGCCATGCGTGTGGACTTTGATCCTAAAATTGCAACGCTGGAAGATTATTTCTTTCGTGGATGGAAGCCGTCCGAGGAGCTTAAAGACTATATAAAGTCACTCCCAGACCCATTGACGTTCGGCATGGAACCTCGATTTATGAAGGTACGAAATAATCAAAGCTATAGGGCAATGAGAGAGGCTGGATTCGAGCCCGCCTTTTGGAATCCATTTCACCAAGTGACAATGTCGCGAAGAATGGGTGAACGCTATCGGCTACAGATGCAGCTAATTGACGATTTGAGACATGCAGATTTGGCTCACCCGATCTCAAATGACGGAGCACACAAATTACTACCTGCAAAAGAGAACTGGAGGACTCCTGAAATCGGTCCCGGCTTCGAGGGTAGAGCATTTGCCGCTGCCCTCGAAGATGGCAGTGTGGGTAGGGCATATCAAGGACGTTGGTTAGTACCGGGCAACGTCGCTCGCAGACTGGAGGGTATATTTGGCAAGCCCCTGAAGTTGGAGATAGGACTACCATACAAAGACCTATCGATAGATATCCTAAAGGGTATAGATGCCGTCACGTTCATACCGAAAAGGGCAAGGCTGTTCGTGTCGTTGCACCAGCAAAGGGACTTCATACAGCGTCAATTTTACGGTCACTGGACTCAATCCATGGAGCTTCTAAAGCAGGGACAGCCTATAGCGGCTGTAAAGAATATGGGGATTGGGTTTCCTAAAGCCACCGCAAGTATGCTAGCGTCCAATATAGGCCCAGGTTCTAGGGCAAGACTGTCAATAGCGTTCGATAGCACTACCCCGCTCATCAAGGGCCGCAAAGGCATTCACATGCGGGGAATAAGTATGAAGGGTTTGTCGAACGTAGACCCAACCATGTATGGGGCTCTGGAAGATCTGCCTCGACAGCTTGCGGATGAAGCTGGATTCCTTGGCATTCCTTGGGTTGCCAAGAGAGTTGTAGATTTTGAGGGTGCAATGCGCCGCGGGATGTTCGAGGGACTATACCGCGCTGCATTACTGGCAGATATCCAGAACAACATTGTCCCAATGACTATTAAAGCTCATCCCAATGCGGCGGATGAAGTCATAAACGCGATTGTCGCAAAAACAGCCAACATCAAGTATTCGACTATACCGGCAGAGCAAAGCATCGCACAGCGTCCAGTAGTACGTTATGTCTTGAGCAGGGCTTTCTTCTCGTTTGGAGAGCCAGAGGCGTTACTTAGACAGGCCACTCAGGCCGTAAGGGGTTCAAATAGCAAGTATTGGCGCAAACACTGGATAGGTGCTTATGTCGGCACAGCGATCGTGGCAGAAACCATACACTTTGCTTCAACTGGGGAGCCTTTACCTAAAGAGAGATTTATCCCGATATCAACGGACGACTCAGATGCATGGGGATTTTTACCCATTGGATATAGGCGTGAGTTTTTGGCTCCTACGCTTCCCTTTAAGGGTCGCAACCAGACCGAGTTACTGCTTGACCTGATGGCACAGATGGATACGGTATTCAGGGTTCTTGATCCCCTCTCATTTCTTACCAGTAGGGAGTCAGTACCCATAAGAGCCTTCCACAATCAATACGCTGGTACGGAGTTCACGGGTATGCCGATAGATACGGTTGGTCCGGGGGGCATCCTGTCTCGTACAGCAGCACTTATTGCCGACCTCGGTCTTCCCATAGGTACTGGTCAGGCATTTATACATCTGGGCAAAAAGACAGGTATACCTGGGATGGATCTATTCCCGGAGCCAGAGGGAAGAATCGGTACTCCGGGACATGTCTTTCAGGGGGCTGGGTTCAATGTTCTTGGAGAGAACTCCCATGACCTCAGAAATAGGTTAGCCACCGAGATATATGGTAAAGAGTTTTTAGATTTGGAACCGGATGAACGAAAAGCGGTTAAAGCTGCGATCAATGCCTCCGGCAATGAGCAGGACATAAGGGATTTGGAATCATTATTGCGGAACTCCGAATACGCTCAATACAAGAAAGAAAAAGCGGCCATTAACGACACCTTCCAAGAGACAATGGAAAAAAGGTATGAGGCTCTCATAGTGAAGGAGAAACGAGGGAGGGCATTTCAGGCCGCACTAAGTAAAGAAAGGAATGAGCGAAGAGGGGCGTTGAAGGCCCTCGATAATTTATTCAGCGAGGTGTTGGAAGACCTAGAGAAAATGGAAGGGCCTACGAGCAAAGTAGATATAGCACTTAGAACCTACATAAATATCTTGGATACAGCCAAGCTAGAGGATGAAGACACAGGGTTCTATGACTTTAACAAGAAGGATGAGATCGAAAGGATCATGATAAATGGTCCGTGGTCAGATCTAGCCGGCCTCGGAGTTACGGGCATAGACGGACCAAAGGGTGGCTTCGGGTCAACGATATGGGGAAAGGTTAGAGCCCAATTTGAAGTAAATAATCCCAAAGGAGTACAAGACTTCTACGATGACCGCGATGGGCCACTCAAAATATACTATGAAGCGCCAGCCCTGGTTGCAAAAGAATATGGCCTCACCGATCTATGGAACGCATACATGGGCCAAGAGCCTCTTCTACGAGCCTCATTCCGTGAACTGAATCCTGATATAGAAGATATATTAAAAGAGGCTAAGAGGGTGAGAGATCGCGAGCGACTCTGCGGAACGCCCGAAGGTCCGCTTTTAGACAGCGAAGGCAATCTCGCATGTTATGGAAATCCCGATGTTGAACGAAAGCTTCTTAAATGGGGAAGGCTCGAACCGGGCGACTGGAAAAGCCTCAAAAACCCTATTGTCCAACAGGAGCATTTGAACTATTTACTCACTCAGGCAAGCGGACAGGATTTGGTGCCTGAATCTCGTTTAGAGCAAACTCCTAGGCAGGATTTACTGACACCGGTGGCTCCGTAATTTGACAAACACAGGAGTCTCAATTAGAGTTTTTGCAACTAAGGACTTCTTCGTAAGCCTTAGCCGAGCAACCGCAACGCCTCTGTCTTCATCTGTGGGTGCGGACAAGCGAAGGCAATGTCCGAGAGGATAGGGCTCAGTCCTGAATCGCTGGAAGCTTTCAGGGCGGAGTCCTTTTTTGTTTGGCTGAAGAGGAGTGGAGAATGACAACCGGGGATAACGCAGATATCAAGGATGGCCCGATAGATGAAGCACAGGCAGAGATAGATGCCGTACAGGCTGGTAATGGTGATATGGCACAAGGTCAATATGTGACTGTCGCACAGTTCAATGAGATGAAAAAAGCTCTCGAAGAGAAGTCCTTGCATAACGAGAACATGCTTCGCGGGTTGCAGGGTCGAATAGATGCTGACAGGGCAACCGTCCAGAAAAATAGAGAGACCCAGGCACGTCAACAGCGTGTTTCTGATCTGGAAGAGAATCTCGAGAACATAGACCCAGCCATGCACATGTATGCACAGTCGCAGATAGATAGAGAAAAAGAAGAGCTTATGCGATTGCAGCAGACTTCTACGGATAATCCGGTTCAAGATCAGATGTATACACAACCGGGACAGGCTGGCGCATCTGCTAATGACGGCCTAGACGATGCACGAGACTACGTGAAACAGCATCACCTTGATCCTGCTAGCCCTGATATAAACTACGGTCTTTTGTTCGGCCCCGAAGACGCAAGTATCCGCAGTCAACGATTCATGGATCATGTCTTTGTCCTTCGCCAAAAGACTTCTGGGGCACCAGAGGCACCAATACAGGAGCAGCAATCAACTACACCGGTGTTGACGAGCCCTCCGGTAGGCGCAGCTCCTGCGCCTGGTGGAAGTATCAGCACCATAGATGATCTGAGAGATCAATATCTGACTGGACGTATGACCGCAGACCAATATCGCGACAGGGCCAGCCAGATGGGTTTCCAGGTATAGCAGATATAAGAGGAGCCTGATTCATGGCTACTGGTATTACTCTTTCAAGTACATCAAATCTGTCTTCGGGACAGAAAATCTTCATCGAACAGGCAATGCTGGCTAACGAACCGGCAGCACCTAACCCGGACCTCATAGGCAACGAACGTATCGAAACCGGCGTCAAGCAGTGGGATATCAATACCTATGCTCGGCTGGAAAGCGCAGGTGCCCTGTCCGAGGGCGTAGACCTCTCTGAAGTGCAGCAGCTTACGACTGCAAACCTTTCCATAACACCGTCCGAGCACGGAATTATCGTGACGTTGTCCAACCGCCTCATAAGGCGACAGGGCGACAGTAGCGTAGTTGGGGTGGCCGGAGAGCAGGCAGGAGCCTCGCTGAGGCGGAGAATGGACCTCGATGTCATTGCTCTCTTCGACGGGTTCTCAAAGAGTGCCGTAGGTGCTACTAATCAATTGGACATAACGCACTTCCGGGGCGCCGTTTCATATCTTTTGACTGACAACGAGTCAGCCTATGGACCTGCCCCGCTTCCGATCGATGCCTCACTTCATATTGAACAGATCAGTGACATAATCCTCGACCTCAGCGATCCCGGAACTGCCGCAGGCGGTAGGCCCGCTGGGTTTGGGGACGAGTTGCTGAAAAATTGGTGGAAGGGCAGGGATCGCCTGTACGGCATAGGCATCTTCCATAGCGGAAATATATCCAAGGACTCTGGAGAGGACGCTAAGGGCGCAATCTTGTCTAAAAATGCCCTCTACCTTGTCATTGCCAACGATGCCGATGTAACGGAAGAAACTGACAACTCCCTACGGGCAGTCGAGTATGGTGCCTTCCAGGAGTGGGGCGAGGCCGAAAGGGCAGATCCCCACGGAGTCGAAGTTTTCTCGGATGCCTCGTCTACCCTAACCTAGTACAAATATCTATAAGATACAGTGACCACTCAAGCCAATATAAACGGTAATGCACTCCCGCGTAGGCGCATAGGAAGCCTGCGTGACAGGGTTCTGAGTGCCGACCGATCGGATGGCGGTAAAATCGAATGGGAGGAAGAGCGGCTGGTCTCTACGGACCAGCCCTCAACCTCCATCAAGCTCTGGGACAACGTACATAGCATGTGGTCATTGCCGATGGACCGCAACCTTGCAGAGAGGTTGTACCTTCGGAAAATCATAGACAAGTGCTCGGCCTGCGTGTCTGCATCCCAGATGCGAGTAGTGGTAGAGGGCCATATATCGGGAACCATTACGAACTATGAGGCACATGGAGATGCCGAGCTTGGTCCCATTCAATCGGAAAGCGGGGAGCCATATCAGGTTTGTTCGGGATGCGGAAGGTCTTTCTTGTTGCGGAAGCAACAGGGGAAAAGGCACCTCGAGCGTATTCTCAGGGACGGTCCCGCTCATCGTGAGGCCACGGTACTCACGATCAATCAGTTCTTGCTGGAACCTCCGACGCCAGTAGTCGTTAATGTGAACAACGACTCTGGGCCTGTAGATATCCAGGTGGAGAGGAGCGAGCGTAGACGGTCACGTGGCCGACGGCGCCGCAGAAGGAGATAGGCAGGTAATGGTCACGGAAGTCGCGGAGGGTAGGTCGTTGGTGTGGGATATGTTTTTGAAAGATAAGGCCCACACCAGACATATCCAACGATTCTGGGAAACAGAGTGGCCCCAAATCCGGCGCGTACTAGAGTCCGACTTCAGCATACATGTTGATGAGGACACGATGCCGCACTGGGTAGATGTGGGCAAAGCTGTCTACTGGCAGCGTCTACTCGTTCGGCAACCAGTAACGAGGAAGGACGATGACGGCGAATCGTACCGAGTGCTGGAAGATATTGACCATGGTTGGCAACATACCGGCGCACTGCCCGCGAACAATGCATCGCAAATCGCGAATTATCTCAAGAAGGGCTTCCGCCTCCGTCCTCCGATCGAAGGGGTCGTTGATTATGACGTCGAGGCGTTAGAGGCCGCCAAGCCCGCGGAGGTTCCAGAAGACAAAAGTACGGTTTATAAGTGCAGTCGGGTACATTATGGTATTCCCGATAAGGGAACTCATAGATTCAAGACATGGTCTGGCTATATCCAGCACTGTGCTCGCTTTAACGTGCCGATAGAAGAACAACCCCCAGACGATGTGATCGTTCGTCGCGAGGGATCTAGGTGGTTCTGTCTCCTGCATGATTCAGCGTTCTCGGTGTATAGATTGGCAAAACGCCATGTGGAGCACTATATGCACCTGGGGAAGCAGCACGTTGACGTCAAACAGATGGAAGTTATCCATGATAAAAAGGGTGACTTTAGTGACACAAATCGTGCAGCCAGGAAAGAAACGCAAACGGAACAACCCATGGTAAAAAGACCAATAGATGGTGATGAGGTATCAAAATGAGTTTTACTTACGGAACAATTTGGGGCGACTACGGTGACGAGAAGGTCGTTAAGACTGCCGCGTCCGGAGAGACAGCTTATACCGGATCAGAAGATTTTGGAGTCATGATAGGCACACGACTGGTCTTGCCCGATGGCAGGGTATTCCGTTATTCCTTCAGCAACGGCGCAGCCGGGGCCGGAACAGGTGTGCAGAGTTCGATAGCTTTAGCCAACCAGGACTCAGACATTGCAGTAGAAACGTCAGCATCTGTAGGCGATAAAAGCGTATCAATCACATTCGGTACTTCTCCAAATACTGACGTTGTTGCAGACCAGTACGCTAACGGCTACTTGTTTGTTAATGACAGTGGATCATCTGGTGCTGGCGAGGGGCATGTCTATAGGATTAGAAGCAAGGATGCCCATGTAGCAGCAGATGTTTCGGATTCTCCTGCCGTGCCCATCTATCTCATGGACGGCGATACTATCGCCGAAGCACTAACGGCAGGGCAGTCCGAGGTTGGGCTGGTTGCGAACCCATACATGCACGTTATCCCTAGCCCAGGTGGAGCGCAGACCGCACGAACTGTTGGTTTCGCACCCACAGAGGTTGCCGACAACTCGTTTTTCTGGGTACAGACCTGGGGAGAAGCCGCGGTGCTGGCTGACGGAACATTGGTAATCTTCAGACCTGTTCGCATGTCTGACGGTACAGCGGGGGCGGTGGAGAACTACGCCTCTCAGACCGCGAGCGAGGAGCAGGTGGTAGGTTTTGCCACGAACGTACTCGCAGCGACGACTGAGTTCCAGTTTGTGTTCCTGCAAATAAGCCCATAGAGGAATGTGGTGGGCGTAGGGTACTAGGCAAAAGAATGTCCTACGCCCACCTCCTATGGCAGGATAAATAATGCCGCGTTCGCTAACGGCCCTCGACTTCGGGCACTATACGATTACCGATACCGCTGGAACCCTGTTCTCGTTTGCCGAATCAGGGAGTCCGTCGGAGATGCCCGCAGGCGCACATTGCTTCAAGGGCAGGCTGGAGACGGCTAACATCCGTGCGAGGTGGGACGACACCGATCCCACGACCACCGTAGGGGAGCTGATCGAAACCGGTGACGACCTCCTACTGGATGTGGGGTTACTGAGAAACATGAAGTTCGTGCGTGCTACCGGGACCAGCGGCAAGCTGGTAGGCCATTTCTGGCAAGCTGAGGCGCACTACTTCCTCGGTGGCGGTTAATGAACGGGCCATGGCCGTACTCGGTACGCAGGGGTTATGGCCGCAAGGACTCATGGTGGCGCCGTTTACTGAGAAGGGTATGGAATATACATGCCCGGTCGTAAATCGCCTACCAGGGCCAGCAAGGGGCATAAGGAAGCGTAGATGGCCGCAGACTACACTAACTTCTGGCATCCGAGCTTTATAAAACTCTTGGACCATATCCCCGAACGCGGGATGTATAGTCCTTACGCATATGTGACCTATCAGCTCGAGAGTCACGACCATGCGGTGCAGCTCGGAGACGGCAAGACCAACTCCTTGCTTGAGGGAGGGTCTCTCGAAGAGGCTGCGGACGAGCTGGTGCAGGCGATCGAGCACTGCAACCCGGATCGTCACAACGGCCATGGTCAGAAGCATACCTTCGATCCAAACGACGTCTTCGCCTCTGCCCTAGAGCAGCTACAGACACGACAGTATGATCGTGAGCACGCCTACATGCGTTGGCAGCAGTGGACACACCGTAAATGGGGCGGCCCCATGCCGGCGGCGGTGGCATTGCCTTCGGACAATAAGTGGAAGCTGCTCATACCCAACGAGATGGGCGACCCTATAGAGCGAGCGTTGAAACCCGAGGCTATTCGGGACTTATCGGATATCATACCTATGCCTGATTTTTCCAACTCGGAGAAAGCAGCTATAGGTCATTATCGTAAGCGGCGTTGGTCTCCCGAGCGCCGTCTGCGGTATTTGAGTGGCAAGGGGTTGTGATATAGGTTAGCCTGTATAGTAGTTCCCATGCCTTTTGATGATGATGAATAAAGGAGGGCATAATGCCATCGCAGCTAGGTCATACCGATAGCACCAAGTCAGACGACAATGCTGGCGGTCTTGGAACCATCCCCACCGGCACCACCCAGGCTATCCTCACCTGCGAAGATAACCCTTTGCGTTGGCGTGCTGACGGCACGTCCCCTACGGCCAGCGTTGGGGTAAGAATGGACGTAGGTGACAAGATGACCCTCTCGGGTAACGACTACGGAGACTTTCTCAGGAACTTCTCTTACATCAACTTGAACGCAGGATCGAATGCCTCGCTTCAGATATCGTTCCTAAACGGTTTCGATAGGGCATAGCCATGAAAGTAAATCTCGCACCAGGTCTAATCAACGAGGGCTCAAACTACACCACCCGTGTTGCTCAACGCATCGACCTCGATGATGCGATATCTTTTACAACCGGCGTGACCACTGACGCTGACCTCTATAGTATCCAGCGAGACGCTGCCGGCCCCGACCATCTTCAGCTTAATGTGCCAGCCGATAGGGGATTCAAGTTCTCCATAGCTGCTACCGAAGAGCTTATCTGGACTACGGGAGCATTTGCCTTCCAGCAAGCAACGACTCTCAGTACCACAACGGGCGCACTAACCATCGACGGCGATGACGGCATCGCGCTCCAGACCACGGGTTCGGGCAATGTAACGGTAGCTGAGAACCTCGTATTAACTGATAACTCAGCAGTGTCCTTGGGTACTGGGGTTGATTCACGTATTTATTATGATGGCACAGATACCTTTTGGGATCTTCAGGCCGTAGGTTCTGGCAGTCTTTTAATTGGCTTGGCTGGCTCATTCCCATCTCCTGATGGAACAGGGGTACATATATGGGATGGCACCGCAGGGAGTGTGACGGCTAACGCTGGGATTGACACGTTGGTGCTTGAGACCAGCGAAGCGAATCTGGGCATGTCTTTGTTAGCTACAAATAGTACAAATCAGTTTATCGCCTTCGGAGCACCTCAAGGCAACCTCGATGGTTTTATTAGGTATAGTCAGTCGAATAGAGAGTTTGCGTTTGGAGCCCTAGGTGCTACCCAAGTTCTTATTGACGAGAAGGGCATTACTGTTAATACTGTGGCTGGAGTCATTGTATCCCGCAGTACGACTGACCCTACCAGTGCCATCAGTTTATTTAATGGCACGGCTCCAGTAGGTACGCTGGTTAACGGAGTCACTTTGTACTCGGCGTCGGGCGAGCTACTGGTTATGGACGCTGCCGGTAATGCGACAACCCTATCGTAAGGAGCGGTCATGAGTGAATGGTCTGATGCCTACAATGACAAGAGCGGGCGTGGCAACTGTGACTGCGATTGGCCCTTTCTTTTACAAAAGGGCTCCCCTGTGATGGGTCTCGTTGTGGAGATTGACATGTGCTGCGTGGTCAAAGAGCTGGAGACCCTTACAAGCAAGACGTTCACCAAGAAGACGTATACGACTCCTGCCGATACGTGGGACGGCTCCGAGGTGGTTGAAATATCGGAGGGCGTTACGGGGCTGAAGGGCGACCCGCCTGAGTTCATGCACACTCGTATGCACACGCGAAGCGTAGGTCATAAGCACACGGCTGATCAATCGCTAACGCACACCCACTAAGCGAGAGGACGGGAGCAACACATGATGAGTGATCAACCAATCCAGATAGAGCCAGAGGATATACATGAGCTTTGTCGGATAAATCCTATTGCTGCGGCGCAACTGGAGGCTATCTCGTTGCGTCGGATGATGGGCGCGATGAAAGAGGAGCTAGATGCCTCTAAGAACGGACGCCACGAAGTCGTTCCTGCTGAGTAGGTTTCATATCTAATGCCCACCACCACCTGGCAAATCATGAACGGCGAGATCCAGCGTCCCCTGGGATGGGAGGACGTAACTACTACCACGAACCTTGCCGGCAACAACTCTGTCATCTCGACACAGCTAGCCGATCGGTGGGCTCAGGACGATTACTTCAATGGTTGGTACTGCATCATACGGGGCACCAACAATGACGAGGTGATCCGCCGCATCACGGATTACACCGCATCCTCGGGTACGCTAACCATAGCCGGCGCCGTTCTTTCTAGTGAGTCGGGCTCGGTCACGATAGAGGTCTCACGATTTCACCCGGATGACGTAAAGCGGGCATACAACCGAACGCGACAGAACTGCTTCCCCAACATGGCAATCGTCAGGGACGTAGAGACGGTGGTAACCGGGCCGCGTCAGATCACCTATACGCTACCGACGAGCATCCGTCAGGTTAGAGACGTACAGCTAGGCCAACGGTACAACGCTCGCAGCATGGCGGAGAACCTATTTCTCAATTCGGACTTTGAGGACTGGACGGACGCTACGACCGCTGACAACTGGTCGATAGCTGGTACTGGCGCCAGCGTGAACCAGGAGAAGCAGACCTCCCCCTCTTCTAACTATGCCGTCTTGTCTGAGTCTAACTCTGCCCGAGTCGTCGTGCCATCGAGCGTCGTAACGACCTTGTTGCAGACCGTAGATTCCACCAGCTCCAGCTATCCAGCCATTGCCATGAGGGGCATGGAGTGCAATGTTTCGGGATGGGTATATTGCACTACGCCCTCACGAGTATCGATCAGCATCGCCACCGATCTTGGGTCAACCCACGGTGGTACGGGATGGGAGCTGATAAAGCATAGCTTCAACCTCGTAGCTACGGCTACCAGCGTAGCTGCCGGCATATCTGTTACCTCCGGTGCGGCCATACCGGTGTACGTGGACGAGATGATTTGTGTGGTGGGCCCGTCCGAGGTGCTCGAGCACCCATATGCGTCCCTCCATAACTGGGAATACATGCCGCCTGCGGCTGGGGCATCCAACGGGGGCACGCTTAGATTCAGCGAGCATCTGCCTTCGCACCGAAGGCTCCGCATCATCGGCCTCGACATGCTCAGTAGCGTAGATGCTGACGCCAACACCGTGGAGATCGATGGTGAGCTGCTCGAGCCGCTGTACAACCGGGTAAGGAACGAGCTTTGTAACGAGCGTTACGAGCAGACCAACGATCGTGAGTGGCTCGAGAGGTCACGAGAATACGATGCCAAGTATCAAGAGGCCATGGAGTACGTGAGCCTTCGGCTTCCTCCTCAAAGGTTTAAGATCCCCAATTTAGTTCAGTAGATGTCGTATCGAGGGAACGTAGAGGTAAACGCTAACGGCTTCTGGGCCGTTCCTACTGAGCAAGACGGTACGACGCTACTGGTCCACCGCTCCAACATCGACCAGTTTGGGCCTGCCTATCGGCTCTCCGGTGCCCAACAGCAGCAAGACGTATCCAGCTACACCGCCTTCCTTTTCCCCAACTTGACGCTTGGTTTCGGACGAGACCGCATCGATTCGGACTCGGCCTATGAGACTGACGAATATCGTCGCTTCTTCGACTCTACCTGCGAGACGCGCTTTGCCCGTGACATCCGATTAGGCATCCTGAGCGAAGACTCGACCGAGACCGGGCTGGAAGTCATTCGCGCCTCGGCCAGTTTCAAAAATAACCTATGGGTGTTATGGGGGGACGATAGCTCCACCGACATAGTGGCCCGTTTGTACGATGGCTCGGAGGAGGAGTGGGCCGGTGGTGGCGATGTTTCCGCTTCCTCGAATGCGGGTATCGCCTTAGACTTAATGGCACATAAGTCTAATCTCATAGCTCTATTGGTAGACGGGGCTGATGGGAACGACGTGATTGTTCGTACATCTTCAGACGGGGCAAGCTGGAGTTCTGTAATAAGCCCCTACAACCCTGCCACTCTTGTGGGCGGGGGTGCTCTAAATGACAACGTCTCCGCACATGAAAATATCGACGCAGGGCTCCTGGCTGAGATTGGTGGCGAGGCGGTAGCTGCGGTATGGGAGGAGGGTAACGGTAGTATCTTCTTCTGTAGCAGTACCGATGGAGGGGCAAACTGGAGCGCCGAAAGTCCCGATGTCCCTGCGGGAAGCGGCGTTACCGGTCTTGCCGTAATGGCCGGCATGGATAACGAAGACAAGCTATACGTGGGAACGCGAGAGGGTTTGTGGGAAGTGGATACGGCGCCCTCTACCTGGACGCATCGCCTCTTATTCCCCATGACGGCTCATATAGACAACTGCCGTAGGATGACGGTACATAATGGATCACTGTGGTTTGCTCAGGGCGTCGATGATAACTCCCCGGCCCCTATTTACAGGTTAACCAACCAGACGGGCATTCACGATTTCCAGGTAGGTATGGGCCTGAACACGGGAGATGGTCTGCCTTCAGATCTACTTGGTTCCGTGCATTGGATGAAGTCCACGGGGAACTTTTTATTTATATCTGTTGGAGGCGGAGCTGCGTCACGAAATGCTCGGGTTCTTTGCCATAACGGCAAGGGCTGGCATTCGATGGTCAGGCATGGCACTGCCAACAAGGAGATCCAGTGGATAGACGTAAGTGCCGACGACGATGCTACGCCTCGGCTGCACTATGCCGTTCGCACCTCTAGCAGTGCGTCGGACACGAAGTTTCTGGAGCAACCGTTAGCTAATCCTCAATCGGGAGTTTCGATCGACCGTGAGACGAGCGGCTACATAGACCTTCCCTACATCGATGCGGGTATGCCCCTGATAAGCAAGTCCTTTCTGAGGGTGGGCATCAACGCGGAAGACCTTTCTGCCAGCACTTCCAACGAGTACATCAACGTAGACTACGGCGAGGACGACGGCTCTGGCGGGCTGAACGTCCGCAGCAATACCGATCTTGGCAACTTCCTTAGCGGTACATCGATTATTACGTTTGCATCCAATGCCGGTCTGTCCAGTCGGAACCTTGGATTACGGATCAACTTGATTCGCGACGGCGGCACCGATACCGATACGCCGAAGCTGAAGGACGTTGAGATAGATGCCCTGCCTCATATACCTATACTTCAGCGGTTCAGCTTACGGATAGACCTCGTAGCCAGCGCGGCACTGGATGACACCACGGTAGAGGCCAAGATATCGCAGCTCGAAACTGCTACTGACAGCGTCATACAGGTGCCGTTCCAGTACGGGAACATGACTCGCACCTACGTGGCTATCAAGTCGATAAGCTATACCGAGAAGCTGGTCAATCCGGGTGGTGATATAAGATCAGTGCCTGATACCAACTCACAGCGAGCAGGGTTTGCGGATGTAGTCCTGGAAGAGGTTATCTAGGACGGCATAGTGCGTGAAGAGGAGCGGCTCGACAACCTCACTCACCTCATCGCACTCCAAGTCCTGCCGTTACTGCGATCCCAGGACCATCGGGTCGCGTCGATGGGTACGCTACTTTTGGTTGTGGCATCTATGTCTATCATATCGGCTACCCTGTCCGGGGCGGTGTTATGGGTAGTCCTGAATGGAAGTTGATTATGCTGAGTAGATTGCGCCATAGGCTCGTTGTCCTGTTCCGGTTCCTCTTCTGGATGCTACCGGTCTTCGTATCCTGGACGTTGCCGGTGTTCATCGTCTGGAGAGGCCCCCGTGGAGCCGTCTCACTGGCCCTGAGAGGGCTGCGCTGGTGTCTACGGCTAGTATGGGCCTGCATCTGCGCGCAGGCCCGTCTCATGAGGGCGTCCCCGTTCGCGTTCTACCGGATGCTGTCGCGGAAGCGGGACTGGGTCGTGGCGAAGGTGGAGTACGCCCATACCGAGTCCGCTAAATGGCGGGCATGTTGGACGGGGCTTAAAGCTGCCTATTCGTTCCTACGAATGATGGGTCTCTCGCCCCAGATGGCTGTCGGCCTC
>Ga0114901_1000842_pt1 | contig 18849 bp, 15 predicted proteins | sample MalvireepMed_s16_FD_89686 | JGI IMG/M metagenome (GOLD analysis project Ga0114901, IMG submission 89686) | Marine viral communities from the Global Malaspina Expedition - Malaspina viral metaG DeepMed_s16 | ecosystem: Environmental > Aquatic > Marine > Oceanic | place: Mediterranean Sea... | reverse complement strand
ATCCTGGGGCAAGACCTTGCTTGATGAGCAAGACGAGCGCTGGGCGGGGACTTATGCAGGCGATGCTTCACGGCCGGTGGTGAAAGACGCGGTAGAGAACTGTGAGTGCCTGATCAAGATTGGCGTGCAGTTTACTGACACGACCACTGCTGGGTTCAGCCAAGACATCGATGATGAGGTAGTAGTCGATTTGCATTATGAGCGAGCTAGTATCGGCGGCCAAAACTTTGCACCCATCGCGCTCAAAGACTCACTGCAAGCCTTGCATGATGTCATGACTTCTGGAATTGAGATTACGCCAAAACCTCTCAGCGCAGAGGTGCATGCCTTTGAGCAACAAGGCGGCGATGATGAAGCGATTCGTCAAGATGACTTGTGGCATATCGTAGCTCAGCATTTACAATCGGGTAATGTGGTATTTGCTGATCAAGGAACGTCTTATTTTGGTATTAGCGAAGTGCGCTTGCCAGAAGGGGTGACTTTTTATGGTCAGCCTTTATGGGGCTCGATTGGTTATACGCTACCGGCCAGCTTAGGCGCTAGTGTCGCTTCAAAAAACAAGCGTAGTGTACTGCTCATCGGTGATGGTTCAGCACTGCTCACGATTCAAGAGATAGCAGTAATGCTGCAGCAGCGCACTAACCCTATTATCGTACTCATTAATAATAGCGGTTATACCGTCGAGCGCGTGATTCATGGCGAAAATGCTCGTTATAATGATATTCCTACCTGTGACTGGCAGCTGATACCGAAAACATTCGGCGGTAATGCAGATAATAGCTTATCACTGAAAGCGACTACCGCAGGCGAGCTTAAAGAAGCACTGAACACGGCAATGGCGACTACTGATAAGCTTATTATGCTCGAAGTCATGACAGATAAGCATGATATACCGCCAATGCTAGCCAAAGTCAGTGCCGCATTGAAGTAAATATAGCTTCGCTACTGAGGTTATATCGCGAGGTTATATTAAGTAAGGAGCTATGAGATTGGCGGTTTATGTAGATTTTGTGAAGATTGAGTTTAGAGGTTATCAGTGGTGCCATATGCTAGCCGATAGTCTACAAGAGCTGCATGAGTTTGCTACGCTCATCGAGGTTGATCCGCGCCTCTTTCATCGCAATGCTAGCTATCCGCATTATGATATCACCGTACAGATGCGCGAGGCTGCTTTGGCTAATGGTGCTATCAAAGCCACAAGAAAACAAATTATCGATGCCGCCAAGAAGCTAAAGCTTGAGTTAAACCAAGCTTAATGGCTTTTTTATTCAAAAAAACCTGCTTTATTCTCAGCATAATAGTGAGAAAAAAGCAGGTTTTTAAGACTCATATCTTAACGGTATCTAAAGCCACTAGTCTGGCATATCCGCTAATTGCTTGAGGATGCTAGTAAAATTCTCAACCCCTTGCGCGCCACTGACCAGATGCCGCTCGTTGAAGACAATAGCGGGTACGCCTTGCACCCCTTGGCGCTGCCAATGCTGCTCTATCTCGCGCACATCAGGCGCAAAGCGCTGATCTACTAGTACCGCTAACGCTTCTACGCGATTAAGACCAGTCTCTGCCGCTATATCAGCGAGCACCTCATCATCAGAAAGATTACGCCCATCGGTGAAGTGCGCGGTAAACAGTGCTTGCTTTAGCTCATGCATTTTTCCTTGCGTTTGTGCCCAATGCAGTAACTGATGCAGATTAAAAGTATTATGCATACGCAGCTCGTCAGTGAAGTTAAAGTCAAAGCCGACCTCAGCGCCCGCTTCTGTGATTCTAGCGCGGCTAGCGTCTGACTCTTGCGGAGTTGAGCCGTATTTTTCTATGATATGCTCACGCATATTTTGTCCCTCACTTGGCATGTTAGGGTTCAGCTCAAACGGATGCCAATGAATTTCATAGTCGGTATCAGTCTGCTTTAGGGCTTCTGCTAGTTGTTTATAGCCGACCACGCACCAAGGGCAGACCACGTCTGAGACAATATCGATTCGAAGAGGCTTATCAGTAGTATTCATCAGTTATCCTTATATTTTTTACTTTATTAATTGCTGACTATATAACTGCGAACGATACGACTCGTTTTCAAGACTGCCGGTTTATACTTATTAAGATCATCTACTTTATATGCCTGTAGTATAAAACCTTTGACGGACTGTTTACTGCTGAACGCTATTAAATGGTAGCGAAACGAGCCAATAGCAGTCATTTGCACGCAGATTTGCTATCATAAGCGCTACTATTTATAAGGTTTTATTATCGAGCCGCTAGGATAGCCCCTAGTATTTAACTCATAAGTATTTAGCTCACAAGTATTTCTTTATTGGCAACAGACTGCAAGCACAAAAAAGCTAAATAGAGCAGTTATATTTGGCTAAAAAGTAATGCTTTTTTATTTAAAGGTGACATATGAATCAAGTTCAACCTAGGGTAGCGCCGCTAAACAAATGGCCCATGATCAGCCGTGTTTTTCATTGGATAAGCGCACTGCTATTATTAGTGACATGGGCGCTGATGTTTCTTTATGACAATACTGATGACTCGTTTTATGTCGGTTTGCATAAAGCGTTTGGGTTAAGTTTATTGTTTTGGATGCTGGCTCGAGTGATTAGCCGAATATTCACAAAAGCACCACCTGCCGCGCCAATGCCAAAATGGCAACATATCATTGCTAAGTTCACCCACTTTGTACTTTATGCGCTACTGATAGCGATGCCGGTAGTCGGACTGTTGATGTCTGTTTATGGCGGCCGCGCCGTTGATATGTTTGGCTTGTTCGAAATTCCGGTGTTCGTTACCCCAGATCGCGGTTTGGCGCGCACCTTTAATGATTGGCATACAGAGATCATTTGGCCGCTGATTCTTGCCTTTACTGCCGCTCACATTGGCGCGGCGCTATACCATCAATTTATCCAAAAGGATAAGCTGATAAAGCGTATGTGGTAGCGCTGATGACGTCGTTTATAATGATTGACTGATGTTTTGCTAAATACTGCTTGGGGTAGTGACCGTTATGCGTACCAAAAAAGACCGTATTCGGCATACTTTAAGCTTTGAGATTATTGGGTTGCTCATCTTTGCGCCATTGGCAAGCTTGGTCTTTGGCTTTGAGCTGCATACGATGGGCGCTATAGCGCTAGTAGGCTCTCTTGTCGCGACGGTGTGGAACTATTTTTATAACATCTTATTCGACAAGGCCATGCTAAAACTGCGCGGTAGGGTACAAAAAATTGTGCCAATAAGAGTGCTGCATGCCATTTTATTCGAAGGCGGTTTGCTGTTACTATTTCTGCCATTTATAGCGATATATCTAAACATTAGCCTGTGGGAAGCGTTTAAGATGGATATTGCGATGGCGACCTTTTATCTTATATATGCCTTTGTATTTAACTGGGTCTATGACAAAGTCTTTCCTATACCTAATACGGCAGCGGCTTAGGCCGAGCTTAGCGTTTTAAGTTTTTTCGATGAGTGTTGTATGATAAATAAAAGGGGTTTGCTTATTGGGCAAACCCTTTTGTCATGACACCATTAACTAAAAACTTGTCTTAAGCGGTTAATTGGATTACTTGGCAATAGCCGCTTGGCTGATACCATCAAGGGCTTTAGCGATATTGGCCAGCTGTCATAACTCATTAAACTTGTCTGTTTAACACAACCCTCATAGCAAGCTTCTAGCGGAGTTTAGCTAGTCAAGGATAGGTAATGTCACCAAAAATATTGACGCACATCTCAACCCAACTGGCCTTTGTGATAGCGGCTATCGTCATCGCTATCATGGGCGTGACTATGATAGGGTTTGGCTGGGTGCCGCATCTATCTTTGCTACTCGCTATTTGCGTCTTATTAGCGATCGGCTTATTTAAAGGATTGAGCTTCGATGATATGCAAGCGCAAATGGCCTCAGGTGTCATGCGTGGTATCGGTGCAATTTATTTGTTCTTTTTTATCGGTCTAATGATAGCGGCTTTGATGATGTCGGGGGCGATACCGACCTTAATGTATTATGGCTTTGAGCTGATATCGCCAGAGTTTTATTACCTCTCTGCTTTTGTTTTAACCTCAATTATTGGCGTGACTTTAGGCAGTAGCTTAACGACTGCGGCGACTTTAGGAGTGGCGTTTATTGGTATGAGCCATGCTTTTGATGCCAATGTCGCTATTGCTGCTGGGGCAGTGGTATCTGGGGCGTTTTTTGGCGATAAGATGTCACCTTTGTCTGATACCTGTACGATTGCCTCCTCAGTCGTTGGTATCGATCTGTTCGAGCACATTCGTAATATGATGTACACCACCGTACCGGCGTGGTTATTGACGGTTCTGTTGTTTTGGTTCTTCTCGGGAGACACGGCAGGCTCTAATCTGGGCCAAGTGACGTTACTACAAGCGCAGCTGATTGAGAGCGGCCTAGTGCACAGCTACGCAGTATTGCCTTTTGTCGCTTTAGTTGGGCTGGCGGTCTTTCGTATTAATGCTATCTATACGATTATTAGCACGATCAGCGTGGCGCTACTGATTACTTATTGGCATAGCGCACCAAGCTTTGGGGAGCTTGGCGGTTATCTGTTTGGCGGTTACGCGCCTGCAGAGTCGCTAGCGCTTGGTGAGGTTGCTGGCATGCTCTCACGCGGCGGCGTACAAAGTATGTTCTTTACCCAAACGATTGTAATATTGGCGCTGAGTTTAGGCGGGCTGCTGACAGCGCTAGGGGTGCTGCCGGCGCTATTATCAGGAATCAAAGCGTCTTTGACCTCATCAGGACGAGCGATATTTGCCGCTGCCATGTCGGCGCTGAGTATCAACGTACTGATCGGCGAGCAATATTTGAGTATTTTAATCTCGGGGACGGCTTTTCGCTCGACCTTTGAGCGCTTAAACTTGCATCCCAAAAACCTCTCTCGCACCATTGAGGATGCCGGTACCGTTATCAATCCGCTAGTGCCTTGGAGCGTCTGCGGCGTGTTTGTTAGTCAAGCGCTAGGGGTGCCTGTCCTTGATTACCTGCCGTATGCTTTTTTCTGTTATCTGTCGTTATTATTGACGCTCATCTTTGGCTTCACCGGCGTGACTATTAGTCCTGCCAAAAGTACCGAGCCTAAAACTAAAGCGGTTTAAGCCTAAGACTAAAATGGTTTAATCAAGGCGGGCTCAGATACCGCTTAGTACTACTACCGCTTAGTACTAAGACTTAGCCTCAATGTCACATAATATATAGCATGTTAATATATGTTATTGTATATTGATGAGGATTGAATTCCTGTGTTATCTTCAAAGGTAGTTATCATTTATATTGCTTAAGGAGATATCGATGCTGTTTGAAAAAATAAAAACCCCGGGGCTCTCGCACCTATCCTATCTATTTGGCTCGAACGGGCAAGCGGCAGTGATTGATCCACGTCGCGACTGCGCTATTTATATCGAAAAAGCACGAGCCGCTGGGCTTAAGATTACCCATATATTTGAAACGCATCGTAACGAAGACTTAGTCTCAGGCGCGCCTATATTAGCAAAGCTTACTGGTGCAAGCGTCTATCACGGGCCTAATCCAGAGCGTGAAGTAGTTTATGCACAAACGGCGCGGGAAGGCGACTGTTTTGCGATTGGTCAGCTTGAGATACAAGTGCTAGAGACTCCTGGTCATACCTTTGATCACCTGGCCTATGTGATGTTTGATAGCGCTTATCCTACCAAGGCTGTGGGCGTATTTACTGGTGATGCGCTATTTGTCGGTGATGTGGGGCGCACAGATTTTTATCCTGACAAGCGCGAAGAGGTCGCCGGTCTGCTTTATGATTCGCTACAAAAAATCCTAGCCTTAGGCGATCAGGCGATGATCTATCCAGCTCACGGTGCCGGTTCGGTTTGTGGCTCAGGCATGGCAGATCGTGAGTTCTCAAGTGTCGGCCATGAGAGATTAAATAACCCAAGGCTACAAATCGAGAGCCGAGATGAGTTTATCCAAGCGAAGATTAACGAGAATCATTACCAACCGCCTTATTTTAAGCTCATGGAACGCCTTAACATGGATGGAGGCGATGCCGCGCCGCGCATTATGCGCCCCGTCAATTTGTCGCTTGACGAAATCAGCAGCTCTGAAGCCGATCACCTGATAGATATTCGCGAGCCGCTTGCTTATGCGGCTGGCCATCTACCGGGTTCTATGAGTCTACCTGTTGGGATGATTTCTGCTTTTGCAGGTTGGTTCATCGCTGAGGGCGAGAGCATAGCGCTGATTGCCTCGGATGAGGAACAGCTAGCGACGGCGATGACGCATCTTGTGAGAATTGCTTTGGATAATATTGTAGGCGGATATGTCGGTGTCATTTCCGCGGCCAAACAAGGCAAGAGTATGGAGCAGACGCCGATGATAACGACCGAGGAAGTCAAATTGCGTCTTGAAGGTCATGCTAATACTAAAGCTAGCAAGGCTTGGACATTACTTGATGTCAGAGATGTTAATGAGAGAAACGAAGCTGCGATAGATGAGTCTGAGCATATCTATGTCGGTCATCTGAACGAGCGTTGGCGTGATCTTGACCCACAGGAGCATTATACCTTGATGTGTGCTAGTGGTCAGCGAGCGACAGTCGCGGCAGGGTGGCTAGCAAGCAAAGGTTTCAAGTATCTCGATATTTATCTTGGCGGAATGAGTGCTTGGCAGGCTGAGCAAGAGTAATACTTATGAGCTTACGTTAACTAAGTAGGCTGGACTATCATATTGACTAGTAATGCGCTAATTTACTTTAGTAAAAAAAGCATACCAAAGCTTGCGGCCTTCTGCATTAAACTGACGCACAGTATCAAAAAAGCGCTGCCGGGCTGATTCTTCGACTAAAGGTGCGGGCAATAAAGGATCAAAAACGACATTGCGAATAGCAAAATCGCCAAGAAGATAAGCGTCACGCAGCGCCGTTTCATTATCGAGACTATGCTGAGTCTTCTGCCAGTCGCTCAGCTGATTTGATACTTTCTTATAGTGTGCTTCGAGTTGCATCTGCGCCCACAGGCCAAGTGACTTCTTTTGTCTATCTTTATCAAAGTGGCTGGCTTGAAACACTGCAGCTTCAGGCTCTAGTTGCAAATCGAATAGCCGTGACCTTATCCCTTCAACACCGCCGCTCAAGTTATTAGGACGAATATAAAGTCCAGCATCTAGCTCACGAAAGCCTAATAAGGAAAGCGCTCTCATACGGGCGCGCAGTATTTTGCGATCGCTACGCGGCAGCCCGCCGGTAGTGACCGCTATCCATGAGCTATCCCATGCTGTAACGCGCTTATCCGCGTGCTCCCAAGCGGCAACGTCAGCGCCTAACTTCTTAGCTTTTGGGCCTAAGCGATAAACAGCAGCATCCACCGCCTCTACCAATTCCGCTTGCGTCAAACGAGCCATAGTCACTCGTATATTGTTTTCCTTGATCGCAAACAGCCTGCCTGCACGAATGATCTCCGCTATGCTCAGCGTCTCCTTGTCAGCCACTGTCAGTAAACGCAAAATGAGAGGGCGAGCGGCTGGCCATTGGTAATTACATTCTTTGACAATATGTGATTTCATATGTAATACTCTGGGTTGAGTCATTTATTATTAAGTTGCTTATTATAATCAAATACAGGACATTATAAGCATTCAGTAAGATAAGTGATAAGTAACAAGGATAGTTAGCCAAATATTATGAAGGATTGCTATGAAAAATACCGAGCAGATGTCAACGACCCATCAATTCAGCACCCATGAAGTCAATAATCAACCTACTGCTTTAGCGAATTATAACGCTTGGGAGACCGATGATGCGCTAAAAGAAGCTGTCATTCGCGAAGGGGCGTCATGGGCAAACGATCATCTGAGCGAGTTTGGCGCCCGTACTGGTGGTGATATGGTAGACAAAGGCTTTGCTGCCAATGAAAACCCTCCTAAATTTCGCCCCTTTGATCGCTATGGTCACCGTATAGACGACGTCGAGTTTCATCCTGCCTATCATGAGCTAATGACAGCGGGCGTATATTATGGCATGAGTAATTTTGCTTGGCGTAATGAGAGTCGCCAAAGTGCGCATGTGGCGCGAGCGGCCATTATGTATTTAGGCTCACAAGCAGAAGCCGGTTTTGGCTGTCCGATGTCGATGACTTACGCCGCGATTCCGGCTTTGCGTCATAACACAAGGCTCGCTGAAAAGTGGATACCAAAACTGCTATCGACAGAATATGATCCTCGTAGCTTACCTATGGAGCAAAAAAGCGGCTGTACAATTGGCATGGGGATGACCGAAAAGCAAGGCGGTTCTGACTTACGGCGCAACAGCACCAAAGCTGTCAAGCAAAATGATGATAGTTATCAAATCATTGGGCATAAATGGTTTTATTCTGCGCCTATGTCTGACGCTCATTTAGTACTCGCGCAGTCTGAAAACGGGCTTAGCTGCTTTTTAGTACCAAGGTTTCGCCCTAATGGCACGCTCAATGCCGTACGGATTCAGCGTTTAAAAGACAAGCTTGGCGACTGGTCGAATGCTTCCTCCGAGGTAGAGTTTGCCGGTGCTTTTGGCGAATTAGTAGGAGTAGAGGGCAGAGGTGTTGCCACTATCATTGAGATGGTAGCCTTAACGCGGCTCGATTGTATGATAGGGTCAGCCGCGCAAATGCGGCAAGCGGTCGTGCAGGCGATTCACCATACTTCTGGACGTGAGGCTTTTGGTGATTTACTAATCAATCAACCGCTTATGCGCAATGTGCTTGCTGACTTGGTATTGGAGTCTGATGCGGCATTGGCCTTGACTATGAGAGTGGCGCGCGCCATTAGTCTGCTTAAGACCGACTCACATGAGGCTGCGCTGGCTCGCATCGCCACTGCCATTGGTAAATATTGGATATGTAAGCGTACGCCTGTGTTAGTCAACGAAGCACAAGAGTGTCTCGGCGGTATTGGTTATGTCGAAGAAAATATTATGCCGAGACTTTATCGTCAGGCACCGCTCAACTCAATTTGGGAAGGTAGCGGCAATATCCAGTGCTTAGATGTGCTACGTGCCTTAAATAAAGAGCCGGCTACTCGTGAGGCGTTGTTTACTGAGCTGCAAAGTGCGGCTGGTAAAGACAGTTATTTTGATAAAGAGCTTGGGCAACTAGCAAGTTATTTTGAAGAGGTAGAGACATTAGAGTTTAGAAGCCGCTACGTCATCGAGCGCTTGGCGTTGATGCTGCAAGCTTGTATCCTGCTAAATACAGAAAATAAAGACATAGCAGCAGCGTTTTGCCGCTCACGTTTGGGCGGCGTGCACGGACTGGCGTTTGGTACGCTCAGTCCAGATGCACCCATAGATCAGCTGATCGAACGCGCTGCAGGTGCCACAAAGTCTATGGCTTAGCATTTTTTACTAGCTACTTAGTCAGCTCGATAGTACCGTTAGCGGTAACAGAGACGGTACTATTACCTGATTCAAAATTTTGACTTGGTACCGAAGACTTAGCATCAGCGGCGCGCATGCTGCTATACATTGGACGTGGGTAGTCGGTGTTGCCAGCATTGAGGTTGACGCTGACCACGCGATAACCGCGCGCATCCCAAGCACGAGTGAGGTTTTTGGCCTGTTGCTGAAAAGCGCGAGACGCTTCCGTCATCAGTTTTTGCTCTAGCGCATCTTTTTTACTCTCTGAGACACCAAAGTTTAGATTATTCATCACTAAGGTTTCTTGCAAGTCTGCAATAAGCTGGCTTGTTGCGGTGAAGTCGGTGCTTTTTAGATCGATATTAGCTTGACCGGTCCAGCCGATGATTTTGTCGTTTTTGTCGTAACGCGGATAAGTGCGCTGCTGGCCAGTACTGACGGTGACGCTAGGGTAGCGCTTAGCAATTGCCAGTGCTCTATTGATTGACGTGTTCAATGTTGTAGCCAAAGCCTTAGCATCGCTCGCTTGTGCCTTTTTATACAGGCTTGCGCGCACTTCGTCATTGGCAATGTCTTCTTTAACTTGCGTCTCAAAGGTAAGCTGATCATAACCGGAGGGTTCAGCGTGGGCGACGCTCATTGCTGCACTCAATAAAAAAGCACTGCCAGTTATGAAAGCCAGTTTATTCGTTAGTAAGTTTTTCATCGTAACTCCTTATATAAATAGTTTTTAAAAGCATATAATTTAATAGTTTTTTTAGAGATTATTAACATAACAAACCTGATAATAAATAATATAAGTGTTTTGTCACAACCTTACTGCTTTCTAGCAGCGTTAAAAATAACGATAATATCTAAGCCCAATTCACTTTGGCGTGAAAAGCTATCGTTTGTAGCGTTAGGGGTTGTAAAATAGAAAAAAGTAAGTATAATTTGCAACTGGTGGCTCCATTGGTAGCCTCGCAACAGTGTTCTATGAACCCCGCCAGGACCGGAAGGTAGCAACGGTATTAGATTCATTGTGTGCCGAGGATGTGCTGATGGAGTCGCTTTTTTTTGTCTAAAATTTAACTGTTATTGATTTGCTGTTCGATTTACCTGCCCTGCTAGAGGGTTTTTTTTGGGTCAAAATTTTGGGTCAGCGCCATCAGTAACTAATAAAATAGCTAGGTGAGTAGCTTGCATCCTGCTCGCTTAAAAGCTACGATATTGAGTCTAAATGAGTAGGGTAAACCATCTAAATGAGTGATAGCCAAACGACTTCATTACCTACTGAGCAGCGTCAAAGCTCAGAGCTTTTAGCTCGCCAGCAGCAAGCTCAGCAGCGACAGATTTTGGCGATGATGGGTATCGGACAATGGGTGCGGCCAGACTCACCAACGCTAAAAATAAGCGATATCACTGAGAGCGCAGGTGGTATACAAGCACCCGATTCATTAACTGGGCAGCAGCCGGTATCAGACGAACAAGTTAGACCAGAGGTGCGAGGTGGTGATCCAATAGATAGACACACTACGACTGCGCCAGTTGCTTCAGATGATGAAGTATTAGCTACTGATCACGTAAAAATGAATAGCTTCGATAATGACAGCTTTGATGTTGATGTTGCTAATAATAATGAAAGTTCAAATGCTAGCAACAAGTCTTACAACTTTAACAATTTAAATAGCTTCTCTGAATCAGCTAGTACTGAGCAAGTTGATACTGCGAGCCATACTCCTAACTTAGCCCCTGCTAACTCTGAGAAAATAGCGCCCTTTGATTTGCAAGGCGCTCGTTACGGGGACTGGGTACTGCTAGTTGATATTCAGGCGCTCGATAATGACAGTCAAAAGCTCTGGCAAAACATCACTCAGGCCCTATCATTAGACTGTGAGACGAGCTCATTTCCGATATGTGCGGGTATGGACACCGCTGAGCTGGCCAATGCTAGCCTTGCTGGTTATATTTTCAAGATTGCACAGAGTGAAGATATTCAGGTGGCTGTATTGACCGCTTTGCCCGGCGGTTTGTCTCATCCTAAATTTGCGACAACGCCTAGCTTAGAGACGATGCTTGAAGACAGTCTACTTAAGCGGGAGTTTTGGCAGCAGATCTCCAATTAATTCATTGTTTTTGATTGCTATATCATTTAGCTCAAAATAGCTTTACGCGGTTCTAAAATTTATACTTAACTTTTTCTCTATTTCTTTGTTACTGCTTGGAATTCTTATTATGTCTGAACATACTGCTCCACATCGAACTCCCAACTTTTCTGCAGGCCCTGCTACTATTCCTACTGAGGTTCTACAGCGCGCGCAAAGCGAGATGCTCGATTGGCAGGGTCGCGGTGTCTCGGTGATGGAGGTCAGCCACCGTAGTAAAGAATATATCGCTATCACTGAAAAAGCGGAAAGTAAATTACGCTCGCTGATGGACATACCTGATAACTATAAAGTGCTGTTTTTGCAGGGCGGCGCAAGCCTGCAGTTCTCGGCTATTCCTTTAAACCTATTAAACAATGGCCGCGCTGATTATCTCTCGACTGGGACGTGGTCAGATAAGGCCATTAAAGAAGCTAAGCGCTACGCTAAGCTAGGTCTTGGTGAGGTTAATGTGGTCGCTAGTGGCAAACAAAGCAATTTTACGGACGTACCTGCGTCTGATGAGTGGAACCTAAGTGATGATGCCAAGTATTTTCATTACTGCGCTAATGAGACCATTCATGGCTTGCAAATATTTGAGCCGCCAAAGGTTGATGTGCCGCTCATCGTAGATATGTCATCAAATATTTTATCGCAGCCGATTGATGTCTCCAAATTTGGTATGATTTACGCCGGCGCACAAAAAAACATCGGTCCCGCAGGTCTTGTTATCGTTATTATCCGTAAAGATTTACTAAACCAAGCCAGCGATTGGTGCCCGCTGCTGATGAACTATACGCATCAGGCTGAAAAAGAGTCGATGTCTAACACGCCAGCGACGTATTCATGGTATCTAGCGGGTCTAGTATTCGACTGGTTAGAAGAGCAAGGCGGCGTTGAAGCTATCGGCAAAATCAATCAGAAAAAGGCGGATCTGCTATACCAGACAATCGATGATAGTAATTTTTATAATAATCCGGTTGCCAAACAATATCGCTCGATTATGAACGTGCCTTTTACCTTGGCAGATGATAGCTTAGATAAAGTGTTTTTAGAAGAGTCAGAAAAAGCAGGCTTGCTACATCTAAAGGGCCATCGCGACGTCGGCGGTATGCGCGCTAGTATCTATAACGCGGTATCGCTTGAGTGGGTAGAGCAGCTTGTTGACTTTATGCAGGATTTTGAAAAAAAGTATGCCTAATTGCTATATCGCCCCTTGCCGGCAAAAATAGCTATAATCAAAAGACGCCACTGAATAAGTGGCGTTTTTTTCTAAGTGGGAATAGCTGAGCGAGAATAGCTGAGCGGGAGTAGCTAAGCGGGTATAGAAGGTACTGAAATTATTTTTAAGGGCGATATTGAAAAAGTAGCAAAACACATCTACGCTTTTGATTAGGTTAAAAAAGCGAAGTTTGGTATGATTAGATTTCGCATCACCGCTAGAATTAGGCTACTGTAAAAGTCTGCTTTGATAAAAAGCGCCGATAGCGCCCATAATGATAGACAAGCTATGATCAATAACGCTCCGATACAAGCTATATTATACAAGTCTTATAAGGCCGCTACTTTGAGCCTACTGCTTTGCTACGCCTCTAGCAGTCAAGCCGAGGTGGTTACCACGTCAGCGCTTGGACATAATAGTAGCGCTGAATACATCGACGCCCCATACATGCCGTACGCCAACCCTGATGCGCCAAAGGGTGGTACGCTATCGCTCGATGCTCGCGGCACCTTTAATGCGGCCAATAAGTGGATGACGACGGGCGTGGCAATGGTCGGCACGGATTATCTGTACGATACCTTGATGACTGGCTCACTGAATGAAGCCTTTACCATGTATCCGCAGCTGGCCACAGGCGTGACTTACGATACTGATGATGCCAGCTGGATCATTTATCATCTCAATCCTAAAGCCAAGTTTTGGGATGGTACGCCAGTCACTAGCAGTGATGTCAAAGCGACTTATGAGGCGATACTCAGCAAAGGCCCGATGTATATTCGCAGCTATTTAGGCGATATTAAAGAAGTACAAATCCTTGATAAACATAAAGTGAAGTTCGTCTTTACCTCCAGTGATAACAAAGAGATTTTGCTAACCGTTGGCCAGTTTCCTATCTTTGCCAAATCCTCCATTGATGCCGATTTTGAAAAGATAAGCTTAACGCCTTTGATGGGCAGTGGCCCATATAAATTAGGCCGTGTCGAGGCGGGGCGTTCGGTCAGCTATGTGCGCGATCCAAATTATTGGGGCCGTGATCTGGCGGTAAATCGCGGCCGCTATAACTTCGATATGATTAAGTTCGTCTATTATCAAAGCGATGAGATTGCCTTTGAAGGCTTTAAGTCTGGACAATATCGCTTTCGTCCCGAAAACAAAGCCTCGAATTGGGCAACAGGCTATAACTTCCCTGCCGTAAAAGCGGGGATGATTGTCAAAGAGTCGATAAGTAGTCAAAACCCTGTACCGATGCAGGGGCTCGTGATGAATATGCGCAGGCCTTTGTTTCAAGATATTCGCGTCCGTGAAGCGCTCAGTCTAGCATATGACTTTGAATGGATGAACAAGACTTTATTTCATGGCCAGTATGAGCGCTTGCAGAGTTTTTTTTATGGCTCAGAGCTGGCGGCGACTGGTACGCCAGCTGCTGATGAGATGGCAGTACTGACGCCACTACTCAGTGATCTAGAGCCTAGGCAGCGTCAAGGAGTGCTTAGCGATTGGCAGCTACCTAAGAGCGATGGTAACGGCTTTAACCGGGAGAGTTTACTCAAGGCAAGGCAGTTACTACTCGATGCTGGATTTTATTATCAAGACATGCAGCTGTATCAGCCAAATGGTGAGCGCGCGCAAATTGAGATTTTGATGACAGGCGATACGCTAGGCCGAGTACTGTTGCCTTATATTCGTAATATTGAGCGCTTAGGATTTGCGGCAAATCTGCGTCAAGTCGACGGGCCGCAGTACTATGAGCGCACGCGTCGTTATGATTATGATATGACGACCGATGTGTTCGCGCAAAGCTTATCACCGGGCGCGGAGCAAGCCGCCTTTTGGGGCAGCGCGGCTGCTGATGAAGTCGGTAATCGCAATACGATCGGCATCAAAAACTCGGCGATAGATACAGTCGTAGAAGCCCTTGGCGATGCTGAGAGTCGTGAGGAGATTGTGCTTTATACCAAAGTGCTCGATCGCTTACTGCGCGCAGGTCACTATTTAGTCCCACTATACGGCAAATCTGGCACTAATGTGGCGTACTGGAATCAGTATCGCCATACGACTTTGCCGACCAATGCGGTTGGTATCGACTACTGGTGGGTGGACAAAAAGGCGGAAGCGAAAGTTAATGATTATTTAAAACGCTAAATTCAGCTCCAAGTGAAAGCGGTAAGCTAAGACGATAAACGTCAATTAACCGTGAATAACAGTCATATAAGCGCACATTTAAGATCAATACGTAAAACCAGTGTTAACCAATAAGGGTTCGATATGAGTATTCAAATTATTCCAATAAAAGCATTTAACGATAATTATATTTGGACATTAATTAATAAAAATAACAAGCAAGCTATCGTTATTGATCCTGGCCAAGCGCAGCCTGTCGCGGACTATATGGAAGAGCATGACTTAGAGATGACCTCTATCTGGACCACACATCATCATTTTGATCATGTCGGCGGCGTAATGGAGCTACAAGAGCACTTCCCGATGACGCATATCGTCGGCCATAGCGAGCATGGCGTTGAGGAAGATCAAACGATAAAAGACGGCAGCACGGTCAGTGCTTGGGGCTGCTCAGCACAAGTCTGGGATATCCCCGGGCATACGGCAAGTCACATGGCTTATGTGTTGGATATCGACGGTCAAAAGCACTGCTTTTGCGGTGATACGCTGTTTAGCGCAGGCTGCGGTCGTGTCTTTACCGGTACTATCGAGCAGCTTTACGAGAGTTTCAAACGACTAAACAGTCTGCCTGCCGATACGTTATTGTATCCTGCCCATGAATATACGGCTAACAATCTGCGTTTTGGGCTGTCTATTGAGCCGGGTAATATGGCGATGCAGCAAGCTTTAGAGCGAGCAGAGAGTCAGACGCAGCAAGGACTATGTACGCTACCGGTCACTTTGGAGCATGAACGCGAGGTCAATGTATTTTTGCGAGCGCATGAGCCTAGCGTCATTGCAGGCGTAAAAGCCAAAACGAATATTGACAATGAAGAGCGCTTAACGGTGTTTACAGCGCTACGAGAGCTTAAGGATAACTTCTAACAATCACACAGCACTACCTCTTACCTCACTTGTCCGCTGACTGTTGTCTGCTATTTTACCTTTGCAAGGAAGTCGTCATCATGGGTCGTTATATCTTAAAGAGACTACTACTGATATTACCGACGCTTTTCTTGATTTTATTGGCGAACTTTGTGATTGTACAGGCCGCACCTGGTGGTCCTGTCGAGCAGCAACTGGCTCTCATTGAACAAGGCGCAAAAGATAGCGCGGTTAATAGTAGCGTAGGTGCAGGCGGCTCTGGCGGTAATACCAGCACTTATCAAGGTACGCGCGGATTATCGGAGGAGATGGTCGCTGCGATTAATGCGCAATATGGCTTTGATAAATCCGCGCCTGAGCGCTTTTGGATTATGCTAAAAAACTATGCTCAATTAGATTTTGGCGAGTCGTTCTTTAAAGGGCAGACGGTAACTGACCTCATTATCGAAAAACTCCCTGTTTCCATCTCCTTAGGACTGTGGAGCACACTGCTGATCTATATGATTGCCATACCATTGGGGGTTTATAAAGCTATGCATCACGGCTCGGCGGTAGATAAAGCGACAGCGATGCTATTAGCAGTTGGTCATGCGATACCGGTATTTGTATTTGCGGTAATATTATTGGTGTTTTTTGCGGGCGGTAGTTACTTTAATATCTTTCCGCTACAAGGGCTGACCTCAGAGAATTTCGATCAGCTGAGCACTTTAGGTAAAATAAAAGATTACTTTTGGCATTTAGCTTTACCTTTACTAGCGAGTACCGTCGGCGGCTTTGCCGGTTTGACTTACTTGACTAAATTTAGCTTTTTAGAGGAGCTGAGCAAGCAGTACGTGTTGACTGCTCGCGCTAAAGGCTTAGGGGAGCGTCAAGTGCTCTACGGGCATGTCTTTCGTAATGCCATGCTGATTGTCATAGCTGGTATTCCGGCCGCTATCGTCGGTATTTTCTTTGCCGGTAACTTTCTTATTGAGATTATCTTTAAACTTGATGGACTGGGCCTGCTTGGCTTTGAAGCCATTCAGCAGCGCGACTATCCAGTGATATTTGGTACGCTGTTTATCTTTACTTTACTTGGTTTATTATTACAGCTTATCAGTGATCTGAGCTATCATCTGATAGACCCTCGTATTGATTTTGAGGGTCGCTAATGTCTAATTATTCTACTGCTACGCCGCCACCTGCTTTAACGAAATCAAAAGCCAAACGCCTAAATCCGATTTGGCAGGCGCGGCTCGATCGCTTTCGTAGTAATCGCTTAGGTTTAATCTCTCTTATTATTTTCAGCTTAGTGTTCATCCTCTGTATGGCCGCTAACGTTATTGCCAATGACAAACCGCTACTGGTCAGTTATGACGGTGACTACTATGTGCCTGTATTGACAGCTTATCCTGAGACTACTTTTGGCGGTGTATTTGAGACTGAAGCTAACTATAAAGATCCTGCGGTACAAGCGCTGATTGAGGACAAAGGCTTTTATGTGATGCCGATTATTCCTTTTGCCGATCAGACGCCAAATGTAGAATTGGGTCTTCCTTATCCTGCTGCACCTAACGCTCAGAACTGGCTCGGCACTGACGATCAAGGGCGCGATGTGCTCGCGCGTATTCTCTATGGTATGCGGGTTTCTCTGTTATTTGGTATAGCGTTGACTTTAGCTGGAGCACTAATAGGTATTATCGTCGGCGCAATCCAAGGCTACTATGGCGGCTGGGTAGATCTAGCAGGTCAGCGCTTTATGGAAGTGTGGGGCGGGATGCCGCAGCTATTTATGATTATCATTTTGGTCAGCCTGTTTAGCCCTAGTGTCTATGTGCTATTTGCTTTGATGTTATTGTTTGGCTGGATGGGTTTGGTCGGTTTGGTACGTGCTGAGTTTTTGCGGGCGCGTAATTTTGATTATGTACGGGCGGCGCGTAATTTAGGGGTCTCTGACAGCCAAATCATGCGCAAACATATCTTGCCTAACGCTTTAGCCTCCAGTCTTTCGCAGTTGCCGTTTATCTTAACCGCCAATATCATTGCACTGACTGCGCTTGATTTCTTAGGTTACGGATTACCGCCCGGCTCACCGTCATTAGGAGAGCTGATGGTACAAGGCAAAAACAATCTCGATGCGCCTTGGCTTGCGTTATCAGGGTTCTTTAGTTTAACCTTTATTTTATCCTTGCTTATCTTTATTGGCGAAGCGTTACGTGATGCCTTTGACCCAAGGCGCAGCTGATATGACTGATAATACTAAGCAAAACCCATGTGTTCTAAGCGTTACAGATCTGACTATCACGGCGGATAACAAAGCCATATTAGTCGATAATTTATCTTATCAGCTGCATCAAAGCCAGACGCTCGCTATCGTTGGTGAGTCGGGCTCAGGCAAATCAATCGCCAGCCTAGCACTGTTAGGATTACTGCCGAATAGCCTAAGCGTCAGTGGCCAGGTCTTGCTCGATGGAAGAACGCAGCTACCCATTACCAATAACCAAGGTAAGGATAAGGCGCAAAACAGAGCGCTCAGATCCATTCGTGGTCAGCGCATCGGCATGATATTTCAAGAGCCGATGACTGCGCTGAATCCGCTACATACCGTCGCCAAGCAAATCGCCGAATCGCTGCGCCTAAACGGTATCGCAAAGCCGCAGTGGCGCAAGCATACTATCCAGCTGTTAGAAGATGTCAATATCACTGATCCTATTGATAAGCTCAACCGCTATCCGCACGAGCTCTCAGGCGGTCAGCGCCAGCGGGTGATGATTGCGATGGCATTAGCACAGCAGCCTGACATTTTGATCGCCGATGAGCCAACTACCGCGCTTGATGTGACTTTGCAGCACGAGATATTAGCACTACTAAATAGCCTAAAGTCTGAGCGAGATATGGCGATGATTTTGATCAGCCATGACCTAAATTTAGTCAAACGCTATAGCGATGAGATTATCGTTATGCGCCAAGGCCAGACGATTGAGCAAGGCAAAACTGCTGCTATCTTTGCGCAGCCAAAAGCGGACTATACTCGCACACTGATGCAGCAAAATTTTGGCTCAGCACTAACGATTACCAATGAAACCGCCACTGACGAGCGAGTCTTAGTAGT
>Ga0114901_1000833_pt1 | contig 18950 bp, 19 predicted proteins | sample MalvireepMed_s16_FD_89686 | JGI IMG/M metagenome (GOLD analysis project Ga0114901, IMG submission 89686) | Marine viral communities from the Global Malaspina Expedition - Malaspina viral metaG DeepMed_s16 | ecosystem: Environmental > Aquatic > Marine > Oceanic | place: Mediterranean Sea... | reverse complement strand
GGCGCGTGGCGGCGTTGCCGCTGGGCGGCTATGTCCGCTTCAAGGGCGACATGAACGCGGCCAGCATGACCGATCCGGCCTGGCTGCAAATGCCGGCAAAGGAACGGGCGGAAAGCTTCCCGGCCAAGCCGCTGTGGCAACGCGCCGCCATCGTCGCCGCCGGCCCGGCGATCAACTTCCTGTTCGCGATCCTCATCATCGCCACCTTCGCCTTCGTCCATGGCGAAAGCCGCACCCCCGCCGTCGCGGGTGTTGTCGAGCAGGGCAGCGCCGCCGATGCCGCGGGCATCCAGGTCGGCGACCGCATCCTGTCCTTCAACGGGCGGGCGATGGACACCTATACCGACATGGTGATGTACACGCGCATCCGGCCGGGCGAGCCCGTCGATGTCGTGATCGACCGCGGCGGCAAGCGGCTGGAGATCCAGACGCGCATCGGCGCGGTGATGGAGGATGACGGCTTTGGCCAGCAATATCGCGTCGGCCGCCTGGGCATCGGCGCCAGCGATCCGGTGGTCGAGCGCGTCGGCCTGCTGCGCGCGCCGGTGGTGGCGATCGAGCGCACCGGGCAGATCGTGCGCACCATGGTCGAAACGCTGGGCCAGATCGTCACGGGCGGACGGTCGGTCAAGGAACTGGGCGGCCCGCTCAAGATCGCGCAGGTGTCGGGGCAGGCCGCGACGCTGGGGCTGGAAAGCTTCATCTTCTTCGCCGCGCTCATCTCGATTAACTTGGGGTTCATCAACCTCTTGCCAATCCCCATGCTCGATGGCGGGCATCTGCTCTTTTACGGGATCGAGGCGGTGCAGCGGCGTCCGGTTAGCGCACAGGCGCAGGAATGGGCTTATCGGTCGGGCCTGGCGGTGCTGATGGCGATGATGCTGCTGGTGACTTTCAACGATTTGTCGTCTTTCGGGCTTTGGAAAAGCCTGTCCGGCTTGATCGGCTGACGCGCTTCGGGCAGGGAAGCGCGGCTTGGCGTCGTCTGTTGCGACGGAAACATTCTTTTTTGCGTTTGAGGTGAGCGGGTGAAAGCGATGAACAGCAGCATGAGGCAGCGCCCGGTCGTGGCCGCCCTGTTGGCGACGACGATGATCGCGGGCCTCGTGGGCGTTCCGGCGATGGCGCAGGATGCGACGGCGCCCGCAGCGGCCCCGGCCGCCGCGCCGACCATGGCGCCGCAGGGCACGATCCGCGCCATCACCGTGACGGGCACCCAGCGGCTGGAGCCCGACACGGTCCTGTCCTACACCAAGCTGCGCATGGGCCAGCCCTTCAGCCAGGAAAGCCTCGACCAGGCGCTGCGCGACCTGTACGAAACCGAACTGTTCGCCGACGTCCAGATCCGCAACGACAACGGCGCGCTGACGGTCGAGGTGAAGGAAAACCCGGTCATCAACCGCATCGTGCTGGAAGGCAATAAGCGGCTGAAGGACGACAAGATCCGTCCCGAAATCAAGCTCGCCCCGCGCCAGATCTACACCCGGTCCAAGGTCCGCGCCGACGTGGCGCGCATTGTCGAGCTGTATCGCCGTCAGGGCCGCTTCGCCGCAACGATTGAGCCCAAGATGGTCCAGCTGGACCAGAACCGCGTCGACATCGTCTTCGAAATCTCGGAAGGGCCCAAGTCCAAGGTCCGCCAGATCAACATCATCGGCAACGACAAGTTCAGCGACGGCGAACTGCGCAGCGAGATGGTGACCAAGCAGTCGCGCTGGTTCCGCATCTTCTCCTCGGGCACCAGCTATGATCCCGACCGCCTGGCCTATGACCAGCAGAAGCTGCGCCAATTCTACCTGACCGAAGGCTATGCCGATTTCCGCGTCATTTCGGCGGTGGCGGAGCTGACGCCCGACAAGCAGGACTTCATCATCACCTATGTCGTCGAGGAAGGCGACCGGTACAAGTTCGGCGATGTGAAGGTCGAATCGGACATTCGCGACCTGTCGGGCGAAAATCAGACCAAGCGCCTGCCGATGAAGACGGGCGATTGGTACAATGCCAAGCTGGTCGAGGACACGGTCGACACGCTCAGCGAGACGGCGGGCCTGTTCGGCTATGCCTTTGCCGACGTCCAGCCGGACTTCAACCGCAACAAGGAAGACCTGACGATGGGGATTAATTTCCGCATCGCCAATGCGCCGCGCGTCTATGTCGAACGAGTCGACATCAACGGCAACACGCTGACGCAGGACAAGGTCATCCGCCGCGAATTCCGTCTGGCCGAGGGGGACGCGTTCAACAGCTTCCTCGTCAAGCGCTCGAAGGACCGCATCAACTCGCTCGGCTATTTCCAGGAAAAGCTCGACATCGAGCAGAAGCCGGGCTCGGCGCCCGACCGCATCGTTCTGGAAACCAATGTGCAGGAAAAATCGACCGGCGAATTGTCGCTGTCGGCCGGCTTCTCCTCGCTGGAGCGGTTCATCGTCGCGGCGTCGATCACGCAGCGCAACTTCCGCGGCAAGGGCCAGGAACTGCGCACGTCGGTCAATTATTCGGCCTATTCCAAGTCGGTCGAAGTGGGCTTTACCGAGCCCTATTTCATGGACAAGAATATCGCGCTGGGTGGCGACATCTATCGTCGCGATCTCAACAGCTTCCGCTATCTGACCAACAATGATCGCGACACGACCTACGAGCAGACGACCACCGGCTTTCAGATCCGCGCCGGCGTGCCGATCACCGAATATATGTCGCTGGCGCTGCGCTACAGCCTCAATTTCGATGACGTGACGCTGGACGAGGATACCTATTATTCGGACACGGACGGTGATGGCGACACCGAGTGCGACCCGCTGCTGGCCGGCCGCTATCTGTGCGACGCGATCGGCCAGCGTACCACCTCGTCGGTCGGCTATTCGCTGATCTACGATACGCGCGACAACCGCATCCGCGCGACGCGTGGTCATAACATCACGCTGAGCCAGGATTTCGCGGGCCTGGGCGGCGACGTCAAATATGTGAAGACCCGCCTGTCCGCGTCCAAATATTGGCCGCTGGGCGGTGGCTTCATCTTCTCGCTGTCGGGCGAGGGCGGCTATATCCACAGCCTGGAAGGCGAACGGCGCGACGCGGCGGGCAATCTGGTCGACAAGGTCCGCCTGGTCGATCGCTTCTTCCTGGGCGAACCGCAGATTCGCGGCTTCGACATCCGCGGCATAGGCCCGCGCGTGAAGCGTTACTATCTGACCGCGCAGACCGATGATGACGGCAACACCACCGGCTATACCCGCAGCAACAGCAACAACAATGTCTCGGACGACGCGCTGGGCGGCAAGGTCTATTATCTCGCCCGCGCCGAAGTGCAGATCCCGCTGGGCTCGGCCGCGCGCGAAATGGGCCTGCGCCCGTCGATCTTCGTCGACGCCGGTGCGGTCGCCGGCTTGCGTGATCCCGACACCATCCAGTTCAACGGCTATTGCGCCCCCACGTCCGGCTCCGGCACGACGGTCGAGGCGGGCGGCACGCCGCGGGCGCCGACCTGCCCGGTCAACTACAGCTTCTCGGGCGGCAATTTCGAGGAGGAATATCTCGGCGACACGCTTTCGCCGCGTGTTTCCGTGGGCTTCGGCGTCAACTGGAACTCGCCTTTCGGCCCGTTCCGCATCGACATCGCCAAGGCCCTGCTCAAGGAACCAGGGGACGACAACAAGCTCATCACCTTCAATGTGGGGACTCAATTCTGATGAAGACTATCGTTAAAGCCGCGGCGCTGGTTCTGGCGCCCATGACCGCCATCGCGCTGACCGCTGTCCCGGCCGCCGCCCAGACCAAGTCGGGCATCGCCGTCGTCGACCTGGAAGAAGCCGTCGCCAAGAGCAGCGCCTTCACCACCGCGATGACGCAGATGCAGACCACCTACAAGCCGCAGCTGGACCAGATCAACAGCCGCCGCACCGCGATCGAGACCGATCTCAAGAGCAAGAATGACGCGCTGCAGGCCGCCTACAAGGCCGCCGGCAACAAGTCGACGCCGGCGCTGGAAACCCAGTTCCAGCAGCTGCAGCAGGCCCAGCAGAGCGGCCAGGCCGAACTGCAGCGCCTGACCCAGCCGGTGGCGCTGGCCCGCGCCTATGTCGAGCAGCAGATCGTCGACAAGCTGGACGACGCGCTGAAGGCCGCGACCGCCAAGACCAAGGCCGAAGTCGTGCTCAAGAAGGCCGCGACCGAAAGCTTCGCGTCGGGCGCGGACATCACCCCGGCGGTGATCACCGAACTCAACGCGCTGGTGCCCAGCGTCGGCATCACCCCGCCGGCCGGCTGGCAGCCCGGCGGCCGCCAGGGTGCAGCGCCCGCCGCTGCCGCTCCGGCGACCCCGGCGCAGGCGCCCAAGTCGCGCTGACACAGGAATGAACGGAGAGGTTGAAACGACCGCGCGTGGCCCGATGGATATCCGTCGGGTCATGGCCGCGCTGCCGCACCGTTATCCGATGCTGCTGATCGATCGCGTGGTGTCGCTGGTGCCCAGCCAGTCGATCCACGCGATCAAGGCGGTGTCGGTGAACGAGCCCTTTTTCCAGGGCCATTTTCCCACCCGGCCGATCATGCCCGGCGTGCTGATCGTCGAGGCGCTGGCTCAGGCGGCCGGCGTGCTGGCGGTGGAATCGATGAACCTGGCCGATTCGGGCAAGCTCGTCTATTTCATGAGCATCGACGGGGCGAAGTTCCGGTCGCCGGTGGAGCCGGGCTGCCTGCTCGACCTGCATGTCGAAGTGACCCAGAATCGCGGCGCGATCTGCAAGTTCAGCGGCAAGGCGATGATCGAGGGCAAGCTGGCGTCGGAAGCCAATTTCGTCGCGATGATCACCGACCCGCCGCAGGATTGACGCGGACGCGCGGAGCGGCACGCCTGTTTTCCGGCGATCCATTTCCTCGGCCCGCGCGAACCGGTGGGTCGCGGATGGATGCGCGCCGGGCAGGGCGTCGGAAGAAATCCGGCTTCTCCCTTGCCAATCCGCGCGCAAACCGCTAAGGGCGCGCCTTCGCTTATTTTCGCATCCGGCCGGTCGGAAACCGGCCATCAAAGGAGCAGTTCGCCATGAAGGCCGATACCCACCCCGATTACCACATGATCACCGTCCAGATGACCGACGGCACCACCTTCCAGACCCGCTCGACCTGGGGCAAGGAAGGCGACACGCTGGCGCTCGACATCGATCCCAAGTCGCACCCGGCCTGGACGGGCGGCAACCGCCAGCTCGACACCGGCGGCCAGGTGGCGCGCTTCAACAAGCGTTTCGGCGGTCTGACGCTGAAGAAGTAATCGGCCTCACATGGCATGACAGGATAAGGGCGCCCCAAAACGGGCGCCCTTTTTGGTTGCGGCGGGGTAGTGCGGCCCCGCGCGGGGTCAGGCGCCGGCCGCCACCGCCACCTCGATTGCGCCGGGCGCGATCTTCACCATCACCGGCGTGCGCGCCAGCACCTCCCCGTCGATCGAGATGCGCTGGGGTGGGTGCGTGTCGATGCGGAACGCTTGGCCGTGAAATTCCAGTGTATGCGCGTCGCGATCGCGCAGCTTGAAGAATTTGGCATACCAGTCCCAGGCGAGCCGCGGCTTGCTGCGCCCCACCACCGCCTGCACGACGATCTCGCCGGTATCGACGGCGGCATGATCGGACAGTTCGACCCCGCCATGATAGGGGCCGTTGAGGATGCGCACCTCGGTCGACCATAGCCGATGTTCCTGCGTCCCATCGTCGATGGTCAGGCGGAACGGGCGGAAGCCGACCGAACATTTCGCCGCCCAGACCAGATAGCCGATGCGACCCAGATAGCGTTTCAGCTTGTGCGGCACCGTCTGCCCGATCATCGGCGACAGGCCCAGCGAGGCGGCGTTGACGAAATAGTCGCGGTCGATCATCCCCAGGTCGACGCGGCGGCGCCGGCCCGTGGCGATCGCTCGCACCGCGCCGTCCAGGTCCAGCGGCAGGCCCAGCGTGCGCGCGAAGCTGTTGGCGGTGCCCAGCGGCAGCAGGGCGAACACGCAATCCTTGCCGACAAATTCGTCGACCGTGCTTGACATGGAGCCGTCGCCGCCGCCCACGATTACCATCGGCGCGCCGCTGTCGATAGCTTGCCGCACCGTTGCGGCCATCTGCTCGGGGTCCTTGACCGCATGCGCGGCGATCAGCCGCACGCCAGCCGCCTCCAGCTTCTCGCGCGCCTGATCGAAATTGTCTTGGCCGCGTCGGCTATGGGCGTTGACGACCAATATGGCGTCTTTGGGCAGGGTCGTCGTTTCCATGCCGCAATAACTCCGTGCATGCGAATCCGCTCCGGCCGGAAACCCTTTCCGCGCGATTCGTTACTCAGCCATGGCCCGTATCGCTCACCTGTCCGACATCCATTTCGGCGCGAACGATCCCAAGATCGTCGACGCCGCCACCGCCTGGCTGGAGGAGCGCCAGCCCGACCTGGTGGTCATCAGCGGCGACTTCACCCAGCGCGCCCGCGTCGACCAGTTCCGCCAGGCCGCCGCCTGGCTCGGTCGCCTGCACGCCGCGGGGCTCAAGACGCTGGTCGTGCCGGGCAATCATGACGTGCCGCTCTACGATGTCGTGCGCCGCTTCATGGCGCCGCTGCGCCGCTATCGCCGCTATATCAGCCATGATCTCTGTCCCTTCTACGAGGATGCCGAAGTCGCGATCCTGGGCATCAACACCGCGCGGTCGCTGACGATCAAGGACGGGCGGATCAATCATGACCAGATGGACATGCTTCGCGACCGCTTCGCGTCGGTATCGCCGGACAAGACTCGCATCCTGGTCACCCATCATCCGCTGTTCGCCATGCCCATCGGCAAGGGCGGCGAACTGAGCGAAGCCGTGGGGCGGCATGAGGATGCCGTGAGAGCCGTCTGCCAGGCCGGCGTCCATGTCGCGCTCGCCGGCCATTTCCATCGCACCTATGCCGAAGCCGCGCAGAAGATGGTGGCACATAGCGGCGGGGCGCTCGTGATCCAGGCGGGCACCGCCACCTCCACGCGCCTGCGCAATGCCGAACCGCAAAGCTTCAACTGGCTCCACGTCCGCCGCAACAATGCGATGGAGTTGCAGGTCATCGTCTGGGACGGCGCCGGCTTCCGCCGCGCCAGCCATGTGGAATATGTCCACGACAGCCAGGGCTGGACCTCCCGCGACGTGGTGGAGCCGCCACGGGTGGGGGAAATTCCGCCGCGCCAGGTCCTGCGCCGCTGACGCCACGATCCGGCGCTACTGCGCCTTGCCTTTCAGCGCCTCCGCCAGCGACATTGTGGCGCTGCCGCGCCGGGCCGGTTGCGCCTGGCTGGGATCGGGTTTCCAGCCGGACAGATAGATGATCGCCATCTGCTCGGCGATGCGGCCATCGGGATCGGCGCTGTCGGCGAAATGGGCGGCGGCGCGCATCAGCACCTCGCGCGTCAGCGGCGGGGGGCGGTGGGCCAGCATGTTGCCCGCGCCCATGCCGCGCAGGTCGTGCATCAACCGCACGATGTCGCCATAGCGGATCGTCAGCATGTCGCCGTCCGCCACCGGCATGGCGAAGCCGGCGCGGCTCAGCAGGTCGCCGGCGGCGCGCACGTCGACCTGGGGATGGACATGCTGGCCGGGCCGATCGCCCTCGGCGGCGAGCAGCGCGGACTTGAGGCGGGGCAGGCTGCCCGCGCCGGCAAAGGCCGCCAGCATCAGCCCGTCGGGCCGCAGCACGCGTCGCATCAGGATCAGCGCGCCGGGCAGGTCGTTGACGCTGTCGAGGGTGCCGCAGGCCAGCACCAGGTCGAAACTGGCGTCGGCAAAGGGCAGGGCGTCCTCGTCGGCCTGCACGCCCCTGGCCTTTCGCGCCGCCAGGAAGGCGGGATCGACGCAGGCGACGCGCTTGCCCATCGCTTCCAGCGCGATGCGGGCGCTGTCGTCGGGGCACCCGATCAGCAGCGCTTCGGGCAGGTCCCGCTGCACATCGCCCAGCCGCTCCAGCAATTCGTCCAGCATCGCCCGGTGCAGGAAATCATGCGCCGCAAAACCGGGCAGCATCCGGTCGCGCCGGCGCGCGCGCAGCGATCGGTCGAAAATGTCGGGGCGGGTGTCCATGGCGGGCCTTGTGCATGCGCGGCGAAGCGGGAACAAGGCAGATGATGCCTCTCGCCCCGCTTCTCAAGGCCGCGTTGCGCCCCGCGCTCGATTATGCGCTGCCGCCGCGCTGCCCGGGCTGCGGCGCGATCGTCGGGGAGGATTTTGCCTTCTGCCTCGACTGCTGGAGCGGCATGGAATTTCTGGGCGAGCCCTGCTGCGCGCGGTGCGGCCTGCCCTTTCCCCATGATCTGGGGGAAGGGGCGGCCTGTGGCGCCTGCCTCGCCGATCCGCCCGCCTGGGACGGCGCGCGAGCGGTGCTGGCTTATGGCGCGGTTGCGCGCACCGTGGCGCTGCGCCTCAAATATGGCCGGCGCATCGGCCTGGCGCGGCTGATCGCGCGCCAGATGCTGCGCCATGCCGGCGCGGCGGAGGCGGGCGATCCGCCCCTGATCGTGCCGGTGCCGCTGCATCGCTGGCGGTTGTGGAACCGCGGCTTCAACCAGTCGGCTCTCATCGCCGATCATCTCGGCCGGCTGACCGGATGGCCGGTGGATCGGCACGGATTGCGACGCGTCAAGCGGACGCAGCCGCTGCGCGGCATGAATCCGGGGCAGCGGGCGCGCGCGGTGCGGGGCGCCTTCGCACTGGCGGCGGGTCACGGCTTTGGCGGGCGGCGCGTGCTTCTGATCGACGATGTCCATACCAGCGGCGCGACCGCCGCCGCCTGCGCCCGCGCGCTCAAGCGCGGCGGCGCGGTGGAGGTGCGGCTGCTCTGCTGGGCGCGGGCGCTGCCGGACCGCGATGTCGCGCCCGCCGGCGGCTCCGCGGATGCGTCCGATTGACAAAGCCGCGCGTTCCCCCATCTTCAGGACAAAGGAGCGTTTATCCTCATGGCGAAAGTGGAAATCTATACCAAGGCCTGGTGCGGCTATTGCGCCCGGGCCAAGTCCCTGCTCGACAGCAAGGGCGCGGCCTATCAGGAATATGACATCAGCATGGGCGGCCCCAAGCGCGACGAGATGCTGGGCCGCGCGCCCGGCCGGACGACCGTGCCGCAAATCTTCATCGACGGTAAGCATATCGGCGGCAGCGACGATCTCGCCGCGCTGAACCGCGAGGGCAAGCTGGACGCGCTGCTCGCCCAGTGACGATCCTGCGCGCCGCCCTGTTCCAGATGACGAGCGGGATCGATCCCGCCGCCAATGCCGCCGCGATCGTGGAGATGGTCCGCCGCGCCAAGGGCGAGGGGGCGGACATGCTCTTCACGCCGGAAATGGCGGGCTATCTCGACCGTGATCGCAAGCGCGCGGCGCAAACGCTGCGCAGCGAGGCGGAAGATGTCGTGCTGGCCGCCGTGCGCGATGCGGCCGCGCGCGCGGGCCTGTGGGTGCATCTGGGCTCGCTGCCGCTCAGGGACGAACGCGCCGACGGCCGCTGGGCCAATCGCAGCCTGATGATCGACGCCAATGGCGACATCCGCGCGCGGTACGACAAGATCCATTTGTTCGACGTCGATTTCGCCAGCGGCGAAAGCTGGCGGGAATCAACGGTCTATGGGCCTGGCGAGCAGGTCGTCGCGGTCGATACGCCCTGGGGGCGAATGGGCCTGTCGATCTGCTACGACATGCGTTTCCCCGATCTGTACCGCGCGCTCACCGATGCCGGCGCGACGATCCTGCTCGCGCCAGCCGCCTTCACCGTGCCGACCGGGCAGGCGCATTGGCATGTGCTGCTGCGCGCCCGCGCGATCGAGGCGGGCTGCGTCGTGATCGCGACCGCCCAGGCCGGGGCCCATGCCGATGGCCGCGTCACCTATGGGCACAGCCTGGTGGTCGATCCCTGGGGCGATCTGCTGCTCGATATGGGGGACGCGGCGGGCTTGGGGCTTGCGGACATCGACCTGTCGCGCATAGGGGATGTGCGCGCGCGGGTGCCCGCGCTCGCCAACCGCCGGACCATGCCCAGGGACGTGACAATTTCGTGATCGTGTTCGACCTCAAATGCGGTGGCCAGGGCCATGTGTTCGAAGCCTGGTTCGGCTCCAGCGCGGACTATGAGGCGCAGCAGGCGCGCGGCCTCATCGCCTGCCCGGTCTGCGGCGACGCTGCCGTGACCAAGGCCGTGATGGCGCCCGCCGTCGCGGCCAAGGGCAACAGACGCGCGGTCGCGCCCCGACCCGACACGCCCGCGCCGGCCGCCAGCGGCGTCGATATGGCGAAGATGCAGGCGCTGGTCGAAGCCGTCGCCAAGGCGCAGCAGAAGCTGCTGGCCGACTCCACCTGGGTCGGCCGCGACTTCGCCGACCAGGCCCGCGCCATGCACTATGGCGAACAGGACCGCGCCAGCATCCACGGCGAAGTCGCCCCCGCCGAAGCCAAGGCGCTGATCGCCGAAGGCGTCGAGGTCGCCCCCCTGCCGCTTCCGGTGGTCCCCCCGCACGCGAAGAATTGACCGAGACGCTCCCGCGCAATAGAGCCGGGGCCGGGCACCCATAGCTCAGCAGGATAGAGCATCAGATTCCTAATCTGGGGGCCACTGGTTCGAATCCAGTTGGGTGCACCATTTTCCCCCGACCAAGCGGTGAAACTCAGTCCTTGCGCCAGCTCATTTCGTTAGCGAAATGAACTTTCAGCATGTCGCGCAACCTGTCCAGTTCGCTGTCCAGCTTGATCGCGGAGCCAAGGTCGGGTTGTCCGGGCCAGCCGGCGTCGCGGATCGTCAGGCCGGCGGCGCTGCGGCTGCCTTCGTAGCGGGGGATGACGTGGAAATGGACATGGGGATCGACCATCATCAGCATCAGATAGTTGATCTTGCCATAGTCCACCGCCTTGGCGAGCGCCGCCTCGATCGTGGCGGTGGCGGTCTTGAGTTCGGCATGCGCCGCCGCCGGCAAGTCGCCGAAAGCGGTGGCGTCGCTTCTGGCCGCCAGCACCAGCGACCCCAGCGTCGGCTGCGCCGGGCGCAGCAGCACCAGCCAATGGTCGAACTGCGCGATCAGCGTCGTGGGATAGCCGAACTTCTCGATCGTGGCGTTCATGCGCGCTGGCCCTCCAATGCCGCTTCGGCTTCGTCCATCCAGCTGACGACCGGCCGGCCCGATGCGCGCATCGCATAGGCCTGCGCCAGGCGCACCGCGTGGACGATCAGCGAGATGATGGTCCACCAGGCAAGCGCGACCAAGCCGATATCCGGCCGCCCCGCCAGCAAGGCGACAAACAGGATCACCATATTGGGATTGCGCCGCGCGGTGATGAGGCGGAACTGGCTGTCGAAGCGCCGCCAGACATGGATGTGCATCTTGAAGCTGCGCAGGAACAGCCCCTCGATCACGCGTTGCAGCACATAGCCGGCGATTACCGCCGTCATGATGAAGGCGAAGGTTTCGTCCGACAGCGCCAGCCCCCAATAGACGAGCCCCGTTCCCCAGAAATACCACCAGAAGGGCGGGTGGACGAGGTCGACGCCATGGTCGATCACATTGCCCCATTTGGATGAGGTGATGGTGCAGCGGGCGAGCTTCCCATCGACCGTGTCCAGCACCATGAAGATGAAGCCGGAGAGGAAGCCGGTCCAGTACAGCCCCTTGGCGAAGAGGAAGGTCGCGACGACGCACAGCGTGACGCCGATCACCGACACCATGTTCGGCGTCATGCGCAGTTGCGCCGCGATGCGGGTCAGCACCAGCGCCAGTTCGGGCCAGAGATATTTGGTGAGAAGGTCGGTCACGCCCTTGTAGGCGCCGAAATAGCTGCGCCGTTCGATCTCCCGCCGGCTCGCCGGGGTGAGTTCGCGCACCATCGGCTGCTCCAGCTTGCGCAACTGGCGATTATAGAGCTGCCGTCCGTCCGACAGGTCGACGACATGGGGCGCGCTCAGCGGGTCGGCGCCCTGCGCTACCTGCCCGACGATCGGCGCGTCGCCCCAGGTGAAGAGCGTCCCCGGCGTGTCCAGCACGAGGTTCAGCAGCAGCGGATCGAAGGCATAGGCCAGGTTGAACAGCAGTTCATGCCCGGGGGCGAGCTGGCTGCCATTCTTCGCCGCGCTCTGCGCCATGCGCCGGTTGCGTTCGGCATTGGACATGCCCCAGATCGGCGTCGCATTGTCGCCGATCAGCCGTACCGGGCCCAGATTGGTGGACAGAAGCTGGCTCATGCGGCGTCCTTCAGAAAATCGAGGATGATGTCGGCCTGGCGGCGCGAAGCGGGGATGGGGGACAGGTCGATGGAATCGCGCATCGCCGCTTCCTGCACGCCAAGGAACCCGGCTTGCAAGGCGTTCGCGCGGGCGAGCGCTGTGGGCAGGCCGTCCATTGTCTCGATAACCTGCCCCAGCCGCCCATGGGAGAAGGTCTCGCAGCGGGCGTCGCGATGGTCGAGGTTGAGGAAGATGCAGGGGCGCGGCTCGATCAGATATTCATAGACCTGGCTCGACACGTCGCCCAGATAGACGTCGGCGCTCATCGTATAGCTCATGTCGATCGACCGGCGGCTGCCCATGTCCACCCGGATGTGCGGCGCCGCGCTAGTGATCGGCGGCACCCGCCGGGCCAGCTTCGTGTGCGGCGCGATCAGGACGTTCCAGCCATCCAGCGACTCCAGCGCCGCCATCACCGCCGGGCCATGCCTGATCCAGGAGGACAGGACGGGGTCGAAATGCGGATTGTAGAGTAATACCGGCTTGTCGTCGGCGAAGAAGCGCTGCCGGGGCGCCTTCAGCTCGAACTTGGGATAGCCGCCGATCGCGATGCGCGTGTCGGCGCACAGGCCGCGCTCGATCATGCGGCGGCGGTCCTTCTCGCCCGCGACCAGCGTCAGGTCGAAATCGGCGTGGCGTTTCTTGTACCCGCCTTCCCGGTCGCCCGCGCCATGTTTGATGAGGATCATGCGCGACGCGAAGCCGGGCATCCGGCGCAGCCAGGCGCTGCTGATCTCGGTCGTGACGACCGTGGGGAATCGCGCGATCCGCCGATGGTTGAGCAGCAGCGTGGCCAAGCGCGAAGGCTGGCGGAACAGCGAGTCGGGGCCGGATGGCGGCCGCGCCAGCCGGACCTGCGTCAATCGCCCGTCGGGATCGTAGCTGCCGATCAGCGCCAGCAGCTTGTCCGATGGCGACAGCACGCTCACCCGCACGCCCGGCCGCCGCGCCAGTTCCAGCGCGGCGGGTAGCCAGTGATAGAGCTGCTGCGCTTCGGCGATGGCGAGAAAGGCGATGTCGGTCGGCAAGCGAAGGGTCATCCAGCGAGCGGTCAAGGGGCGATGGGCGGACGCGCCGCCTTTCCGTCGCCCTAGCGCGACCGGCAAAGGAAGCAAGCCACCGCCCGCATATCTGCAAGCCATTTGCAACAAGGGCTTGGGGGGAGAAACATCGCCCTCAACGCTGGACCTTTGCGGATTTTTTGTTATTCGGGCCCCGACTGACAGACACATTCCCGAAGAGGCTCGACGAGCGATGGCCGAATTTGCGTTGCCCAAGAACAGCAAGATCAACGGCAAGGGCGTGACCCACAAGGCGCCGGACGGGGCGACCAATGTGCGCAGCTTCAAAGTCTATCGCTACGATCCCGACTCCGGCGACAATCCGCATTATGACACGTTCGAGATCGATCTCGACACTTGCGGCCCGATGGTTCTCGACGCGCTGCTGAAGATCAAGAATGAATATGATCCGACGCTGACCTTCCGCCGGTCCTGCCGCGAAGGCATTTGCGGGTCCTGCTCGATGAATATGAACGGCAAGAACGGCCTGGCCTGCACCACCGCGATCGACGAATGCGCCGGCAAGCAGGTGCAGATCACGCCGCTGCCGCACATGGACGTGATCAAGGATCTGGTGCCCGACTTCACGCATTTCTACGCCCAGTACAACAGCATCAAGCCCTGGCTGCAAACCGTCAGCCCCGCGCCCAGCGGCAAGGAACGGCTCCAGTCGCCAGCCGATCGCGAGAAGCTGGACGGGCTCTATGAGTGCATCCTGTGCGCCTGCTGCTCGACCAGCTGCCCCAGCTACTGGTGGAACTCGGACAAGTTCCTCGGCCCCGCCATCCTGCTCCAGGCCTATCGCTGGCTGGCCGACAGCCGCGACGAATATACCGGTGAGCGCCTCGACGAGCTGGAGGATCCCTTCCGCCTCTATCGCTGCCACACCATCATGAACTGCGCGAATGTCTGCCCCAAGGGGCTCAGCCCCGCCAAGGCGATCGCCGAAACCAAGAAGATGATGGTCGAGCGGCAGCTGTAAGTTGACGAGTGACGGCATTGCCGGCGGCGCGCCGCTGACCGACGGGAAATGGGCGGGCTGGACCGAATGGTTCGACCCGCATCCCGATACCTTCCTGCAAGCGATCGGCCGCGGCTACATGCATGCCGATGGCCCGGCGCAGGCGCGCGTGGCGCTCGAAACCCGCTCCAGCCACCGCAACCGGCTCGACACGCTGCATGGCGGCTTCCTCGCCGCTTTCGCCGATCATGCCTATTTCGGCGCGCTGTGGATATTGGGGCATGAGGAACAGCTGAACGGCGTCACCATCGATCTCAGCATGCAATATCTGGGCGCGGGCAAGGTGGGCCCCGACCTGGTGGCGCAGGTCGACCTGTTGCGCGAAACCGGCCGGCTCTTCTTCCTGCGCATGCTGCTGACCCAGGATGGCGCGCCGGTCGCCGCCTCCACCGCCACCATCCGCAAGGCGCCAAAGCCGCGGTGACCAGCGTCCTCGCCCGCTATGACGCCCTGGTGAAGGCCGGCGAATTGCGGCCGGACCCGGACCAGCGCGCGGCGGCGGAGCGGCTCTGCCGGCTGCAGCAGGAACTGGAAGCGACCCCGGCGCGCGGCTCCACCCTCTGGAAGCTGCTGCGCAAGGCTCCTGAGCCACCGCGCGGCCTGTACATGTGGGGCGGGGTGGGGCGCGGCAAGTCGATGCTGATGGACCTCTTCTTCGACACGGTCCAGGTCCAGCGCAAGAAGCGCGCGCATTTCCATGAATTCATGCTGGACGTCCATGCGCGCCTGGCCGAAGCGCGCAAGTCCGAGACGGGCGATCCCATTCCGCCGGTGGCCGAATCCCTGGCCGAGGAGGCGCGGCTGCTCTGCTTCGACGAGATGGTCGTCAACAACATGGCCGACGCCGCGATCATGTCGCGCCTGTTCACCGGCCTGCTCGACAAGCGCGTGACGATCGTCACCACGTCCAACCGCGTGCCCGACGATCTCTACAAGGACGGGCTCAACCGCCAGTTGTTCCTGCCCTTCATCGACCTCATCAAGGCGAAGCTGGACGTGATGACGCTGAACGGGCCGGTGGATTATCGCCGCGATCGGCTGGGCGACGCGCAGTTATGGCATTGCCCCAACGGGCCGGAAGCGACCCGCGCCCTGTCGGAGGCCTTTTTCCGCCTGACCGACTTTTCGGTCGAGGATCGCGCCAAGGTGCCGGCCGAGGAGATACCGGTGCAGGGCGGCCGCACCCTGCACGTGCCCAAGAGCCTGAAGGGCGTCGCCGTCTTCTCCTTCAAGCGGCTGTGCGTCGAAGCGCGCGGCGCGCCCGATTATCTCGCCATCGCGCGCAAATATCATACGGTGATCATCGTCGGCATTCCGGTGCTCGGGCCCGAAAAGCGCAACGAGGCGGCGCGCTTCGTGACGCTGATCGACTCGCTCTACGAATATAAGGTGAAGCTGCTGGCGTCGGCCGATGCCGCGCCTTCGCGCCTTTACCCGGAAGGCGACGGCGCCTTCGAATTCGAACGCACCGTCTCGCGCCTGCTGGAAATGCAGTCGGACGATTATCTGGCGCTGGGCCATGGCTCCAAATAGGGCGCGCAGCCCGTCACGGCCCACCGGTCCGCCCATCGCAGAGGGGCGGAACTCTTCATCAAGACGCAACTTTATTGCAGGAAAACAGGCCGGGCGCCCCCGAGGAGAAAGGCGCCCGGCAGGGTAGCTCTGCAGGGAAGGCTCGCGGCCAGGGTAGAAGCCGACGAGCAACAGGCTGTGCGACTCCGTCTAATGCAATTGCGAACTAATTGCAAAGATAATTTGTCATCCGCGGTTTTCCTAGGTTGAAACCCCCGCGTGAAGGGCGTAGGCGAGCCAGCAATTCCAGCAATCATGACTTGGAGGATGACAAGCATATGGCCCGTAAGAAGATAGCGCTGATCGGCGCTGGCAATATCGGCGGTACGCTCGCCCATCTGGCGGCGCAGAAGGAACTGGGCGACATCGTCCTCTTCGACATCGCCGAGGGCATTCCGCAGGGCAAGGCGCTGGACCTGTCGCAGTGCGGGCCGGTCGAAGGTTTCGACGCTGTCATCACGGGCACCAATGATTACAAGGACATCGAAGGCGCGGACGTCATCATCGTCACCGCCGGCGTCCCGCGCAAGCCGGGCATGAGCCGCGATGACCTGCTGGGCATCAACCTCAAGGTCATGAAGGCGGTGGGCGAGGGCATCAAGCAATATGCTCCCGACGCCTTCGTCATCTGCATCACCAACCCGCTCGACGCGATGGTGTGGGCGCTGCGCGAATTTTCGGGCCTGCCCCACAACAAGGTCGTCGGCATGGCCGGCGTGCTCGATTCGGCGCGCTTCTCCACCTTCCTCGCCTGGGAATTCGGCGTGTCGGTCCGCGACGTCACCAGCTTCGTGCTGGGCGGCCATGGCGACACCATGGTCCCGGTGGTCGAATATTCGACCGTCAAGGGCATTCCGGTCCCCGATCTCATCAAGATGGGCAAGTCGACGCAGGAGCGCATCGACGCGATCGTCAAGCGCACCGCCAATGGCGGCGGCGAAGTCGTTGGCCTGCTCAAGACCGGTTCGGCCTTCTACGCGCCGGCCGCCTCCGCCATCGCCATGGCGGAATCCTATCTGGGCGACCAGAAGCGCGTCCTGCCCTGCGCCGCCTATCTGGACGGCCAATATGGCGTGGACGGCCTCTATGTCGGCGTGCCGGTGAAGATCGGCAAGGACGGCGTCGAGGAAGTGATCGAGATCGAACTCAATGACCAGGCCAAGGCCGGGCTCCAGGTGTCGATCGACGCCGTCAAGGACCTGCTGGTCGCCTGCAAGGGCATCGACAGCACGCTGGCCTGATCGCCTGACCCCTTCAAGCCCGCCCCGGTATGTGTGCAGCCGGCGGCGGGCCGATTTTCATCCAATTGCCACGTCCGCAGAAGAAAAGGGACACGCATGTCCATTCTGGTGAACAAGAATACCAAGGTCATCACCCAGGGTATGACCGGCGCCACCGGCACCTTCCACACCGAACAGGCGCTGGCCTATGGCACGCAGATGGTCGCGGGCGTCACCCCCGGCAAGGGCGGCACGACCCATATCGGCCTGCCCATGTTCGACACCGTCGCCGAAGCCAAGTCGAAGACCGGCGCCGATGCGTCCGTCATCTATGTTCCGCCGCCGTTCGCGGCCGACTCGATCCTGGAAGCGATCGACGCGGAAATCCCGCTGATCGTCTGCATCACCGAAGGCATCCCCGTCCTGGACATGGTCCGCGTGAAGCGCGCCCTGTCGGGCAGCAAGTCGCGCCTGATCGGCCCGAACTGCCCCGGCGTGCTGACCCCCGATGAATGCAAGATCGGCATCATGCCCGGCAGCATCTTCAAGAAGGGCAGCGTCGGCGTCGTCTCGCGCTCGGGCACGCTGACCTACGAAGCGGTGTTCCAGACCTCGAACGCGGGCCTGGGCCAGACCACGGCCGTCGGCATCGGCGGCGATCCGGTCAACGGCACCAACTTCATCGACGTGCTGGAGCTGTTCCTGGCCGACGACGCCACCGAATCGATCATCATGATCGGTGAAATCGGCGGCGACGCGGAAGAACAGGCCGCCCAGTTCCTGATCGACGAAGCCAAGAAGGGCCGCAAGAAGCCGATGGCCGGCTTCATCGCGGGCCGCACGGCGCCTCCGGGCCGCCGCATGGGCCATGCCGGCGCGATCGTGTCGGGCGGCAAGGGCGACGCGGAAAGCAAGATCGCGGCGATGGAAGCCGCCGGCATCAAGGTCGCGGCCAGCCCGTCGGAGCTCGGCTCCACGCTGGTCGAGGTCTTGAAGGGGTAAGTTAACTCCTACATATAAGGTGGCCGGGCTGCACCCCGGCCGCCATTCTCCCCTCTCCGCGACTGCACGCGGCTGGGACGGACAGACGATGGGTTACGAGAACCAGGATTTCGAGATCGAGCGCGGACCGAGCTGGGCGCGCGACAATTGGCCGCTGACGGATACGGATGATCTGACCGGCGCGCTGGACCCCACGCAGATGCAGGTGGCTGTGAAGGCCGCTGCCAAGGCGCAGGGCAAGGCCGTGTCGGACGCGGACATCGCCGCCGCCGCCGAAGACAGCATCCGCGCCATGATGCTGATCCGCACCTATCGGGTGCGCGGGCATCTGGCCGCCAATCTCGATCCGCTGGGCCTGGCCAAGCGTGACCAGCCGGCCGACCTGACGCCGGAATATCATGGCCTGACCGACCTCAACAAGAAGATCTACCTCGGCGGTTCGCTCGGTCTGCAATATGCGACCGTCAGCGAACTGGTGGCGATCCTGCGGCAGAATTACTGCGGCAATGTCGGCCTGGAATATATGCATATCTCCGACGTGGAGGAGCGCCGCTTCCTGCAGGACCGGATGGAAGGCAAGGACAAGGAAATCCACTTCACGCCCGAGGGCAAGAAGGCGATCCTGGCCAAGGTCATCCAGGCCGAGCAGTATGAGAAGTTCCTGGGCCGCAAATATGTCGGCACCAAGCGCTTTGGCCTGGACGGCGGCGAATCCATGATTCCCGCGCTCGAAGCCGTCATCAAATATGGCGGGTCGAGCGGCGTGCGCGAAATCGTGTTCGGCATGGCGCATCGCGGCCGCCTGAACGTGCTGGCCAATGTCATGGCC
>Ga0114901_1000831_pt1 | contig 18985 bp, 10 predicted proteins | sample MalvireepMed_s16_FD_89686 | JGI IMG/M metagenome (GOLD analysis project Ga0114901, IMG submission 89686) | Marine viral communities from the Global Malaspina Expedition - Malaspina viral metaG DeepMed_s16 | ecosystem: Environmental > Aquatic > Marine > Oceanic | place: Mediterranean Sea... | reverse complement strand
GAATGCGCGTTTTTTGTTTTATTGATGTTCCATCCATCAAGTAAACAAAGTTCATACCGAGTGAATTAACTTCGTCACGCCAGAATAGGTCAGATTTACCATCACCATCAAAATCGCCCAAACTAAGCCCCCACTGTTCGCCTTGAACTACGTTAATTGGCTTACTTTGTTTGATATCGCTGCCCGACATACTCCAAAGGAAGTTCCAACCTACTACGTTGCTGCGTCTTCTCCAGACAAGGTCGGCCCTAAAGTCGCCGTCTACGTCTGCTCTCTGCGGTAACTCACTATTGTCACCTATTCCATCGCCATCTGAATCTCGCCATTCAGTGCTGTCTAGTGGGAAATCGTCTTCAGAGTCAGAATAGCCATCGCTGTCGCTATCAGCATTAAATGGCTGTGTACCTAATTCATACTCTTCAAAGTTTGTCAGACCATCGTTGTCTGCATCACCTTCTGCGTCAAAACTCAATGGATCGAGGCCCACCTCTTGCTCATACGTATCAGGCATTCCATCATTGTCGTCGTCCAGGTCACAGGAATTACCCTGTCCATCTCCATCAGTGTCGACTTGCGACGCGTTTGGTATGCTTGGGCAATTATCATTACCGTTGATAATTCCATCATCATCTTCATCGTTTACCCCTAAGCCATTCACAAACTCCGGAGTAATTCGGACGAAATTGTCTTTCATTGTTGTTTCAATGCCCCGTGACCCACTTTTTAGCTCTGCGATCACGAAGAAGTCATCCTTAATAGGAAGCTCCGTTGAGAAAGAAAGCTCTAGCGAACCATCTCGGTCAGCATAACTAAACTCGCAGTTAGAGATATAAAATTTATTACTGTTTGTATAGGAGTAGCAACTCGATGCAACAGAGTTAGCATTAAGAGCCACGTTGTTTATTGTCGCCCCCGCCTCTATTGACAAATCATGAGACACGGACTGCTCAGCATCTATATGCAATCTAAACTGTGCTCGTTCAGTGGAAACGGCGACACTTTCTAACAGGATACTGCTGTTACTATGTAAGCTATCATCTTCAGGAAGCACTGACAGGTATGTATAAAACCCATTTCGAAACATCGACTGCCCCGAGTCATATTTGTCAGTATAGTTTCCTATTTTATCGGAAAGATATAACTGGCTAGTAAATGCATAAACACCACTTGGGGTTTCGTCGTTAAACTCAAACTGTAAGTTCTGCTCAAACGTATTTTCTTCTAACGAGGGCAGCCACTCTGGGTCGTTGGATGCGCTAACGTACTCTCCGTATTTCCTAATCCAAAAGTCTGCACCATATGAATTGAAGCCAGATTCGTCGAAGGCAATAACTTTGGCAGATATTGTTTGAGGGTTCTTCCCTTCAAGAACCTGGTCGGTATCAATCTCAATATTAAGTACCTCTGGCGGTGTAGTATCTACTTCGTTTGCATTAATTATTTGTAGATAAGGGTTGAACCCCATTGCTTCTATTTTTTCTTCATGATCAAAATCAGATGTACGATTTCCTAAAGTATCAGCTAAACTTAAAGCGTTAGAAATACCATACCTTCCAGGAGCATTTTGAGGAGTGAACGTGTAGGAAAAAGTAGTTTTTAGAAGACCGTCGGATGGGTCTCTCGTTATATGTCGCTCAAAAGCAGTGTCTGACTTTCCGTATTGCTGTAACTCACGATTTCTAAACCAAAAATGTGCATAATCGATACCGGTTTCTTCCTCGAAGTGAACGGTAACCTCAACTGTTTGCGCCTGCTCAGTAACATCTATCACTTTGGGGTTAATATCTAGATGCTTAAGAATAGGGGCGTTAGTGTCCGAATCTGAATTGATAACAAAAGTCTTTAACTGCTGACCAACCTCGGGATAAGACAACATCGGGCAAATGCCCTTAAAGTACTCAACAATCTCCTTCTGCTGACTACTTGCTGACGTGTTCCATGCGCGTTCAAACTGTGTCGCACATGCCGATACCCTCATATTTGCGTCTATCTCACTTTGGTTTTTTGGAACAGAGGCTTTACTCACATGACTTCCAAATGATAGTGCACTGAAAAATGCCAAGAAATAAATTTTCCGCTTCAAGATAAGCTCCTTTCTATAAAACGTAAAAAACATCAAACCCTTAGGAAAGGGTATTATTTTTATAGATATTATTTTAAAAAAACGGCGCCGCGAATGCAGCGCGCAAGAATTATTAATCTGCCATAAACCACGCGCCGCCAACGGTTTTTACAACACCTGCAGCAATGCGATTATTACCATCCATGAGGTGCACAATATTACGCCCCCCCTGCACTTCATTGCGCCATAGGAAGTCTACTTTGCCGTCTCCGTTAAAGTCTTCTACTTTCGCCAATGACCATGCTGTACCGACTTGTGGCAACAACTTTTGCTCCCTCACAGTACCGTTTTCCATGTAATAGACACTGTTTCGACCATCGCGAACGTTGCGCCATATCAGGTCTTCTGTGCCATCTCCGTCTAAGTCACCGGTGCCAGCAAGCTTCCAGTCAGCAGGGGCAACTGAAGATAACGTTGACTCTTCAAAGTTACTGCCACCCTCTACTAGGCTCCATACTTTTAAAGTATTGCCTTCTCGAAGAATAAGCTCTTTTACTCTGTCTCCATTGAAGTCGCCAGTGCCTTCTAATGTCAAATTACGTAAAGCATCAGACCACCGGCTAACTTTCCCTGCGCCATCCATAAACCAAATTACTAGTTGGTTTGTGGTGCTATTACGCCAAACAATGTCATCTTTCTCATCACCGTTCAGGTCACCAATCACCTGAATTTCGTATTCATTATCAAGACGTGCATGCACAGGGCGGCTAACAATGTCGAACCCGTCCATAAGGAATACTCGGTTATAACCACCTAGTAGATCAGGGTTTCTCCAAAACAAATCTGATTTACCGTCTCCGTCGAAGTCACCAAGGTTCAGCTGCCAGTCTTCCCCTTGTACAACGTTAATTGGACGTGACAGCAGAACTTCTTCACCATTCATTGTCCATAAGAAGTTCCAACCTCGAACATTGCTCGCGTTTCGCCATACAATATCTGCTCGTCCGTCACCATCAACGTCTGCCCTAACTGGAAGCTCAGAATTATCACCTATACCATCACCGTCTGTATCTGCCCATTCAGACCTGTCAGTTGGGAATGCGTCCTCGCCGTCTGAATAGCCATCTCCATCTGTGTCGCTATTTACAGGAGATGAGCCGATTCGACGTTCATCCTCATCTGATAAACCATCGTTGTCGTTATCTAAATCTAAGGCGTTAACAATACCATCACCGTCAAAGTCTTGCGTTTCTGACGTCAAATCCACGCCCAAGTTTGCAGCATTAACTAGGTTGTGAATTACATTTCCAGAGTCATTAGAAAGCGTAATTCTAAACTTAACAGGCTGAAGTTCTATCTGTAGTTTTGGTAACAATGCCTTAACGTCATAGCGCTCAAAAGAACTTGGAGAAATATCAAGTGAATGCCAATTGTCATATGATGTGGGGCTTACCTCAACACTCTTGTATTCATATTCTCCGTAAACCTTTGAGCTGCCAAAATGCAATTCAGCGCTCTGATATCCAATTTGGCCACTTAATACAACAGAGCCAGTTGTATCAACAAATTTAGAATAAAGGTCGCCAAAACCACCACCGTAATATCGTTGAAGTTCAAAAATAGATTGGCCAGCTATATGGCCTTTACGAGAGTTCACAATAAGTGTTGGTAGAGTACACGTCTCATCAAGAGTTATACTATCGCCAGTATATTCCCCCGTTTGAACGACAGTATTATCACATACGATTTGGTAATTTTGCTCAGGGAAACTTACTTGAGCGCCATCGAGAGATGAGAATGTGTTATCTCCGTAAATAGAAATATAAGTTGACGAAATGTCGATATCTTTACCCGCGACACCTGCCGTTGGCTCGAAATGATACGATGGAACTTTGCTTAAGATACCCGAGTTCTCTCCAAAAATAGTCATTTCAGGTGTAGATACTAACAACTCACCGACAAACTGATCATCAGTTTGCTGCAATACTGAAACTCTAACACTCGTGCTTTCATCGCTTACCGGTGAAGAGACATAAGTAAAACTCTTACCCTCTATGCCAGAGCGGGGGCGGGAGTTATCATAGTATATTTGGAATGCTGTAGTACTAACATCTGTGGGCTCAGAAAATTCTTCAGAAATGATACTGGGTAGCGCTGTACCTGTATCTAGTGCCGCTTTATAAGCTCCATTATCAGAGTCTTCACTGACCGACTTATATAAGTGAAACAACACATCATTTTCACCTTCACTGTCGAATCTATCGACCAACTCAATGTTTAAGTCGATCTCCGAAGCTAAATGACCTGTTGCGATTAATTTTCTTTTGACATCTTGTTCGGTTAGCTCTGTAGTATCTATCGATGTGTGATCAGAAATTGTTGATGTTACTTCTTGAGCATCGGTATATGTAAGACCTATATATCTTTGAGATGTCTTTACTTGTTTCAGCTCACCAAGATTCGGATCTATGTCAGTAATACCAAAAAGCTTATTTAAATTAGACACTCCAAACTCTATAACCGTATCTTCTGAAATAGAGGGATAAAAAGACTCCACACCAGTTATTTCGTAAGCTGAGTCTAGAGGAATTTGGTCGCTCAGTAGTGTAGCGTTAGTAACATCAACGTTGTTGTATATGGCTGTTATGAAAAAGCTGTCTTCACTAACGTAGAAGTCAAAGGTTTCACCTGGAAAAATTAGATTCCAGTAAAGTTCATGCCCATCACTATCAACTAACGATACATCCACGTCACTATTGCCCGTGTTAGCTAATTGCAATAATAAGCTTTTAGTAAAGCTGACAGGTACAACTAACTTGCTATCTGTCGCTACAAATTCTATTTCAGTAAAAAAGGCAGCGGCGTCATTTTGCGGTGTAGGAATAGCGGCTACATCGCTAAATGTGAGTGTTACAGGGATGACTTCTGAAGATTGCGAAGCAACTGTTACCTGAGTTATTTCGGAAGTCAGAACTACAGACACAGGAAGATCGGTCGGCATGACTACATCGAATGACTTATCTGTATTCGACATATTAGTAATAACAACATTTACTGTTCGCTGTATGCCGTTCTGTTTGGGTGTATTACCAAAGAACAATGGGGCGGTAGACAAACTTACAACATCAGTTAGTGCATTTTCTACGTTAACTAATCCATAGCCCGATGCAAATATATCATCACTTATCGTGGTAGCAGAGGACATCAATATACTTTTTAGTTGTTCAGGCTGTAAGGCAGGTCTGGCTTGGAGTAATAGTGCAGCAGCGCCAGCAACGTGTGGGCTGGCCATACTCGTACCGCTCATTTCTTCATAGCGGTTATTGGTTTGAAGCGAATATATTCCTGTTCCCGGGGCAACCACTTCAGGCTTAATGTAATCGGAGTTCAGTACTGGCCCTTTCGAGCTAAAATATGAGATATTGTTTTGTTTATCTACTGACCCCACTGTAATCGCTGTCCTGGCGGAAGCTGGGGAATGTTTTCCAATATCATAATAACTGCCATTATTACCCGCAGCAGCCACAACCACTACACCCGCAGCGGTAGCAGCATCAACCGCTGACGAAACGATATCATCAGCATCACCTGGCCCACCTAGACTCAAGTTAATAATATCGGCACCATCATCTGTGCTTGGATCGCCATCAGGGTCAACGGCATACTCGATGCCTTCTACAGTTTGAGTATTAAAACCATTTCCTTCGCTATCTAATACCCTAACAGCAAGGATCGATGCGTCTGGTGCAACACCAACCACTCCGCCATTCGCAGCAACAATACCTGCTACATGTGTTCCGTGACCGTCGATATCCATAGGGTCTGCATCACTATCAACAAAGTCATACCCGCCTATAACTTTACAACCACTACCAATACAGCCACCTAAATCACTGTGAGTGTAATCAACGCCACTGTCGATAACGGCAACAACAATACCTTTGCCGGTGAGGTTGTTTCCGAATGGATCTTTTTTCTCCCAAACCTTGTCCGCATTTACCATCGGCACACTATCGGCTAGAAATTTGTTCACAGGTTTGCTTTTTATAACGCGCTTCACCGAAGGCAGTTTTGATAAGGCCATAATTTTCCGCTCATCGCCCTCAACAATAATTGCGTTCGCCACTCGAGTTAAATTACTAGCAACGGAAACACCTGGGGGTAGGTTATTTTGAATAAACACCTGCTGAAATGTGTTTAACGCAGTGACTTCTTTGCTAACTAATTTATAGGCGCTTTGAGTTAAGTTTTCTGAGCTAACATTATTTTCTTGATTAACTAGATTCCGAGTGGCTTGAAGCTTTTGGTAGGCCTGGAACTCGCTAGTTTTTAAAAGTGGCACCCCATAAAACTCAACAATATATTGTGGTTCGCCACTAGACCGAGAAACGCCATTTTGGATGCGTATAGCGTTGCTACTAACGCTGTTGGACTGACTTGAGATTCTCAACTCTGTTTGCGGTTGGGCATTTAGGTAAGCTGACGGAAGGATAAGTAATATTGCAAGGCAAATATATTTTTTCAACGTTGACACTCTGCAGTCCTTTATTGAGTACTTTTCAAGAAAAATAATAGCTGACACACAAAAATAAAGCATTGCTAAAAATATCAAAAGATCCTATAGGAATAAAAATTTATACCTATGTATTAATCTATGGAAGTATCAATATTACCAAAAAAGAAAAAGTGACATTAAGTCTAATTTTCATTCAACTAGATATGTTGCGAGTTTAGTAAAATGAAGATTCTTTTTTGAGCGTTTGATATCATATAATTAAATATTAAAAAGACTTTTAATAAAGGGATTTATAGCAATGAAGCTTTTAACGCTTGGAAAAACTTTTTTCTTATTCTGCGCCGTGGGTTTGCTTTCTAATGTCTATGCGATAGAGGCTGGCACACGTAAGTGGACTGTAGACTTAGATGAATACCTCGAACCATCTATCACCATTTCCAAAGACGACATTATATACACAACTTCCTTCTCGAAGGCTTTCGCCCTTAATAACGAGGGAGCAGTATTGTGGACTATCGAGTTACCATTTAAACGAGAATCTCAAATCGCTCTTGGTAACGACGGCAATCTTTTCTACACGGGTGAAGGACGTTTAGTCTCTCTGACCTCCAATGGTTCAATAAATTGGTCTTTTGATATTGCCGTAAATAAAGAATACGGAAAGTTAAGTGGACCAGCTGTAGGTCCTGACAATACTTTATACGTTCTGGATAATACTGGAACTATGTATGCCATTTCTAATAGGGGTGCACTTAAATGGTCCAAGACACTCTATCAGGGAGAAAAGCGTTTAGATCATGGTATTAAAAATACGCCAACAGTGACAAATAACGACACCATTTATGTTACGGGAGCCGACAATCGCTTATATGCTCTAACTACAGAAGGGCAATTGAAATGGGCTTATTACGATGAAAGCTTCCCTTTTGCAGAAATGTCTTCCAAGCCGAGTGTCGGTAGAGATGGAACTATATTCTTAGGCTTCTATGGGGGCTCATTACATGCCATAGAGCCAAGTGGGAAAACAGGTGGACTTATTTACCGTCGCAACCTCGTACTTGGGACTCAACAGAGCACTCAATTATTGCTAGCGAAGACAATACTGTTTTTTATTGCACCCGAGAAGGTGTGATATACGCGATTGGCTTTGACGGAAACCAAAAATGGGCAAGAAATGGCTACTGTACCAGCAATTTGTTAGGAGATGATGGAACTCTGTATATTAACAATACACATATCACAGCAGCTCTAAATTCTGAGGGTGAAACCGAATGGCTTGAGGACACCTCAACATTTTCTTCCTCCTACGGGGCTTTAAATATGGGAAAAGACGGCACTATTTACGTACTCAGCTATAGTAGCATTGTTGCTATTCACACAAATAGTAAACGCCCAATGACTGGAGCCTGGACTAGCACATTTGGAAGCCCACAAAACAGTAATGCAAACGTGCAAGTAACTTACCCAGTAGACTCAGATGGAGACGGTTTGACTGATGAGAGCGAGGTATCGCATTATAAGACCGACCCGCAGAATCCTGATTCAGACTTAGATGGCATAGACGATGGCCAAGAAGTTAAACTAGCATCTGACCCCACAAATGCCCAACATTACCCTGGAATTGAAGGCACACTTGATTGGTCATATTTTACTGGTAACCATATCTTTAAAGGGTCGCCAGTCATATCTGATAACGGCTTAGTTTTTCTACCAGCAGACCATTTTCATTTCAATAGTGGGAAAAATGTGTTTGCTTTTAAAGATACACACCCCCTTTGGTGGAGTTATCTTACTCGGCCGTATGATAATAATACTTCAGTCGCACTATCTGATAAAGATGACGTAGTCGTATATGATGGGAAAAATATAAACATTTTTAATACATTCGGTGAAAAACTCTGGTCATCCACTATATCTTCATACACCGGAAGAAGCTCTGTTAGCTATGATGGTTACGGCAATCTTTACCTACCAACCAGCAAAGGTTTTAGCGCCTTTGATTCAAACGCAAATGAACTTTGGCGTATAGATTGTCAACCAGTTTCTGACAATATCGCCATTCACGCGAATGGGTCAATTTATATTGGTTGCACCAATGGGAATTTTTACTCACTTGCGAGTAATGGCGCTATTAATTGGTCTTTACCTATTGAAGGCGGTCACTCAGCTATAGGTGGCAAAGAAATAGTGTATGTTAGTTCCAAAGACGGTTACCTATATGCTGTAAACAGACACGGCAATGTTCTTTGGAAATTCGAAACTGGTAACGCCATATACTCATCACCTATCATTGGGCACGATGAAGTTATCTATATTGGTTCAACTGACAACAAAATGTACGCTTTGAATTCCGACGGTACATTAAAATGGTCGTTCAGCACAGATGGACCGATAGTGGGTTCTCCGGCGCTAGGCAATGATAACGTTTTATACTTTGGCTCAAAAGACCACTACGTTTATTCAATAAATGCCGATGGCAGTTTGCGATGGCGCTTACTAACCGGAAATCCTGTCGAATCCTCTCCAGCTATAGATAACGGAAAAATTTATATCGGTTCTAACGATGGTAAGCTTTACGCAATAAACAGTAGTAGCAAAAGTTTATCAAGTAGCATTTGGCCCAAAGTTGGGCATGATAATAAAAAAAGCAATTATTTATCGTGGAACGACTTACCAGAAGGGGATGAAGACAACGATGGCATTGTTAACAGATTAGACAACTGCGTATTTGTTTCTAACCCTCTTCAAAACAATAATGATAATGACAAATACGGCGATGCTTGTGACAATGATGATGATAATGACGGCATAGACGATACCATTGATACCTTTCCATTTATCCCTATAAGAAATCACCTCGACTCGGATGGTGACGGTGCCCCAGATGAGTGCGATGATACCTGTATTGCTGCAGGTATGATGGCCGATATAGATGATGACAATGATGGCATTATGGATGCCGAGGATTTTTACCCTCTTGATGCCAAGCGATTTAGAGCTTACAGAGCAAAAACTGATTTTAATGGAGATGGTCGCTCTGACATCTTATGGCGCGATTATTCAGTAGGTTGGAATTTCTTGTGGACTATGGATAGCATGGCTGCTCAAGCGATTCCAATTGACGTCGTTCCGGAGCCTAGCTGGAAAATAAGGACAATTGGTGACTTTGACGGCGACGGCAAATCAGACATCTTTTGGAGAAACAACGTATCAGGTAAAAATATTATTTACCTGATGAATGAGTCGGCTATTAAATCAAAAAAAGTCTTAAACTACGCTCCTGTTTCAAGCTGGAAATTGGTGTCGAGTGGCGACTTCAACGGAGACGGTAAAGATGATGTTTTATGGCGCGATATTGAAAGAAAAAACACATGGGTGTTTAGCATGGACGGCGATCGTATTGCAGGCTATACGCCGTTGCTGAGAGTCACTGACCCAAATTATCAGATCGTTGCTACTGGAAACATTGATGGCGATGAAGATGACGACATTTTATGGGTGAACACAAACGGGTCAGTATTTATTTGGCTAATGGAAGAAAACGAATTAGTACATAAAGAGCGTTTAACGGTACTTCAAGAAAACTGGAAAATTTCTGGCTTGGGAGATCTCGATGGCGATGGCACGGAAGACTTGATTGTCCGAAACGAAGAAAGTGGGTTAGTGTGGGTCTATCTTTTGGAAGACGGTCAAATACGTGAATCTCACCAACTCTATCAAGTAGAAAACATCAATTGGAAGCTAGCGCACATTGGAGATTACAATGGCGACGGAAAAGATGACCTCTTCTGGAGAAATTTGGTTACCGGAGCAAACATCGTACACATGATGAATGGTATCACTATCGCTTCGAAAGGTACGTTTAGAACAATTGATGAACACTGGTTCATCGCCAAGTAAAAACGTTTTTTATAGTAGAGCGAACAAGCAAATCATTAACGACATTTCATCACGATTAAATGTCGAAAAATCCCATGGCGAGACGTTGCTCGACGTCTTGCCTTCATAAAAAGTGGTAATTTCTGCTTTTGGCCTAGTCCCACCGCACAGTTAATAAATCTATTTTTTGGTAAATCCTTAGCCTTAAAAACTGTTTGATTTTTGATCAATTTGATTTTATATTTTTGTAGAGATAAATCACAACTCTTTAAAAAGGGGTCTGTAGTCTAGCTTGCTAAGTGATTCAAAGGGATTCGAATTCGGAGCTAAACCATGACTTACCGTGTAGCATTCGCTATTTCAGGGTCTGTCAGCTTAGGTTCTTACGAAGCAGGCACAATTTATGAAATTATAAGTGCACTTTCAGAGCATAATAAAAACCTTCCAGAAAATTCAAACGATCGCATAGAGATAGACGTACTTAGCGGCGCTTCGGCAGGCGGGATGACCGCAGCGCTCATTGCCCATAAATTGCTGCACGACCCGGCGATATTAAATGGTGAAACCGATAATGCAGCCTACAAGTCATGGGTAGAAAAGGTAGATATTAAGGGCTTACTTTCGCATCACGACGGTGACTTCCCTAGAACTTCACTTCTTTCCTCTAACTTTGTAGGCAAAATAGCGGAAGACTTGATTACAAACAGACATAAAAACAACGAAATATCTGAACCTGGCCCACACAATACCGCAGCAAAGAAAATCCATCTTGGTTTAGCAATGTCGAATTTAAATGGTGTTGATTATAAGCTTGACGTGTTTTCTACATCTGAAGAGGGGCTGGACCAAGGTAAGTTTATACAAACACGCTTTCAAGACAGGGTTAGAGAGCGTATGAAGCAATGGCTCAAAGATGAAAATGTTAGTTGGATCAAAACCCAAGGGATAATGCTTGCAAGCAAGTCGTATTTAAAGAATTCATTCAAAATAGAAAAACAAAAGTTGCTAGGCATAACAATGCCCGCTTGGTACCGCTAAAAAGCGAATGTTATTCAAATAAGCATTATAGAAGTAGAAGTAAATGATGAAAACATAACTTACCAATTGCCACAGGCTTAAAGGGAATTAACCATGAAACTACTACCTTCACTCGAACGCGCTGTACCCAAAGAGTATCTTGCCCCAGCTGTTCTACACGAACTATTTACTAGTTTACAAAATATAAAGAATGCTATTGAAAGCAGTGTTTCTAATCAGCAGAAAGCTAAATTAGAAAACCTTGACAATATTACCAAAGAGTTAAAACAGTTAAGTAACGACCCCAGCATTAACGATATCCCCACTGCCGCTAAAACAATTATTGAGAATGCCGTTGCACTATTCCCCGACGACAAACAACAAGAAATATCAGATTCACAGGTATACAAAAAAACACTCAAACTACTTAATCAATGGGAACAAATTAGCGCGCCGATAAGTTCACAAACCGACGGTTTTAATAGAAACATTGAGTTTGATAAAGACTACGACACAGAGCTTAAAGATTTTCAGATTGGTCTTCGGGTTGGAGCTACTGGCATTTACAACATTAATGTACTTTCCAAAGAACGAGCCCAAACACTTTTAAAACTTGAGATTGCCGACAATGAATGCCTTGTAAACCAAACGCTCTCCGCGGCATATGAAGTGAACGCTTCGGGGGCTGGCTCAATAAATTTCATCAATATTAGTGGGAGTTTAGCGCAAGCTGGCGAGCTAAAGTTAGACACATATTTCAAAGCAGAAAACAACACGCCAACATATCGCGCACTATGGGCAATGTTTAAAACTCCTGTCGTGCCATGGAGCCTCAAATCTGTAAATGCTCTACTTGCAATGCCAAATAACGGCGCCAACCTTGCTTATCGCGCTTGCGCGTTAAAAACTGGTACATCGTTTACCATTCAAGGTGAAATGGGTGTCGGTAAGTCATTGGTCACTCAAACCGATTTGAAAGGAAATGTAATCGACATCGACTTTTCTGCCGAAATAAGTGCGTCTCACCAACATACTATAACAGGTGATGTAAGCATGTTTGTTACTAAACACGCTAGCAGCGGCAAACCAGTATTAAAGATAACGGTTGAAGAGGCAGACGAGCGTACTAACGCACTGAACTTAGCGCTACAGGCGCAAATTAAAGGACTGGACAAACTAGCTGGGCAATACGTTGAAATGCTGCTTTCTAAAGGCAACAAAATAGTGCAGTGGCTAGAAAAAAATAGTTCTCCTGGTGCTACCTTACTAGAAAGTTTAGACAACAACACGGATAAAGATAAGTGTTACAAGCCTATCGCTAGCCTTGCCTTGGGCCAAGAGGGAATAGATGACGCCGTAGAAAGTCTTATTGACAACGAACTTGAGAGTATTATTGACCGTATCCCGCTTTCAAGTGAGGACGACACAAAAGAACTGGCCGACAAGGTAGTAACAAAACTATTAGATATTTTTGGTGCTAGTGATAACTCTGTTACAGAAAATTACCGCGAAGCCGCGGAGCAGGCACTTCAAGATGAACTAGCAAAACTTCAACAGCACATACGTCAACAAGCAGATAACTTCAAGGAATTGATAGAGGGCGAAGCTAAAGACGCGCTTAAGCCAATAGAGGCATTAGGCAAAGAAGTAAAGAAAGCCATTACGCAATTCGATGACGATATTGAGAAAAACTTTAATAAGGTCATTTCAAATTACCGTGAATTTAAAGAGAAAATTACTTCTGCATTAGAAAAGTCCGCCAACATTAAGCTGGGGCTGGCCTATGACGATTTGAGGAAACGTTCAACATCGTTGTCTCATAGCTTAGAAATACTAGTTGAAGCACCAGACTCGCCTGATATTCAAACATTTTACAGAAGCTTAGCCATTGGTGACGATAAAAAAGTGGCGAGCATGTTACCTACGCTGTTAAAAACGGACAAAGTTAAAATACTAGCCGAGTCTACCGCCATTGAAACAATGAGAAATAATACGACAACGTTAGGTTTGAGTATTATTGGTAAGAACATCACCTCTGTGAAGGATGTGTTATCACAACTAAACGTTAAAGTTGATACCAGCGGTAATTTATACGTTAGACAAGAGTACAAAGTTACCGCTACCGCCAGTGGGCTTGGCGAAACGCGAGAAGCTGTGCTGAATATGACCTATGGTATTGCGCAAGCGGCACAAAACCCCGACTTTGTTGGCAGCGTTGGTTTTAACTACACAAACAAAGATTCTAAACTTCACTCTGTAAACGAAATATCTGAATTTTTACGTTCCTTAGATTTCAGCAACGACCCACACTTTAATAACCTGCCAAACGATGTATCGGTGCCCACTCTTATACCTGCATACCGAATAAATGCAGCGATTGCAGAATTCAACAAAATAATTAAGCAAACCTCTACTCAGTTCACTACAAGCGAAATAAATATTAACTTGCGTGCGAGTAAACAAACCTACCAAAGGCTACTGGGTTTAAATGGCTACAGCCTGTTCAACAATGCTATCGCTTACTTAATTTATTTAACGAAAAGAGATGATTTTTACCAAGAAGCCATGGAAGACATTGTAGAAATTTACGAAGAACAAGATTCCAAATACGCAGACTACAATGAGCTTTTCTCGCTTCTACTTGGTTCACCAAACAGTACAAATATAAGTTTAAACACAATAAAAAATGACCTAAAAAATGAAGGCCGTTTCAAAAAACTGATGAAGCGTAAATCGAAATTAATGTATGACGAAGAAAAAGTATTTTGGCGCAAAATTAATTCGAGACTTGAAAAATACGCACAGATGGCTGGCGCGCTAAGAAACTTACCTACCACATTAAATGCTATAGAAAATGCTGTAGATAACTTCAGCGTGACGACACAACAAAAAGCAGATTTGGAAGAACTGAATGCAAAGCTGAAGGGATTAAATAAGAAATTTCAACGTGGACTGGACGACTGGGTAGAAGTAGACGGCATAGTGAAAAATGCTATTGATGACCTGTACTCAAAATTCGGATGGGCAAAGTCGAGCGTTAACTTACGACTATTGAGCTTCCTTTTATTGCTTCAGGAAAGCGCGGGAGGAGACGAAGAACTGTTCTTAACTACGATCACACTTAGCAATGCTAGCGATGAACGCAGAGTTATCATGATTTAATCCTGACTCTTATACCCGAGTACTTTTAAAAGCTATCACAAGGAGATTTTATAATGAAAAATATATTAAACACACAGAAGCAAAACAGCGTTGTGCAATCGCTTAATATCAACGGATACCGAAACATAATTGTAGTAGTGTTGGTTTTATGTATTTCCCCAATTCAAGGCAATGCTTCCACGTCAGGTGAGAAGCAAGTACCTGGAGCAATTCTTCAAGTACCTAGTGGCGCTTATATAGAGGAAATAATTGAGCGCCTTGACCGTCAACAAGCCGTAATAGAGCTACAAACTCAGTACATAGTAAAGTTAGATGAAAAAGTAAGAATTTTAGAAGATAAAATTAAAAAGCTTGAGAATTAATAGGATTTCTTATGAGTAACGATGACCTAGCAACACTGAAAGAACTGACTGAAAGGTTGAATAATTCCGCAAACTCTCTATCACAACCGTGGGAACCTGGGCTGGTCTTAGATTTAACATACGCTATTTTGACCTTCACAATCTTAGCATTGCTTTTTGCTACCATTCTCTTGTGGAGAAAAAATATGTCGTCGCTTGGAATTTTAAAATTATTTGGAATTCTATCGATAATAGGAATGTCTTCAATTTTATTGGTCACTGGTTACGACAAAGATCAACTAACACCAATAGTTGGCTTGTTCGGTGCTATCTCAGGATATTTGCTAGGGAAAGAGTCAGAAAGTGGGCCTCAACAACCGCATAAGATAGGTTCAGCTTCTCCCGAACCGCCCGCTAAGACTTAAAAAATGCTTGTGGTATCGTATTTAAGCGAATAAATACACAAAGAGCACACTATTTTTTACTTGTGCGCTCTTTAATCTCGCTTCCTTCTTTTTTTCGCAACAGCAACCGAGTAATTATGCTGCTTCAGCGGTTGATGATGGGAAAGGCGGTAAAGGTGGCCGAGGTGGTATAGGTTGCACTGGACTAGGCGGCTCTCAAGAAAATGCGAGAAGTGGGAGTGTCCACTTCCCCTAAACTGAGACAGACTTAATTGGAGTTTTCTGCAATGATTAATGCAGCAGACGACTATGAAAAAATCACGCTACACTGAATCTCAGATCATCGGGGTGTTAAAAGAAGTTGATGCAGGTATGAAGGTTGAGGAAGTCTGCCGTCAACATGGTATCCGCAGTGCAACCTACTATAATTGGAAGTCTAAATACGGCGGCATGGAAGTGTCTGACGTCAAACGATTGAAAGAGCTTGAAGAAGAAAATGCCAAGCTCAAAAAGATGTTTGCAGATGTCAGCTTAGAAAATAACGCCATTAAGGAGCTTGTCGCAAAAAAGGGTTGGTGACAGCAGAGAAACGAGAATGCGTCAGCATCTTAGTCGATGCAGGATTAAGTATCGTAAAGGCCTGTCTGTTCATTGGTATTGGCCGTGCGACCTTTTACCGTCAAGAGAGGGACTGGCGCAAAGTAGATGCTGCTGTCATTGATGCTATCAATGCGGTCTTGGAGAAATCGCCACGAGCAGGCTTCTGGAAGTGTTTTGGCCGAATGAGGTTCAAGGGCTTTCCCTTCAACCACAAGCGCGTCTATCGAGTTTACTGCCAAATGGGATTGAACCTGAGGCGCAGAACTAAACGGGTACTGCCCAAGCGAATAGCCCAGCCATTAGAAGTGCTGGAACAGGCTAATCATCAATGGGCGCTGGACTTTATGCATGACACCTTATATTGCGGGAAACGGTTCAGAACACTGAATGTGGTGGACGAAGACACGCGGGAATGCCTTGCTATAGAGGTCGATACGTCTTTGCCCGCAGGCCGTGTCGTACGGGTGTTAGAACAACTTAAGGCTGAGCGTGGACTACCAACTCAGCTGCGTATGGATAATGGCCCAGAGCTAATTTCGGCGACGCTGACGGATTGGTGTGAAACCAATGATATTGAACTGGTCTATATCCAGCCAGGTAAGCCACAGCAAAATGGCTTTGTTGAACGCTTTAACGGTTCATTCCGCAGAGAGTTCCTTGATGCTTACTTGTTTGAAAACCTCAACCAGGTAAGAGAAATAGCCTGGTTCTGGCGACTAGATTATAACGAAGAAAGAACACATGAAAGTCTGGGTAACCTGCCTCCGGCAGCTTACCGAGCCAAACTAGAAAGCTCTAATTTAGCACTGTCTCATTAAAGGGGAAGTGGACAGGAGAGATGGAGCTGACGAATCACCCGATCAGAGAGGCGCTTCGGGTAAGCCCGGTTCTGATGGTGTAGTTTGGGTTAATCTGGTAGATAGCATGAGAGAAATTGCCAAGCATATTCCAGAGGCAGACGAAGTACGGGAGTATAAAACAGATATCATTAATGCCCTTAAAGCAACCGCACAGTCGCGATAAGTACATGACCAGCAAATTTGATAATGCCACGTTCAATAACACATCGTTGAATTGGGTGTAGGATGATATTTTAGTTCCACGTTATAAGCTTTCAACGGAATGGGTTGAGTCTTTGTAAACTTTATGCGTAACTTTAAGCTATACACAGATCGGCTAATGATGTGTAGAATATAACTCTGGTCAAAGATTAGAAGTAAAAAGGGAATTATGAAGATTGGGTTTATAGGTGCTTCAGTAACAGCACAAGGTTTCAACCACTCTACAAAAGAACTAACGGGTTACCGTGAATATTTAAACCAAGAACTAAAACAAGTATTCAAAGACTTTGAGTCTTTGAACTTTTCTTACCCGGGTAACAGGCTCTCTGATGCTGGTTTGATTAAAATAGACGAGATTATAAAATCTTCCCCCGACCTTCTTATAATTGAACCACTCGTTGAGGACTTAACAAGAGGTGTGACTGCAACCGAAGACGAGATTTACTTTTTTTATAGTTCATTTATTTCTCGTGGAATCAAAGTGATTACTCTTCTTATGCCTCATGGTAACCGTTCGATAGTAAGAAATAACAACTATAAAAAGATTGCCGCTATAAATAATGCTTTAAATATTGACACTATAGAAATTGATATTTCAAAAATAGATGTTGAAGGTTGGTTTGCCGGTGTTCACACCACTACAAAAGGTGTAAAACCTGTTGGCAATATGATCAAAGAACAGCTTTTAAAAATATTAAGAAGTAGATCACACCTTCACCCCAACAAAACAAGAGATAAAGAAAACGTTTTTGTAAAGCGAGTCCAGAACAGTGAAACTTTACCCAAAACAATTACCATCAGCTCACAGTGTGGGGGCAAGTTGCGTTTGGTTCAAAAAGGTCGAATTGGACCGTTCTCACCGATTTTGGACATCTCTATCTCTCAAGAAATTTCAGACAAGGAATTAGCGCTCTCACAATCAATTTGGGATCCTTATTGCCACTATGAAAGGAACTCCTATATGACATTGGTGCCCACGCATACCGTAGATGCTGGGCATGTAGATTATAAAATCAAGATCAGTCATGAAGAACCCAACTACGAAGAATGCCGCAGAGATGATGTTAAATGGCCTGAAAAAGCTGATTTAAAGATAGTCGCCAGTGACGATATTTTTATAATTTCTGACTTTAAGTTGGATGTTATTGAGAATTAAAGTGAAATTAAAGTGTGTGATTCATAGACATCATTTCACTTTTCGTAGTTGAAGATCACGCTGATAATTCGATAGCTGAATGCGCTCATTTTCAGTTTCGTAGTTAGCGTGAATGTCTTCCCAAAGCGGTGTTTGTTCAAGGCGTTCACATACGATATCCATTGGAGTTTTACCTTTAAATGAGCCGTGAGCGCGTTGCCAATTGTAGTAATGCTGCCACTCAGGTAACGTTTCATTTTTGAGTTCTTCCAAATCCAAATTAACGGTCGAATAAAACTCTTCTTTGTCAGTTCTTTGTGACCTTTCAACCTTGCCATTTAAGTGAGGTGAGCCTGGCTTATTAGGCCGAAATTTAATGCCATGCTCCATCAACTTGAGCTGTACCTTTTCTGCAAAAAACTCCGTTCCGCGATCTGTTTGAATTCGCTGTATCGGGAATGGCATTTTTTCTATTACCTTATCGATGAAAGTAAGAGTATTGGCTGCTGTTCTACGTTTAAAAACGTCCAACACGCGATATCTAGAGCAATCATCAACAGCAGTATATTGATAAATTCCTGGTGCAATTTTGCATGTATCCATCTGAACTCGGTCGCCAGGAATAGGTCTTTGGTATCGAATGAAGTCTTTTTTCTTTCGCTGAAAAACTATTGGTTTTACTTCGTGTTTGGTCAGCACTTTGTGAATTGAAGCAAGCGATAACTGAAAGTTATGCTCGCGAAGCAGCTCATTTTGAATTCTTCTGGCACCAAGTTTTCTATCTTTTCTGAGTTTGAGAATCCAGTCT
>Ga0114901_1000818_pt1 | contig 19195 bp, 20 predicted proteins | sample MalvireepMed_s16_FD_89686 | JGI IMG/M metagenome (GOLD analysis project Ga0114901, IMG submission 89686) | Marine viral communities from the Global Malaspina Expedition - Malaspina viral metaG DeepMed_s16 | ecosystem: Environmental > Aquatic > Marine > Oceanic | place: Mediterranean Sea... | reverse complement strand
GCCCGGAGGGAGGGGCCGCTGGTGATGGGCTCGGGGGTGACACCTGTGCATTCTACCTTGCTGGACCGAAAATCACACAGCACGTTTGGTGCACCGGCGTTGATGCTAACGGTTACGTTCTCCAGTGTCAGAGCACATATACTAGCGGGAGAGCCTCGCACTTTGATACTCTACACGTAGGCACCGGCCTGTGCCTGCAACCCACGGGCGATTGCGACTTCCTGATTGGCACAGACCTAACTGTCATCAATTCTGAGCATTGCAGAGGTGGGCCTCAGAGCGTGGGGCTGGCCACATCAGATGGGGAGAGATACAGAGAGCTTAACTTTGGAAAAAGCCTAACGGCCCTCCATAAGACAGATCAATGCGCTCACGACATCTTCCTGTCAATAGACATGTCGAGCGGGGTGAGCTGCACGGCACTTAGTGAATATAGCGGATCACCTACTGGGGTTGCGGTGATTCGAGGTGGCCCCGGCATAAGTGTTTATGGAAAGAGCAGCGGTTGCTTCGCAGCACTGGCAGGCCCTCAGATTCATCGATCCGGATGTGGAACAGAGACCGTATGGGGAACAGGAAAGCACTTCGAGAAACTTCTGATCTCTACTGGAATATATATTGAATCCGGCTACAATGACGGTTGCACGTTTGCTTTAACGGGCCCCAAGATATCGGGGATGCAAAACTGTGGAAACACCACGGCATTTACGGGACATGCATTCAATGTTCTAAAAATCTCCAGTGGCTTAAGATTACAGGGAACCCATTGTGAGCCAGAGCTTCAGGTAAGAAGACTTGTAGGACAAAGCGGCGCTTGCTTCGGAAGCCGAGCGTGGCCCTTCGCAAAGCACTACGACGCCCTAATCCTATCTACGGGCATTGAAATACTAGACGATTATTCAGCATTTAATAATGAAGAAACTTGCACTGCTCATATAGTGGGCCCACGAGTTTCCGGTATGGGATCGTGCAAGGAGATGCCCGGAGGTGGCCCATGGGGAGGTTATCCGTTCCACACCTTGGTATTTGGTAGTGGAATTTCTCTTGGTGAAGGTTCCACAGTTTGCCAGCCTATTGTTCAGGCTCCACAGTGGCTTTTCAATAGTGGTTGCGACGGAACTACTGGTCAGAGGGCCTTCTTTAATGAACTTATTTTTGCCACCGGCATTACTGCTACCCGAGAGCACCCCAACGATACCTGTGCATTTTACATCACTGGCCCGCAGGTAGGCACGACCAGCGTGGCGCAAGTAACCGGTTTCGATAGCTTGATCTTCGGGTCAGGCCTTCAGGTTACTCCCACCGGAGACTGCTCCTACCTCATAGAAGCCACCGGGACTGGCGTCAGATCTGTAGGTGGTGGTGGCTTCACGGCTAGCGTGAGTGGCGGTTGCTATCGCTACAATGTTCTTCCCCGGAACTTAGACTGGTGCCTAAGATGGCGTGATCGGTGGCATCAGCCCCCACCAAACACAGAGCAAACCCCAGCGAACCCTGATTGCGCAGCAACACAATGCTGTCCTTCGGGGGTAACTGTTGATCATTTGTATGTATCAACTGGTCTCAAGCTAAGGCCTATGAGCGGGGTGGAAAATACCTATACGATGACACACAATATTAGGATTGCAAATGTTCCATATAGCAGAAGATATGGCCTTGGGTCCAAACTGCCGAATATTGATGAGTTTTCCCTGTCAGATGAATATGGCTTTAGTGGTGTTGCGGTAGGCGATCCCGAGTCGGATTGGCAGAATGAGCAGTTCACCTTTTCTAGCGGAAATCCGGGGTTTAACTGGGAAACAATATTAATTGGGAACGGCCTCCTAGCGAGACAGGCGTCTCGGGGAGACATGGAATATGATCATTGTGGTCATTATGTGCAAGCCTTCTTGGACTGTTCCAGAAAAGTAACATGTTCAGAAATTCATTGCGAGCCGAGAGAGCATACAGGAATTCCAAGTGGAGTTAGCGCCTTTGCTGCTGGCCCCGGCATTCAGATCACGGCTGGAACTGACATGGGCCCGTGGAGCTGGGATAGTATAGGGGCGGATGTTGGGGTTATTACTACCACGCTGGCGGTTACGGGTTCTTCGGGAACATGGGAAAGTAATTCTGGGTGCCAAACATATGATAAGGTCAAATATAATAAGATAGAAGAAATTAACGTTGGCTGCGGTCTTAAGTTAGAAGATGCAGCCGATACCTGTAATACTGGTTGCGCTGTAACAATCACCCTTGACCCCAATGCAGGAAGAACCCTTAATTCTGGAAACTGTCACCACGGAGGAGCAAGCGGTGTCAAGGTCGTAAGGGACGTATGTTGCACCGGAGACACCATGACAATTAATTATTGCACGATTAACTTTAGTAGCTGTGGTCTCTTTACTCACCTAAGCTCCGACGACGGATTCTGCGAGTGCTAGTAAAAGGAAAAAAGGAAAATGCCAAGATCAATACTTATAGGTCCCGGTAAGGATGGGGCTGGATACACAGGAACCAATACTTGCTGCCATTGCTGTAACAAGTGTGTGCCCGTAGGAACCACCGGTTGCGGCTATGACCAAGGCGGAGACGGCAACACCTGCCCTTATCAATGCTGCCCATGTCCCCCAACGGGAGATTTGTGTCTACAATTTAGCGGCCCTTGCGTACCTTTAAACGGACAATGCCTAACCCTAACCAGATCTATGGGGGTGTCTATATGTAGCGGGCTAAATCCGTCTATTTCAGTAGGTGGCGTTAACTGTTACAATTCCGGCGTTTATACAGGATGCAGGGACCCAGTTTCACGAAATTACTGGGATTCTCTCCACGACTATCCGTGGGAAAAGTGGGGATATAGCGGGTTGGTATGCAACTCTGGTTCTTGCGATGGAGAGGTTGTAAAAATCAGCATTTGCTGTTGCGACACCCATTCTGCCGCCAATCAAGCAAGTGGATTTACAGATGAGTGCCACGGTTGCCGTTATCAGTTTAGGTGGGAGTGGGATTACCAGCCCGGAACAACGAATTATTGCAGCAGTCTGTGTCCGGAGACACCACCAATGGGCCTACGTCCTGAAATTATACCGCCCGGACCCTGCAACGCAGCCGGTGGAGAGAATATTATTACATGGGACATGCTTAGTACCTCTTGTGGCTCTGGCACCACGGAGGACTGGCGGACTGTCTTTAGGCTCGACGATGTATGCTGGAACTGTGACTGCTGTTCTGGAGGGAAGCCTGCGGATGGGCAGCCTAATTTAAACGGAATTTTGGCTGTTCTTACGCCCAAGCCCACAGGGGTAGCGTGTTGTTAATAAAGGAGAAGTATTGTGACAGAATGTAAAGACATAGATTTCTGTGAGATAGCGGAAAATGGAGGGCCACCAGAGTGTATATGTGAGCACGCAGGGAACTGCCCCATTTACCAACAGCTAATTCACGCAGGGATACATGCCCAGTGTAAATCTAAGATGGAACACAGAAGATTTTATTGGAAATTATTTAGACCCGACTATAGTGAAGAGGGAAAGAGGGCCCAAAAGGAGGCATTAATAGGACACAGAGCCAAGGCTAGAGTTGGTAAGGCTATTGATGAACTAAAATCAGGGGGCATTGATATTGAAAATTTAGACAAAGAAGAAAAGGGTTTCGGGGATATGGTTTCTAGCGTACTTTCTAAATTTGGTATAACAAAAGAAGTAATGAGTCGAGTCGCTGGAATGAAAGATTGCGGTTGTGACAAGAGACAGGAATGGCTTAATAAAGTCTTTGGGTATAAGGAGAAATAGTGTGGCTACATTTAATATTAATAGAAAATGTGATTGTGATAAGAAAAGACTAGACAAGGAGACAGAATGGCTTTGTGCTAACGTCCCTATCTTTTTGGAAGCCTGCAAAGAAAAGGACTTCCCGAGACTGGATTCTATTCGCGCAGAGATTGCCTCCATAATGGAGGAGCTTCCCGAAGATTTTAAGTATAAAATGCCGGAGGTAAATTTCGACGAAGTGCCAGACCACGAACTGATTGACCATATCACCGTGGCTTTAAACAAGAGAGGGTTTTATGCTAATGCCGGTAAAAACAATTTAGAAGAAAGGGCTTCTGGGCTAGGAGATAGTATTTCAAAAGTCTTGTCTGCGTTTGGAATAACAGAAGAAAGATTTTCTAATCTTTTTAATATAGGTGGTTGTAACTGCGACGGAAGAAAGGAATTTCTGAACAAGATACTACCCTATAAAGAAGACCCAAAGAAGAAAAAGAAGAAGAAATAAAAAACATAAAAAAAGAGGGGCAATTACGCCCCCCTCTTATTTAAAAGTCTCTTAGAACGGCTCCTAGGGGCCTCTAGTGGCACCAAGCTCTTCCTTTTCTGATGTTTCGTTACCCTCTATAAGAGTAGGAAACATAATAGAATCGGTGCTTCGGAGGCTCTTTTCATCTTCATCGTCCTTGGACTTGGAACCTTCTACAGGGAGGGACACAATATTTTCAAGGCTTGGAACTTCCTCGTCCTTATCAATGGCCCACCCAACATCATTTTTAGATGCCCAGTTCCTCATTCGTCGCACGGGAACTATAAGATTAAAGGTTTCTCCGGCTCCCCGCACCAGCATACCCACATACTGACCTTCTTTATCTTTAGATCTTTCTGATAAAAATACGCCACCTCCACTACTGCCCGGAAATGCAGTAACTGTTGTTTGGTCAAATACGACACCATCACCTGTGCCCAGATTTAGCACCCTTCCCACTTGAGAAACAATACCACGGGTCATAGAATTAGAGCCCTGCTGACCCAAAAGTGAGCCAACGTGATACAATTCAGTCCCAATGGGTACTGGCGATCCGCCTCCCTCGTAAAATGCAGCGTTGCTACTAATAAAGCTAGTCTTCCTGACCATAAGAAGGGCTAAGTCTTCTCCGTCTTCGGCATCGCTATATTTAATAACCTTTGCATCCATCTTTAGCTCACCAACGCGGCGTCCGTTTTCTACCAGCTCTTTTACAATCTGAGCATCTCTGAATTCCACTACCTTCCTCTGTTGCCCACCTTCTATAATATTTCTAACGGACCGAAGGCCATCTACAACGTGTCCCGCCGTCCAAACAAAATTTATACTTTCTGTTTTATTGGGGGCTGTCCTGACTTCTCTGGTAATAATAACGCCGGATCCTTCGCTGAAACCGGCTTTTACCGTTACAGAAATTTCTTGAAGACTGCTATAGAGATGGTCGTCCGCAATAGTGTGTTGTGTAAGGTAGATAAGTGAAAAAATAATTGCCACATAAAATCTTTTAAACATGTTTTCTCCTTTATTTATGCTGTAAAGCTGTCCCAATAAGCTTGCTGCTCGGGGGTGTAAAAGTTTCCGTATTTATCTTTGCCGTCAAGAGCGGCAACTTCCTCCCATACGTCGCTCCACCCGGTCTCGTCGTTTCCGTTTACTCGGGCAGCCTTATCGTCTATATACAAAACTCCGGCTGGTTTGCCCATAAAGGCGTGATGATATTTTACACCATATTTCTCCAGCCAGTCTGTCCACTCTCTGTATCCTCGTCCATATTGCTTGTGTATATTGCCATGTTCTCTGTCTCCATATCGGGCCGTATATAAGACTATAGTGTAGCCCTTTTTATAGAGCTTGTTTATTTGGTCAATTCCGTATTGCAGCGGCAGTGCCTTAGCATAATCGCCGTCATTGCTCTTATCGGCAAGAACCCCGTCACAATCTACAATTATGGTTTTTAATGACTCGTCCATATATAATTCTCCTTACTTACGAACCCTGTGAGACAACTGGGGCTTTATAAATAAACCACCCTCGGTACGGCAAATATCCTCGATTTTTATCAGCATAAGATTTTTCGTTTATCCTCTGCTCTTTTTGTTTTTCAGAAAGCTGATCCCATCTAATCTTGGGATATATCTGTCCACCCTTTTTGGTGCGTCCAAATATAAGCTTTGCTCGACATTCTTGACAAACAACTTCCAGCCAATCGTTTTCTGAGCTATCATGACGACAAACAAATTTAACATTTCCAGAATCACATTTTCCACAAGACTTGTGTTGAAAAATTTCTTGAACTCTAGCAACTTGCTTGAAAAGCTCTTCTTCGGTTTCTGCCTCTGCCTGAAAAGACAAGTCGTTTGTTGTTTTAATACTAGCTTTCATTATTTACTTCCTCCGCTATCAAAAGTTTCTCTCCATTCCGAGTCGTATCCCTTTACATCTTCTGGTATGGAATCTGCGCTACGCTGGTATTCCGAAAGGGAGCTAAGTAGCATCCTTCCTTGAAGATTGCTTACGGCTCTAATTGACTTTATGTTTGGGCAATTGTTTTCAGAAAGCTTAATTAAGTCGATATCAAGCCTCTTGCACATTTGGTTAATTGCCAATATTTGCTGATCAGTAATGTCCTCTTCGGCTGCCATAATATCGTCTTCGGCAGCGTTATTCATTTCCTCTGCCGTAATAACCCTTAGCTTTAGGGCTCTCCTTATCGCCTTTCCCTCTGCGCGAGTATCGGCAGTAGCTACAAGGTGCTGGTTAAATGGGTAGGGAATATTTTGTAATTTTACATCCACACAACCATTTACGGTAACAATTGAGTCAGAGCTATATTTTTGAATTTGCAATGTATGTTTAACGGTACATATTCCACGCTCTACATCATAGCTATATATGTCACTTACGGAGCCCACAATCTCCCCGTAGATTCTCTCTGTAACCCTGCGCAATCCGTCAACTGTTGGATTTCCATCCTTCAGTTCGCTATCATGCATCTGGTCCAAAACATACTCGCTCCACTCTGGGTCGGCATCGGTGAAGACGACTTCCTGTCCTTCCGTTTCGTAATCAGGATCTTCTTGCAATACGTCTACTAATGTTTCAAAATCGCTTTTCTTATTCATAGTTCCACATACCTCTTATTTTCTTTTGGAAAAGATTTTTTAAATTCCTCTAAAACATTAAGTAAGTCATCTAGAATTTCGCGCAAATAGCGCTGAGAGATTCTTTTTTTCTGTTTAATTCTAATAAGTGCCAGCCCTTCGTTTAGAATTAAAGCGGTTTTCTCCAAGTCCGACCGCTGGTTCTTTTTTAAATTTTCTTCTCCCCACACGGGCTCAAAGTGAGAAGGGCCGTCTACCTCAATAACAGTTAAAAGATCCTCTACAAAAAGATCCGTTTCTAGCTTTTGATTTTTAAGCCAATGAACTCTATGAAATTGTACCTTGTATTTTCTTTTTGTTAGCTCTCCCAAAAGGAATCTTTCTAGTTTAGATCCCGTTTTGGCAGCCTCTCGAATTGCATCTCCCCCCTTCCTTATCATTTCTGCTTTTTGCTCAGGCGTCTTATTCTCCCATGACCCCTTTCCGATTTCCGATCTTTCCAGCTTTTCCTCTGCGCTTAGATTATCCCAAACCTCCCCCTGAGCCACACTGATCTTTCTTTTAGTTTTTTCCTCTCTCTCCTTTCCTTCCGTGGGATGCTTAGACCTGCCTTCTTGGAGGGCAACTCTCTGGGCCTCTGCTTTGTTTCTTGATGCTATGCCGAGCTTAGTAGCGTCTCTTCTGACCCTATTTGGATAAGTCCCCACAAGCTCCGCTATCTCTATCCAGCTTATTTTTTCTGTAATGTAAGCTGTGGTTAAAAACTCTTCTTTTTTTTCTTCTGTTAATGAAAAATATTTTTTTGCTGTTTTTTCAATATTCATCTAGATGCTCTCCACTTCACTTAAATTCCACTCGTTCATTATTCCTACTGGTTCTTTAAATAGAGTGGACAGTGTTTTAAATATACGCTCGTCTTTGGCTAAAAGGTCTACATTCTCATTTTGATATACACGATTTATTAGGGTGTAATCTACAGGGGGAAGGGACATCCATTCCATCGACGAAACATAGAAGATTTTTCTTTTCGGGGGCTTAATTTTAATTGCAATTTCCGTAGTGGGAATGTCTGTAGATATAAGCGTTCCATCAAAATTATAAGCTCTTAGTGTCTGTAGTACGCAAAAAGAGGGAACAACATTTGGGGGAACAATACTGCTTGTAAATAAAACACATCGTCCCCCCGCGTCAAGGGAAGGGGCGTTTTTTACAAAGTTTTCATCAAAGTTGTTTGATAAAATGCCAATCATAGTAGTGCCTTTTTCATAATTTGTAATTGGTCTGCATATGCATGCATGTTGAAAAAAGAAAAAATGCTTGCTGCAAAATCAAAATAAGTTCTGCCGTAAACAAAAGCTTTCAGGAAATTAGATTTATCTTCCTTTTGTTCCTCAATTTCCTTGATGTGTCCATGAAGTTCTTCTGAATTTTTAAATGTTCTTACTGGTTCCCCAAATGGCTTTTCTGAAAACACCAAGGGTATTGTTCCGACCACGCACGCGTCAAACCAAGTTTCTCCATCGAGGTCTAAATAAATTTGGGAGGACGCCAAGGCATTTGATCTTGCTCTGGGCTCCATGTTCCCTAGGTAGTTTGGTAGGTTTATTTTTTGTTTTCCATAAAGCTTTGTTTGGTAAGAGCTGCAAACCTCATCTAAAATTTCGCCAACCTTTGATCCTATATTTATATCGTCAGTAAAAGATAAAATATGGGTAGACAGGACGCTTTCGTAGTTTCCTCTGTTTATTTGGGCTATGTTCGCTGCCCCAACAGGGGGAAGAACGGGACAGTTATTGGACTGCTCATTAGTTATAAGAAGAGACGGTATAAACGCGTCGCTCTCTTTTCCTATGCCAATTATTCTTGCATTTGGATACCTTGAGGCCGCTATGCTCATTTCGGGTCCGAACAATGAGGTTTCACACACCAAAACGTCGGGTTGAATTTCGTCAAACATATCCATAGTAGCTTTAGAGCCGGGCGTCCAATATATAACGTCAACATCGTCGCACGCCTGAAAGGAGGATGCGATGCCGCTAGTTAGTCTATCTTCCTTAAAGCTAAAAACCGCTTTCATATTATCCCCTTTGCCGTTTCTATGTCCTTTGAAGTGTCAACGTCTATGACGCGTACCTTTGGGTGTTGGGTGCATTTTATGCGAGAGCCAGCATTAATAAGTTTGTTTATGATTTCAAATCCAAAGAGCTTACTATTTTTTTTGTTATATACTATCTTTTTAAATTTCTCTAATTCTGCGCCCTGTAGGTACAGCAGTTGGTTCCATTTAAGGGGTAGGTCATACATCATGTGCTCTAGGTGTCCTCTTTTGTTTACTATACATCCCACCTCATCTTCCCCCATTTGATTTTCTGAAACCGAGATGGAGGACGATCTGTAGTCTAGGCATTCAATCGCCTCTTTGTTGAACACCAAGTCTCCATATGACACAAGAACGTTTTTTCCTGTAGTTGCTCGGAGCCCCATAGCAATACTTCTTGCAACATTTGTTTCTTCATAAAATTCATTTTCAACCTTGATGATATCAGAAGAAGATTCGTCCATCAGCTTTTCTGCTTGGAATCCACACACTAATATTATAGTTGGGTTGCGAAATACCTGATTGAACAATTTTAATTGGTTTTGGAGTATTGTTTTTTCTCTTCTTATTCTTATAAGCGGCTTAGGCCCATAAGACTTCATTCTTTTCCCTAGACCGGCAGCCGGTATTATGACAGTTATCTCCTTTTCTCGAAGATCCTGATCGTCATGTATTTTATATTGTGGCATCTACAAACAACCTATCGTTTATCTTAAAGGCCTTTAGCTTCATTTTGGTCAATTCTTTAATAAAAGAATCATAATCTTCGACTTTCATGGTAGAGGGAACCACTCTTTTATTTATGAAATAGGCTCCCGTGTCGTGTGAGAGGAATGCTATGCTGGCGACATTTTGATTAAAGGTGTCTAGGATCTGCTTAATGCAATTACTGTGCCTAAACCTTACGGCGAACGGTATAAATCCGAAAACGTCATAGCCTTCCCTTGCGTAAATCTGAGAAGTAAATAATTTTTCTTGAAATATATTAAAGTGCGTTAATACTCTTTTGTAATCTTGCTTGGGTTTAAATAAGCTATCGGAGGCTATAATTACTGTTTCAAGCATGGGCATACAAACTCCGACTTCATTATGTAATCTTCTCCGTTCTCCTCAAATTCTTTTATTTTTTCTTCCAGTGGGATAAAAAAGGCATTCCCTCCATGCTTTTTGTGAAGAACGGAGCTTACCATCATCCCTTCGGTTCCGGACGACGGGAGTGCCACCGCGAACTGAATCATCCTTTCCTGAAGAGCCGACTGTAGCTCGGAGCTAAATTCTTGAGGGACAATATGTCCAGCAGTAAAGGTGGCATAGATGGCAAATCTTTGTGAGTATGTTGCGTCAATGACCAAATCTATTTTTTGGCGAAGGGTTTGGTCGGACATTACTATTGCCTGAACTCGCCAGTTAAGCTTATCGTAAGCGTTCATGTTTTCTATCATTGTCTCGGTTTTAATAGCGTAGCTAGAGTTGACAACAGTTACAATGGTAGGGATATTGTCTTGATTTTCAATGCTCTTTAGGGTCTTGTTTAGTTCTTCAAGGGAATGTTTTTCGTCTAGGATTACCAAAATTTGATATCTTATTTTTGATTGTTTCTTTACAATTTCTTCCCATTCGTCCGGAGAATATTCTTTCCCCCACTCTTTAGTTCTCTTTCCAATGCAGACCCTATTGTTTATTACAAAAAACTCTTTTCCAAAATCGTCATAAGCCTCTATGATTTCTGTTCCGGCTGCTTTATAGGAATCTAATTTCCCAATCTTGCAGCCTGTTTGGGTTTTTTCTTTGTTATTTTTACGAATAGCAAATATACAATCGTTACATGAGGTGTGGACTTCGTTAATCATCTTCTGATAGCCTCCACTAGATACCTTGCTCCCGAGATTGTTAAAAACTTAATGTCTAGGCCATACGACCCCAGCTTGCTGTTGAGGTTATGTGCCGATGTCATTTTAAGCCTCCCGTTGAGCAATAGGCCAGAGGCTTCTTCTATTGGTATGGCTCCAGCATGAAACATTCTGATTATCTGTACCGCCTCTGTTCCTGCAATCTTTATTGTGCCCCCGTGCCTTAGCTTGGAGAGCGCTATTTCCAGAATGTCAGCCCGTTCATCAAATTCGAGAACATCAATAAGCTCTATACTATCATAAACGGCAGACGGAAGGTCTTGTATCTTTGAGCTTTCAATCTGTTCCAGATCGGAGGTTCCTTCAATAAGAGAAGGGGACGACTTTCCCTCAACATATACGCATGCTTTCATTATACTTTCCTTTGATATATTAGCTTTGAAACGTATGCAAGAACTTGATTCCACTTACTGCAAAATCCGTCTACGTCAGAATGGTTTTCTACAACAAAGTCTCTAGCATTTTTAGAAATTTTAGAGCAATCCTTTTTGAGACACTTTTCAATTAAGGGTGCAAGCTCTCCTAGTCCAGAATATAAAAATCCATTTTCATTATTTTTTATAAAAGAAAAATCAGGAATGTTTTCGGATATAACAACACACCCCGCCGCCATTGCCTCTAATAGCTTTATCGTTACTCCATTCCAAGTGTTTATATATATTTTGGTTTTATTTAATATTTCGTGAGAAGGTAGCGGCTTCCCAAAGATGCCGTCATGGGGGAATCTATTTAAAGCTGCATTTCTCAGTATATCCATAGACTGAGGGGGAGCGTTATTGTCAAAAGAAATTTCGATTTCTTTTTCTAGCGGCTTATATTTTTCGATATCAACCGCTAGGGGTATATTCATAGAAAGCACATCTGGACGAGTATCCCAAGATCCATGTGCAGAGTTAGATGTAGATACAACTATATTCCCGATGTGATTTCCCAAGTCTTCTGTGACATTCAAAGAAAGGCCGAGGGGAAGCAATTGCCTAAGTTCACTTCCTACGTGATCTATGGTGATTAGGGGAAGGTGAAGGTGTCTAGAAAGCTGCACCAAGTATTCAAACTCTTGAATCCTATCTGAAGCCAGTATACAGTCAAAATATGAAACATTTCCTGCCTCTGCCCCCCCGTTGATCAAAAATATGTTGGGGGGGAGGCTCTCCATGTCTTTGTTCCAGCTCGAAACTCCGGGCTCGTTAATTACATATATCTCACAATTCGATTTACTAAGAAGCTTTATAAATTTTTCGTGTTCTCTGCAAAGGCACAGACATCGCACCGTATCATTGTCGTTGCGTATAGCAGAACGAATTATATTATTCATTGAAGACATAACAATTCCTTTAAGGCTTGTGCCTGCTTTTGCGGAGAGAACATTTCAGCACCCATAGCGCCCTCTTTTGATTTTTTCGCATAAGATTTTTTATTTTGAAAAGCCTCTCTCATTGTTTTTCTTAGTGATAGCCCGTGGGGAATCCTCCATCTTTCGTTAGCATTAAATATATCGACAAGGGGACGATCCGGACACCTAACATATTCTTCGTGAGAGTCTATTGTGTAACCGTTTGAATCATTAACATAATCACACATGCCAGTGCCCTCAGTGATGATGGGGCAGTTGCCAACACACAACGCTATTGCCACATTTGGTTTAAAGTTTAGGCTATAGCTAGGATCAACAAGGCAGTCGGCATTCAAGTGAAGGTTGTCTTCTGAGTGGGGGGCAATTATAATTTCAGGATATCGAGAGAGGGGTAGCTGAAGGTACATCCCTATTCTTTGCGAAGATTCCCCAATTTTTTGTTCGAGCAACTGCGGATTATTCGTGTTCACGATAAGTGTGACTTTTTCGTTTTGATGGAACTCCGAGAGATAGGCGTCAAGCAGCAGGTCTACGCCAGAACGACTCTCTAGTGTTTCTCCGAAAAAGTAAAATCTAAAGGTGGGGGATGGTATCTGGGTTGGGTTTTCGGGGCTACTTGGGAGGGCACCCCCTATTGCAGATACGGGAACATCTAGGCTGTCTAAAAGGGCCTCCCTTTCCGCAGAAGATGCCACAAACACATCGTCCATTAAATTAAGGCTGTTAAGCCACGCGACATTTCCGCCCGTTTCCACCGGAAGATATGCAATATTCCTCTTCGCTGCTCCGCTTTTTACCAAAAGGCTTGGTAGTGTATGCTGTATAAGAACATCGTAGGAGTCATGTCTTTTTGATTCAAGCTCAAAGAATGCATTGTCTCTATTGACATCGGAGCTGCTCGATAGGAAAAGGGGTCGAGACGTTAAGTCAACACCCTCTATTTCTCCCAAAGAGCGAAGGAGGGAAATGCTATTTAGACCCCATTCGTCTGTTTGTCTATAGGGCCCTATGAATAATATTTTCATTTATTGCTTCTTCCTTTTGTGTGCCTCTTCTAAAAATCTTTCGGGAGTTAGGTCTAGCATTCCACACCTTATGCGTTCCACTATTGTTTTACTTTGTAAGCGGGCGTTCATTATGTTCCAAAATGTCTCCCTGTCAAAATTATCGAGGCCACCACTTTCTATCATAGCCCCAAACGCAAGACTTTGGGCAAACCTTTGAGCCTCATAAGAAAGGACTCCTTCGGGTTCTTGGAGGACATTTGAGTATGCGAATCTAACCAATTCGTAGGGGTCAGCTATTTCAGGAATAGGGGGAGGGGGATTGGGAATATTAGGAGGACTGTCCCATAGACCCTGCTTTCCAACGGGAGAATAGGTATCTATGTAGTCCGCCCATTTCTTTGCAGTATCATTCCAGTTATATCTTTCCCTTGCTCCCTTTCTTGCATTAAGGCACTTTTGAAGCCTGTCCTTTTCGGGCAATGAAAAGTGCTTGAGAATTATTTCGGCTAGGTGTTCGTTATCTGGGTAAGCTCTTTCTGCATCAGTTTCTAGCTCCCTGAACATTGTTTTGATGCGAATGGGATATCCTTTTGTAAACCTAACGACATCCTCCATAGCGCTGTAATCGGTGGAGGCAATTGGAACGCCGCACGAAGCGGCCTCTACTTGGGGCATTCCAAAGCCCTCACATATTGCATATTGAACATAGAGGTCAAACAAATTATATATTTTAATTAAATCAGGAATCGTTAGTCCCACAGCAACGCTTGGCATTACTGCGGCTCTGGCGTTGCAGTTTTTGCATACAGCTAGAGCGTCTTTGAAAGGTGAGGCATGGAAAGAGCTGCAATTCCTACAGACATATGTAACAAGAACCTTCGAGCCTAGCCCATGCTCCATTATTCCTTCTGCAATATCCCAACCAGACTTTTCGGGGTAACTCGTATGCAAATAAAGATAGGTTTTGTCAGCTATATGCGGAGGGGCTTTATCTAGGAAGATTTTAAACGACTTCATTAGCTCTATGAAAAGCTTTCTCCTTTGGTTCCTCATAACCGTTCCTACGATAAAGCAATCAGCCGGGAGCCCAAAGCTTTCTTTGTGTTGGGACTTACTTGGGACTGGCTTATACACATCGGGATCGAGAGCCGGAGAAGCGCACCCCACTACATTAAGGCTATTGTTTGATTGCTCTTCTAGAGTTCGTTGACCAAATTCAGAATACGCAAATAGGGCATCGCATGTTGCAAATGTTTCGAGCCAGCTCCTTTTCTGTGGTGCAGAATCTACCGTGGGCATCCAAACCCAGTGGAAATATGGACGTAGGGGGGAGTGGGCAATCCAATCGTCCATCCACGGGTCTCGATAACTCAGCACTATGTCTGGTTTAAAATCTAAGACGACCTTGTCAAATCTCCACAGTCCAAAATGATTTGCTGGGTTTTCGTTATATCTTCCCGCTTCCTCTTCTCGATCAGGAACATTTGCATAGAACAGCCAATCTAACTCATTAACTGTATTGAAATCTCCATAGCTTGCAAACTCTGCTAATTCGTATTTTCCGGTAGCCGCGAGTCTTGGTAGCACCTGAGCCGAGTAGGTTCCGAATCCAGAGGCAAGCTTATGAGACTCTGTAACAAATAAAACTTTTTTCTTAGACATTTGCATCCCGTATCTTTTTGATTGCCCTATAAAAAATTCTTTTTACATAGGATATTTTTCTACCTGATATGTCAGCCATTTCAGAGAGCTTGTATCCCATTCTTCGGAGTTCTATGAAGTCGGTTTCCTCTTTGCTTATTGAAGAAGGAAGGCTTTCCCATATTTCTTCTGGATTATTGTAAGCCGTTCCGCCTAGATTTTCTAGAGATGGAAGGTGACTAACCGCAATCTTGCCTACGTGTCGAGCCCTTTTAATGGATTTTATTTCCTTTATAATTTCCCATCTGATTGGATTCCAAGCATAAGTAGACAAAACCGCACCTTTGCTGCGATCATATTTCTTTAGGGCTTTCCAGAGGCCAATCCTCCCAGCCTGCACGTAGTCCTCTCTCTCTGTTTGATTTCTCGGCTTAAACGAATTAACCACAGAGACAACGAGGCCCATATTTTTTTCTATTAAATCATCCATTCCCCATTACCTTTATTATATATTACCTGTGAGCTGTTCTACCTTTTTTATTAAAAAACTTCCTCTATTCTTATCTCTAATCCCCCTGATAAGAACTGTACTTCCCTCATATAGAAGCGATTTATATTTTTCCCATTCGTCAGAAAACGCAGTTACATTATCTATAGAACAAGACGGATCGCTAACAGTAATGAACCCCATCTTCATTCCCTTTGCTCTGCCCTTTTTTATAGTCCACTCCCGCACCGCATTAATCTGGACTGCCAAGTATATTCCTCCTGAAGAATTAAAGCCATCCAGAAACTCCTTACACGTTGCGTTTGACGAGCTAGTATCATACTCATCTACCTTATTACAAGTTAAAGAAATCCCTAAAAGCTCTTCTTCTATCTTTGCAATCCACGAAGGGGTGTCGTGGAGGCCATAACCGGCATCCTCAAAGGACAAAAGAAAATCTTCCACCAATGGTATTCTTTCTTTTCTAAAGATGGGCCTTTTCTTTGTGGCCTCCTTAGATACTTCTATCATCTTTTGAATACATTCCATTGTGGTGGAAAAGGGGTGGTCAGATTTATGATCCCTTAACCACTCTATTTCTTTGTTAGTGAATTCTTTAATTACATTAAATTGATGATGCATCTTTGATCTTGAAATTTTAAAACAATCAAAAGCACCCGCTAAGATTAATGACTCAAAAGCTTTTTTGTTTACCCACGCAGAGACACGCAAGAGAAAGCAATCCCAGTCACATTCTTTGAGGTCTATTTCGTTTTGCTTTACTTGTAGCATCATCTTCTTAAAAACGGAGCTTCCTACGTGTTTAATGTTTGTTATTCCATATGTGGGGTGTTCTCCGATAAGCTCAAACTCTTCATTTCCATAAAGAATATTCGGAGGCATAACTTCGATTCCCATTTGCTTTGCGTTGTTCACAAGCTCCTGAACTTCCCAAAATGTGTCGGGTTTGCCGACTGCATGCTTTAGGTACGAAGTAAAAAACTCGTGTGGAAAGTGGGCCTTTGCATAGGCAGTTAGGTAGGCGTTATACGCATAGCTAACCGAGTGGGATTTATTGAAGGAGTATCTCTGGGACTTTTCGATCCAGCTAAAAATCTCTTCCGCTTGCTCTCTGGTAACAATGGCTTTACTTTCAGCTTTTTCTAGAAAAGACTTCTTTACCTGAGCCATCACGTCTGTTTTTTTCTTTCCGATGGCCTTGCGGAGCGTGTCAGCTTCCTGCAAGTCAAAGCCAGCAATCTCGGTAGCAATTAATATTGCCTGTTCCTGATAAACAAGTATCCCGTAGGTACTCTTGAGGATTGGTTCGAGGGATTCGTGGAAATATTCCACCGGTTCCTTTCCGTGCTTTCTGTCAATATAATGCATAGTAAGGCTTTTGCCTTTTACCATTGCCTCCAAGCAGCCGGGCCGCATAATGGCTATAAGATCAGAAAGCTCTTCTATGGTTTCGGGCTTTGCTTGGCTAGCCAAAGAACGCCCAAGCTGAGACTCCAACTGGAAAACTCCCTTGGTGTTTCCTTCGCAAATCATACCCCACGTTTTATGACAATCAAAGGGTAGGGTGTTGATGTCTGTACTGAAGACTGTTTTGCCGAGCCTGTCAGTTTCAAATTCACAGCCACATTTAAATTTTTTCATTTCGCAAAGGCACCCTTAAACTTAGCAACGCTCGATTGCTTTCTGTGAAACTTTATAAATTTAACCATCAGCTCCGCTTCATCCATGCAATCAGAGAGGGCTTCGTGTGCTTGAGAGGCTTTGATGCCGAAAAATTTTCTTACAACGTCGAGCTTCATGTTGGTGGGCTCTTCCAAATTCTCAAACCATACGAATAAAATATCCATAATGTCAATCTTGTTTACTTTAGAGAAAGGCGATTTTGTCCCATACTTTTCGGCTAGACGATTTGCTATAGGCAAGTCAAACCCAACGATGTTGTACCCTGCCGGGATGGGCTCTGTGTACCACTGGCCTGCCTTTTTGTCTACTTCATATTTTGCGCAATAGTTACAAAAGTTCTTCCATACCACCTTTTCACTTTGTCCCTTTTTCCATTCTTCAATAATATCAGAGGTGTCAACGCCCCTCTGCTTCGCGTGCCATGCGATGGTATCTTTTCTCTCTTTTGTAAAGTAGCTTTCGCTGTCTATTCCTTCTGGCTTGATATTAGCACTAAACGCCTGTTCCCTTTTTATTTCAAGGGTTCGAGGGTTCACTGGAATTGCTGCCAGTTCGACCGGATTGCATTCGTTGGGGTTGATTCCATCGGTTTCCCAGTCAAAAACTATAATCCACCTATTATTCATAATATTATACTCCTGCTAATATCTTGGGGATTTCCATTATCTTGTCAAGCATTTTAATTCCCAGAAGATCAAGCTTTAGCAAACCTACGTCTTCGCAACTGGGGCCCTCAAAGCCAGCCAACATTCCCTTTTCCTCCCTGTCAATCACCATTGGGCACACATCATAAATGGGCTGCGGGGAAATCACCACTCCCGCAGCATGTTTTGATTGAATTATTTTAGTTCCCTCTAACCTGATTGCTTGTTCAAAGATTTTCGCAAAAGGCCCCTGTAGACCCCCACTTTCATCAACCTCACACCACTCCTTAAGCTTGTCGGATTTATTCTCCAAGGCCCAAGTAATCACAGAGGAAGTTCCCAGCTCTTCTTTCATGTCCTGTAATTCGTCTGCAATCTTTGCTTCGTCCAAAATGTGAGAAGTAATAGAATTTTGCTCGTCAAATCCAATATTGCCGCGCGCCGCCATGACGCGCTTAAGAGAGGCTCGCCCCTTCAGGGTTTGGAAGGTTACGATTTGTGCCACATTGTCACCACCGTACTTGCCCTGAATGTATTCCACGATGTCTCCCCTTGCCTCTTTGGGGACATCAATATCAATATCTGGCATTGAAACTGTGTTGCCAGTATTTCTACCGGCATTATAAAATCTCTCAAAAATTAAATTGTGTATGACCGGGTCTATCTGCGTAATTCCCGTCAGGTATGAGACCATGCACCCTGCCGCACTTCCTCTTCCGGGCCCCGTAAGATAGCCCCGGCCTCTAGTATAGTTGAGGATGTCTCGAACAATTAGGAAATAGCTGGAGAGGCCCGTTTCGGTAAAAATCTTTATTTCTTTATTGACCCTATCGCCATACTCTGGGAAATTTTGGTGACCTTTTTCGACGTGTTCCATCTTTTTCGACCACCCCTCTCGACACAGCTCGCGTAAGTGTTCGTCGGGAGAAAGGTCGTTGGGACATTTGAAGACAGGGGGGTTAGGGGCTCCCAATATGTTATAGGTGTCGCACATGTCTGCTATGCGCAGCGTATTTTCTAATTCACCATCAGTATGAAAGCTTTTCATTTCTTCATAAGTTGGGATATGGTAATTATTTGACTCAAAAAAGGTCTTCATTGAGTCGAGTTTTCCGGCCTTTATTTCACTTTGTATTTGGCTGATGCTTTTTCTGAGGGCCGTACAGAGAAGCACCCTCTGGTCGTGAGCGTCTTCTTTTCTGCAATAGTGTGCGTCTGGAGTTGCGACACACGGAATGCCTGTGATTTTAGATATCTCTCGTAGCTTTTGAGCTACCTCGTTGGCTGGTATATTCTGTAGGGAATCGATCAGTTGAATTTCTATAAAAAAGTTTCCCTTTCCAAATATATTCTCCAAGAACTTAGCTTCCCTCTCTCCATCCTTTTGCCAATCGGGGTTGTCTAAAACGGACGTGGCTAGCCTTGACCCTAGATGACCACTAAAAGAAATTAGGTCTTTTCCTACACATTCT
>Ga0114901_1000805_pt1 | contig 19381 bp, 27 predicted proteins | sample MalvireepMed_s16_FD_89686 | JGI IMG/M metagenome (GOLD analysis project Ga0114901, IMG submission 89686) | Marine viral communities from the Global Malaspina Expedition - Malaspina viral metaG DeepMed_s16 | ecosystem: Environmental > Aquatic > Marine > Oceanic | place: Mediterranean Sea... | reverse complement strand
GGTTACTTCAATTACACAAGAATATTATGTCGGAACTCAAGAATATACAATTTTAACAAATCCAAATTTAAGTGCTGCTGATCGTAAATCAATGATTACATATATAAATAATGAAAAAAATAACCCAGCAGCAAACACACAAACTAAATCAGCTATAAGTAAATTTAATAAAGATGTAAAAGATTTTGAGGGCGCTATTAAAGGGCAATTGTCAAAAAATACACCAGGTGCTGCAATAGCTTGGTCGCAATACAAAGCAAAAAAAGAAAAAGAAATGCGTCAAAAATTAAGAGATGGTAAAACAATAGAACAAATATTTGATCCTTCTAATGAAGCATACTTATTTGCAGATATACAAACATCTTTGCCGAGTATGAAGCAGCAACAAGAATGGCTACAAAATCAATTTTCTATTACAGGTGGTTTTACAAAAAAACAAACTGATTTAAATATGATACCAAAAAAACCAGTTAAAATTGACACTGAAGAAGAATACAATAAGTTACCATCTGGAACACCATATATAGATCCTAATGGTAAAGTAAGGATTAAAAAATAATGGCAGAATGGTATGAACAAGATGCTTTGTTGTCTGATACTGAAACTAAATGGTACGAACAAGATAGCATTGCTATAGATATTCCTACAGAAACTTATTTTGATAATGAAAATGATTCATTTGACTTAAAAAAACAAAGGATACAAAAAGAAGCACAAGGTTACTGGCAAACTATTTCTAATTCATTAGTAGGAGAAGAAGCAGAATGGGGAGAATATTGGTCTAGAGGTATTGGTAAAAGTAATCTTTCTTTAATGAGTCAATATTATTTCAATAAAGAAATAGGATATGAATGGGAAAAAGCATTTAGCGAAGAACCAGAAGATACAGGAATATTAGAACGACTTGTAGAAAGTGTTGGTACACTTGTAGGAGATCTACCAACGTTTGCAATAGGAGCAATACCAGCAGGTATAGCAACTGCTGGTAATCCATTTGCAATAGGTTTTGCTGGTGGTTTTGTTAACGAATCACTTAAAACAACATATTTAAAAGCATTGCAAAGAGGTGATGTAGATTCTTTTTCAGAATGGTGGAAAATCTATACTGAAGAAGGTATTAAAGAAGGAGCTAAATCTGGTCTTATATTGGGAGCAACTTTACAATTTCCATCTCTTATAGGAGCTAAAGGATATTTTGCAAGTTTAGCTACACAAGTTGCAACATTTGAAGCTATGGGCATAGCTCTTAACGGAGAATTGCCTACAAAAGAAACTTTAATAAATGATATTTTACTTTTTGGTGCTTTTAATTTAACAAGTAAAGGTTCACGAACTGCTATTAAAGAACAAGTAAGTAAAGGCAAATCAAGTCTGCAAGTATTGCAAGAAATGATATCTGATCCTTCAAAAATTGTAGATGCTGTAAGTTTAAATTTAGATAAGTTTAGATCAAAAAGTAAAGTAGAAAATAAAGTGCAGCCTTATAAAGAACCAGAAACTAAACTTCCTGAAGCTGTTAAGGAAAAACCATTAACTGCAGAAGAAAAAGCATTATATACAAATGTAAAATCTAGTATTAAAGATAAAGTTACAAAAGAAAAAATTAAAGAAGGTGTTCGAGATATTAAGGACGGATTTAAAGAAAGTATGCTTGATGCCTTATATCCAGTTCAAAAAATTGTAAAAGCATTTAGTGAATCAAAACCCAAAGGAGCATTAGATCCGTATCAATTATTAAGACTACAACCTGGAATGGTAGCAAGAGCTTTAGAATTTTTTGATAGAAAACCTATAAAATTTGATCTAACAGAAATACCAGGTGCAAAAAATATGAATACAATTTTAAAAGATGTTACAAGTGAAACATCAAGAGCTAGATTGGAATTGTATGTAATAGGTAAAAGAGCTTTAGAACTAGAAGGTCGTAAGATTAATACAGGATATTCTAAGGAAAAATTAAATCAATTTAAAAAATACACAAAAGAAAATGCTTTTAAATATGAAAAAATATCACAAGAACTAAGCATATTTCAAGACAATATTTTAAAATATATGGAAGAAGCTGGTCTTATAGACAAAACAACAATTGCAAGAATGAAAGAGGCTAATAAAGATTACGTGCCTTGGTCTAAAGTTGTAGAAGATCCTAAGACAAATTTTGGTTCAGGAACTGGAAAAGTAAGAAATCCATTTAAAAAATTTAAAGGTGTTAAAGAAGGAGAAAAAGCTCCAGAAATATTTTCACCTTTAGAAACAATACATAAAAACACTTTGCATTATATACAGTTAGCAGAAAGAAATTATGCTTATAACAAATTTATAGAAATGGTAGAAAGAAACCCTGACCTTGCACAACAATTTGGTATAAAAAAATTAGAAAAAAAACCAAAAGTAACAGAAGTAACAGTTAAAGAAATAGCAGATGCTTTGGGTCAAACACCAGAACTATTAAAATCAGCAGGGGTAGAACCTTTTCTTATATTTAGAAAAGAAGCAAATTTAGTAAAAGAAGGACAGTTGCTTGTTTACAGAAAAAAATTAAACAAAAAAACACAAAGACAAGAAGTCAAGGCAGAATATTGGGAATTACCTCCTGATCTTGCAAAATCATTAACAGGTGCAAATAGATATTCTATGTCACTTACTCAAAAAATATTATCTATGCCAACAAGAGTATTGAGAACAGGTGTAACATTAGATCCAGCATTTTTACTTAGAAACCTTGTTCGAGATGGTTTTATATCTACTATTGTATCTAGGCAAGGATATGCATTTCCTATGGCTAGAACTATACAAGGTATGTATCATATGTTTAATAGGACAAAATTATATCAAGAATTTGTAAAATCAGGTGCAGCACAATCTACTTTTTTTAAACTGGAACAATATTTTGGAGAAGGCATAAAAGAATCAATAGGAAGCAGGACAGTTTTTAATCAAATAGGAAACAAACCAATACAAAAATTTGTTGAGTTTTTAAAAACTGCTGGTGATTATAGTGAGCAAGGTGCAAAAATAGGTGAATTTATAGCTGTTAGAAAAAATTTACAAAAAAATTCTAAGTTAAGTTATAGAGAACAACTAGAAAGAGCAGGGTTTGAAGCTAGAGATATTTTTGATTTTGCAAAACAAGGTACAAAAGCAGAAGTTTATAATAGATTTTCAGCTTTCTTTACATCACGTTTGAGAGGTTATGAAAAATTATACGAATCTGCTAAAGAAAATCCAAAAAGTTTTTTAATGAAAACTACACTTAATATTACATTACCTAGTGTTTTTCTTTGGTGGGTAAATCATGATGATCCTTTATATCAAAGATTACCAGATTGGAGAAAAGATTTGTTCTGGAATATTCCTGTAGGAAAAGGGCTAGACATAAAATTATATGAACAATATTTAAACGAGCTAGGTGATCCAGAACTAGCATTGCAACAAGCAATGAAAAATAGTGATCATTTCTTTTTAACAATACCAAAACCTTGGGAAATGGGATTGCTATTTGGAACTTCAGCAGAAAAAGCTTTAGATTTTGCATTTAAAGAAGATGAAAAAGCAATAACAGATTTTTTTATAGATTCTTCTGTAGATTTTATAAAACAAAATGCTTTTGCATTACCAGATGTACCTAGAATAGCTATTGAGCAGTATACAAATAAAAGCATATTCTTTGACAGACCAATAGTTCCATCAAATGTAGCAAATGAGTATATGCCAGAATTTGAATATGATAGGCGTACATCAGAAACTGCAAAATTTTTAGGAGCAAAATTATCTTTTAGTCCAAAACGTATAGATTCTTTGATAGCAAACTTAACTGGTAGCATAGGTCGTCAAACTGTAGATTTTATTGATTTTGTTGCAGAACAAACAGGTTTGGTAGACGTAGATGATTTTGATCCTTGGTCAACAGATTGGATTAAAAATTTAGATAAATTACCTTTTGTAAAATCGTTTGTTGTTAGGCAACCAGGCATGAGTTCTAGCCATATAAGTGAATTTTGGGATCATATTAAAAAAACAGAAGATGCTGTAAAAGCATATGATCAATTAATTAAAGAAGGTGAATTTGAAAAAGCAGAAAAAATAGCTGAAACACCAGAATATCTATTAGGTTCATCTGATGTTTTTCAAGGTCATATTGAAAGTATAAGAATTTTAAAAAAAACAATAGATGTTATCTATAATTCAGAAGATTTTGTATTACAAGATTCTCAGGCCCAAGAAATTTTGCAAGTAGCTAGTGAACTTGCTAAAGAATTAGGTAAAAAACCAACAATGAAACAAATAGTTAACAAGGTAAAAACTAGTGTAGACGGAATACCAATATTATTATTAGAACCTTTAGTTAGAGATGTTGTAGGTGGAGGTAAGTTTTTTAGTACAATATTCCCTAAACCTAATGAAAAAGTAGAGTTATTAGATAACACTTATGCTGGTATGATAGAGATAGCAAAAATAGCAAATCAATTTGTAAAAGAGTTTCAAAAACAATAAATATTATGATAAAATAGTAGAGGAATAAGTATATGGCAATATCAACAACGATTATAAAAAACAGTTATTCTGGTGATGGTTCTAACGATACCTTTGCGTATCAGTTTAAAATCTCTGCAGATGCAGACTTACAGGTAATTATAAGATCATCTACTGGTGTAGAAACTGTTAAAACTTTAACAACACATTATACAGTTACTGGTGCAGGAGTTGCAACAGGGGGTAATGTAGTCTTTGAATCTGGACATATTCCAACAGCTACAGAAACAGTAGTTATTAGAAGATCTACAACACAGACACAAACACTTGACTTAGTAGAAAATGATCCATTTACAGCAGATTCTGTAGAAGGTGCATTTGATAAGAATCTTGCAGCTATACAAGAATTACAAGAACAGGTTGACAGATCATTTAAAGTATCAAGAACTAATACAATATCATCATCAGAGTTTACTGATAGTTCTACTACAAGAGCAAATAAATCGTTAGGATTTGATTCTTCTGGTGATTTAACAACACTAACTGATTTCTTACCAGCAGGTGGAGATTCAGCTTTATTTAAATATTCAACAACTACATCAGAGGCAGATCCTGGAGCTGGTGTATTTAGAATGAACAACACTACATTCTCTAGTGTAACAGAACTTTACATAGATGATGCTGATTTTAACGGCTTAGATGTTGCAGCATGGGTACAATCCTTTGATGACGTGTCTGGCAACGATACTAATAGAGGCCGTATTAGAATACAAAATGCAGGAACATTAACATCTTATATTACATTCAAAGTAAGAGGTGCAGTATCTGACGAAACTGGATACACAAAAGTATTAGTAACTCACATAGCATCAAACGGCACACTAGCTAATGATGCAAAAGCATTTATATCTTTTGTACCTAGTGGTGAAGATGGTGCAATACCAGGATATTTTTATAAGTTTGACACAGGCACAAGTGATGCAGACCCTGGAGCAGGAGAGATAGCATTTAACAATGGCACATATGCTTCAGTAACAGCTATATACATAGATGATGTTGATGCAAATGGAAGCTCAACACAAGCAGATACAATTACATGGGATGATAGTACATCTACAATTAAAGGCTATTTACATATAGTAGACATAAATGACAGTAGTACATATGCAAGATTTTCTATTACTGGCGCATCAACAGATGCTTCTGGATATAATAAACTTGCAGTAACACATATTGCATCAAACAATACTTTTTCAGCAGCAGATGAATTATCAGTACACTTTACTAGACAAGGTGATAAAGGAGATACAGGCTCTACTGGTTCTACTGGTTCTACTGGTCCAGCAGGAAGTGATGGTAGTGATGGAGCAGCTGGTGCAGCAGGTACAAACTCACAATTGTCTATGACATTTGAAAGCACAACTTCTGACGCTGATCCAGGTGCAGGTAAAATTGCATTTAATAATGGCACTCTATCTAGTGTATCTATTCTTTATATAGATGATGCAGATGATGCAGGTGCAGACATATCTGGTTATGTTCAAAGTTTTGATGACGTATCTAATACAGTAGCAAGAGGAATAATAACAGTAACCAAAGAAGGAACAGCATCTACTTTTGCTACATTTAAAGTTAGTGGTGCTGTTACAGATGCAAGTGGTTACACTAAAGTGCCTGTTACTCATGTAGTAAGTAGTGGGACTTTTTCTGACAATGATGGAGTAGGAGTACACTTTAGTTATAGTGGTGCAGATGGTGGACAACAATCTGCTGCAAGATTTGTATTTAATATTACAGGTACACCTACAACTGTTACTGGCTCAGATGCTGCAGGACAAACACTTGCATACACAGCAGGACAAGTAGACGTATTTTTAAATGGTGTAAAACAAGTAGTAGGTACAGATGTAACTGCAAGTAATGGCAGCAGCCTTGTATTTGCTTCAGCGTTAGCAGCAGGAGATGTTGTAGAAGCAGTAGCCTTTACAGCTTTTTCTTCATCTAACATAGCAGCAACTGAAATAACCTCTGGAACTTTAAACATAGCTAGGTTTCCAAATTCAATAGTTGATACAGCTGCGTTAGCATGGGTATCTTTTAACGGAACAAGCACACCAGCAATAGAAGATGATTTTAATGTAGCTACAATTACAGATAATGGTAATGGTGATTACACAGTAAACTTTACAACTAATCTTCCAAATGATGATTATTGTTGTGTTGGAATGTCAATGAGAGATAGTGATAATATTTCTGCATTATGTATGAAAGGTGATTCAAACCCAGCTACAAATAAAAAAGTTGATAGTATAAGATTATCAAATAGGGATAATGCAAATAGTTCAGTAGATGCTGCAAATGTATCTATAGCTTGTTTTAGTACATCATAGGAGGTATATTTTTTTATGGCAAAAATTATAATTTATAATCAAGAAAATGGAATTATGGCAATAAGTGTGCCAGGTAAAAATTCTGGACTTACAATAGAAGAACTTGCTGCTAAGTATTGTCCAGAAGGTGCAAAGATAATTGACAGAGCAGAGATTGATGCTTTAGATAGAAATTTTAGAGCAGCTTTTGTCTGTGATGCAGATATGAATCCTGTTATAGATATGAAAAAAGCAAAAGATGTATGGAGAGAAAAAATAAGAAAAGCAAGAAAACCTAAGTTAGAAGAATTAGATATACAATATATGAAAGCACAAGAAGCAGGAGAAGATACTTCTGCAATAGTGGCAAAAAAAAATAAATTAAGGGATTTTCCAGCTAAGTCAGAAATAGATGCAGCTAGTAATTTAACAGAATTAAAATTAGTTTGGGATAATGATTTAGGAGATAAATAAGATATGAGTAGAGCAAGAGATTTAGGAACATACGCAGGAAAAGTGTTACAAGTACAACAAACTATATTAAAAGCTAAAAAAACTACTACGTCTACATCACCTGTAGGTTTTGATTTAGAAGTTGCAATAACCCCAACATCTACAAGTAGTAAAATTCTTATAGAATATGTATGTCCTATAAGCTCAACAACTGATACTTATGGATATATATCATTATATAAAACAGTAGGTGGTTCTACATCAGAAGTAACTACACCTAATTCAACGTCATCAGGTAATACTACTAATAATAAAAATGCTTGGGGACACTATGCACATAGAGATTCAGACGCACAGTATGAATCCAAAAACATGGTAGGATTATGTTTAGATTCACCATCTACTACATCAGAAATAACATATAAAATATACTGGGCGAAATCTTATGGAACATCTTTAGCTGCTAATGACACAGTAATTGATGACACAGGTAACACATATGTAAATAGCTGGTCATCACAAATAACAGTAACGGAGGTAGCAGGATAATGGACATAATAAAAGCAATTTTAGCTTTGGATTCAGATGCAGAAGTTAGCATAACAGATAACTCTGTAGATAATATTATCTGGCATGATGGTAATCCAAACAATATTACTAATGACCAAATAATTGCAAAACAAGCAGAGTTAAAGACAGCTTACGACAATAAAAAATATCAAAGAGATAGAGCTGCAGAATATCCTAGCTGGGAAGACCAGTTAGACAAGATATATCATGATGGCGTTGATGCTTGGAAGGCAGATATAAAAGCAATAAAAGATAAATATCCAAAACCATAGGAGGCTAAGTAATGACAGGATTTGATAAAATATTAGAAAGATTAAATCAATTAGAAGATAGGATGCAAGATCTAGAAGATGCTATACAGATAGATGATCCTGAAGATGATCTATACAGCACAGAAATTATAGCAGAAGATGCTTATCCTGAATGTGATTGCGAAGAAGTTTGCGAGGAATGTGATGCCTAATATGATGACTAATAACGAGCTTACTGTAGAGATAGAGCGTATCAAAGGTGATATGCGTCTTATACAGAAGTCTATAGAAACTATAGAGAAGAATCATTTACGACATATAGAAAATGATGTGGCAGCTATTAAAAAAGTTTTATGGACTGTAGCCGTTATTGCAGGTACACAAATGATAATAGTTATTAGAGAATTAATGTTGAGAGGTTTATAATGTTTGGATTGTTAGGAGCAGTATTTTCAACAGCAGTAGATTGTTTTAAACAAAGACAGGAGACTAAAAAGTACGAAGCTATGGCAGAAAGAAACCATATGTATCGTATGGCTCAGGGGGAGATAGACTATCAAGCACAAGTAAGAGCAGATAACAACAATGGTTGGAAAGATGAGTTTGTTCTTGTTATTGTGTCATTGCCTATTTTGGTACTAGCATATGCAGTATTCTTTGGTGATGATATGATGAAAGAAAAACTAAACCTATTCTTTCAATACTTTAATGGATTACCACAATGGTATCAGTGGTTACTTATAGGTATTTTTGGAGCAATATATGGACTTAAACCAGCAGCAGGTATGTTTGGAAAGAAATGAGAATACTGTCAATAATTTTAATTATACTAGGTACGTGTGCTTGGTTGTACGGGTGGGTAGCTTATGCGACAGATAATAGTGTATCTAATCAGACCAATACTTCTGGCAGTAACACGAGTATATCAGGTGGTTACACTTCAACGACCACGAACACATACTCAGGAGGTCAGACTAACACCACGACCAATAGCACGAGTAACACGACAGAAAGTCAAGCAATACCAGTAAGCTCTGCAATAGCACCTTCAATGAGTTCTTATTCACAGGATCTATGTGTAGTAGGAGTTAGTGGTGGTGTGCAAGTAACAGGATTTGGAGTAGCTGGTGGTACATTCATTACTGACGAGAACTGCGAGAGGATGAAACTATCAAAGCTCTTATACGATTTTAATATGCGAGTTGCATCAATCGCAATTCTCTGTCAGGACGATAGAGTATTTAGTGCCATGGAACACGCTGGAACTCCTTGCCCTTTTGAAGGCCAGATAGGAGAGGCTGCAGAAATGCAATGGAAAAAGTATGATATCGAAAGACCAGACTATGATAAGTATGTAGAGAAACTAAAAAGGAGATATGCTATAGACAACGAAAAAGAATTTGTTCCTATAGATACAGAATACGACTTGTATGGAGATGATGATTAAATGTTTATACTTGTCATTAATACTATTCTTGATAGTGTGGGCAGTACAAGCAGAAGAAATTACGACAGGCAATCTATTACCAAATGGTACAAACAACTCAAGCAACTATCAAAGTGTAGATAGCACTATACCAAACATAACAACAAATGGTTTTACAGTTGAAGGAAATATAAGAGACTGGGGACAAGAGTTAGAAACAACAGGTACAGGAAGTATAAGCTATACTGATTCATTACTAAATATTGTAACAAATGATGATACAACAAATCAACAAAAACTCGATAACGGAATAACACTTAACTCTACAACAATAGTACAAAATTGTGAATGGCAAGGCTCACAATATCAATGTGGTCAAGCTACACAAGGACAAGATACCTTTACAACAACTGTGAAAATTTTAGATGAAAATGGCAACACACTTGCAACAGTAAATCAAACTAGAAACAATGATGCTGGGTATGGTGCAAATGCTTTTAAGTATGAGGATTCTGTTAGTTATACAGGTGCAGGTAGCAATCAGTTTTATTGGGAATGGGAAGGTGTAGATCTTGGCTATGATACATATGGGACAAGTTTAGGTGGACCAAACCTTTTGGGTGCTAAACTTACAATGACTTATGATCCTACAGTTATACCAGAAGAAACTATAGAAGAGATAGAAGAAGTTATTGAAGAATTTGTTGAATGGGAAACAACATTTGAACCAGAGTTTGTAGAGGAATTTATTCCATTGCCTGTCTTGATAGAAGAGTTCCCTATGTTAGTATTAGAGGAAGAAGAACTTGTTGAAGTATTACAAACTACACAAGAGCTTGAAGAAGAATTTGAAGAAGTGGAAATACTACAAGTGTTTGGAGGACCAGAGATTGTTGAAGAAGAAACAGAAGTTACAGAAGAAGCACCTACTGAAACTATTGCAGCAACAGAAGAGATCATGGAAGAACAACCTGAACAATCTGAAAGTTCCACTGTGGCAACAGTTCAGGAAGAACCTGAGAGTGAACCATCTAGTAACGAGCAAGTGGCAGTAGATTTACAAGATGTGCAGACACAAGTAGCAGTTAAAATAAAAGCTATAGACAAACAACTTGCAGCTACAAATATTATAGGTGCGCAACTCATAGAGGCACAACAAGTTGATCTATCTAGCTACAATAAAAGCTACACAGACAATAGAAAGATATATGAAGGTAATACTTACGAGGATCTTAGGACACTTGATGAGTACAGTAAAAAGATTTATAATGATAATACAAAATTTGTAGCTATATCTATGAATGATCCTGTAAGAAACTATCAGGAAAAACTTAGAGATGCTACAATAAAAAGACAAATGGCTGAAAGAGAATTAAGACAGCTGAGAGGTTATTGATATGGCAGAGACTATGTTAGGTGAAATGATGCCTGGTGAAGAATTAGGTAAGAAAGGAGGAAATCCAATAGATACAAGTATTAGTAAATATAACAATCCAGGAAATATAGAAGCAGGTATTGGATTTGATGGAGAACTAAAAGGTCAAGGCTATGGTCCTAATCAAAGGTTTGCAGTTTTTAGAACACCACAACTAGGTATAAGAGCATTGAAGCTAGACCTATCAACTAAACTAAAAAGATTTAATGGTGATCTAGCAGCTATGATAAATCAATATGCACCACCTAGTGAGAATGATACAGGTCAATACTTAAAAGTTGTGCAACAATATGCAGGTGTAAAAGATAAATATACAGAAGCTGATCTTGACAATATTGTAAAAGGTTTCATCCGAATGGAAAATACAAAAGAGTTAGCTGAAAAGTATATAGCTTTGATGGGGGAATAATGAATTTAATAGAAACACTTAAAAAATATATAGTCTTAGTAGGTATCATATCTACAATCGGAGGAGGCTTTTATACATGGGGTGTATTTAACAATAGACTTGATGAGTTAGAGCAATCCACTAATACTAAAACTGTAAAAGCTATGCAGAAAGAAATAGCTATTCTAGAAAAAAGAGTAGCAGTATTAGAATCTAGTCTTAACGAGTTTAAGATCACAATACAAAACCCATTAAAAAATTAAGGAGGTATCATGGCTTTAGATAAAGAGAAGATTAAAGAAGAACTAAAAGAATTTTCTGAAGATGCAGCTGAAGTTATTGGAGATGCACTTAAAAAACATTTCTGGAAATCTGTGAAAGCAGCATGGAAAGGTTTTTCTGTTATCCAAAAACTATATGTAGTTGCAATTTTCGGAGCTTATTCTTATTTACTATATTGGATCTAAACTATTTTTTTGATCCAGTTGCCATTGTCATCAAGGACCATTGGCAATAGTTTAGGAATACCATCTATAATTATTCCACAGCCTAGTATGAATCTAGTTTTAAAATTTTTAGCATAGGCAAATGCTAGGCTCTTTTGATTTATAAGACATCCTACATTCATACCCCAGAATAAATTATCAGGGTTTGCCCACCATGATATTAGAAACTTTGTATGATAGTGTCCTTGTACTGTATTCATACCCATAGACTGTGATACTTTAAGTACATCTGCAGCCTTGCCATGTGTAAATAAACAGCGTCTACCATTAGACAAGGTAAGAACAAGATCATCTACCCATGTCCATTTCTTTGTGCCTAGAAACTCACCATATGTTTTAAGAAATTGTCTACTCATACCAGACTTCAATGCCCTACGAAATACCATAGAGCTATGATTAGATTCTACTTCTACAACTTTAGGAAACATCCACTCTAATTCTTTGACATACTCTCTAGCTTTTGTCATCTCATCACCAGGAGATGCTAAGTCAGGATCATGGTCGTGCATATTCATAGCATGAAAGTCTAGCAGGTCGCCAATGTTGACAACAAAGTCTGGTTTAAATTCTTTTTTAACTTCTGCAAGAAATGCAAAAGCATCTTTGTGGTGATACGGAATATGTAAGTCACTAATGACTAGTATTCTTTTATTCACACTGACAGTTTAACATAAGTTATCCACATTAATCAACAGGTTTATCGTAATCGTTTTCAAAACACTCATTAGTACAATAAACATATTCTTGGTTGTTATGTAAAATAACTTTTAGTGGTCCTTTGCAAGTTGGACAATAATAATATTCGTATCCATCTATCTCTACAACAGAACCAACTGGTGCTTCTTGAACATAATTTTTAATTTTATACTTTGGATTATATGCTCTCATACTCCACACATTCCTTCACATTCTCCTGTAAACAAATCTAATTGTTCGTGCTTTTCCTTGTCAAAATTTTCTAAATTATTTTTACTATGGATACTTATATCATACTTGTCATCTTTCCATGTATCTGTTGCCTTATAAATAGCTTTTGCTTTTTTTTCATATTCTAATGCTTGATTGAATTCATCAGGACTATTATCTTTTAAATCTTTCCAAAAAGTAGAACTATGATAAGGACAAAATATACAAGCTGATCGTGGAGGTAGATTTAAATTATTATTTTTAAACCACTGCAAACAATCTGCTCTACTTATATTATTATCTATTAAAGGAAAAGTATGCTTGATCCATTCTACTCTTGATGGTTTCATTCTTGTTGCTTCATCAGTAGATATACCTAACATTAAATTTATTTGCACAGCAGTTTCCTTGTTTTTTATTTTACAGTGTCGTCTTAAAAAAGTTCTTATAGGTCTTATTTTGTACTCTTCTGTGCAACCTCTAGTAAGAAAACCTTTGTTAACACCATCATTAAAAAGATAAAAAGGAACTGTAGCTCTAACATATTTTTTGCCAGTATTTTTTGATGTCCTTAGTCGCAATGAATCTTCTGTTAAATTTCCTTTTGACACTTTGTAAATAGGATAAGGTAATTGTTCTTCTAACCATTCTAACCATTCGTAAACTTTTTTTGGTTCAGCTTGTGTATCTGCAAAAACAGCAAAATCTGGCATAGGTTTTAGTTCACCCTTAGCAAACATCATTGCTAATGTAGAACTTTGTACTCCAGCACCTAAAGATAAAACATGAATCATATTATATTTGCTTTCTTTAAAACTCTCCTAACTTTTTCTAAATATACTATCATATCCCATGCTTCTTCTTGCACATCATCTATCCATTTGCCGAAAGGTTTGTTTGCCATCTCCATATCTACTTTGTATTTTGTAAGACCTTCATCTGATCTCTCAGACATTCGTTGTAGTATGTCTCTTACCATAGGATCTTTAGTTGCGACAAAAGGTCTTATAATTTTCTTTCCCATATGTTACAATATACCTATAGATTGACAACGAAGAAAGCAAACGAGAGTGGCACTACTGCTCAATCTATTCTTAAAATTCTGTGTTTTGATAATAACTGCAAAATTTGTTAACCCTACAATAGTTTTCACATTTGACATCTTGGCCCTTCCTCTCTATGACAGTAGCATTTACACCATATTTTAAATGATTGTCCTCTATCCATTTCATAGCCTCCTTTCTGCTAGGTAAAACTCTAGCTGCTGTCTTTCTATTTTTTTTCATAACAGCAAATGTAGTTTCTTTTCTCCATCTTTCCTCTGGAGTACATAACACAAGATCCTCGCCTTGTATTTCTGCTAGTTGATGCAATTTAATTCTATCTTTTACATACTTATCTTGTTCTTCTGGTGTCCATCTATTTATAGGAATCATAATAACTTGTTTTCTAGGATAGTTATCAGATGTCATGACTTTCATCTTAGACCAATCACGCAAGATAGCCATGATATACATAGATTTTACTTCTAGTTTTTTGCCATTGTTGCTTTTAAGTTCTGTGTCATTGTTTCTAACTAGCCAATCTAATACATTAAGTTGTCTTTCCCAATCAGACTTACCTTTCTCTAATGCTTCAAGAGCAGACCATGCTGATGTAACTTTGAAGTCAATAAGATCCCCTGATGCTGTAAGTAAATCAAATTGACCACTAAGTTTCCAACCATCTATATTTACAAACAATCTGCGCTCTGATATGTCATCATCAGTTACAGCTCGTTCTATAATATGATGAACAGATGATCCGATAAGAGTAAATATCTTATCAGATACATCTTCTTCTAATTCATCCCAGTGTCTTTGCTCTAGTACTCGTACCCTAGGTGGTGCTATAAGTCTAGTTACAGAGATATCTGAACCCTGTGAATTATACGGATCATTCTCTACTGCTCGTACAATAGTTTCTGGTAGCTTTGCATGATTAGTTAGTTTCATTAGAAGGGTACATCTCCTATATCAGCACCATTATTTTCATCACCTAAGTCTGTATTCATATTCTCCAGCTCTTTAGATCTTAGGATGATATTTCTAATACCCTCTGAGAGGGCCATAAAGGCCTCGTTTGAGCCGTTTTCGAAGTCATGTATACTAAACTGTAGGTTTTCATGAAACTGTGGCTCTAGGGTATCGTTTTTAGGAAGTGGCATTACAGAGCCAACCTTCGTATTGCCATTCCTACCTTCCACAATATTCAGCATACAAGGTACTCCAAGCAATGCAGTAATATCAAACTGCTGCTTTTCTAGCTCTGTAAATGCTCTACCTCTCCATGCTGTAAGGTCTTTACCAAGATTAGATTTTTCATGTAAAGATAAAGTATAAAATTTACTGATTAACAATGGCTCACCACTGTTACTTAATTCACTAGGTACTTCCCATGATACAAGGATTTGTCTTTTCCAAGATACTTCCCCTTGATATTCACTTCGTTGTGTACCAAGATCAATCATTCTGACACATCTTGCTTTGTGTACCCCTGTGGATACTCCTACAAATTTATCAGAACTACTTGTTGTTGCTATAATAGACATATGGTCTACCTCCTTTTTTGTTAACTAAAGTATATCATAAAAATATAATATGCAAAATTATATTTACTTTTGTTAAATAAAATATATAATCATATACATGGATCTATACGAACTAGCTAAAGAAAGAAAACAAGAGATTATAGCTACTTATGGTGGCAGAAAATTATCTAAAATACTTAAAATATCACACCCAGCAGTGTCAAAATGGGAAGTAATACCCCCTTTTCGTGCATTTCAGATAGCACAGCTAGGCGATTTTAAGCTAGAGTATATAAGACCTGATCTTAATTTTAGCCTTAAAAACACTTAGTGTGAGGTGGCATCTCCTTGTCTATCTTCCTCGCTGCCTCACACGCTTATAGCAGTGCCATGCGACTGCCATCAGTCTGCCATCGTTCTGCCAATGGCAAAAGATAGCCCTTCACCTTCACCTTCAACTTCACCTACATCTTCAACTTCAAACAAGATAGCCCTTGACAGCATACAGGGCATTAGCTAAAATGTTAAGTGAGGTTAAGATAGAATGAGAAAGTCATCAAAGATAGAACAAAGTCCAGCTTTTCAATTTTATGCAAGTGATTGGGTAAGTAGTCCAGGTAGGTTAAAGATGTCATTAGAAGAACAAGGTGCATACATTCTTTTGTATTGTCATTGTTGGGTAGGTTTTCAAATACCTTTTGATTATGAAGTCCTAGCCAGAATGTGTAACTGTACTACTGACAAGATTCGTAAGATGTGGCCTAAGATTCAACATATGTTTGAAGTAAAGGATGATCACATACATTGCATACAAGCAGAGGAAGAAAGATACGAGCAAGAGCTGAACAGAAAAAGAAAATCAAAAGCAGGAAAGAAAGGTGCAAAGGCTAGGTGGAACAGTGAGTAATAGTTTTGGTGGAGTACCCTATTACACAAACTGTTCTACCTATTTTGAATTCTTATCTATGTTTGGAGAAGAACATACCTTCCAAACATTTTGTGATAAGGGCAAAGACAAATCGCTTATCAAGCAACTACATGGAACAATAAAGCAACACTTCCATGAGTTAGCAGATCTCAATAAGCGAGGTGCTGGTGTGTTCTTTACAGTTAACGAAACCGATCTTCTCGGCAGGACAACAAAGCACATACAAAAAGTGAGAGCTGTATTTATAGACTTAGACGGAATCCCCTTGCCATCTGAGTTTGAATTGCAGCCTCACTTAATTGTCAATACAAGTCCAGGTAAGTACCATTGTTACTGGCTAGTATCTGATATGCCACTAGAAAGTTTTACATTGTATCAAGAGGCACTTGCTAATAAGTATAACTCAGATCCTAAAGTAAAAGATTTACCTAGAGTGATGAGAGTTGCTGGATTTTTTCATAACAAAAATGCCAGATACCCCATAAAGATACAAAAGCAACTACGATTACCAGCATACACAAGAGAAGAATTGAAACGAGAACTCTCTCTGCAAAGGCCAACAAAGCAAAAGATATCTTACGAAAAAACATATGTAGTAGATTATAACGGCAAATTTAATTATGGTGCAAGTAAAGGCGACAGACATGAGCAACTTGTAAGAATGTTAGTGGCTATAAAGAAACGAGGCGAAAGCTACGACTATGCTAGAGAAGAAGCACTAAAGTTCGCAAGGGCTTGTGATCCCCCTGAGAACAATAGAGAAGTTATGTTTCAATTAAATGATATATGGAGAAGATATTAGATAAAATCTAATTTATCTTTTTCGTGTAGGATAAGATACTTTTCTACCATGTCTTTTAGGTTTTCATGATTAGGATAAAACTCAAAGTATCTTTGTCTTATTTCGTCTTTGACTTTATTTACTATCTTCCATGTTACTTCTTGATCATTAACACATCTGTTAATAGATTTAAATAATTTTTCTGTATCAAGTTCTTGTATTACTCCTGATCTTTTTACTATATCCATAGTTCGTCCTCCGTTTCTAATAACTGTAAAGTTTCTTCTAGTAATTCTCTTTGTGATCCCCACTTAGCTGAAAACCCTTTTGATGAATAATGAAATGCTTCTTTGCCTATTCTATGGTGCATAACACATAAAGGAATAACTTCAAAATGACTAGACCTTTTGCCCATGCCAGTCATCTCTCTTATGTGATGTAACTCAGCAGGAACAAGAGGGTTGCCTTCCTTTCTGCATATGATGCAGCCAAGTCTAGCTACCTTGTCCATGTGATTTTTTTCCTTTTTAGTTTTTGTACGAGCCATAGTCAAAATCTCTTGTGTCAAATGTTTTTGTACCTATCTTTCTAATTAACTTTATGTTCCTTGTAGGTATTACAATTTCATCACCAACATCATCACTTGTAAATGACATTACGAAGATATGTCTATCATCATCTTTGTGAATTAGATAACCTTCTGTAAAGCATATACTAAGTTGATCTTCTACAGCTTCTTCTCGTGGTTTCCAATCTGCATAACTTGCAGCATCTTCCCACCAACATTCGTATTTAGATACAGTAAATTTATGTGCCATATGATTTCATCTCTACTGTTTGTCCAATACTTTTTGTTTTCCACATTTCAAAATCTGTTTTAAAGACAGTCCATTGTGATTGCCAAAAAATCTTTAATCTTTCTGCTTCTCTTAACTGCTTTAAATATTCTGTATATTCAGGATCAGTAAGTGCTTCTCTCTCTTGAGCATTAACACTTTGTACCTTACCATTAGATTGTATCATATACTTCTTCATCAATCTAGCTAATACTACCTTACGATTATGCTCTAAAAATGTATGTTCTGCTAGTGCTTCAGCATACTTATCAATCGCTTCTCTCATTTTGTGGATCTTGAATTCCTGTAGTTGCTCTGACATATTTTTCTCTCCTTTTTGCTTTCTTAATTAGCAAATGTTTTATAAAATTTTTCACCTCTTCCGTAGGTGGTTTTAGTCCTATCTTCTTTGTATGTGGGAAATGACCATACTTTTCTTTAAAAGTCCAGTCAGCCCAGCCAGGTTTAAAACCTTTTGACTTACCATAATGTTTAAGCTGAGAGTAGAAGATCTGTTTCTCTATAGCTGTTGGCTCAGTCTTTTCTTTCTTTAATTCAACAAGTCTACCTTCTTTGATCAACAACTCAGTTTCTTTTTTTGTTGGTACAAATGCACAGTTAGGACACTCAGGGTTATCCTTTGTTGGTTTGTAAACTGTATCACATTTGATACAAGTAAATGGTTGTTTATCTATTGGTTGCTCTTCTTTTGGTACAAGATCAATCTTATCTTCTGTAAGTATCCATGCTGGTGTATCTTCTGGAAACCCATGCTGATATACACAGCCACTATGGTCTATGATTAGTGTATCTTTTTTGTTTGGTGCTGGTCTTAGACTTCTACCTACCATTTGTAGATACATAACATAAGACCTTGTTGGTCTTGCTATAATAACACATGATACCTTTGGTTGATCCCATCCTTCTGTTAATACTTGACAGTTGCACAAGACCTTTATCTTGCCTGTATCAAGATCGTTTAGTTGTTGCTCCCTTTCAAGTTCAGGCATAACTCCGTCTATGTGTCCAGCAGGTATACCAAAATTATTAAACATCCTTGCAATCTGTTGACTATGATTTATAGATGAAGCAAAGACAACAGTAGGCCTGTTTTCCCCATGCAGTTGCCAGTGAGTTACTATATCGCCAACAAGTTTAGGTGTATTCATTTTCTTATCTAAGGATTTTTTCTCGTAATCACCAGCAACTATTTTTATGCCCTTAAGATCTGGCATAGTTGGTGCTAGTATTCTATTTGGTACAAGATAACCTTGATCAATCAGTTCTTGTATAGAAGCAGCCTCGACAAGTTCATCATAGATGTTGCCAAGTCCACGACCATCTGATCTGCATGGTGTAGCTGTAAGGCCAACAACATAAGCATTGGGATATTCATTGATAAGTTCCTGAAAAGAATTAGATACTGATCTATGTGCCTCATCAAGTATAACAAGATCTGCTTGTGGTTTAACAAAATCATCTCTATCTTT
>Ga0114901_1000799_pt1 | contig 19501 bp, 46 predicted proteins | sample MalvireepMed_s16_FD_89686 | JGI IMG/M metagenome (GOLD analysis project Ga0114901, IMG submission 89686) | Marine viral communities from the Global Malaspina Expedition - Malaspina viral metaG DeepMed_s16 | ecosystem: Environmental > Aquatic > Marine > Oceanic | place: Mediterranean Sea... | reverse complement strand
GGAATAACTATTGACCACGGAATAGAATGCCGATAATATACGTATCGGGTTACAATTCACTTTTTTGAGGAAGCAACAATGTACGAGACAGCCAATTATTCTCTCGAATACTACCGTTACGAGTGTGATGATCTGCTGGAATACCTGCGGGTATCTGACGAGCAACTTGACCAGTGGTATGAGGAACAACTTGAAGACGTGAACGCAGAACTTCAGACCGTTGCCGCCTAACATCCCACCACCAGCCGCCCTCCGGGGCGGCTATCTTTGTGTCCAATCGGACCCTGTCCGATAATGTCTGCAGTCAGCGGGTCAGCGGTCAGCGGGCCAGCGGTCAGCGAGAATTTTATAAAGGAAAAATAATGGTTGAAGCGATAATACAGCTTGTAATTATGCTAGCAATTTTGTATGGCTGTGTATTCCACAGTTCAGGGACTACTCTGGCTTATGTACTTTGTGCGGCTTGGATGTTGACAATCATGGGTTCATTGCGTATATTTATGAGTGCGATCAAAGACATTATTGGCTATCACGAGGATTAATTAAATGACATTTCGACGTTCTGAAGCTGTTACACAGGATTACAACAACGGCAAGCAATTAGATCATTTTGCTTGGCCCGGCGGATATCAGATGTTCTATTATGTTCACGCGGATAATGAACATATGCACTGTTGTCCAGACTGTACAAACAAAAAAGAATTTGAAGATGTAAACCGCGTCGAAGCGTTTATTAACTGGGAGGATCAAAATCTCACTTGCGATGTGTGTGAACAGAATATCCCAGCATCTTACGGTGAAAATCAGCCTATAAATTGACATAAGACCCGGCCCCCTTGCTGTCTCAGTGTCTGTTGGTCTATTCGAATGCAAAAAAGACCGGGTGGGAGTCACACCCACCAAAATACAGATGTTGAAGGGTATAAAAGCCGGGTAGGATCTCGCAACCCCTGTTGCCGTAACGACTTACGGTAACGGGGCGGGTCGCGAAGACTTAACCCCTTTGATACTAAGGACTTAGGGCAATTTCAAGAAACTTTCTGATTATTATCGAAATCGGAGGACTTGGCGTTGCAATCGTCCGATCTAAAGAGTACAATGCACGTACAGGAAACAACGACACAAGGACTGATGGTCTGAATTGCAGTTCCCTCAAATCACTCCATAATCGTGCTAGCCCGATTTTTGCGACATTCTCTGATACTTGGTACATTTCAGACATAATCAGTTCTATCCATGTCAATTGCGTGAAACTAAAGCAGCCGCCGAAGTGATCGTAATTTGTTGCTGGCGTGGATTTCACTGTCCGGGGCACCGGAATAACAGTGAGTGAGAGAAATAGCTTGATCACTATTTCTTACCAGCTCTTAATATCGCTCGCCAGTCCTTTGGTGTTATTTGTTGAGTTGCTTCCGCAAATGACCCAAGGGACCGGTTTTTTTATTGGAATAATAATGCAAACTACAATACTATACAAGGCATTCCGTCCAACCACGGAAAGCATTATTAAGGGAGAAATACCGGAAGAAGTTGGTACTGATCCAGAGGACTGTACACAGTGGATCGGAGAAGAATACGATTGGCAATTCATCCCACTAGAATTCAAAGTGATGAAATTAACAGGAAAAGATATTACGTAAGTCCTATGGTGCCAACAGTTTAGGGCACTAAGACCGGCCCCGCCGACGCAAACCCTTTGACAACAACAACTTACGTCAACTTTCTTTATTTGCCATAAACTACAAGAAAAGGTATTGCAATTCTTGGCGATTTGACGACAATACTTGTATCTGGTTTTTTGTGTTTTTCAAGGGAAGCAACGATGAATAGTTACGACGAAGTCCAGTGCGAAGAGGTTTCAATGGCTCAACTGTGTTTCAACATGGAGGAAATGGCTTTTATGCAAAAATGGATGGAAGAGCAGGAACGCGAAGCACAAAAAGAACTCGACGAAGTATCTGACCGGGAATTTCAAAACTCAATTATTGAAAGGCTGTAGTACAATGGCGAACTGTCTGAAACGTTGGCAAGAGTTTAGAGTTGTTGAACATCTCCGAAAGATGGATGTGACGGGCATGACTGCACAAGAGGTTGTGGACCTTTTGCGTTGTGAATTAGATATAAGGCTATCGGACTCGACTCAATTACTAAGATTAGCTAAAGACGCTGAGATTGAACTCAATCTCTTAAAACCCAAAAAAGAACAACGAGTCTACCCCAGTGGCAAAGCAAGAAGTGAAGATAGACCTACGGTCCTTGCGGCTGCTATTGCAGACCAAGAACAACGATTTCAGTTGCTGCTGAGTAACTTAGGTATCGATATAGGCATGGATACGCAGTACCAACAGCCAGAATACCTCCGTAGACTGGTCAAACAAATCGAATCACGGTCATTTGTTGATAAGTACTCACAAACATTAGTAAGAGAGGAATCATGAGCAAAATCAAAACCAGTGCAGCTACTCGCGTGTTTCTGAGGAAATTTGCACACTCAAGAAAAACGGACATTGCTCATTTTATAGCAGGTGCAAACATGGTGTTGCGTCACTTGTCCGGCAATAGCGAAGATCCAATGGAGATCGACGCGGTTACAGAGGATGGAATGACAAGTGTCTTTCTAGTTTATGGCGAATGGATAACCGCAGAGAAAGCACACTTTCCCAGTTTTGAATATCTTGACTGGGGTGGACAAATGCCGCCCGTACCAATTGGTGGACCTGTTCGGGAGTCTTATCCAATCCCAGCCGATTGAGCTGGGGTGAAGGAAATGACGTAAACCCTGTTGTCGCAATGAGTTGCGGCGACGGGGCGGGCCGCGTGAGCGTAAACCCTTTGGCAATAACAACTTACGGCTATTTTGATAACCTTTTGAATTTATGGCGAAATAGATGGTCTAGAGCTTGTCATCTGTCGATGATAATGATAGACTACCCGCGTGGCAAGTGTAAACAACATGGGAGCAACAAAATGCACAAGATGTACTACAATGATGGTTTGGATGTATTCATACACATCTTTGGAGATCGTTCCGCAAGCGTCAAAGTATGGTCTGATATTGTCAGTACATACGTAGAACAGGACGGAAGGAATCTGGCCGCTAGGGCATTGAAGGGCATGAGAATTAAAAACATCGACATTAAACAAGATCGTCTCGCAACTGCATTGAGACCATTGGGACGATAATTATGGATTGGGAAACACGTAAACATAATATCTCAGAGGAAGAATTAAACATGCCTGTAAATGGTGCGGCGGCTATTGCTGAAGCGGCTGAAAAAGCATTTCACCGCTATCAAATTGTAACTCTGCGTCACTTGTCCGGCAATAAGTGGGACGACGTTTGCGAATACTTAGCAGTTAAAGACACGCAAACTGAAAAAATTATCTGTACTGAGCCTACGGAATTCGTAGTGTATCCAGAATGTGCATACGTACAATCACAAGATGAGCACGGCAGGACTTATCTGGAAACAATTTGCAAGGCATTAAACAATGAGCACTGAACTGATGACTGCTAAAAATTCCAGCGGAACTATTTCAATGACTGGTTATCATCGGGACAACAAAAGACGTTTCCAGCTTACAGTGTACGGTAAAAGTTACGACAGCAGAGAAATCCCACGTGTAGCGTATGTCGAAGTCGATGCCGAAACAATCGCCAACATGCAAAGATGTGTTGACGAATATCGCGAACTTTACCCTGACTCGGAGGATTAAAAATGATGGTAACGGGCAGAACGTACATTTCAGAAACCGGCAAGGTGTTTATTGATCACGACATCTCTTACATAAAGGATATTAAATGGCTAATTGAAAGTGAGCACTGGGCTGACATCAAGTTTGAGATCCCGCAAACGCATGGATCAATTAAAGGTAAACAGGTTGACGTTGTTGAGTCTTTTATGCTATCATTCGAGAACGTTGAGGCAGTCGAGAAAATGATCAACGGACTGTTGGAAGTTGCTAATTTAATTCACGAACGAGAAAAGGAAACCGCACAATGAGTGATCCCACTGAAACAATCCGCCGCGAAATGGTGCAGGAAATTAATCACGTTCCAGGTAGTCGCCCAGCATTAGTCGAAAAGTACGGCCAAGTGTGGAATATGGAAGAGATGCGAGAGGATTTTGAGACACTGGGTTTCATAGCTCCGTTCGTGAGTGTCCGACGTAAGTCGGATGGCAAAGAGGGCACATTGGTTTTTCAACACGATCCACGATACTATTTTAGTTTCAAATAGGGAATGAGATAATGGAAATTACATGTCATAGTTGTGAGACAGTTGTAGACGTTCCAGTAAAAGATGAAGAATTTCAGGCTTGGAAGGGCGGTAAACTCATTCAGGACGCAATGCCAAGTTTGAACAAGGATGACCGAGAAATGTTAATATCCCGCACTTGTGTTAAATGTTGGGATGATATGTTTGGAGAAGATGATGGGTAAAAGACAAATGAACACAGTAGAAACTATAGCGGTTTGGATCGGTTTAATAACCGCTATAATTTTCACATGCATATCAACAGGTTAATAATCGTCCTAAGTCCTAGCCCCGCAAGGGGTTAGGGCGAGGGGGCCGGTTTTTTTGACGTAACCCGTTGGTATGTATGGACTTACGTCAATTTATGTGTATAATAGTGGGCTAATGGACAAGTGTCCAATCGGACCTTGTCCGATAATGTTTATAGCCAGCAGTCAGCGGTCAGCGGTCAGCGGGTCTTGACGTTGGGAGTAGTTTATGGTACAATGGAGGTGAAAGATGAAAAGTAGAGTAGCGGTGAATCAGCAGAACGCGGATATTTCTGTTGGTTCTAAACTAAGTATTGGGAAAGTTGTCAAGATTCGTCACGATGGTGTCGATATTGAAAACAAGGGTAATGAGTTTTTTGTTTCTAGGCAAGCTATAGAAAGGGTTTTTGAAGATGATCGTACAAGTGACAAAAAGAACGACGATGGCTGAGATTATGTTGCACCTTGAAGTGGGTGACGATGTTTCTGGTCTGAAGTTGAAGTATCCACTACACGGGAAAAGGAATATACTGTGTGACCTAGAAGGTAATGTTGAAAAGGTTGGAAGAGGTCCGAATGGGTGGTTCGTTACCGTAAAGAAACCTAACGGACATTTTCGATCCTACAGTGAGAAAAAACTTGTGAGATTCTAATGAAAACGTTCATTCGTAATTGTTCAACCGATAGAAGAATAGCTTGGCTAATCGATCCAATGAAACCGATTGAGGTTTACAAAAATCTCAATCGGAATTGTTGGTCGGTACGTCAAGACGGCATTGTTAGGTTGCACACTCACGCAATAGCTTTAGAACAGTGCCAATTCAAAGTGAGCGAAGCGGGACGGCAACGAGTCCTGAGAGAAAAACGCAAAAACGTTCACGCCTTTATCAAGGGCATCTTTATAAGAAAAGGTGATCTTGTGAAAGGTGACAAGGTAACCTATGATCCTTACAAAATGTCTACGTTTAGACATCTCGGAGGACCGTGTCATACTATGAACGCTGTGATATTGAATACGGCGGGTGTGTACGAACTTCTTACTCATCCTTATCCTGTGGAGAATTGAGATGAGAATTTTAATAATTGCTGGTTTACTATTATTGCCGGGCTGTAAAGTTATAAGCTCATTTGCAGTAGATCATCATTTCCATCATGAAGATACGCAAGGCAGGGCGGAAGTCCACTTTGAACATTGTTTTTAGGACGACGTGATGAAAGACATTATTGTAGAGTTTTCCGGCTGGGTTCGACTATCGCCTGCGAATGCTAAATTCGTCAAAATTGGAGAGCCAACAATCCTGCATCAGATGGGAATTGATCCCAACAAAGACGAACGTCCTGATATGATTACCGGCGTGGAATGGCAGAACCTCGACGATGACGATCAAGGTGACTACATCTTGGAAGATGTGATTGCTGCTCAACGCGATTGCGACGACGGCGACTATCAGCAGATAGACTGGTTCGTGGATGATCCGCCGTAAACCCTTTGCCCGTAACGACTTACGACGGCAAGGCCCGGCGGGCCGACCTAAGCCCTTTGCTGGTAACGACTTAGGTCGAAACATACAATCTGGACAGACTGGTCTTGAGTGTTTTAACGCATTATGCTATAATGGGAGGTTGCAAGTGAAAATCCCGTAAATTTCAAGATTAGGTAAAAGTATGTTCTCGAAGGCCAACGTAAAACTGCAAGAACTCGCGAAGCATCCTGATTTACAAATATTTTTACAAAATCGTCGCAAAATTTACTCTTTCGACTTGATTTCTGGTCATTCTTGTCCCTTCGCTGAAACGTGTCTGTCAAAAGTTAAGATTATTAACGGGCGGCGTAAAGTTGTGGACGGTCCAAAAATGGAGATCCGGTGTTTCTCAGCGTCTCAGGAAGCACTGTTGACAAATACGTACAACAAACGCCTAAACAATTTTGAAGCATTGAGACATAAAACCACTGATGAAATGGTCGCGATAATTTCCGACATAATGCCGCACAATCTCGGAATCGGTCGCATTCATGTAGCTGGTGATTTCTTTAATAAGAAATATTTCCGGGCGTGGATTCAGGTTGCTATTCTAAACCCTGACCGCCTGTTTTACGCCTACACAAAGAGCCTACCCTACTGGCTGGAGAATCTGGGAAACATCCCAGACAATCTGATTTTGACGGCATCCTATGGTGGGCGATGTGATAACCTGATCGACCAACTCAACCTACGATCTGCGATTGTAGTCTATTCATACGAACAGGCAGAAAAACTAGGTTTGGAAGTTGACCACGACGATTCCCATGCAGCAAACCCATTGACCAAAAACGAGGACTTTGCTCTAATGATTCACGGTATTCAACCGGCAGGCAGTGAAGCCGCCGCAGCAATCTCTACCCTTAAAAGGAAAGGAGAGAAGTTTTCCTACTCTAGATAGAAAGGAGAAGGATGGCCGCTATTTTGTGTTTGATTATGTATGTTGTGTTAACATACTATTTCGACCCTTAGATTAGGAACGGAGGCGGGGATGAAAATCCCCGCTTTTATTATCATGGATTACTACGAAGCGTGCGAAGCCATTGTATCCCGTCGTGAAGCACAATGGGAACTTGAACAACATGACGCGACATTTGAAGAATTCGTATTAGAATACGGTGACCGCGAAGAATACTTGGGCAAAGATGTTTTAGATTTCTTAGGATATTAAAGGTGAATGAACTAATCGATTTGCACGGTAGAAAGTTTGGCAGATGGACGGTTATTAAAAGGGCCGACGAACCCAGTGTACAGACTTTGTGGCAATGTCAATGTGCGTGTGGAAAAATTAAAGACGTTTGCAGTAAACATCTTAGAACCGGACAGTCTAAGCAATGTTTAAGTTGTGCGGGTAGAAACCGCAGAGTAAATCCAACATGGTGGCAACACTTAAGAAAGAACTAACAATGGTTAACCATACAGAAAAACAATTTACAATAAAATCCGGAGACGAAGCACCTAATTCTCGTGGATGGCTCATAACCTACAACACACGTAGAATACTGGATGACCGAATCTATTGGGATGACGAAAAGGCTGCGTATTTTACACTGGCGGAACACTTTAGGCAATTTGTGGACCTTTTAGAAGAGGTGGGGTATGTAAATTGTAGTAAACCAGTTGCTCACAAGGTGTGATTTTTGACGTAAACCCTTTGGGGGCAACGGGTTACGACGGCCCGGCCCGCCCCGCGACCCTAAGTCCTTTGGTGCCAACGGCTTACAACTATTTCTGTAAATTCGTCCGAATTGTTATTTTGAGCCAATTATTACTTACAATCTCTGCCGATATAAACTACAATGCACAGCCCGGCAGCGTGTGCTGCCAACACTCACCTTTTTTGGAGATTTTGGAGCTATGGAAACTTCAGTACAGAACGCAGTCGCAACCGTCAAAGCAAAATTCGATTTCAGCGTTGACAAAAACCCTTTGGTTGGTCTGATTGATGGTCAACTCGTGGAGACTGACCAGTACGGTTTGTTTCATTCAAAGGATGGATACCTGAACGGCGTGAAATCAGTTTCTCCACGTTACGTGCCGCATACTACCGATGATGTGGTCGCACTCACTGAAGCCGCCGCCGAAGTGTTCGACGGTCAGATTTCTGTCAAATGTCATTTCAACAATGGGCATTTTGTCCACATGAAACCGACTGACGGTGACCGTAGGAATATGTTCAACGTCGTGCAAGGTGATAACGTGTTCCCTCGTTTTATGGTTCGCGGTGGTTTTGATGGTCGCGGGTTCAAGGCTTCTATCGGATACTATCGGGATATGTGCGACAATCTGGCAATGATGCGAACGGTCGATGCGTTTTCACGTTCGATTCGTCACACTTCCGGATTGCGACATGCAATGGATGAACTGATTGGGACTTTCTCACAGTTAAAGGATTCGTGGTGTACTCTGACTGACCTGATAGCTCAGATGCAACAGCGAACGGTTAATATGCGAGAATTCCTGAGTGAAATCTATGGTGAACCTACTGATGATGCGGGTGGTCGTGAGATCACGATGCACCGCAGCAGGAACACAACAATCATGGATAGGTTGTGGAATGAACTCGGGAAGACCGGGCAAATTAAACTCAACCAGAGTAATGTCGATGGCATTCCCGCCTGGTTTGCTTATAATGCCGTGCAGGGTTATGAGCAGCACGATGCCATTCGTCGCAGGATGCGTGGCAATGAGGATTTTGAACGGATTCTTCGTGCTGCAAATTCGCAGGTACTCGCTGCGGAAAAACTAGCCCTCGCGGCATAGGCTTGGACGCCTATCCAGACCCCGTTCGGAGGATTCCGGGCGGGGTTTTTTTAGTAAAGAAATCGGTCGAAACCTTTACCAACAAACAACCGAAGTAAAGAAATCGACCTAAACCCTTACTACCAAAGGACTTAGGCTGGCCCGGCCCGCCGTGTCGCCGTAAACCCTGTTATACCAACGACTTAGGGCAATTCTTTTAAAAGTTCTTGACATGGGTTGATTAGCCTTGTCGGTTTTAATGGGATAGCGTAGAATGGGCGTGTGACGTTATAGGACTTACTTACATTAGATGTGGAGACAGTGAACGTGGCGAAAACTATGCAGAAGACAACGAAGGAAATGGAATTAGTCGAAGATCTAACAATTAACATCCCAAACACAGATGAGGGAAAATGGTTGAGAGATTCTTTACTTGTACATGCCCGTCATTATTGCTCTGCAGCAATAAACGATTGCAACAAACCTGAAGACGTAGGGAAAATTTCTAATCTCTTAATCTCAGTTCTGGAATCGTCAATTAACAAATAAAAACTAAGTGGTGACTCTACTCACTGGGATTCCTCAATCGTCCTAGTGAGCAGTATAACAGCCACGTCAGCCCGGCCACCCGCAGACCCCGCTTTCTGCATTATGGGTGACCGGGTTTTTTCGTCGGCTGATTTGTCCTGCCGCATCCCTGCGGATACGCGACTTGTTTAACTGCCAGCGGAAAATGGGCAAAATAGGGATGGTGGGACTCGAACCCACGACCACCGCTTTATAAGAACGGCACTCTTACCATCTGAGTTACATCCCCGTGGATCACCTGATCCTGACGGATCGCCAGTTGTTTAACAGTCAGCGACATTGTAGCATTTCCGCGTTTCTGTGTCAAGCCCAATCCGTCGCAATCGCCAGTTGTTTAACAGTCAGCGGTTATGATGGAAAATTATTTTGGACAAAATTGGAAAATATCACATTTTGTGGTTCCAAAAGGGGTGTCTCGCGTCTATTATAGGTAGAGCTTTTACTAATATTTATTCTGAGCGACAAGCGAAGAATGAACCTGTGTTTAAGTGTTTAAAATACTAGACGAGCAAAGCGAGCAACAACGAGCGAAGCGAAGCTGAGTGAGTTCCATAAGAACTTCAGGGGGAGGTCTATCAAAAATTTGATCCTTCTAGTCGGTCTATATATTAGATACAATACCAGACAGACAAATCGCAGTATTTTATAAGAAAAGGCTAAGAAGAATGAACAATGTGTACGAATTAGCCATATTAATAGTGGTAGCGTGTATCACAGTATGGTATTATAAAAAAGATCCTTGACTTAGTGTATAATATATTACTTAATGTTGGAGTATTTAGGATGGACTTTCTTAAGGAGATATTCTTTTTATAGAAGGGGGCTTTATATGCCTATTCCCGACATTTCAAATGGTTGGCACGTATTGCTGATTGGAATACTTGTATTCGTCGGCTACAAAGCGGTGCAGTTGTACCGCAACAACTAATTTGTGTAACTCATTCCTACAAGGACGCGGGAGTGAGTTTTTTTTATTTTATAACTTGACAATCTGATTCGGAGTATGTAATATGATAGATCCGGTGTTCAAAGAGTTAAAATTAATCAAGCCACTTCTGGCCTCGTTAGCTATCGCTATCTCCTTTCTCTTTATTGGGAATTTAGTGATAAATAGTAAGTGTGGATGTGGCGGTGAATGTGCATGTTACTGCAAAAAAGAATGCAATGATGGTTGTGAATGCGGTCTAATAGACTGTGAAGGAGGGGGCCATGAAGTTATTCCCAAATAAACCATGTAGACGTTCAACCCTTATTTGGGCAGTAGGCTGTTTATTCGGGTTAATAATTTCCCCATTAACTTATAATATATACAGTTTTTTCGTTCCAACGCCGGGTAATGTTGTTGCCCTTAATTCAGACACTATTAATAAGGTAGCACAAGCGTGCAAGCTATTACACCATAATTCTGATCTAATGGGTAGATATAGTCATTATACTACGCCTCACACTAAACAAGAGTTATTCTGTATGGAATGTTCAGGTAGTAAAGTATATGAGGATGACACCCTGTTGGACGAACCAATAGATGACGGAAAAACAAAGTTATCCCAAGTACACGATGACTCGTCAGAAATTAATAGTAGTGTGGGTCGAATTATTAATTCTCTCGCAATACAACATGAAACCCTAAGTATACATTTACAAAGATTGAGAGATCAGTCTTACCCTAAGTAATCCAATCGCCCGTAATGTTATAGTCAGCGACAAAGGAGTAGTTGTTGTGAAGAAATTTTTATTTATAATGATGTGTTTGTTGCCCTTGACTGTCATGGGTGATGACACTAAACCTAAACCTTTAACAGCTCAACAAGTTGCTCAAGATCGTGCCGACTATATGGCAAAGTATAACTACAGATGGCACCCTCCATACAATATTCCTAATAACCGTTTATGGAAAGTAGCACGCTTCGAAGGTGCTGGTTGGGGTGGGCGTTACCGTGATCCTAAAACTTTGGGAACATGTCGTCCTCGTTATAGAATGACACTTGTAGGTGACGCTTGGGCCAAAGGTAAATATGGTACATATCGTATTAGATTGTGGAGATAAATGATAATAACTGCTGTTTTCCTCGTGATGATCTCGCCAGTAATCCTTCCTTCCTGCGACTTAATAGCTTAAAAAACTCCAAAAACACTGGGTTTATCTAAAAAGGTCTACTTTTCTACCTAGTGCGGAGACCAAAAGGCTACTTTCCTACCTAATGCAGAGACAAAATAAGCTTAAAATCCCTGTTTGCGATCACCTTGCGTAAATTTTGATGCAAAAATGTCCAAAATTGACACTATTTCCTCTCAAATCAGGCGATTGCATAAAATTTATTGCCTCCTGCCCACCCTAAAATCCCATATTTGAGAAAATTGTACATATTTTGACTATTTATATTGTCTTATACTTATAGTAATAGTAGTATAGTATATAGAGTGAGTAAAATGATTACTTAAGTGGTATTTTGGTATATGTTGTACTTTTGAAACATCCAACCACAATTTGTCCGTTACTAGGGTGTTCTCCCCCTATATTGTGTATCTTAAGTTCATAGTAAAATAGAGAAAACTGCACAAAAAAAGCTTTCTATAGAAAAATAGAGAAAAAAGGTTGACAAATGACTGACTACATTAAAAAACTTGATTACAAATTTGAAGATATTGAAAAAGCTTGGAAGCTTGCTGCCAATTTACAATATGCAATGGATAAGCATTCTAAGTACTCTGGAGAAGATCTGTTTTATGTAAATATCGCAGAAGCATTCCTCCTGTTATTTGCTAATTGGGGTCAGGAGCATTTACCTGAGTTTGGTTCTCATACTAAGCATTCCGAGAACAATGAGCTTGTGGGTCATGTAATAGATGACTTCTTGTATTCTATTGGTATGTGTAAAAAACAGGAGCATGGAGATGAGGAATATTTAAGGAGTGAAGGTTTTGATCGTGAAGAATGGAAGGATATAAAGCATAATTACTTTCTAAAATTTGAATATCAGTTACCTTGGTATCACACTTATGATGGGGATATTAATGCTGATCTATTTAGTTCTTATTTGACTCCTAAAAACCGTGAAGATTTTGAAAAGGCAGAACGGGAAAGATTTGACTCTTTAACACAAAGAGAACAATTTTATGAAATGTTTGAAGACGGATATATCGGAGATGGTGTTCGTGTTGAGGACTTATCTTTTGACGACGATGATGAATTTGATGAAAAATATAATAATTAGGAGTTGACAAATGACTAAACAAGAAACTATTAATGCCATTCATGCAATCGTGATGAGCGGCGACGTAAACGATGAGCAATGTGAGAAACTGTTAGCAGTAGCCTACGAACTGGAGGAAGAGTAAGATGAGTAATACTTACATTAAAAGTAATAATCCCAATACGAGGATGAACATCAGGAATTTCTTTTTACCAGCCAGTGTTAAGCAGATTAAAATTGCTATGGAAAATCAGATTTACCTTGAAGCTCATCTGGCATTAAAAGAACTACTTGAAGAATGTGAAGCACATGGTGTGAGTAGTCCCTCTTATTTACCTTTCGGAGATTGAAGATGGGTAAAAAGCCTTTAGGTTGGTTTGTTCGTCGTAATGACACTAGCATGTTGAAATGCACTGACGGCAAGTGGCGACACAATGCTGGTGCTATTGAAAACATTAAGATTTGGAAGCACTCTACAAATGCATTGAAGTATGGTGAACGTGGAGTACCAGATCAGGGTGAATTAGGTGGAGTTTGTTTTTCAAAAGTTACAGCATATGCTGTATATGAGGACCAACCTATTAATTGTTATGGTAATTTTGATATGTCATTTTGGGGTGCAGAACACTTTACAACAGAGGAATTGACAAATGAGAGAGATCAAGTTTAGAGCGTGGGATGGAAATAACAAAGTCATGTGGAAGTCTGTTGATTCGATATTATGGGATTCTCTAGGTATGTTTTATCTGAGAACCAATAATGCCAATCATCAGTCAACGATACTTGGTTGCTCTAAAAGATCGGTTCCTGACAGGTTTAAAAAAATAACACTCATGCAATACACTGGATTCAAAGATAAGAACGGTCAGGAGATTTATGAAGGAGATATAGTCTCAATTGAATTTCAAAACATAGACAACGTGAAGCATATGATTAAGGCTGAAATTGTATATGATAACAATGGGTTCTATGAAAATTGGGACGGGTTTGATGTTTCTGTGGTCAAAACCCCAAAGGGTCTGAATCCACTAAGAGGTGGCACTACTGAAGTAATCGGAAATATATTTGAAGGACTTGACAAATGAGAGAGATTAAGTTTCGCATATGTCACGAAACAAATTCTGATAAAACTATAATCTATCCCGATAAACATTCAGATGACTATATGGATGACTATATGATAGGCATTGACGGAACTGTATATGAAAATTATGGTACAAAAGATAAGCCATTGTGGGAAAATGTTTTTGATGCCACAGTCTTTGTGCAGCAATATACGGGATTGAAAGATAAGAATGGTCAGGAGATTTATGAGGGCGACTTATTGTCTGGACATAAATTACCTGTAGGAGATTTAGCTTGCGAAGTACAATTTCTATGGGGATGCTGGCATCTAAATGCGATAAGTAAATCTGGACACTCATTGTGTGGAGGGGAACTGATAAGTATGACAGAACCTTCAGATACTTATGAAGTAATGGGAAATATATTTGAGGGACTTGATAATGAGAGAGATTAAGTTCAGAGCTTGGAACATCACAGAAAAAAGATTTCTAACGACAGAAGAACTAATCTATAGAGTTGGAGCGGAGGCAAAAAGACAATTCATTTTAGCTAATAATTTTCTTAGTTTTGGAAAGTCTGATCCTTCTGATGAAATAATTTTCCAACAATACACCGGACTTACTGACCGGAACGGTCAGGAGATTTATGAGGGAGATTACCTTTGGTCTACTTGGTCTATAGGTTCTCATGGGGGTTTTGTAATGTTTGAAGAGGGTCGTTTTTTTATTAACGTATTCGGAAAAATGACCATTCGTAAAAGCGACGAAATTATGGGAAATATCTTTGAGGGAGTTGATAAATGAGAAATGGTCAGGATTTAATTAAGTTCTTACATGAAAGACATACGGGTAGGACTATCATCACAACAGACCCTAAAGAAAATGAACAGTGTATTGAGTTGAGTGGAAAATTTTCTATCGCAGAGTTAGATGCTTTGGTAATTGCTCAAGTTAATGAGCGTGAGGGAGTTGACGAATGAATGATACCTTCTATATACTTGAGAAGTATAATCCTTTCCATAAGAAATGGGAATTCCTTAATAACAGGTATCAAACACTGGAAGAGGCTCAGGGTGTTGTAGAGAAGCACACCGGAGATCATAAACTAAGGATCATAAAGCTAGCATTGTTATCCATCATTGAAGAGAAACCTCACCTATGAAGAGTGAACCTGAACATTGTCCAGATCATTTTGAGAAGGATTTTTGCGAGTGCATAAAAGCTGCAAATGAAAGACGGAGATACTTTAAAGTTAAACGTATCCATTTTGGTAAATATAAAGGGACTGCACTTCATCACTTAACCAATGATTATATATTGTGGCTGTTGACTCAGGATTGGTTAGATAAAAAAACTAGAAAAGATTTATCTGATGTTATCACACATAGAGACAGTCTGAAGGGAAGGAGGAATAATTGTGAAAAACGAAGTTGAATTGATTGGACACTACGGAGGCGACAAAGCTCATGCACTTTCAGCTTGGACTTCTACTTCCAGAGAATTTACTGAAGACAAGGAAAAACGCATAGGTAGGCTCCTTACTATGTTGGCTGAAGCGGGACATCATACTCCGTTTGAGAAATCTTCTATACATTTCTTAGTAACTACGGATATTGCCTCACACATTCAGCTTATTAAACATAGAGTAGGTGTAAGTGTTAATGCTGAATCTGCTCGTTATAAAGAACTACAGGAAGATAAGTATTACCTACCGGAAGATTGGGATGGTATCCGAATTTCAGATAATGGAGAGGCTTTAAATACACCATCTGACGACTGGCATCAAAGACTGGCAGAATACACAGAAGAAGGTAATAGATTATATCATGCTTGCTTGGCAGACCTTGAACCAGTCATAGGACGCAAACGAGCAAAAGAGTCAGCACGATTCTTTAAAACATACAACAGTCAAATTACTGCTGATGTGATGTTCAACTGGAGGTCGTTTGCACATTTCTTAAATCTTCGAAATAAACCTGATGCTCAACTTGAAATTCGTGAGATCGCTGCTACAATGTTAGAGCAGGTAAAAAATATAGAAGGTAATCCATTTAAATTAACACTGGAGGCATTTGGGTTATGAGTGATTATCGTCAAACAGCACTAGATTCTTTGTATCATCAGGCAGTTACCGACAAGGTAAAGGCAGAAACGAGTTTACATATGCTACTGGATCATCCGGCGGGTATTGGTGATCATAGCACAGGAGACCTACACGATAATTTGAATGAAGCACTATCTAATTTAGCGGATGCTGAAGATAGGTTAGGGGCACTTAAAAGATTTAGAGTAGATGAGCTACCTCCCATAGGGAGCTATTAACAAAGGGACTCTCGATATGGACTCCGAAGAGAGATATATTCTCTGTCAATTGATTAGATCTATGCCCCCTTGGCATATTGAATCTAAATGGAATAGATGTGACTGCGGTGTTCTTCTGACAGGTGAAGATGCCGTTTTCTGGGGTGAGTGCGAGACATGTCGCAATCCGGCAAACACGAGATCAAATGTTGTCGGAAAGTTTACTGGTCAGGACAAATCTGATTGGGAATATCACGGCGGTCGTTTTTATTCTGCAGAATGGTAGAACGGAATTTACCGATTTGTATTACGGAGATAGAATGTATTGTATAGGCAACTGTTATTGCTGGGCGTTAATTCTTAAATTGTTTCATGGTGGTGAAGTGTTTACTTTAGGGTCAGAAGTTGGTGCTAAGGGTAGAGAAGTGGAACACTACATGCTAAAGGATAGGAATGGTAGAGTGAGACATTTCAAAAGAGTGTTCGATTTTCTGCCTGAACCCTTGTGCTACTTCTGTTTTGTTGGTAAGATTGAAAAATCTGGCAAGGATAGTCCATATCCCTGTGTTCGACAGCCTAATCATAGAGGGTGATTAAAATGATTGACCCCAAAACAGTCACTAATTACAATCGTAGTGAAGCTGAATTACAAGAGTGGTTGCTCTACTGTATTTGTGTGGCAGGTAAAAAGAGTGAAATCGAAACCCGTAAGCTGGATAGTTTTTTGCGAGACCAGGCGTTACCTAAAGCTTCATGGAGATTTGGGACGCACCTTAAGCCATTTGATTTAATTCGCACACTATTAAATAGCGACAAGCTGTTGCGTCAACTTGAAAAGCATAGAATCGCTCCGTATAAACAACGGTATAATAGTTTTGTAGATGCTGTACGGTTATTGCCTGATGATTTATCACAGGTTACAATAGATGATTTACAATCTGTACGAGGTATCGGCACAAAGACATCACGGTTCTTCCTGACTCATTCTAGAGAAGATTGTGATGAGCCTATTCTGGATACTCATATTTTGAGATTCCTCCATGATATGGGTAACGATGTACCGTTAGCAACTCCACAGAACCCAGCGAAGTACGCACGTATTGCCGAAGTCTTCAAGATTTATGCATGGTCTGTTAATAAGAGTGTTGCCGATTTAGATTTAGAGATTTGGACTAAGTATTCTGCTACCACTTAAGAAAGATTGAAGATGAGTAAGACAATCAATTACGATTTCGAGATAACGAACTTTGTCACAGCGAAAGCCCCTTACGGAACCAATCCCGACACACTGGTTGATCAAGCTATGGAGATGCTATTGGCACAAATAAATAATAACGAAATAGAATTCCATTGCAAGAATACATTTGACAACGATACGGGTGAATATGAACCAATTCCTGAAGAATGGTATGATAGGAGGAATTAATAATGGTTGACTATAATAAAATCATTAAAGTATTAGAAGAAGTCGCCGAGATGGAAATAAATCTTGCTAGTAAAGCAGGACGAGAATTTTTAGCACAAAAGATTATGGGTGCCATTGACACTCGTGAATGATCCCGAAAAAGTTAAAGATGTATTAGTAGAATGCGTAGTAGTAATCTGTATTATTGCGGCGATTCATATAATATTCTTTGCTAAGTACGATGAATAAGGAGTTAATAATGTGGCTTGATCATATTAAATATGGAGAAGTGTGTGACGCAGTATCTCGTGATATGAATGAGGGATTCTGTATTAATCCAAAATGTGGTGATCAGACCCTCGGTGTAGAACCGGATGCTACTGATCGTAGATGTTTAGCTTGTGGGGAATTTACCCTTTGTGGAGCAGAAACTGTTTTATCGATGTTGGAGGGAAATACTAAAAAATGAATGTAGAATTGTGGGGAATTATTGGTGTCGTGTTTGCTGCATGTTCTGTTATTGGTAATGATGCCGTACAGACATTGGGAACTTTTATAGCCTCTAATAAAAAATTTAGTTGGTGGAAACAATGGGTATTCGCATCCGTTATTTTGTTAGCTACTGTTTCGTATGGATGGCACATTAATAATGGTGATATTTCTTTTGGTAGATTAGCAAAAATACCCCATATAGAAATTCAATGGTATCATGCACTCGCACCCGCTATATTATTAGTCTTAACAAGATTGGGCATCCCTGTATCTACAACGTTTTTAGTTTTATCAGCCTTTGCTGATAGCATTGTTTTTCAAAAGATGTTAACTAAAAGTGCATTGGGTTATGCTATTGCTGCTGTAGTGGCTTATATGATATGGATTGTAATGTCTCGTTTTTTAAATGAGAAGAATAAGGTCAATCCTAAGCATGAAAGAGTATGGAGAATTGGACAATGGTGTACGACAGGATTTCTATGGTATACATGGCTTAGTCATGACTTAGCTAATATTGCAGTATTTCTTCCCAGATCTCTACCTATAGAGATGTTGATTTGTATGTTGGTGTTGCTGGTATCAATTTTAGCCTTGATCTTTTGGGAGAGAGGTGGTAAGATTCAGCAAATTGTAATCGAGAAAACATCTACAGAATATGTTAGATCAGCTACCATTATTGATGGTGTTTATGCTATCATCCTGCTATACTTTAAACAGATGAATAGTATTCCAATGAGTACAACATGGGTCTTCGTGGGCCTATTATGCGGCAGGGAATTAGCCATTGCTACAACTCTTGATAAGAAGATCAAAAGAGTCTGGCCTATTGTCATGAAGGACTTCTTCAAGATTATGTTAGGTTTGGCGGTCTCTGTTGTTATTGTGCTATGTATTCATGGTATGAGATAAATGAAAATTTTAGTAGCATGTGAAATGTCTGGGGTTGTCACACGAGCGTTTCGTGATCGAGGTCATGAAGCTTACTCGTGTGACATCCTCGCAACATTGGGCAACCCAGCTTGGCACATACAGCGTAACGTTAAAGAGGTGCTGGAGGAGAATGATGTATACCTGTGGGATATGCTAATTGGTTTTCCTCCATGTACATATCTTTGTAATAGTGGGGTGAGATGGTTGTACAATAAAGATAAGACTCTGAATGAGTCACGCTGGAAAAATATGCGTGAAGGAGCAGAGTTTTTCCGGTTTCTATTTAACAGCGAAATTCCGAAAATCTGTATTGAAAATCCCGTGATGCATCGATATGCTAAGGAAATTATTGGAGAAACCTTTACTCATTCCATACAACCTTGGCAGTTCGGACACGGTTATTGCAAAAGAACGTGTCTTTGGCTTAAAGGATTACCTGAACTAATGCCATCGAACATTGTGTACGGCAGGGATCAGTTAATTCATATGATGCCACCGTCTAAAGACAGAGCTATTAAACGCTCTCTAACTCCAGCAGGTTTGGCAGAAGCTATGGCTGATCAATGGGGTTAAACTTCTTTTAAATGTGTATAATATATAGCCGGTTTTTAATTTCTATGCACTTACGAGGAGATTATAATGCCGCTAAAATATTTATTTTACACCATTGTAACTTTACATATACTAGTGGTGATTGGCAACGTACTTGCCTTCTTTATCACTCCGTTTTTAGCTCCATGGTACGAAGCGTTACCAATC
>Ga0114901_1000795_pt1 | contig 19555 bp, 12 predicted proteins | sample MalvireepMed_s16_FD_89686 | JGI IMG/M metagenome (GOLD analysis project Ga0114901, IMG submission 89686) | Marine viral communities from the Global Malaspina Expedition - Malaspina viral metaG DeepMed_s16 | ecosystem: Environmental > Aquatic > Marine > Oceanic | place: Mediterranean Sea... | reverse complement strand
ATAGATCCGCAAGCGCGGCCTGAGACTTTAAGTGTTAGCGACTTTGTCACCCTGAGTAATCGCTCGGGCACTTTAATGGTTACAGAGTAATAAAAACAAAGTAGGGTATTAGCGTTTTTTAGCTCTTTAAGACTTACTTTGAAAAATTAAGCTTTTCGTTTTAGCAATAATAATCAACTCTTGAGGTTTTATGAGTTTTCGTCATCAGTATGTCATAGGCGACCTACAAGGTTGCTATGCAGCCTTTCAGCAATTACTAAAGACTTTAGATTTTGATCCAAAACAAGACAAGTTATGGTTTGCAGGAGACTTAGTAGCACGCGGAGAGGATTCGCTAAACACTTTGCGACACGTAAAGGTGCTGTGCGAGCAAGGCGCTGCTGCGACCGTGCTAGGTAATCACGATATCAATCTAATCGCGGTATGGCGCGGTGCGGCAAAACTTAAGGAAAAAGATAAAACCGCGCCTATCTTTGCCGCAAAGGACTGCGACGAGTTATTAGAGTGGCTGCGTCATCAGCCGATCTTAACTTATCCCAACGCGCAAACGGTGCTAGTGCACGCGGGTATTCCGCCGCACTGGAGTATTGATGAGGCGGCAGGCTATGCTAGAGAATTAGAAGCGCAGCTGCAAGGCAGTAAAAAGACTCTTGATAAGCTACTACCAAATTTATATAGCAAAAAAGCCGACGTTTGGCATGATGATATTAGTGGCTATACCAGATTACGCGCTATTAGTAATTACTTTACGCGCATGCGGTTATGCCAGCAAGATGGCAGCTTAGAATTTAGTTTTACCGCAAGCTTAGAGGAGGCCATGCCTGATGATTTTATGCCTTGGTTTGAATGGCAGGTGCCACGGACGCGTAAGATATTATTCGGTCATTGGGCAGCCCTAAAGGGAGATGTGGACTTACCGCATGCGCGCGCGCTCGATGGTGGCTGCGTTTGGGGTAACTGTTTACTGACCTACCGACTTAGCGATGGTAAAGTCATTCGCTCAAGCGCCCATTGTCCTAAGCCTTAGCACAGCGTCTGTATAAGGATAAAAGATAGTCTAATCTCCATTTGTTATCTTAAGACTAGAGCTAAACCGTCCAAACTACCTTAATTAATTGGGTAGTTTGGGAGGCTTTTTAGGTTTCGGCAAGGGCGACTTCGCATTACCAACGGCTTTATCACCAGATTGAGCTGCCGACTTTGATGTTACGGTTTTGGGCCCTGATGTCTCTGATTCTAAGTTTTCAGAATCTAAAGCCTTCGTCATTTGCTTATATTGGATATCATTGGCATAAGGCACGCTATTTAGCTCTTCATCTCTTAGCCCATCATCTAGATCGATAACTTTTTTGGAGTTATTAGCACCAGTGTGCTGCGCTGTATTTTGCGTATTATTTTGTACTGAAGCTCTTGTAACGTCTGCCTGCGTAGTAGAAGCAGGGTTGTTGTAATGAATATCGGTATTTTCTTGCGCGACCGATTGCACCACTTCTGGTGATATTTTGACATCAGATAGACGTCTTATTACATAGTTGCTTGGTAGGGCTTGGTTACCTTTTTGCGCCGAGCTGTCTTCAAATATCATGTGGCCTTGTCTATCGATACGAGCGTAACTCATCGGCTGAGGACGGGGCCAAAAAAAGTCAGAAGGATGGCTTATCACATGACCGAAAACAAGCCGTGTGAGGCGACTCCATTCAAAGAAGCGCACCTCTTTTGAGCGTAAGGCCACAAACAGCGCTAGCGAAAAGCTCACCATCAAATTGACAATACCGATTAAGGCCACTCCCAAAATCGAGATGGCAATTAAGCCCCAGCTCATATCAGCAGCGGGTAAATTAAACAGGCCATGAGCTAGGTTGGCTGAGGCAAAGGCGATGTGGCGAATATCAATAGGTAGACCAAAGATATAGCCTATCGTCGCGGTACTGCCTAAGAATACACCAAATAAAAAGTTGCCCATAATCGCGCCGAGATTGGCTTCTACAAAGCCGCCCAAACGCATGAGCCAAGATTTTGGTAAGATAAACTTTAGCAGCTTATGGCGCTGAATACGCGCGCCTATATGGTTATAAACCGCCAAGTTATCATAGTAGCCAGCGATAAGCCCCGATAAGAACAAATACACCCCAGCAATGGCAGCATGAGGCAGGGCAAGCGAGCGAAAGGGGTCGAGATCATGCAGTAAGCTGGCGGCTTTATCAGGATCGATCATCGGCACACCGCTGTATTGCCACCAAGCAAAAGAAATGAGCAGGGCGACTGGCATGGCGAGCATGATGTTACCCATGATAGCGATAAACTGCGTGCGCAAAATATCGACGACCAACTCAGAGAGCTTGGTCAGCTGATGGGATTTTTTGCCAGAGCCATCAGAGATAGTCGATGCGATAGCCGCTGCCGTCATCGCTGGTTGTTTGGTCGCCACTGTACCATGGACGACGTGGATAAAGACAAACCCTAAGCCATATAGCATGCTATTGACGAAGGCACGGCCCATAGGGGCAAGGGCTAAGTGATAAGCAGATATCTTCAAAGTCGCCATAAAGGCAATAAAGAAACCACCGATAGAGGCCTTTTTGAACATCTTTTTATAGCCGGCTTTGTCAGTGCTAATATAGTGCTCACCAACGCGGCTGGCATTTTCGGTGATTTTTTTGGAGAGCAGCTTAGTATTATTATCGATCAGATAACCGATACTATAACGACGACTGGCGGTACTGATGAGTGATTGAATCAGCTCAATAATAGCGCCGTCACGCTTATGGTCTACATCTGAAACCAGCTCTGTTAAGATACGAATACGCTGCAGGCTTTGCTCAAGGCGCATCATCATATTGGTTAAGCGAATAGAGATACCCGTCTTATAGATACGCTTACGAACGGTCGCTACCGCCTCTTCACACTGCTCTAACATAACCAACAACGGGGCAGCATCCACCGCCTTTTCAGGGGTGATATCAGTTAAAGTGTCAAGCTCATGCACTTGACGGTACTGATTGACAAATAGGACCGCTTCTTGATTTTGTGCGACAAAAGAGGCGGAATAGTTCAGTATTTGTGGATAGGACTCCATAAGCTCAGGGTGTAGACCTATACCGCTGACTCGGTAGGAGAGGATAATAATAGCGTTTAGTATGCTGTTTTTGGCAGTAGCGACTAAGTATAAATGCTCCTCTTTAATCTGCAGGAGGGCAACTAGCGTATCCCATTTGTCTTTGTCGATATGAGCAAGCCAGCGCTCATCAGTGCTTTTGTCAAACAGATAGCTGACCAGCTCAACAACAGAGTCCTCTTGCGGCAGCAAAGGTAGAAAACGATGTCCTATCAGTCGTCGTAAACTACTAAAAAACCCCTGATCTGACATGATACCGGTATCGGTATACAAAGTAATTTGACGATATTCGGTAATTAGCTTTAACACAAAGCTGGCAAGCCCATCTCCGTATTCTGGATGTTGTTGCAAGATATCAATAAGTGCCTGTATCTTCTGATTGGCAAGCGCAGGCTTTTTGTCAGTGACTCGCAGCTCATCGATTAAGCGTTTGAGCACCGAAGGTTCTGGCACATCACTTAAAGCAGTAATCTGCTGTAAAATACGTTTTATTTCAGACACATGGCATCCTTAGTTGTTTTTATAGAGCAGGCCGTTTAGCGATAAAGATGAACAAACATTCAGTCAGCTGCTGATCTAGGTAAGCTCACACGATATTTTAATCGTAACCTAGCGTTTAAGGTTGATTATTTTGTTAGTAGTTATTTACGAGGCTCAAAAAGCAAAGTCACATGGACAAAAAACACGGACAAAAAAAGAACAGCTCGAAATGAACTGTCCTTTTTTATGAAATAGCTTTTAATAACTATTAGGCAACTATTATTTGGCAAGTAGCCCTATGAGTTAGTAGCAGTCTCAAAATATGCAAGATCAAAGTCCATCATCGGATCACTACCAGTCTCGACCATCTGTACATGAGCATCGATGCGCGGCAAAATACGGCCAACGAAATAATCGGCAAGCTTGGCTTTATTGGTATAAAACTCACCCTCTTTACCGTCAGCAGCTTCGACCATCATCGCAAACATATACGAGTAGCATAGATAACCAAAGGCATGCATGAAGTCTACTGCACAGCCGTTGATCTCATTTTTGCGCTCACCGATATTAGCAAGTACCGTTGTGGTCAAGTTTTCAATCTTGTCAGTCGCTGCTAGTGTCGCTTGCTTCACTTGATGATCCGCTTGCATGTTGTTCACAAAGTCGCGAATCTCGCTTAAGAAGTTATTGATATATTTGCCATTATTACGCGCCACTTTTCGGCCTAATAAATCAAGCGCTTGGATACCGTTAGTGCCTTCATAAATCTGGGCGATACGCGTATCACGAACGATCTGCTCCATACCCCATTCGCGCACGTAACCGTGACCGCCGAAGACTTGCTGACAATCAATCGTGGCTTCAAGCGCTTTATCAGTTAAGAAACCTTTAGCAACAGGCGTCAATAAAGCCACGCGAGCTGCTGCTGCTTTAGCCACTTCGGGATCATCACTGAACTTTTCTTTGTCGAGATTCTGTGCCACATACATGGCAAAGCAGCGTGACGCCTCAGAGTTGGCTTTGGCATTAAGTAACATACGGCGCACGTCCGCATGATGGATAATCGCATCGGCAGGCTTTTCTGGGCTTTGTAATTGAGTATCGCTACGACCTTGACCACGATCATTGGCATAGATAACGGCGTTTTGATAAGCCAGCTCAGTACCGCCAAGGCCTTGTAAGCCCATAGTGACACGCTCGTAGTTCATCATCACAAACATTGACGCTAGGCCCGTGTTTTCAGCGCCGACCATCCAGCCTTTAGCATTGTCAAAATTCATCACACAAGTGGCTGAGGCTTTGATGCCCATTTTGTGCTCAATAGAGCCAACGGCTAAGGTGTTGCGCTCGCCTAAGCTGCCATCTTCATTGACCAAGAATTTAGGCACGATAAATAAAGAAATACCTTTTGAACCTTCTGGCGCGTTTGGCGTTTTGGCTAATACCAAGTGAATGATATTATCAGTGAGGTCATGCTCGCCGCCGGTGATAAAGATTTTAGTACCTGAAATACTATAGCTACCGTCATCATTAGGTACCGCTTTGGTCTTAATAATACCCAAGTCTGTACCAGCATGCGGCTCAGTTAAGCACATCGTACCTGACCACTCACCGGCATACATCTTCTCAAGATATGTCTCTTTTTGCTCTTCACTAGCCGCCGCATTCATACACAGGGTTGCGCCAACCGTCAGGTTAGGGTAGAGGGCAAAAGATTGGTTAGTGGTAAAGATCATCTCTTCGGTCAGCATCGTGACCATTTTAGGAAAGCCTTGACCACCGTACTCAGGATCACCGCTCAAGCCCACCCAACCAGATTCAGCGTACTGCTTATAAGCTTCTTTGAAGCCAGTAGGAGTTGTGACTACGCCATCACCTTCAAAGGTTGCGCCTTCTTCATCACCGCTGCGGTTGATTGGTAATAAAACATTTTTTGATAACCTTGCCATCTCTTCTAAGATCATATCGACAGTATCCATGTCAACATGAGCAAGCTTATCAGTACTTTGCCAAAATTCATGGGCACGAAAGACATCGTTTAAGATAAAGCGCATGTCATTAAGAGGGGCATTATAAACAGCCATAAAAAATCCTTTCATTCAAATGTAGTAGAAAAATGGGCAAGTATCAGTGGCGAAACTGGCCTAGAGTCCAGCTAAAATCAGGTACTGATAAATGTGACAAGCTAGGTCAGCATATCGATTATCAAACATACTAAGAGCATTGCAATCATTAAAGTTTAGCAAATTAGCGCATTATCATGTGTGTTTGTTCGTGAATACTGGGTGCACCAAAAGTTTCACAATGGCCTTGTGGTCTTTAATTTAGGCTTAAAGCCTCGTAGTATAATTAAAGATAGTCTAATAAAGCACTTTATATCAATATTTTGCAGAAAAAAACAAAAACAGCGACATACCTAAGTATATCGCTGCTCTGTAAAGTAAGCAAAAGCTTGCTTCAACTCAATATTTTATGACAGTAGCTCAAAAGTACGGTCAGCTTAAAAAGCAAACTGTTCTGCATCCATACTCATAAACGGCTCAGCACCAGTACTGATACGTTGAGCATAAGTGCTGGTACGTGGTAGCAGCTTCGTGTAGAAGAACTGAGCGGTCTTGACCTTAGCATCATAAAACGCTTTTTCACTATTACCGTTGGCAATTTCAGTTTGCGCCACTAAGGCCATACGAGCCCATAAATAAGCTTGAGTGACATAACCACTAAAGTACATGTAATCAACCGCAGCGCCGCCTACTGCTTGTGGGTCTTGTGCTGCTTGCTCACCAATCTCTTTGGTCAGCTCGCCCCATTGCTTTACATGCTGCATCAGCGGACGGATAAACTGAGTCATGTCGCTATTGTCTTTATTTTCTTCACAAAAATCAGTAATAACTTTAGTGAAGTTGGCTAGCAATTTACCTTGTGAGCCTAAGACCTTACGACCAATCAAATCAAGCGACTGAATCTGCGTAGTACCTTCATAGATACAAGAGATAGTACTATCACGGACGTTTTGCTCTAAGCCGTATTCCGTACAAAAGCCACTACCGCCCATAACTTGTACGCCATGACCTGCCGCCTCTAAGCCAGTTTCGGTTAAGAAAGCTTTACCGATTGGTGTGAGCAGAGACAACATTTGATTGGCATATTCTTGGTCTTCGCCTTTACCTTTGGCGACGATATCAGCAAACTGAGACATATAGCCGATTAGCGCACGGCCACCTTCAGCGAACGCTTTGGTGGTCAATAACATATCACGAACTGCAGGATGGACAATGATAGGGTCAGCTGGCTTTTCTGGTGCTTTTGCGCCATCGAGTGAGCGGAAGGCTAAGCGATCTGTTGCAAAAGCTAAGCCACCTTGGAAAGCAAACTGAGCCGCAGTGACGCCTTGAATAGCGGTACCGATACGCGCCACGTTCATGAAGGTAAACATAGCGTTTAGGCCGCGATTTTCTTCGCCAATGAGCCAACCCGTTGCGCCATCATAGTTCATTACACAGGTCGCTGAAGCTTTGATACCCATTTTGTGCTCGATAGAGCCGCAAGAGACGGCGTTGCGTTCGCCTAAGCTTTGATCGTCATTGACCATGAACTTGGAGACTACAAACAATGACAAACCTTTAGTGCCTTCTGGAGCATTAGGTAGGCGGGCGAGCACGATATGGACGATATTCTCAGACATATCGTGCTCGCCAGCTGAGATCCAGATTTTGCTACCTTTGATGTTGTAGCTGCCATCATCGTTCGGCTCAGCTTTGGTACGCACTAGGTTTAGATCAGAACCACACTGCGGCTCTGTCAAACACATGACTCCTGTCCATTCGCCAGAGACTAATTTTGGTAGATATTTGTTTTTTTGCTCATCAGTACCATGATGTTCAAGAGTAGCGACGCAGCCCTCAGAGAGACCAGGATACATACCAAATGACCAGTTCGCAGTACCTATGAACTCAGAAATAGCTGAGTTAAGCGACATTGGCATATTCTGCCCACCAAACTCTTCTTCAGCTGTCAAAGAGGTAAAGCCAAGCTCACAGTACTGCTTATAAGCTTCTTTAAAGCCTTTGGGAGTAGTCACTACACCATTTTCAAAATGGCACCCTTCGGCGTCACCGCTTTGGTTCAAGGGCGATAGCTCATTTTCGGCGAAGCTAGCTGCGGTTTCTAAGTAGCTATCCACAATATCCGCTTCGATATGAGAATAATCAGCCATAGTTTGATAATGGGCGGTGCTATCTAGAAGCTCATGCATGACAAACTTCATATCACGAATAGGGGCTTTATATTGCATGGTGTCCTGTCCTTTTTTTGGGTATAACTAATGGCGGCTTATTGCCGTTACAGTTATTTAGTTGTTATATTTTGGTCATTGAAATCTATGGATTGAAAGCTGTTTAGCAGACGATATAGGCAGCCAATTATCAACTAAAAAGGCTTATGGCAGCTATCTAAAATTGCCATGATAACCATCAAAGAGGGATAACTATAATGATAACCATAGAGGTCTGAAAAATAGGCCGGTGACAGTATCACTCGTCCTTCAACGCTTACCCCTAAAAGATAGGCTTTCAAAAGCAATTATACAAGTTTTGAGCTAATACTGATAAGTCATCAACCTGCCTTGCAACCTTTACGGGATAAGCATTAGCGTCAATTATTTATTCAAATATTGTAGCTTGAGCTAGTGATTTGAGCTCTCAAGCAGTTGAGTGGCAGCTTGTGCATCAACCGGACGGCCGAGCCAATATCCTTGTCCATATAAGCAGCCCATCTTACGCAGCTGCTCATAGTGTTGCTCCGTTTCTATGCCCTCAGCGACAGCTTGCATATCCAAAGCAAGCGCTAAGTCTAATATCGCTTGCACAATAGCTTGCTGAGTTGGGTTTGAGTCAAGCTCAGATACAAAGCTTTTATCAATCTTGATGAAGTCAAAAGGGTACTGTTGTAAATAACTCAAAGAGGCGTAGCCGGTACCAAAGTCATCTAGCGCAAGACAAACCTTGAGTGCTTTGAGCTCGGTGAGGCGCTGCTTTATATTATCATTGCTAGGCAGCAGCGATGATTCAGTCATCTCTATATGCAGACGATACGGAGCGATATGATAACGAGCTAATAACTGGCTAATGATTTTGTTAAAGTCAGGATGACTAAATTCGGTAGCATCAGCATTGATGCAAATATGCTGGGTACATTGCATGCCTTGCCATTGAACTAACAGCTGCGCGGCTTGCTCTGATAACTGAGAAAATAGCGCAAAGGAGAGACCATAACTGATGATATCAGCGATAAAGTCTTTGGGTTTTAAAACCCCGCGAGTTGGATGTTGCCAGCGAACTAAAGCCTCAAACCCCACAATAGATTTGGTCGCTAGATTGAATTTTGGCTGATAGTATGCGACGAATTGATTATCAGCAATAGCTTGGGCAAGTAGCTGCTTTTGATCGGGTAGACTTGCTGAGGGTTTGTTATTGGTATAAAGATTATCTGTCTTATCTTCACCTAGCAAGTACTCTGATCGCGGCTCTTTGACTTGGTTGCAGGTAGGGTCTTGTAGCGTACCAATATAAAAAACCTTATTGTCGATGGTAGACTGTTGAAAGACGATAAGGTAATCTAAAACTTGATGGTCTTTATTGGGTAAGGTAAAGGTTTTTTTGTAGCTATTATGATGTGCTAGATGGCTAGCCAAGTCTTTTAAAATTTCAGGCTTATGTTTTGTGAGGCACTGAGTGATAAAAGTGCCAAAAGGATAGCCAATAAGCAGATTTTCACGGTAGCCGGTGAGTCTCTCATAGGCACTATTCATCGATACATAGCGCTTGTCCGCGTCCAAAATAAAGACAGCCTGATCTCGCTGCTGATAATAGTTAGTGAGCAGATGTTGTTTGGACATGACTGAGAGAGGCTCAAAAGGCGTCATGGCGAATCTCGTAATAAAAACAGAGGCTGTGTACCAATAAGTGGTGTCAAACAACCATTATAAACAAAAAGGTTTATAAAAATGTTGCTGTAGACTGAACGAACTATTGTTTTATAGTGCTTGACTTATCCTTGTTTAAAAGTGCTAGTCTATACCGTTAAAGCTCAGCGGACTAAGCCTGAGACAAAGCTGATTGTGACAAAGCATATAAAGTAGACAGCGCGACGACGGGCGCAGTTTCAGTACGCAGTACGCGCTCGCCGATTTGCCAAGGCAAAAACCCGACTTGCTCTGCTTGCTGGCATTCTTCGACGCTTAATCCTCCCTCAGGGCCTATGAGGAGCTGCAGATAAGGATTTGGTATCGCTAATACTTCTTTGAGCGCAGCTGGCATCAAAGGCTGATCGGCGGCAGGTACGCTCAATTGCAAACGCAAATCCACGGGGCGCTTAAGTTTCTGATAATACTCATCTTGGCTTAGGGTAGAGAGGTTGGCGCTGACTGCTGATGACAAGGATGATGATGACATATCTGCTGCATCCATACTATTGTCAGCCTCGTTTTGCGTTAACCACTGCTGAATGGGCAAAGGAGCTAAGATTAGTGGCACGCGATTCAAGCCACATTGCTCACAGGCGGCAATAGCAATTTGCTGCCAGTGCGCAAGCTTTTTCTCGACTTGCGCCGGCTTGAGGGTGACTTCGCCATGCTGGCTGCTGAGCAGTTGAATCGCGGTTACCCCAAGCTCTGTTGATTTTTGGATTGCATAATCCATACGCTCTCCGCGGCTCATAACTAAGCCGATCTTAGTCGTCACGGGGGCTACGCGATCGATATCATGATAAGCGAGTAGGGTAGCTGTCGCTTGTTTTTTGCTAATGGTTTGTAGCTCGACTTGATATTCGCCGCCAAAACCGTCGAACAGTATACCTTGATCGCCGATATTGGCTCGCAGTACGCGGCACCAATGGTGAGCGATGGCCGCAGTCAGCTCAAGGTTTTGGCCTATGGCTATGCTGCTAAGCTTTGGATATTCATTGTTATTAGTGGCATAAAAAAAACGTCGCACGCTAAAGAGTTCCTATCAGGATAAAATACGATAAAAAGACCAACCAAAAAAAACTGGCACTCCAAGAGTACCAGTAATTATACTTGCTTAAGCTAATATAGCAATGAGCGACTTTATCTATAGCTTTATACGCTAGCTGATTCAGAGCTCAAGGTTTTAGAGTTCAAATCATTAGAAACCAACTCATCAGAGACGAGACCTAAAGCCTCAACCAAGCGCTTATTTGGCTCAACCTTGTTCATACTATAAAAATGCATCGCCGGTACGCCCTCGGCAATCAAGCGCTCACAGAGACGGTAGACAACATCAAAACCAAACTCGCGAATGGCTTTGCGATCATCGCCTAAGTCAGCTAGCTGGCGGCGCACATAACGCGGGATATCAGCGCCGCAGCTGTCGGCAAAGCGTATCAGATTGCTCGAGTTGGTAATCGGCATAATACCGGCGACCAAGGGCTGCGCTACGGTATCAATACCGCGCTGCTCGAGCGCGTCACGTAGGTGCAAGTAGCTATCCGCGTTATAAAAGAACTGCGTAATCGCCGTATCAGCGCCCGCTTTATACTTATTGACTAAGTTGTCAATATCGAATAAGAAGCTTTTGGCTTGCGGGTGCATTTCAGGGTATGCGGCGACTTCGATATGAAAATGATCAGCCGAGTGTTCGCGGATAAACTTGACTAAATCCAAAGCAAACGGCAGCTCACCCATACCGACTTGACCTGAAGGTAAGTCGCCACGTAGCGCCACCAGACGGGTGATACCTAAGCTTTTATAAAGATCTAGCAGCTCAGCAATCTCTGCCTTATCGTCACCGATACAAGAGATGTGCGGAGCCACTGGCGTATCACTGCGCTCAAGTAATGCCTGTACAATACTCAAAGTACGATCACGAGTCGAGCCGCCAGCGCCATAGGTCACTGAAAAATACGTTGGTGACAACTGATTGAGCTCATCAAAGGTAGTGAGTAGCTTCTCATGTCCCTGCTCAGTTTTGGCCGGGAAGAATTCAAAGGAGAAAGCAGGCTTACTCATAGTCACATTCCTTGGGTTTAGTATTTGTATTCTTCAGGCTTAAACGGCCCTTCGACAGGTACACCTAGATACTCGGCTTGTTTTTCGGTCAGCTTCGTCAAGGTACCGTTAAAGCCCGCTACCATCGCTGCTGCGACTTCTTCGTCGAGTTTTTTCGGTAGTACTTTGACATATAAGTTATCAAAACGCTCATCAACGGGCAGATCAGCGAATTTTTCTTCAAACAAGTACATTTGCGCGAGTACCTGATTGGCAAATGAGCCGTCCATTACTCTCGATGGGTGACCGGTTGCATTACCTAAGTTGACCAAGCGACCTTCAGCGAGCAAGATCAAATAATCATTGTCATCGTCTGAGCGGAAGATTTGATGGACTTGCGGCTTAACCTCACTCCAGCGCCAGTTATCACGCATGAACTGAGTATCGATCTCGGTATCGAAATGACCGATGTTACAGACGACCGCACCAGGCTTCAATGCCGCGAGCATGTGCTTGTCACACACGTGATAGTTACCGGTAGTGGTAACAATTAGGTCGGTATCTTGTAGTAGACGCGTGTTGATGCTGTCGCTACCACCAGTATTATCGCCATTGATATAAGGTGATAATACCTCATAGCCATCCATACAAGCCTGCATGGCACAGATAGGATCAACTTCTGATACTCGTACGATCATGCCTTCTTGACGTAAGCTTTGTGCTGAGCCTTTACCAACATCACCATAACCGATGACTAGAGCGCGACGACCAGCTAAGAACATATCAGTGGCGCGTTTGATAGCATCGTTTAAGCTATGGCGGCAGCCGTATTTATTGTCGTTCTTAGATTTCGTGACCGCGTCGTTGACGTTGATGGCCGGTACTTTGAGCTCGCCTTTATTCAGCATCTCAACCAAACGGTGTACACCAGTGGTGGTCTCTTCAGAGATACCATGGATAATATCGAGCATTTGCGGATAGTCATTGTGAACAAGTGCTGTCAAATCGCCGCCATCATCTAAGATTAAGTTGGCATCCCAAAGCTGGCCTGATTCTTCGCCGCCAACGTGGATTTGCTGACGCAAGCACCATTCGTACTCCTCTTCAGTCTCGCCTTTCCAAGCGAACACTGGGATACCAGCTGCTGCAATAGCGGCGGCTGCATGGTCTTGGGTTGAGAAGATATTACAAGAGGTCCAGCGTACTTCGGCACCAAGCGCGGTAAGCGTCTCGATAAGCACAGCAGTTTGGATTGTCATGTGAATACAGCCGGCGATTTTAGCGCCTTTTAGCGGCTGATCGGCTTCGTAGCGGCGACGCAGACCCATTAGGGCTGGCATCTCAGCTTCAGCAAGGGTGATCTCGCGGCGACCATAATCAGCAAGGCTGATGTCAGCGACTTTATAGTCAGTAAAAGAGGGATCGATCGTATGGGCAGAGGGAATGTTAGACACTGCGTCCATAATATGCTCCTATCGTTGATAATGATAAAAAGAATAAAAACGCAGGTGCCGTTGTTCATGCTTTTGATAAAAAGCTACCGAGCCTAACGCAGCATGTTCTAGCTGCGGTGCAACACCTCTCGGAAGGGTTATTGTAATATATGCGCTGGCGATTGTCACTATTTGGTGGATGTAATTAGTGAACGCTTATGGTATTAACGGGAATAAACAAAGGCCATCGAGTGATGACCTTTATTGTTGATAATCTAAGTTTTAATCGGTGCTAATTAAGCTTAATACCAGTTATAGGTTAGCGAGGTAAAATAACTAGTACCTTCTGTGGCATATTCATTACCGAATTGACTGGCAAGGGTATAGTCCTCATCAGTGATATTATCTATACGTAAATTAGCTCGCAGATTGGGATTAATATAAACACTACTACTTAGATTGACTAAGGTATAGCTATCTAACTTGGTTTGATTGGCGACATCCGAAAACCTATCATCAGTGTGCTTAGCTTCAAGACGCAAATCATAGCTAGGTTGCTGATAACCAACATAGATTAAACCACTATTTTTGGGACGGTAGACAAGCTCGTTACCTTTATTAGAACTTCCTGAGGTATTATTCTCGGCTTTTAGGTAATCATAGCCCAAGCCAAAAATGAAAGAATTAACCTGCCAATCTGATGTCAGGCTCAACCCCTTAATTTTTGCTTCAGCAGTGTTAGTATTGCCGCCAATCAAATCTTCAACATCGGTATCATAGCCTGTCAGACGCGACACCTGATTGCCTTTGTTATATTCGACAAACACTTCTGTATTTTTACTGGTTTCAGGCTTCAAATTTGGGTTGCTATAGCCGGGATAATATAAATCATTGAAAGTTGGCGCGCGAAATCCTGTAGAGTAGCTAGCACCAATACGCACACCGTCTAACGGAAGAATAGCGGCACCTATATTGTAAGTACTTTCATTACCATATTGTGAATTGTCATCTACGCGGTAGTTAGCTTGCAGGTCATAATACGTATCTGCTAATTGATAGCCAACAAAAGCACTTTTTACCTTTCTGTCATCAGGATTATATGCGGTTTGAACAGGAGGAGTAGTGTCGGGGTAAGGGGGATAGACCAATACGTCTGAGGCATCCAATTTTTGCGATAACCATTCTGCGCCAACGATAACTGTGCCAGGTTGCGCGTTAATGCTAGTCTCTAAGCGTGCCTGCTCTTGAGTAGTATCAAACTGGCTACCCTCGTTGTAATCAATGGAATTAGCATCATAAGAGGTAGATTTATCTATACTTTGACCATAGCTGAGCTTAGTGATCGTTAATGGAGTTTGATACTGAACAAAAGCATTAGCACTGCCATTTTTTTGATCTGAATGAACATCAGGAAAAGCATTTCCTCCTGAATCAAACTCAGTTGTAGAGTCTGAGTATAAACCGCTGACTCCTGCAGTTAATTCGTCAGTGAACCGATGCTGTAAGGCCAAACTTGCGTTAGTAGACTCAAAGCCATCGTCATCATCGTTGTAATCATAAGAGTCAGAGTTGGCAATCGCATTAAAACCATCCGTTTCATTGCGACTGACACCTAAACTTAATGAGGAAGTATCATTTTTGAGCTGACCGGTTATACCCACTTGATAGTGATTGTTACTGCCGTAACCAGCTGTAGTAGAAATACTAGACTGCTCTACGTTATTACCTTTCGTAAAAATTTGAATCACACCGCCCATAGCGTCTGAGCCGTAGACACTAGAACCTGATGCGCCGTATAGTATTTCAATACGATCTATTTGCTCGGCGGGTAATAGGTTTAATGAAGGAGTGCCGGTTGAGATAGAGCTGTAGCGAATACCATCGATAATCACAAGAACTTGCTTGCTATCATATCCACGCATATAAAAATTACTAATAGTTCCCATGCCGCCGCTTTGCGAGATGTTTATACCAGATTGACTCTTAAGAACATCTACAACTGTCTGACCTTGATAGCGCTGCAACTGCTCATTATCAATCACTCGTGTCTGCGCAATGATATTACTGGTTTTAGTTGGCGTACGCGTCGCGGTTACCACGATCTCGTCAAGCTCAACCTGTGGCAACGAGTCATCGCTAATTGGGTTGGTAGGCGCTGCGGTAGCACTCATAGCGCATAAACCGAGTGTGCTTAAAATGCAAAGTCGTAGATAAGAGGCGGGAGGAGCTAAAAACAGCATAGTGTTTTCCAAAATTATCAAATCAAAAGGGAGCCGAAAAAATACCAATCACAAAGAAATGGTTAAAAATTATAAGAGTAAAATAAAGGCTTGAAAGAAACAGAGCAATGCTGGCGCTGCTAAAAAAGCAATGCCTTTATAAAGCGTTTATTATTGCTGAATTATAACGGTTTGCAAGCGTTTTTAAGCCAATAATTATTCAGTATAAGCTGAGTGCTGCTCATTTTGATAAGTAAGCAAATGAACTAAGATAAGTCTGGCCACGAACTGGCAGGCGAGTTTTTTTATTAACTGAATCGAGGTTTTTGTAGCTGACAAAGTAATGTGCCTAAAAAAAGGTAAACATAAATACTTCAGTAATAAATAATTGTTATCATAGCAAGGGTTTCATGCTGCAGTGTTTTAACTATTCTGTACCCACTCAAGTTTATACCAACTCAAAATCAGCTTACCGAGCCCAATAACTAAATGATGAGGTCCGTTTTGTCTATCGCGCGTCACAAAGAGTCAGCCACAGCACCGACACTGTCACTCAAGATCTTCACGATGATTACGCTATTGCTAGCGACACTGTTAGGAGTACCATCGGCGCCTGCATTTGCAGCAGAGCCAAACGCTTTGGGCGTCGGCAGTAATAATGCTAGTGAGGATAGTGAGGGTAGCGCTCGTGCCCCAATACCAGATTCTTTTGGGCGCGATACCCCTAGACAAACGGTACAAAGCTTTATCAATGCTTTGAGCGATAATGATTATTTACTGGCGAGTAATTATCTTAATTTGTCCAAATCAGATAACCCAACGCCTATCGTTCGCCAGTTTAAGCAGGCTTTAGATGCAGGAGGGCGTTTTCAGCCTGATTTGCAAATCAATAATACGCCAGAGGGCAACCTTGCCGATCAGCTGCCGCCCAATCAAGAAAAAGTCGGTAACATCAATATCAACGATAAGAATGTCTCGCTCATACTAGAGCGAGTCGTCGCTGAGAATGGCAAGCAGTACTGGCAGTTCTCTAGCGGTACGCTAAGCTTAGTGCCAGATGTGATTGAAAACACGGAACCGACGCTCATCTCTCGCTATACCATGGAGAGCTTAGAGGACGAAAAGTTATTCGGCTATCAGTTGGCAGATTTGGTGGCTGCTATCATGCTAGCTTTGGGTAGCTTTTTAGTCACTTATATCGCAGTATGGCTCTGCTACCACTTTTTGCGTATCGCTTATCCTCGAGTGCGCGGTCAGCCTTTACCGCTACCAGATAAAATTATTCTGCCGCTTTCAGTCGTCATCATGGCATTGATACTCTCTGAGGTCATGGTCTACTCGGGAGTGTCTGTGACGCTGCGTGAGCCAATCAATCGCTTCACGGATATTGCTTCTTGGGTCGCGGTGACTTGGCTGCTGCTACGTATAGTAGATGTGATATTTACTCGCGCCGTCAATCTAAGCTATAAAAAGAACTACATTGAGCGCGTCTCTATTCTAGGTCTGATGCGTAAGTTAACCAAAGCGCTGCTGCTTATCTTTGCCGTAATTGCCATCTTTGGTAATTTGGGCTTTGATTTGACCACAGGTATTGCTGCTCTAGGTGTCGGTGGTCTAGCTTTAGCACTTGGTGCGCAAAAGACTATTGAAAACTTGGTCGGTAGTGTCGTGGTGGTCGCGGACTCGCCGGTACGCATAGGCGACTATTGTAAGTTTGGTACTTATGAGGGGACTGTTATCGATATCGGTATTCGCTCTTCTCGCGTGCGTACTTTAACCCGAACGATTGTCACTGTACCTAATGGCGACTTTTCTTCCATGCAAATTGAAAACTTTACCTCGCGTGATATGTTCCAGTTTTTGCATAATTTATATATTAAACGCAGTGCCGATATCAATGAGATCTTTGAGATGGTCAACGATTTAGATACGCTACTCAAAGAGCATGAACTGACCAACAAAGAATGGAATCAGGCCAATATCTTAGAGCTGCGCCAAGATAGCTATGTGATTCAGCTACGAGCCTATATCAACGCCAATAACGTGATGGAGTTTTATGGCAAGCAAGATACCTTATTAGTCGATGTATTGAGCAAAGTCAAAGACTACAAAGTGGAGCACGCACTACCCACGCAGCAGTTACTTGTCAATCAAGGTGATTTCGATAGCCATTCAGAGTTTAAGACTGCTGATGCTATCTCTGATGAGCAAACTGACACTACTGACAATGGCTCAGCGGACGAAGTAAACAGGCAAGCTGTAATTGCTCAGAAGGATAGCGATGCGCAGTTTGCCGAGACATCGGCTCAGACAGATAGCTCTGATAGTAGTCAGATGGATAGCAAAACAGATAGTCGCAAGAGTGCGACAAAAGAGAAAAAAGCGGCAAAGTTGGCCAAAGATAAAGTCAGTAATCCCAATAAGTCTAAGCAAATTACCACACTGAGACTGGCCAAACGCCACTTTGAGCGCACTAAAAAAAGCTTCAATATCTCTATCTGGAATCAGCCTTGGAACAAGCATTAACTCTCATTACTTATGCACAAAACGGCGATAAAATAAGCGATTATAGCGACGTTACCGGCACTTATACCGGCATCGCTTCTTTGTCTTTTAGCCCGCCATAGTATGCCCACAGCAATAAGCTTGCGGCGCTAAGATAAGGCGACCAAGATTGCGTTGCTACTTTGAGCTGTTTTGGGGTAGGGCGCTCGGGCAACTCTAGCAGTGCCATGGCAGCGACTCGAATCGCTAAGTCATCGACAGCCAAGATATCAGCGCGGCCCAAAGAGAAGAGTAAATACATCTCAGCGGTCCAGCGCCCTATACCGGTAACTGCAGTCAAAGTGGCAATGACCTCGCCATCACTCATTGTTGTGAGTGCCTGATAGTCGATATCATGATCTACCAAAGAGCGCACATAGCGGATTTTTTGTCTGGAAAGTCCTTGCGCTCTTAAGTCATCATCATCGGCTTGTATAAGCGTCTTTGGCGTTATTAGGTTTGCATCCACCAACCTTTGCCAAATACTACTAGCCGCCGCCACGGATAATTGCTGCCCGACTATCGCTCGTAGTAAGGCTGCAAACCCGCCTTCATTACGCCGTAAACTTGGCACACCGACTTGTTCATAAACAGGCGCAAACCTGGGTTCTAATTCGATAAGCGCTTGAATATGTGTTTTTAGCTCAGCTGAGCTATCAAGGGTAGTCATGCTCATAATGAGCGCTCCTAATTATAAACGAGCTGTAAATTATCCATAAACCAGTCACAAAAAAGGACCGCGTTATGCAGTCCTCTATTAACACACTTATACTTTATTCACTATCTGCTTTAGGTTTCTTTAGTAGTACTAAAACCGCACCGTTACCGCCATCTTTTGGCGGCGCTGAACAAAACGCTAGCACTTCTGGAAGCTGACGTAACCAACCATTAACGCAAGTCTTTAAGATAGCCTCAGAGCCTTTACCATGGACAATTTTTACGATGGTTTCGTTATTTCGCTTAGCTTGCACCAGTAACTGAGTCATGGCTTCGCGCGCCTCTTCGATGGTGCAGCCGTGGATATCTACCGCGTCATACCAACGAAGCTTACCTTGCTTAAGCTGAGTGAAGACTTTGTTTTGTAGCGTTGGCTGCTTATAAGAGAGATAAGCTTCGCTCGCAACTGGGTTCAATAGCGCTTGCATATCTGATAGGCCAGTACTTAGATCACCGTCTTCGTTGCCTTGCGCAGCAGCACGTTTCGACAAGGTCGCCGCGTCAGGTTTGCCGGCTTTATTCGCTTTGACTGGTGAGCGTACATTTTTGTCTTCTAGTTGCTGAACACCATGCATCGCTTGCATAAACAGCACTTTGTCATCGTCGACATGCTCGCTGTCCATTTGTTTAACGGTCTTTTTGACTTGCTTTTGCGTTGGCAAAGCGACAGGCTCAGTGGGCTTTTGATTTTCGCCTTCAGGGCTATTGGTATCTCGGCCTTTACTGAGTTGTCCTTTGAGCTCTTTGAGCTGATCTTGCATTTCTTTTGAAAATAGAGAGTTTGCCATAATAAGTATAAGTCTGTTTTGTTGATAAAATAAATAAGGAAGCTTTTAAGCTGCAGTGCTCTCACAGCGCTATAAGTAGGTGTACTTTACGCTTGTGTATTGACGCTCGCAAGTAAGGATTGTAACGCTTGTCCTGGATGATCGGTTTTCATAAACTGCTCACCGATTAAGAAGTGCTGAATACCTTGCGCTAGCATCAGCTCGATATCATTGTTGCTATGAATACCGCTCTCAGTAACGATAAGGGGCTCTAT